>Ga0206900_1068_pt1 | contig 28670 bp, 15 predicted proteins | sample Alteio_BWOrgHeat_46_FD_153235 | JGI IMG/M metagenome (GOLD analysis project Ga0206900, IMG submission 153235) | Enriched cells from forest soil in Barre Woods Harvard Forest LTER site, Petersham, Massachusetts, United States -... | ecosystem: Environmental > Terrestrial > Soil > Temperate forest >... | reverse complement strand
ACCTCAATCCTCAAGTAATAAAGGATGAAACAGATAGGCTTTCTGAAATCATTGGTAAACCGGTCTTCCGTTCGCGGATGCACTTCCTAAAATACAGGCTGCCCGATACTTTTCAATATCTCATTCAGGCTGGGATCACAGACGACTATACCTTGTGCCCAGTGAATTCAATCGGTTTCAGGAACTGTATATCTGTGCCATTTAAGTGGTTTGACCTGAGTAAAAACATAAGCACCGGGCTGATACTGCACCCCACCATGGTCATGGACCGGTCTTTGCAAAAATTCATGCACCTCTCTCCTATCGAAGCATGGCTTGAGATCAAGAAAATCATTGATATTACCCATTTGCACCAAGGCAAGTTCACCATATTGTTTCATAACAATGCGTTGAGCGAGATGGCAGAATGGGTTGAATGGAGGCCTGTTTTCGAAAAAACGATCTCTTACCTGAATGAATTACAATATCAGGCCAGTGACAATCGTCCTTAACATAAAGGTATTTGCATTTAAGCGTAGTTTTGCCATCGTGATATTAATAGGAACAAATTTTTGAAAGCGAAGCTTCTTGACCATAGCGAGATAGACCGGGAAAAATGGGATGCCCTTGTTTTAGGCTCTCCCCAAGGCTCTGTGTTTATGCATACTGGCTTTATGGATGCCCTATTGCCCGATGGGTGGCAGGGGATCGTGCTATATGATGGTGATGAACTTTTGGCCATCATGCCACAAAACATCCAAGATAAATGGGGGTTGAAAACTGCACTGCAGCCACTATTCTGCAAATATTGGGGCATAGCACTGGCAGATAGGGTCTTCAAGAACAACCATTCCGAATTTTCATGGAAGAAAAAAGTCATTACGGCCATTATTGATGCACTTCCATCTAAAACCGCTTCCATTGATTATTTTTTCCACCCAGCCTTTGATTACCCGCTACCATTCATTTGGAAGAATTTCAGCCTTGAGGCACGATATACCTACCAGTTGCAAACCAAAGGGAAGTCTATTTCGGACTTTTTTTCGGTTTATCCTGATTCATTGAAAAACACCATCAGAAAAGCTGAAAAAAACGAGCTTCGCCTTATTACCAACCATGATGCAGAAGCTTTGATCAGTATCCTGCAAGAAAACACAGATGCTGGAAAAAAAATGGTGACCCCGCAACAATACCCTGTACTCGAAAACATTTTTGAATATGTCAGGCAATCGGGAAACGGCTTTTCCTTTTCTGTTGTTGATCTTGACAACAAGCCGGTGGCTTCGTCGTTTTATTTGACGGGTTCAAGATCTGTATATGCCTTGGCGCACAATGCCCGGCCTGCGAAGACCGACAATGGTGCTTTGTCATTACTGGTGCATCATGCTATTGGTGAATCTGTTGCCAATCAGGTTGATTTTGATTTCCTGGGTTCGGTGCATGAAGCTTTTGAAGCGTTCAACCGTCGGTTTGGGGCACGGCCGGTGCCTTATCTGGCCATATCAAAGAAAAATAAACTGCTAACGGTTTTGGGCAGATGATACCAAAATTGAAAAATAATGGATAACTTTACAATTGTAGGTGGTATTTTTGAGTTTTACTTAGGGTCGCACTTAAAAAGAGAATGGTGTTATTAAATATTTTGCAAGGTATCGTGGTACTGTTGCTTAGCGGCGTCAAATTTATTGCAGGTATTGCGTGGGCAGCATTTGTGGGTAAGTTTGGTTTTTGGCCCTGTGTACTTCTTTCTGTTTCGGGGGGGATGCTTGGGGTATATCTGTTTGCGACTTTAGACCTTAAAATCCTCAATTTCTTCAACAAGCTCTTCAAGATCAAAAAGCGGACCTATGTAAAATTCTCCAAACGGGCCAGGTTCATGGTGAAACTCAAATCGGGTTATGGCTTGGCAGGCATCGCTTTTCTTACCCCTATCCTACTACAGGTACCCATTGGCACGTTTCTCGCCATGCGCCTCATCAAAAACAAATGGAAAGTAAGCCTATACATGCTTTTTTCCTTCTTTTTTTATTCGCTCACCATTTGCAGCTGCTATTTCTTTCTCGGGCCTCATGTCAAGGAAATGATGGACCATTTGCTGAAGCATTGAGAAGCGTAGCGCGAATTGAGTATTGCATATAGCGAAATGTGAAAAGGAAAAATCAGAATTTCCATCGTTCCTCTGGATGACCGCGTCACCAACTCACCAACTCACCAACTCACCAACTCACCAACTCACCCATACATGCCCAACAGTCTCATATCTTCCTCCAGTCCTTACCTGCTTCAACATGCACACAACCCCGTGAACTGGGAACCCTGGAGCGCAGAGGCGTTTGAACGTGCGAAAGTGGAAAACAAGCTGGTGATCGTGAGCATTGGCTACAGTGCCTGCCATTGGTGCCATGTGATGGAACATGAAAGTTTTGAAGATGAGCTGGTTGCCGAACTCATGAACCGGAATTATATCTGCATAAAAGTTGACCGGGAAGAGCGTCCGGATATTGACCAACTTTTTATGGATGCAGCACAATTGATGATCGGCCGGGGCGGCTGGCCCCTCAATGCTTTCGCATTGCCTGATGGCCGACCCGTATATGCGGGTACCTATTTCCCAAAGATAGCGTGGACCGGATTGCTGAAAGAAATATCCTATGGCTATAAAAAACAGCCTGAAAAATACCTGGAATACGCCAGCAAACTTATTGCTGGTATCAAAGGCTTATCCATGATACCGGTACAACCTTTACAAAACACGGATTTCAATATGGATATGTTGGATGATGCTTATTTTGCCATCAGCCACCAGATTGACCTCACTTATGGGGGCCGGGGCAGGGCTCCGAAGTTCCCCATGCCCCATAACTGGCTATTTATGCTACGGTATTTTCATGTCACCGGAAACCAGGAAGCCCTGAGCCATACCTTGCTCACACTGGATAAAATGGCAGAAGGAGGCATTTATGACCAAATTGGCGGCGGCTTTGCCCGCTATGCTACCGATCAACAATGGAAAGTGCCCCATTTTGAAAAGATGCTGTATGACAATGCCCAACTCCTTAGCCTATATAGCGAGGCTTATTTGATCACCAACAAAGAATTGTATAAACAAGTTGTTTATCAAACCATTGCCTTTATGCAACGGGAACTCATGTCGGAAAACGGTGCCTTTTATTGTGCGCTCGATGCCGATAGTGAAGGCGTGGAAGGCAAATTCTATGTATGGACCTCAAAAGAAATAGATATTGTACTGGGAGATAACCTATCCCCTGTTATAAAAGATTGGCTGGGGATTGATGGTGAAGCCCATTGGGAACATGATCTTAATATCGCACTGATAGCAACTGATATAGAGACCCTTGCCGAAAAACATTCTTTATCAGTGGATGCCTGCAAAGAAATATTGGAGGAAGGCAGAAGCAAACTTTTGGATGCCCGGAATCTCAGGGTCCGCCCGGGACTTGACCATAAAATATTGCTCTCATGGAATGCTTTGGCCATAAAAGGGTTGTTGGATGCCTGGAAAGTATTTGAAGACCCAATATTTTATGATCTGGCAAAAAACTGTCTGGGCTATGTCCGTAAGGAATTGGTGGACGGTGTGCAGTTGTACCGCTGCCTGCAACCCGGAAAAGATCCTATCTCTGGGTTCTTGGAAGATTATAGCCTATATATCGAAGTATTGCTTTGCTGGTACCAGACCAGTTTTGAGGAAAATGCATTGTTAGAAGCCCAGCAGCTCATTGATCATACCATCAAGTATTTTGGTGATGAAAGCGGCCTCTTTTGGTTTAGCTCATCCGGCAACAATGATCTTGCTGCCCGAAAAATAGATACAAGTGACAATGTAATCCCCTCCCCGAACTCGGTGATGGCACACAACCTATTTATTGCCGGAAAACTTTTGGGCAGTGATGACTATATAGCGCAAGCCACAAAAATGCTTTCTGCAGTATTGCCGCAGATAGTGGAAAATGCATCCTTCTTTTCTAATTGGGCCATATTGTTGGGTTATTGTGTTGGGCCTTTTTATGAAGTTGTTTTTACGGGCGATCAAGCTATTTCCAATGGGCTAGGTTTTGAGAAGAAATATATTCCCAATAAATTGGTAGCGGCCGCCGGCCAACATTCTCTTATCAATATCCCATTATTGGCCCATAAGCATGTACCCGGCCAATCCCTCATATACCTCTGCGAAAACACTGCCTGCCTCGCCCCTGTTGGCACCGTTGCCAGTGCTTGGGAACTTTTGGAACAGAAATAGGGAGTTATCGACCTAGGTAAAATAGCCCCAATCACCTATTTGTGCCCTTGAAACACCACCCCCGCTCTCGCATATCCTGAGAATCCTTTCATCCTGTCTATCCTGATTCAGATTATTTGAGTTTGCTCAGCAGGAATAGATTTCTCGCCTCAGTTTGTGCGAATTGAAGCGTTTGAGCATAATGACGGCTCGAAAAAGCCGTGGAGGAAGGGTTGAGCATTGAAGGGTCTTAAAATAGATTTAGCCAAACTGAGACTTCATATTTAATCGGCTCATTTTATGTCACTTGGAAAGACAAAAGTAGATTAAGGCTCGAAAATACCGTATGGGAAGGGTCGTATTTCATAGGTTAGTATAATGATATATGGAAGCGGGGTATTTCTACATAGTACTTGACACCTCAAATCTTATCAATGAGACACAAAAAAAAGGCCGTCCTTTTGAGACAGCCTCTTTTTATCAATTTATTTATGTTCCCTTATTTCCGCAACAAGGTCACTGCACCGGTGATGGATTTTTGTACACCATCTACCAGGGTTATGTTCCAGATATAATAGTAGGTCCCTGGAGGGCAAGGTTGGCTCGCATTGCCATTCACGTTACCGTCCCAGTTGTTTTTGCTGTCATTGCTTTGGAATACCATTTGACCCCAGCGATTGAATATCTTGATATTGTAGCTTGTGTTACCAATAACAGCAGGCACAAATTTATCATTGATCTTGTCACCGTTAGGCGTGAACACGTTATAATGTTGGTATTCGCGCAGTACCTCTATCTGCTTGGTTATAGTGTCTTTGCAGCCCAATGGACTAGAAGTGGTCAGTGTCACATTGTATGTGATCACTGGCTTGCCTAGCCCTTCGGTAAGGGTATCAGGCATCTTGTCGTTGGTCTTGAACTCATGTTTCACTTTTTCCGTACTATCCGTGGTCGTATAGTCAGGCGTGCCGTCATCCCAATGCCATACATATTTAACGGCATGTACAGATTTGTTGATGAACGTATATTTCAATGAGCCAGAAGCAATTTTTGCTGAAGAGTCTACATCGAAGTCAGCATGGCTGTCTTCCACGTGCACGGTGTAGGAGGCTGACGCAAAGCAACCGCTATCGCTTTGGGCCTTCAAGGTGATCTTAAATATACCCCTGCCCAAAGAGTCTTTAGGAACTTGGGCCAAGTCTGCCCGGGTATAGGTAATGGTATTCGTTGAGTCAGTACCTACCACGTCTTTTGAACCTTTCTTGCCATCATTCCAGGTAAACTTGCTGTACTCTCCAAATCCGCTTTGTGCCACATACTTGTTGGTTGTATTCACGCATACGTTCACCGGACCTGATATTACTTCAGGACTGTTCGGGAATATGGTTACCCAGTACTGCAAGCTATCGGTTAACTGTGGCCAATCAGCGTTACAAGGAGGCAATGTATTTCCAAACAAGTCATGGAAGGTATCCACCTCGGAGACGGAAAGCCTATAAGTGCCTCGTTTTGCAACATATTTGAGCGTTGTGATCGAATCCCCAGGAGGGTTCGTGGTGAGTATTTGTTTATTTGGCGTTTCTTTAGGGTTATGGGCCACTACCACTGATGTGTCACCAAAATGCCAGATATGGTATTCTGCATCTGGGCTCGATACCAAATGAAGGTGTACTGTAAGTGGGGCGCAACCAGACAATTTACCAATAGGCGAAAACTTAGGCGAAGGTCCCACCAATTTAACATATTTCAACCTTGTCTTCGTATCTGAACAACCATGGTTGGTTTGTACGGTAAGCCCTACAGTGAAGGTGTCGTTTTTCTGATAGTCAAAGATCAGTGTATCCACATGCGTCCTGGTTATGGTACTGCCATCGCCAGGGGTCCAGATATGGGTCAGCACGCTGTCTACCACATAGGTGCTATCCACTATGGCACCTTTCTTCACTACTTTGGCTGTATACCTAGATCCGAGTATTGTAGTGATATCTTTATATTCTATGGCCTTGGGCGCACAATAGTTCAAGGTATCGTTCGGGTCGGCGAGCACAAAATTTGCAATTGGCTGTATTACCTTTATCAGGTTTTGGCGCACAGTTGTCACTGCACAGCTTCTCCAGTCTATACTGCGCATGCTCACGGTATATACACCCGGCTTGATATAGGTATGTGATATTTTGCTTCCGGTAGGTACTTTATAGAAGAATGCATCATCCCCAAAGTTCCACCAAAGCTGTTCTGGTTGATAGGTCGGTGGAGCTACGAACAAGCCTTTCAGCAGGTTCTTCCTGTACTGGGTAGGGTTAGCAGAATCCCATGGTGCGAAATCAATTGTATTAGGAATAGGGCCACCATATTGTGGGTCTACTTCGTCATAGCCGTTCAAACATCCCGGAGGGCCTGGGTTGCCATTAGGCAAGGTAGGACAGTTTGTACTCCAATACCGGATATAATAATTGAACGTGACCCGCTGCCCGAGACAGACAATGGAGTCGTTATTGGCATTGAATACGGCATAGTGCCCATAGATGAGCTGATAGCCCGCACCCGCCTGGCACCCCTGGAGATTGCTAACCGCGGATTGCATGGTATAGAAACCCGGATATGGTAAGACAAGGGAATCTTTGGCACCCACAAGGTTCAGTACCTGAGTGTTTTTATGGGAAACAGGACCCGCAGCATCTGTGTACATGGTCACATAAGGCACTCCACAATTGATGCCGATAAACCTGGAACGCTCATCATTGGTAGGAATATTCACGTGATGGTGAAGTGAAAGCGAATCAATCTCATTCTGATACAGTGGGAAATTAAGAAGTGTCCTATGCGGAGGAAGGCCTTTTTGATTTACTATTATATAAAGGTGTGGGGTATCCACATAGTAAACTTTGTACTGTACTTGGTTTACAGAGTCGTTCCATGTTGTGAAAGGATTCAATACTGCTGAATCTGGCCAGAAAGGCAGGTTATAGTACCAAACACCCCAAGGATTGTTGTAGGTCGGGTTATCAAAATAGTTTTCCCGCTGTACCGTATATTTAAAGTTGTTCACATCCTTTTGGTTTTCATCATAAGGGGTGATTCTTACATTAACGCCTTCATTAAAGCCACGTTGGCAGATATGACCATGGATCTGTGGAGATGCGCCCACAAACAGACCGTTTGGATAATCCATATTGATGACGTTGAAATCAGGCACCAATTTGTTGAAGCAGATATAATCGTGGTACCAAGCGGTATCAAAACAGATTCCATTTTGAAGCACCAACCCTATGGTTTTACAACCAGAGTCGCCTTGCTCGTACCAATAGTCACCTGACCATGGTGGTGCAGACCAGAAGCTGCTCGGTGCACCGGCTGGGTAACCGTTTTTGCCAGGAGAGTATGGCAGTGGAACCTTTGGTTTACCCAAGAAACCATAGTCAACCATGCTGTCAGGGGCGGTTGGGCATTTTGTGTACTTTACGACATTGGCAGAGTCAAATACTACCCACCAGTTGGTGGCACCGCAGGTTGGCAATGTTTGATCCAAGTCTATCCTGAAATGGTAGTTGTTGCCGGTACATTCCAGCGGTTGGTTGTCCATTTGGAAGCCGATGAGTGGAGGTCCGTTTGGCCCCGGCTGCCCCTTGGGGGCAAGTTGAGTCACCTGCATTTCCCAAGTCATCCTACAGTAGGCCGATCGGTCCCAATAGGCTTGCGGCGTACCTTGGTGAAGCTGGTATATCGTACTATCCGCACAATTCGCTACAGTATCCACTACCCTGAGGTTCACGTTCTGACATCGGCTTACAGGATAGCCTTTCAGCCCTTTATAATAGTGGTAAGGGTCAGCCAAGGTACTGAAGTTACAATCCCGGGTGAACACGGTATCTTTTACATATATCTTTTTGGTACAACCACATGCTATATCCAATGCTACCGTTTTCAATGAATCTAAAGTACTGTCAATCCATACTTTGGAAACATGTGTAATAGGATCTATCTGAAAAACCGGAGTCTTCTTTTGGGTATTGGCTACCGTTGAGGTACAGTTTTTACCACTTGGGTCATTGAACTTCCAGAAATACACCAAGCTATCGCTGGAGTATGGATAGTTCTTCCAACGGCAGGTATCTCGGAACGAGCCTCCCGGATCCAATACATTGGTAAACGTATTATCGTCCATCTGTATCTGAAGCCTGTATTTGATAGAGTTTTGGCCGAAGTGCACCAGGTTTGGCAGCTTACATGTCACCATATTCGTGTCATGGGTATTGTTGATATCAACCGTACCACTCGATGGATAGAACGGTTGTGGCGTTCCTTTCTTATAAACAGGTATCGTGTTAATGCCATTGGTCCATAAATATGTTGTTTCCGTGGAATCTATCCAATAGGAAATGGTACTGTCGGTAGGTTTCAGTTTTATTGAATCCAGGAAATATTGTTTGTGCCCGCCATAGCAGTCAGTCGCACTGTCTTTATACACCTTCAGCGTATCTGCATTGCAGTACTTATAAGTTTTGTGCGGGGTAGGCGTTGTAGAGTTTTTCGAGAAAATCGAATACTTAACTGTTTGTGGGTCGCAACTGCTGTGCCTGGCCTGTATGGCTAAGAACACGCTCTTTGGCATCGGTGTAGCCGGCACGTAATTATTGGCAGGGAACGGTGGCGGTGCAGGCAAGTTCATTTGCACTTCCGGACCTTTAATATGTACCAAGAAACAGGTATCGAGCTGACCGTTCTTGCCGCAGTTCGGGTTTGAATTCAGCATCAGGAACCGAACCATGTAATTGCCAGGGCCACCGGGTGCGCCACCAGGGCCACCCACAAATTTGTGGCTTGCAGTCCAGGCAAAGTTGGCCAGGTTTTGGTTGCCAGAGTTGGGGTCACCAAAGTTCCATTGCCAGAAAGTGACATTGGGCTGTGGCAGTGCAGTGAATGTAACCCCATTGTTTGCAGCATCAGACCAACATAAAGTATCTTTAAACGTGGCGAGTATCTGGAATTTGTCCACCGTTACCAGCTGGCTATCCGTGGCACTGCAACCCAGATTGTTCACTATAGTCAGTTTCACTTTGTAAGTCCCCGGTCCATACGGGTGCGTCGGGTCGTAATCTGTACTGTCAATCGGAGAACCATCACCGAAATCCCATTCATAGTGCACCATATGCAGGTTTACTGTATCGGTAACATTCTTAAAGGCATAGGTAGCTGAGTTACAATTCGTAGCACCGTTTTTGGTGAATTTTGTGGCAATGTCTTTCAATACCACAATGGAAGTGTTTTTGAATTGAACACCTTCACAGCCATTGGTATCCACTACACGCAGGGAAATGGTATAGGTACCAGGCGCCTGATAGCCGTGAGAAGGGTTGCGAAGCGTAGAGGTATCACCGTCCCCAAAGTTCCATATCCATTTTACGATGGGTGCCCCACCGGAACCTGGAAAGGAACTTTCAGTAAACTTGAAATTGTTCCTGATTCCATTTTTTTGGAAACACTGCGTCGAAGTATTTGGGAAAATATTCGGCAGGTTCATGGAGGCTGTTGGTGGGTCAAACATCACAATGTTTTTGGCCAGTGTGGAAGTACAGGAACCCCCACTACAATAAGTGACCGTGACACTTACCTTGTAATTACCAGCCTTGCTATAGTTATGGCTCACCACCTGGGTACTATCACTACTGTTGGTGCCATCGCCCCAGGTCCAGTTATAGTTACATATGGTTTTCCCGGATTTATCGCTCCGCAGTAAAACAGATGTAGCAGGGGCACAGTCATGTTGCGCCGTAATCAGCGATAGGCTACACTGTGCTGCTGCACGGTAGCTAAAGCTGAGCCCCGACAACAATACTAGGGCGGCCATAATCAATTTTGTTCTTCGTTTCATGCTGAATAGTTTAAGAAGTTTCAAATATAAGTTTTTAATTTATTTATGCAATTGTATGGATACACTTCCTCTCAATAAATGTGGCTCACTGTTTTGCCTAAAACTGTAAGACACTGTATAATAATATGTTCCCTCAGGGCAAAGCACCCCGGCCTTGTTCTTGCCGTCCCAGTGCTGGTTTTTGTTATCGCTTTGGAACAAAATGTTGCCAAAGCGGTCCACAATCGTAAGCGTATAGGAGGTTTCGTCGTGTATGCCTACATAGAAATCATCGTTTTTGCCATCGCCGTTCGGGGTAATGACATTGGTAGATGGAACGGGAGCTGCAAAATCACGGATCACCACGCTTTGTGAGAAAGAATCCGGGCAGCCACCAGCATTGAACACGGTGAGCCTCACCACGAACCTTCCGCTGTCAGCAAAGGCATGGTTGGGTGCGTATCCATATTCTTCAGGGCTACCGTCGCCGAAGTTCCAGACGAAACGGTTGCCTGAGGAAGAAGTGTTATCAAATATCGCGTGCAGATCGGGTGCAAGGTGCCAATTGAAACGGGCCCTTGGCTTATCAGCGATAGTCACCATCAGTGCGCCTTCACCAATATCCCCAGAAGCATTGATACCGAATTTGCCCGGTTTGGCATATATATGGGTCACGGTAGTGTTCGGTTCACCTGCATTCACATAAGAAAACAGGCCATCACCCCAGTTCATCAGCATGGATGCTCCTTGATTGTTCACGGTTACAGCTATTTCATGGCCTGCACACACGGCGGTTTCAGAAAGCACCAACTTGATGGGTTGGTTTTGGGAGATCGGCGTCACGGGAGCAGGGTTGCTTTTCACGGGACCCGGATTGCCCATGCCCGGTATGGCAGGTGGATTTGCAAGTTTGGGAGCAGGTGTGATTTGTATATCTTTATGTACTGCACGAGGTCCCGTTGCTGGATGGGCATTGTTTCCGCTCGTGTTTTTTGTATCGCTTTCCCCATTCACTGGTGAGCCACCGTTGGTAGTTCCGCTATTGGCTGCGGCAGCATTGTTTTGGCTATTGGGCTGCGTATTTATGCTCGTTTCCGTTTGAGCAGCATTGTTCTGGGCGACCGGTTTTGTCTCTGGCTGCTTTACATATATATTATATAGTATTACAGCAGTAGTGATTACCGCAGCGCCCAAGCTGGAAAGGCCGATGATTTTGCCCATGCCGCCCATGAAATGGTTGGCCACATGCTGCACCGGTGCATGTTGGGGAGGGGTGGCAGGTATCTGGTGCGCCACTGCGTTCCAGTCTGCGTGCATTTCGGCAGGGCTGTGTGGTGCCTCCGCGTTCTGAAATGCGTTCTTGAAGACATCGTCAATATGGGTAAAGTTCTTATCCATTGTGCGAAGTGAGTTTTTTGCTGATGAGTTTTTGCATATATATCCTTGCCTTGGCTAATTGGCTTTTGGAAGTGCCTTCGGTCACGTTGAGTGTTTCGGCGATTTCTTTATGCGAAAAACCTTCTATTACGTACATATTAAAAACAATTTTGTAGCCAGCGGGCAGTTCCTGCAACAATCCCATGAGTTCGGTATGGCTCATGTCGCTGATCACGTCCTGCTGTTCCAGCACATCGCCTGCAATGTCTATATCGCTCATAGCGGGCTCTGTGGCGGCTTTGCGGTAAAAATCTATGGCGGTATTCACCATGATACGGCGCACCCAGGCTTCGAAAGGGCTGTTGAAGCTGAACTGGCCGAGCTTCTGGAACACTTTCACGAAGCCTTCCTGGAGGATATCCCGGGCTTCGTCCCTGTCTTTGCTATATCTTTGGCAAACCGCTAACATTTTTCCATAATATTTTTCGAACAATATTTTCTGCCATTTCGGCTCCCCTCGCAGGCAACCTTCCACAATTTGTTTCTCATCCCCGGGATGTCCATAAGGCATTTTATTGTCCAGTTTACTCATCTGACGGAATACTGTGCGGCGGGGTTGCCTGAAGTGGGAAAGATTTTGAATGTCCCTGCAAAGATTGGGATAGTTTGGGGCATTCTCAACACAAAAAGCAGTGCCACATCCGTAGCACTGCTAAAAAAAACGAAGGGGGCTGGTAAAACTAATTCCTGATAAACTTGGCACGCGCCGTCCCATTCCGGGTGGTGATGTCCATATAATATATTCCGGGTTTCAGGGTTGAAACATCAATATCGGTATGGAAGGCTTTGGTGATATGTTCGTTTTCTACCACTTCACCCAGCAGGTTACAGATGCGAATCCCATATATATCGACTGCACCGGCATTAACATACAGGATGGTGCTGGCAGGGTTGGGATAGATGGAGATACCTGTACCGTTATCAACAAGTGGCTGTATGCCTGAAAATTGATACAGGAGCACTGAATCACCCAAAAGATATAGGGGCACATTGTTTTCGTTGTTGTCAATGGCCTTCTCGTTTTCGACGCCAAAAAGGATTTCCTTGGTCATTTCCCTTTTTCCGGCAACGTTGTCTGGTGTGATGATGCTCAAAGTACCCAAACTACCGTAGCCGGATACGCTCTTTTGATCGTTTCGCGATATCCCGATATCCAGCAGTCCATTGGCCGTATCATTGTGCACCAAAAAGATCAGGTCCTTGCCCAAGGTACCCATCCAGCATTTGCTGAGGTCAGGCATCAAGCCTTTTGAGGTGTTGATGCTTGTTGGGTCATAGGATAGGGTGAAACATACCCCATATATATCTTTTACTGGCAGACTGCTTGTTCCCAGGTTCATGGTGATTGTCACGGTATCCTTTACCGTAGCACTGTCTTTGTTTACAGATAAGTATAGGTGTGGGTCGCTGGCATTGCCACTGCCCGAACCGGCCGTTTTGGTGTGTGTTTTGCCATAGTTCAGCACAAGGGCTTTTAGGTCCAGGCTGTCCACCTTGCCATCCCCATTGCAATCGGCATGTTTATGGTTTACTTTGGAACTAAAGGATTTTGCCCAATCATAGGCCGGGTGTGCATACCAAGTGGTGGTGGTATCGGCCCTTTTGCTGCCCGTATCTTTGTACGCCAGCCCTATTGCCAACAAATCGAATATATTCGCCTTTTTGTCGAAGTTGGCATCGCCCGGCCAAACGCAGGAGCTATCAATAAATATGGTGGCAGAATCCATTGTTTTATAGCCAAAAGTGTCTGTAAGGGTTAAATAAACCGTGTTTTTCCCTTTGACCCTAAACTTGTATACCGGGTTTTGTTTGGTACTGGAATCATAATACGAGAATTTCCAAAGGTATTTGAGATTGGAGCCGCCTGTTAAGTCGCTGCCAAAACAGTGTACGCTATCATTGATACATGAGATACTGGGCATTTTTATGATGGGCGTGCCTTGGCAAGAACCATCAATAAAAATAACCGCCGAATCTGTGGCATGCAATCCCGCTGAATCTGTAATGGTTAGATACACTGTGTTATTCCCCTTTACGGTAAATTTATGTATAGGGTTTTGGCTGGTGTTTGAGTCATTTTTCCCGAATTTCCATAAGTAGTGGATTCCAGAATCCCCACTAAGCTCGCTGCCAAAACATTGAATGGTTTGATTGATGCAAGAAAGGGAGGGGATTTTGATTTTTGGGGTCAATTCCCGAAACCTGACCAAAAACAAACTTCCGCCTGCTGTACCCCGTGAGGACTGAAATGCACCCGAAGTGGCGAGACCAGTACTGGTGGTAGATCCTCCCAAAAAAACATTCCCCAATCGGTCTGCTGAGACACCGTCCCCTTCGTCGTAACTTTTCCCGCCAAAATAAGTGGCCCAAGATTTGACACCCAAAGTACTGAATTTTGCCAAGAAGCCATCACTATGATAATACCCACCGCCAAAAATACTTTGATACGATCCTGAAGTGGCTACACCGACAGAGTCCCTTGTCCATCCACTGACATATATTGCACCCGGTGCATCCGCACTTACCCCGGTAATAGATTCACCCGTATAGGTGCTCCAATCCAGACTACCTGCACCATTAAACTTTGCCAAATAGCCACTGTAGTATCCATTCCCAAATTTGGTTTGATACGCACCTGAAGTAGCGATCCCGTCCCCGCTTAGCGTATATCCAGCAATATATAAGTTGCCAATAGCATCCGTGCTCATCCCTTGTACCTCATCCTCTTTTGAGCCTCCATAATAGGTGCACCAGGATAGACTGCCTGAGCCGCGGAATTTGGCAAGAAAGATATCTGATTGTCCGGCAAGGGAAGTTTGATGAACCCCAGAGGTGGCAAGTTTCGTTGATGCTGTGTTGCCACTTATGAAAACATTCCCTGAAACGTCTGTACAAGTAACCATGGAATATGTAACATCGTCTCCGAAATAAGTAGCCCAGGACAGACTGCCGGAGCCTGTGAATTTTGCAAGAAATGAGCAATAGTTAATTGCTGTGTATGAAGACTGGTAAGCCCCGGAACTGGCAATGCCACTATTACTGTTGGTACTCCCAGTGATAAAGACATTCCCGGATGTATCCACACTCACTCCGCCTACCTCGTCAAACTCACTTCCCCCGAAATAGGTAGACCAAGAAAGGCTACCAGATGGGCTGAATTTTGCCAGGTACCCGTCATTTTCACCTGCATTTGATGTCTGATAGGCACCTGAAGTAGCTAAACCAGTACTATCATATGTGTTCCCAGTCATAAATACATTTCCTGAAATGTCGGTGCTTATAGAATAACCTCCTTGATAGCGACTCCCACCATAGTAAGTGGCCCAAATCCTATTCCCTGCACTATTGAATTTAGCCAAAAAAGCATCATAATATCCCAAAATAGAAGTTTGATAAGCTCCGGAACTGGCAATGCCAGCCTCGCCTATATCCCCCGCGATATATACGTTCCCGAATCCATCCGCTTTCACAACGATGCCTGAATCAAAAGCATTTCCCCCGAAATAGGTGGACCAGGCCAAGGTAGGGTCAATCAACAATTCTGTTTTTTTGTCCCAGCCTGGTACATTGAAACCAAAAGAATGCTTTTTGATATTGAGGCTGCTTGAAATCGTTTTACCGTTTATATAGCTACATGGTGCGCCCTCGTCTATATGGCCCAGGCTATTGCAATAACTTATTCCCCCATTTTTGAGGGTCTTGGGTTTTTCCATCCCTTTCCAATCCAATTGTATATCGCTGACTTTCCCACCAGGATGTACCAAAAACGAATATTCCAGTCCTTTGCCTGAAGTGGCAAGCACCATATCAATCTTTGGGTATATATCTTGGTAGGTAATAGTATTATAGGTATGTACCTCGGTTATACCGTGGTTTACGTCTCCGCTGATATAGTAGTTTTCATAATACTCCTGTTGGTCCTTGGGCAAGATTTCAGCTGCAGGATTGGCGCCGATCAAAATAAGGTCTGCACGGGATGTGGATATTTTGGTAGGATGATCGCCATCGTTTGCATGGCTATTAAAGGAGTTTGGTTTGAGGTGTCCAGGAGCTTGAAGGCCAATAGGTTGGCTGGTGGCCTCTGAAATAGGTTTGTCCTGTTTTTCCACCTTTGCGAAAACAAAACTTATTTTATCAGGTCGGCAATAGACATACACCCCACCCTGTTCTCCATAATATTTTACATCGGGGGATTCTTTCAGTTGTCCCTTGTTTTCTTTGAAGCAAAAGGGTTGTTGGGTTTTGTAATTTGATACGGATTGGGCAGTGGTTGCCTTTGGCAGGGCAACCAGGCAAAAGGCAGCAAACAATATATTCCTGGCAAGGAAGCGGGGCAGGGAGCAGTTTTGGGTTTTCATACTTTTATAAAGTTACGTGTTTTAAAATCTTATCATGCACGGTACAAATTTTAAACATGTTGACTCGCTATTCAAATACAAAAAAAGGCTGATAACACACATACTTATTATAAACTTGCTAGCCAATGTTTTTTAATATATTTAATATCATATATTTACAAATTCATCAGCTTACATATTTACCAACATTCACACATAAAACATATATTTGACGCATGGAAAACAGCAAATTCATCAAATCCTTGCAAAGCCTTACCAAAAAGCAACAGACAAGATACCTTGAGTTTGTAGAATCCCCTTATTTCAATCACCATGAAGATGTTAAACGGTTTGTTGGGATGGTTTTATCGGGGAAGACCCATCTTTCACAAAAAACATATTTTGAAACCATGTACCCCCACACCAGCTATGATGGGCGCCGGATACAGGACCTGATGCACAAATCATTGAAACTGCTAGAAGAGTTTTTGGCTGAAGAACAATATGCCGAACAGGAATGGGGCCGAAAAATGAATATCCTGGGTCACATTACCAAAAACGGCCCAGATGAACTGAGGACCGTAGTGGAAACCAATATCACCCAACTCCGGGAAAGGAAACCCCTTCGAGACAGCGAGTACTTCTATAATGAATACCAGTACCAGACTGAAGCCTATAACCTGTTCCTGAACCAGGCAAAGATACAGGGAGAACAGGCCCTTCAAACCAAAATGGATGTGTTAGACCTGTTTTACTTGGCCGCAAAGCTGCGAGACAGTTGTGAAATGGTGAACCGCAACCGCATTTTGGCAAAAGGATACGAGCTGCACCTGTTGGATCATCTGCTCCATGCCATCAGGGAGGATTTTGAGCGATACGCTGCCTACCCCGCCGTTACCATATATTATAGGATCATGCTTATGCTGAGGAACACGGATGACGCTGCCCTGTTCAACGATCTCAAATCAGAAGTGCGGCGGCATATCCAGCTTTTTCAACAGGAAGAACAGCGCTCCCTGTATGGATACCTCCAAAACTATTGCATCCTGAAAATCAACAGCGGGCACGCTGAATACTACCGTGAACTGTTTGACATCTACCAATACATGATGAGTACCGGGCTGATGGATGCCAACAACAAGAACCTGCAATGGGACTTGAAAAATATGGTTTCCATTGCACTCCGGCTCGGAGAATATGATTGGGCCTACCAAACCATCAATATCCTAAAGGATAGGCTGGCCAAAGATGCGCGCGACAATGCCTATACCTATAACCTGGCCAACTATTATTATGAAACCAAGGAATACAAAAAAGCCACGCGGCTATTGCAATCCGTAGAGTTCAGCGAAGTATATTATAACCTGGATTCGAAGGTGATGCTGCTAAAGATCTATTTTGAGCAGGAAGAAGAGGAGGCTTTTTTCTCCTTTGTGGCTGCTTTCCAAGCCTACCTGACCCGGAACAAACTCATTTCCAAAGACAATTATGTCATTTACAGCAATTTCGTGCGGTTTGCCCGTCAAATATTCACGCATAAAACCTCCCTACCCTATCTGCAAAAAAAGAACTCAAAAAAGATAATTCAATTAAAGAACACCATTATCAATACCAAACAGGTGGCGAACATAAATTGGTTGACAAAAGAAATGGATAAGTTGGTGGCTGTATAAAACAATATAGGGGCAGCTTGTGGCATGCCCCTATATCTACAAAAAAAAGGGAAGTGAGGCCTATTTGCATCTCTAAAACCTTCCAAATACCCTTCTCCAAATGGAGAAGGGTTAAGGTTGAGGTTAAAAATAGCATTTTAGAGATGCCTATTGTTTCACGAATCGGGATTTTATTTGTCCGCTAGTGGTAGTTATGTTTATAAAATAAATTCCTGAACGCATTGCTGTTACATCAAAATCGGCTTGGCTACCATGGCTTATCATTTGGGTCGCTACAGTTCCTCCCAGGATATTGGAAACTTCGATCTTTGTGATTTCGGATTTTCCAGCATCAACATGCAAGACCGTATTTGCGGGGTTTGGGTATATCAATATTTTATTGCCATCACTACCATATCCATTGATCCCGCTTTTGTAATCAAATATCTTCACTGAATCTCCGGTCAGGTACAGCGGCACATCGCTTTCCAAGGCATCAATGGCAGTGATATCTTCTATCCCGAATACCAGTTCTTTCTTCACTTCCCTTTTCCCGGCCACATCGTCTGGGGTAATGATGCTGAGTATGCCCAGGGAACCATAACCGGATATGCTTTTCTGGTCTGTCCGGCTTATCCCCACACTGATGAGCCCGTTCACGGAATCGTCCTGAACCAAGTATATCAGGTCCTTGTTGGGCGTGCCGAGCCAGCATTTGCTCAGGTCGGCTTTAATGCTTTTTGCACCTGTGCTCAAGGATGGGTCATAGCTGATACTGAACGTTAGCCCATAGATACTGGTCAATGGTTTGGCGCTTGTACCCAGGTTCATGCCAATGTGCAAAGTATCAGATGTCCCAACACTGTCCTGAGTAATGGACAGGGATAACGCAGGGTCCGAGGAGTTTCCGGTACTACCACCAGCGGCTTTCAAATGCGTTTGTCCATAATTGAGCACTATAGGCCTGATATCAGCAGTATCCACTTTACCGTCCCCGTTGCAATCGGCATGTTTGTGGTCCAGTCCAGATTTGAATCTTTTGCTCCAATCGGCACAAGCCTGGCCTACCCATGCGCTGCTTGCATTTTGCCGCTTGGCACCTGTATCCCCATAGGCAAGTCCTACATTAAGCAAATCATTTATTTTCACCGTTTTATCGTGATTGGCATCGCCAGGCCATACACAAGTATCAGAACTTACAAAGACAAAAAATACGTTGGTAAAGGTATCCGTGGGCGTATATACCACCAAGCTAATTGAATCAAAAGCGGTGAAGCAAAGCAATATGGATTTGGTGGTATCACCCGTGTTCCAGATATATTTGGTTCCGGTTATCGGGGAAGTATACCTGATACAGTCCCATAACAAACTGTGGTATCAACTAGCTGAGCATATGGAATTTCGTAGGCTCCAATGGTAGGGTTGCGCACGTTCCTGTAATTGTGGTTAATATCAAACAGTATTGAAAAAATGTTTTTACCCACTTTAAGGGCTGTTTCGCTCGGCAGCAAGTTGGTGGGCCCGTTGTATTTTGGGTCCACGCTAATAGAATGGGCATCAAAGAAAAAATTGGATTGCCAATCGCTTAATTTCTTGTACAGTTTTGGACTGGACCCAGCGCCATAAATGCAAATCCCCGAATCTGAATACAGGTTATTGTAATCCATGCTATTTACGGCCCTAGAATCCTCAATGAACAATGCTGCATCGCCGTGTGTGGCCTTGATACAGTTATTGGCAATATTGAGCCCGGATGCATGAGCATTGCTGGTTGATTTATAAAATACCCCAATCCCGCAGTACCAACTTGCAGGGACTTTCCACTCGTTCTTTACATCTATGCTGTTGAAATATACGTTAATATTGTCAAAATCATTAAGGCCAATGCCAGCACTACCCACAATGGAATTGTTGAAAATATTCAAAGGGTTTTTAGGCGTATTATAGGTTCTGAAAATATTAATACCCATCCCTTGATTCGCAATGATTTGATTATAGGATATTTCAGTGATGGTGGGACATTGTTCAAAATCAAGGCCTCCATATCCTATGGGGTCCACAATTTGGTTACCTGTAACGGTGATGTTGTGCAAGAATTGAGCTGTAATACCGTAACTGCTACTGTCAGATATAATGGAGCACTCTTGGATAGTGACTTGACCAGAATCGTCGGAATAGTTTTCTGATAAATATATATTGGCATAGGCCGATTTGCAATAAGAATAGCATTGTCTTATTGTCATGTCATGTACACTTGGGGCATAAAAATTATATCCCCGATAGTTATGTAGCGAGCATTCAACAAAATTAAGACCTGAACTTTGGTTAAAAACTGCGATTAATGTAGTGTAAAAGTTTGAATCGTTACCGTTTTTAAAACCCATATAGCCAAAAGTCACATGGCTTGCCCCTAACAGAACAATGCCAACCCCACTATTCGTGTAATTTTTAAGTTGGGGATTTACAGAATCCCCCGCAGGTAGCTTATTCGCTACGATAAATGTATTCGTGGGGTTCGACTGTCCAAGGATATCGATCTGATGTAAAGCACTTGCTCCCGGTACAGGATATAAAACCACGCCGCCTGCATATTCGCCAGCAGCCACGGTAATCGTCACATGGGCGCTTATACCTGGTCCATTGGGTGTGCCCCCGTCAAATCTCTTGCCCGAATCAAGGTCAGCAAAAGCAGATGCAAAATCCTTATAGTTTGAATTTGATGCGGACTTTGAACCATCTATGGTGTAAAATACTTGCTGGGCCCGTGATACAAGGGCGGGCAGTAAAAAGATCATCAACAAGAAGGCCCTTATCAATGGCCTAAAACTGAATTTGGGTTTGGCACCCAAGAGTGAATCGGGTTGCAGTTGCGTTGTTTTCATAGATTTATGTGTAAGTTAAATATTTTGTTCTTATTCGATGATACAAATATCAGGACATGGCACCCGAATATAAAACACAATTTTACCTTGTTTACGCTTCCTGATTTATGTGATCTATTTGTCAATTTTCTTTACATATTATTAACAATCAATATACTATACAAATAAAATAGATCCGAAATTTCAATATTTTACGCTAACATGCCTATATTTGGCACATGGAACAAGCGAGATTTATCAAGATTCTGCAACAGCTATCGGGCAGGCAAAGACAAAAATACATGGCTTTTCTGCGTTCCCCGTACTTCAACAACAGCGAAAAGATCATAAAACTAAATGAACTGGTTTTCACTGGCAAGGAACCGCTCACCAAGGAATATATATATGCGCAGGTATATCCCGATGAAAAATTCGATGTCCGCAGGCTCCCCGACCTAATGTACAAATCCCTGAAACTGCTGCAGGAATTCCTTACCGAAGAACAATTTGCCCACAAAACCTGGGACCGAAAAATAAACCTGCTGGGATACATCAGGGAAAATGAAATGGACGAGCTAAAAGGTGTAGTGCTGCGCGAAATGGAGGAGCTGAGAACTAGCAACCTGCTGCGCGACAGCGACTATTTCTTTGAGGAATTCCAATACCGTGCGGAGACCGATAAAATATTCCTAAGCCAGGCAAGGCTGCAAGGGGAACAAAGCCTGCAACAAAAAGTAGATAGCCTGGACCTGTTTTACCTCGCCGCCAAGCTACGGGACAGTTGCGATATGATGAACAGGACACGCATATTCGCCACGGGCTATGATTTCCATTTGCTAGATGGTTTGTTGGCAATGATCAAGGCTGATTTCGCGCGATATACCCAATATCCTGCCATATCATTGTATTATAGGATCATCCTCATGCTCAGAGACCCTGAAAACACCAGCATATTTTTTGAACTGAAGGAAGAGGTATTCCTGCATATTCAGTTTTTCTCTCAGGACGAGCAACGATCTTTATATGGGTACCTGCAAAACTATTGCATCAGGCAGGTAAACAACGGCAATTTTGAGTTTTACAAGGAACTGCTGCAGCTATACCATCACATGTTTGACCGACAAATGATGGACGAACGCAACAAAAACCTGCAATGGGACTTGAAAAACATTGTATCCACTGCCCTGCGTTTGGGCGACTATGAATGGACCCATCGAATCATCTCCGAAGTGAAAGAAAAACTGCCCAAAGACGTCAGGGAAAATGCCTATAACTATAACCTGGCCAACTATTACTATGAGACCCAAGAGTTTGCCAAAGCAAAAAAACTGCTGCAAACCGTGGAGTTTACCGATGTCTATTATAGCCTCGGCTCCAAATCCATGCTCTTGAAAATCTATTTCGAACAGGAAGAGGAAGAAGCATTTTATTCATTTGTGGCTGCCTTCAAAGCCTATCTAACACGAAATAAAACCATATCCAAGGACAACAATATCATATACAACAACCTCGTGAAATTTGCGCGGCAGGTGTTTGCGTACAAGACCTCCCTCCCCTACCTGAAAAAGAAAAACCTGAAAAAAATAATCGCATTGAAAGATACCATCATACGTACCAAACAGGTGGCCAACCTAAGCTGGCTGGTGCGGGAAATTGACAGGATTGTTGAGCATTGAAGGGGAATTCAATTAAGCTGCTTTTTTGCGCATTTTTGCTTCGATATCAAGTGAACCTGTTCAAAAGTCTCGCTTTAGCCTATTCAGATAGTCCTCCTTTAGGGGTCAGGGGCTTCGCCAATATCCTCACCAAAGCCTCCTTTTTCAAATGTTGCTCGTCGTAGAAATCGGTATGGTCCATGCCACATTCGGTGGGGTCAATCGATCCAAATAATGGGATGCCTTTATCTTTGGCAAATTGCCTCACGTACTTTTCTGCCTCCAGGGATACATGATAATCCGGCAATGCCTTCAACCTATCAAAAAACATGGGGTGATAAGGGGTAAACACAAACTCCACCTGTATGTGATGACTTTGCAGGTACCCGATAAATTTTTCAAACCGGTTTTTCAAATCAGGTGAAAGTTCCTTGAAATTCTCGGCAAAATACATACCGTCCGGGGTTGCTGCTTTTTCAGCCAGACGGTCGGTGGCAAGGGTGGTAAACTCCCTGTATTCTTGCGTATAAACTATTGATCCATTGGGCGTACGGGTCTTGTTCTTGTTTTCCCGCCTATCTGTTACCATGTAATGATGGTTGTTGCCCGTTCCCATCCAAAACAACAATGATTTCTGGAAATATTCCATGGATATCAATTGTTTGTAATTCCCATATTTGAAGAATAGCTCATGCCTTGGGGTGCCCTTTATCCCAAGTGTATCACAAAAGGCATAATAATATTGCCGCACCGCACCATACAGGTTGCGGCCCAGGTTCTTGTTGAAAAAATAAGGTTCTACCCCCAATATCACCTTTTTTGGGTGCCAGCCCTTCGCTATCATGGTTCCATACAGGGCCATTTCATCTTCCAGCACGGCACCGGATACAGCACAATTGAGCACATGCGCAGGGCTGCCCTGCAAAAAACTTGAATCTATCAACAAATCCTTGCTCGTGCCCAGGATCACGGTTTCTGGCGGCTTGGGCAATCCCAAAATGATGTATTTCTGAAAGATGCGTTCGTCATAGTTGAACACATCTGTCACATACTTTCCTTTCAAAACATATTGTGCAATTCCCTTCTCATATTTTTCGTGCGAAAACAGGTTTTGAGGGTCAATAAAATAATTGATCCCCATGAAAATGAGCAGCAAAGGGGTGAATGCCAGTATCTTTAAAAGTATCTTTTTCAAAATTGAAAATAAATAAATTTATTGCTGGACAATACCCCCAAAGCCAAGATACCCAATACCATCGTATAATATATTGTATAGCGAATCATTACGTTTTTTCCCGCAAGCCAGTCTATCATATCCCGTTTTCGCATGGCTATTTGCAACAGTTCCACCAATACGATCAAGGCACATGAGAGCAAGAATATCGAGGCGCCTTGGTTCACATACAAAACCCTGTCCACCAAAGGATCTCCCCTGAAAACAGCCAGGAGTTGCCCACCCAGGCCGCGAAACATATTCTTGATAATATATACCGAATCCCTCACCGTCACTGCCCTGAAGAATATCCACGCGAAACAGGCATAGGCAAATACGATAAGCATGCTCAGGTTCTTGTAAATAATAGACGGGATGGCTTTTGACATGGATTTGCGGAACCGTTTGGTAAGCGTTTCATAGATCAATGCCAGCCCATGCAATACGCCAAATATCACGAAGTTCCATCCGGCACCATGCCATAGCCCACTGATGAAGAAGGTAACGAACAGGGCGAAAAGGACAGCCCGTTTGCCCCAGTTTCGCTTGGCGATAAGGATGGGGCTGAACACGTAATCATTGAACCAGGTGGATAGGGAAATATGCCATTTCCGCCAAAACTCGCCGATGGACGTGCTGGTAAAGGGGAAATTGAAATTGATCATGAGGTTGAATCCCATGGCCCGGGCAGCCCCCCTGGCAATATCGGAATAGCCCGAAAAATCAAAATATATCTGGAAGGCAAAGAACACTGTCGCGACGATAAGAGGCAGCCCATGGTAGCTATGGGGTGTATCATACACCTGATCCACAAACAAGGCCAGCCGGTCTGCGATCACCACTTTTTTGAACAGGCCCCATACAATAAGGCATATCCCCCGCCTGAGATTGTCATAATCATAGGTTTTCTTTTCATGAAACTGGTGCAGCATGTTCTGCGGGCGCTCTATGGGGCCGGCCACCAATTGGGGGTAGAACATCACATACAGCGCGTATATGCCAAAATGCTTCTCTGCTGGCTGGTTGCCCCGATATACTTCTATGGTATAGCTCATGGCCTGAAACGTGTGGAAAGACAGGCCAATGGGCAGCAAAATCTTCAGGAAGGGGATCGGGTTTTGATAGCCCGCCCCATGCAGCAGCAGGCTCAGGTTATCGTTCAAGAAATTGAAGTATTTGAAGGCGGCCAGCACCCCCACATTGGAAATGATGCTGAGCACCAGAAACAGCCTTCTCCGCTGTCCTTGGGCATTTTGTATCCATATTCCCGCAAAATAATCAATGACAATGGTACCGCCCAGGATAAGGATGTACACGGGCACAAAAGCCATGTAGAAATAGCAGCTGGCCCCCAACAGCCATAGCCACCTGAAACGGTGCGGCAACAAAAAATAGATGATGGTAACGATCGGGAAGAATATCAGGAACGCAACGGAATTGAACAACATACGGTGATGATATCTTTATAGCCCTCTCCTAAAGCGATGCAAATTAATGAATCTGTTGGTTATTTGGGATAAGGATGAAAAAATGACGGTTCCTTAGTCTAACCGCGAAGGGAGCAGAGGTCTTGCGCAAAGTTCGCTGAGAGTTTGCTACTAATTGCTTGGCGCTCTTTGCGGCTTATCTCTGCCTCTTTGCGGTTGGCTTACCCCTAACAACAAAATGGGCAGGTCTAGGGCCTGCCCATTTTATCAAAAAATAGGAACAAAATATTGAAGCTTACTCTTTCACAAACCGGGTACGCATGGTGCCTTGGTTTGTGGTAATATCTATAAAGTATATCCCCGGCTTCAATGCCCCAGTCGACAGGTTTGTTTGGTTGTTGTTTTCAGTGGTCTGCACCATTATCGTCTCGCCAAGTAGGCCCATGACCTTAATGTTTTTCAGCGTGGCTTGGTTGCAAACAATATGTAGCGTTTCTGTTACAGGGTTCGGGTACAGTTGCACCCCATCCAGTATGGCCGGAGTGTTTTTGATACCCGTGGTTGGGCCATCTACCAGCAATACTGAATCGTTTACCGTGTACAGGGATTTGATGGTTTCCTTGTTATCTATGGCTTTCACATCCACAATATTGAAGTTAAGCTCTTTTCTTATTTCCTTCTTTCCGGCCACATTGTCAGGCATGATGATGCTCAATACCCCAAGTGTTCCGTAGCCAGAGATCGAAGTGTGGTCGGTGCGGCACACGGCTACGTACATGATGCCGTTTGCCACATCGTTATGGGTGAGGTAAATAAGGTTCTTGCCGGGCGTGCCCAGCATGCTTTTGCTAAAATCTGCGCCAATGCCACCAGTAAGGTTGATGTTGTTCGGGTCATAGGTCACCCCGAAGCTTAAGCCATAGATGCTGCTCACCGGTTTGGATGATGTGCCCAGGTTCATATCCAGTTTCACTACATCTTTCACACTCACGCTATCAGCCGATACTGATACTGACAGGGCAGGATCAGAAGGGTTGCCGCTACCTGCAGGCCCCGTTTTCAAATGGGAATCACCATAGTTATGGTATATGGCCCATATATCGTTGCTGTCCACTACCCCATCGCCATTGCAATCGCTGTGCTTATAGTTGGCACCGGAGGTAAAGGAAGAACTCCAGTTTTGGCAAGGCCGTTGCCTCCAGTCCGAAACCGAATCATGTATCCTGTTGGGTCCCGTGCTGCCATACGCTACACCGATGGCCAAGAGGTCCGTACTGTTCACATGCTTGCTATGGTCCGCATCCCCAGGCCAAACGCAACTGCTGTCAATGAATATGGCCATGGTTTCTTTATCCGAACACCCATTTTTCATAGATAGTGATATGCTTACTAGATACGTGCCGCCTGTCGAATAATGGTGATACACATAATCTGTACCAAAGGTAGAGGTACCATCCCCAAAGTCAAGCGAATAAGACAGGGCTGATGCCCCCGAAAATGCGATAAGGGCAGAATCGGAAATACACCAGGCCGTATCTTTGGTATCAAAGCTGGCCTTCGGCACGGGAAGTACAATGATAATGCCGGCAAGCGAATCATTGGAAGGCATAGAATCCGTGACCCCGTTGGGCAAGGTAGTCCATGCGTACACCGTGTCAATGCCGCTGGTAAAAATAGAACTGTCGCAAGTGACGATATAATTGCTGTCTGGTGCAAAAGAACCATAGCATATTTTACTGGTTACTGCGCCGCTCTTGGTCCTTTTCCAGTTGATGGTGACCTGGGTGAAGGTGGCAGTGCCGAAGTTGCGTACATAACATTGGATAAGGTGCTTGCCGGGGCAGGTTTCCTTTATGGGACTGTTTACATCAATGACCCCCGCATCATACTTGTAAGATTTGGCTAACAAGGTTTGGGTTTGGAAAAGGCCAATGAAAAAAATGGCGGCCAATACGATCATGGATATGTTGCGCTTGGCGGGCTGGGTTTTACGGAGGAGTGTTGAGGTTTTCATACCGATGTGAGATTAACTGTTGTTTTTAGAATAATTCATGATACAAATATTACCCTAAAAGATGCCGGATAAAAATACATATTTCGCATGGTTACACTCTATGATATGGTATCCTCATTCTTGTTACACTTTTTATAATTTTGATTGATAATACTATAAAACACAAAAACTTTCATGCGTACTGCCAACTTACGACTTTTTTTCTTGGGATATGTCCCGGTTTTTATTATATTTGGTGCTGCATATGGAACAAAGCAAGTTCATCATCGCCCTGCAAAAGCTGCCAGAACCTTATCTGGAGCAATATAAGGCTTTTCTCAGGTCCCCATATTTCAATACCCGAAACGATGTGATACGCTTTGTGGACCTTGTATTGGATGCCAAAACCCCGCTGAGCAAAGAAGCCCTGTATAAAAAGATGTACCCCGGCAAACCTTTTGATGACCGACGCGTGCCCGACCTGATGTACAGAGCCTTGAAGCTGCTGGAGCGGTTTCTGGAAGAAGAGCAATACCGTACCCAGGATTGGCAACGCAAGCTGAACCTGCTGAACATCATTGCCGTAAATGACCTGGATATGATCCGTAGCGTGGTACTGGCAGAAATAGAAACCCTGAGCCGGGAAAAGCCCCTGCGCGACAGTGCCTACTTCTATGAGGAATTCCTATACCAGACCGAGGCAGATAAAATGTTCCTGAGCCGCTCCAAGATACAGGACGACCAAAGCCTGCAAAAGAAAGTGGACCAACTGGACCTTTTTTACCTATCGGCGAAGCTACGGGACAGTTGCGAAATGATGAACCGCAAGCGCATTGTTGCGGCCAGCTATGAGTTTCACTTGTTGGATAGCCTGATGAAGGCCATTGAAGCGGATATGGATCAATACGCCCAGTACCCGGCCATTATATTGTACTATAGGATCATGTTGATGCTGAACGATCCCGAAAACCCCGGGCACTTTTTTCAGTTGAAAGACGAAGTGCACCAAAACATCCATCTCTTCGCCCAAGACGAGCAGCGCTCCCTATACGGCTACCTGCAGAACTATTGCATCAGGCGGGTGAACAGCGGCCGAACAGAATTCTATGCCGAACTGCTGGACATATACCGGTATATGATGGGCATCGGGCTGATGGACGAACAGAACAAAAACCTGCAATGGGACCTAAAAAACATGGTATCCATTGCCCTGCGGCTGGGGGAACATGATTGGACCTACCGCACTATCCAGTCCCTAAAGCCATTTTTGCCCGAAGAAACCCGCGAAAACGCCTATACCTATAACCTGGCCAACTATTATTACGAGACCCAGGACTACAAAAGGGCTACCCGGCTCTTGCAATCGGTCGAGTTCAGCGAGGTATATTATAACCTTGACTCCAAGGTGATGCTGCTGAAGATCTATTTTGAGCAGGAAGAAGAAGAGGTATTCTATGCCCATGCCAATGCGTTGACAGCCTACCTCACCCGAAACAAGCTCATCTCCAAAGACACGGCCACCATCTATGGCAACATGACCAAGTTCGCCCGCAAAGCCTTCGTTTTCAAGACCCAGCCTCCCTACCAGATCCGCCGCAAACAAAAAAACATCCTCGCCTTAAGAGAAAAGATCTTAGCTACCCAACAGGTGGGAAATGTGAGCTGGCTGGTGAGAGAGGTGGATCGGATGGTGGAAGGGTAAGGGCAGATAGTAACATACCTATTGTGACAAAGCCAAATGAATAACCCCCCAAAAAAAACTTCATTTCAAACTGAAGTATTTTATATTGGCAAAATATTACTAACCGTTGAATCTAATACCCATTGAAATATGTTACAAAGAGCTTTTAACCCATTTCGATTTATACAACCCCAACCAATAATTTGTAACTTGCGATCAAATGAATTACGATTTTCTAAACTTATCCCCTTCTGACTTTGAAGAGCTTTCTAGGGATCTTCTTCAAAAGCACTATAATACAGTATTTGAATCCTTCACAACTGGACGAGATCAAGGAATCGACC
>Ga0206900_1067_pt1 | contig 29011 bp, 31 predicted proteins | sample Alteio_BWOrgHeat_46_FD_153235 | JGI IMG/M metagenome (GOLD analysis project Ga0206900, IMG submission 153235) | Enriched cells from forest soil in Barre Woods Harvard Forest LTER site, Petersham, Massachusetts, United States -... | ecosystem: Environmental > Terrestrial > Soil > Temperate forest >... | reverse complement strand
AGAAAGTTTGTCCCAGATCCAACCTGCATATATATCAAGGACCGGGGCAATGGAGTATGTACCTGACGCGCCATCTGTATAACGGCCGTGTACATCAAAGCTCTTATCGGTATAGGAGGCATATTCTGTCACCAAATAAAACGCCGCAGAAAACAAGTCAAAGTCAACGGTATATGCTTCCCAAGATGTTTTGGAAAACTTGAGGGTGAACAGTTCAGCAGCTATCTTTTGGGGCTCCAGCTCCTTAATATCTCCCTCAAACAAAAGTCCTTCACTAGGGATGGATGGAAAACCTGGGAATGTGAACCCATATAGAAAAGTGGGTTGGCCAGAAGCCAATGCCGTGGAAGGATCAAAATCATCAGTAACGATCTTGAGTTCATATTCCTGGCCCAATAGGTTGCCAAAAAGAACTTCAACGATGTATTGAAGCCTTGGGCTGTCAGCGATACTGAAAATAAGGATCAATAGGGGAGCTTAATGAATTTTTTAGCCGAATAATGCCCGTTTACCGTAGCAATCATCATATATACCCCTCCACGGAGAAAGGTCAGGTCTAGGTTTTCAACCACGTCTTCAACATTCAGGATGTATTGCTCATAATGGATATTGCCATCCATGTCAAAAATAAAGACATAAGGCGTACCTTCTTGTTTTAGGTACAGCCTGTAATTGACATCATTCAAAACCGGGTTTGGGCCAAACCAAACGATGGTAATATCTTCACAGGTACGGTCAACCGTTTGGGTAACACCACTCTGTTGTGCATGACAGGGATTCCTATAAGTGATATTGTTGCAACCGCACACGGGAGCCCAAGTGGAGTCGCATGGCAAAAAAGATTGGATGATACTGGAATCAATGCATTTGGTGAATTGCGCCTGGGCATGGGTGGCTAAAATGCAAAACAAAACAAAGAAGAGGGGCTTATAAAGATTCCTGAACATAGCTTTTACGGATGCTCTTTTTATTAAATATGTCAATTAGTATAGCAATTTAAGAATAAATGAGGATTTTTGTCCTTAAAAGGTCGCATATGAGTTTATTTTCACGGATGTTTTCTAAGCCCGAGGTGGCGGACGTTGTCCAGCAAGGGTTTGTGAAGGTGGATATGCACTCACATTTGTTGCCAGGGATAGACGATGGGGTCAAGGATTTTGGGGAATCCCTGGCCGTGATCCGAAACCTGTATGACCTTGGGTACAGGAAAGTGATCACCACCCCGCACATCATGGCAGATTTTTACCGGAACACACCCGAGGAAATCCAGGCCCTGTGTGAGGAACTCAGATCAAAACTAAAAGAAGAGAATATTGATGTAGAAGTAGCTTGTGCCGCAGAATATTATCTCGACGATCATTTTGAAGAGGAGTTGAAGAACAAAAACCTCCTGTATTTCGGCGACAAATATGTGCTGGTGGAAACATCATACCTAAACCCGGCGAACAATTTTTTTGAAGTGATGTTCAATATCCGCATGGCAGGGTACCAGCCGGTATTGGCACACCCAGAACGCTATGTGTTCCTGCATGATGATTTCGAGAAATATAAGGACATCTTTGCGAGGGACATACTATTTGCACTGAATTTGGCTTCATTGGCAGGGTATTATTCAAAAGAATCGAAAAAAATAGCTGAAAAACTCATCAAAGAGAAGATGGTCCATTTTTTGGGTACCGATATACATAATACCCGGTTGTTGCCGCACCTAAGGAATGCGATGAAAAACCCCTCCTATGCACAGATGGAACCTCTGAACCTGCGTAACAACGAGCTGTAGTACTCATAACTTCAGCAACAAGCCCATGTACATCCGCTTTATTAAACCCTTTGGAAGCTGGCTGGCGGCGCTCTTGTTCCTGGTGGTCCTATCCCCGGTGTTCTTGATCATTATCCTCATTTTGCTGTTTGCCAACAAGGGCAATGTTTTCTTTGTGCAAAAAAGGCCAGGATGGAACGGTAAGCCCTTTTACCTATTGAAGTTCAAGACCATGACCGATCGCAGCGGACCTGATGGGCTGCCCTTGCCCGACCTTGCACGACAAACCCTAGTTGGCAATTTTTTGAGGAACTTTCATTTGGACGAACTTCCACAATGCATCAATATTTTGAAAGGGGATATGGATCTTATTGGCCCGCGACCTTTGCTTATGGAATATATGCCCCACTATACCTCAGAACAGCTAGCGCGCCATGAATGCAAGCCGGGTATTATAGGACTGGTACAAGTGATGGGTGGCAACCAGCTGCCATGGCACCAACGCATGCGGCTTGATATTTTTTATGCCCGCCATGTATCCTTCCAGCTTGATTTTCTGATTTTGTGGCGAACAGTCAAGTATTTTTTCGGGAAAAAGATGAAAGGTACGGATGAAAGCCTTTTTGGCTTGGAAACCTTTATCGAGCATCAAAACCGATCATCGAACCTTAATTTACGGTCGAATCCTAATCAATAGTTTCCCTGCGCATCTGTTTTGATAAACAGGGTTTGGTTTTTCTTCACATTGCCAAAACTGGTGGTGTTCCCTACAAAAGCATATCCACCCTCTTTTAGTTCAACAGCGTAGCAAAGCTGCCCATAGCCAGGTATGGGATAGGTTTTGGACCAGAGTTTGTTGCCATTTTTGTCCAAGCGCAGCACATAAGGCTTTTCGCTGTTGAGCCCCGCGGTAGAATTTCCCGTTATTACAAAGCCGCTGTCGTTGCTGAAACCCATGGTATATGGCGAAGAGGATACGCCGGGTTCTTCATATCGATTGGCCCACAGCAAATTCATGTTTTTATCCACTTTTGCCACAAAAACCGAATATGAACCTTTGGAATAGTCAATTCTTGTAGCACAAATAACGAGGGAGGTGTCTTTGGTAACCAGTTGGTAAACCTCCTGAAAAGAGGCCTGAACATCAGCGGTATCTATAACATTGATAGCCCATTTTCTTCTCGGCCCCAACTTGGCAGCATATAGATATTGGTTATCGCTCCAAGACCAAACTTTACGTGCCAGTTTTTGGCCGGTAATATAGTAATTGCCCAAATTGTCATATTGGCACACATTGAACGAAAGGGTTTTGCCTGCCAATAGTGGATAGTCTTTGATATCCACGCTATCCACAAGCTTTAAGCTATTGTTGAAGGTAAGGATATAGTTATGCGATGTTGCACCCGTATATGCTCCGTTTGACATGGATGAAATATAATTGCCATTCGGGCCATTGATCACGGGCCCCAGGGCGTTATAATTGTCGGGGTCTTTGAAAAATTCGTTCTTGGCCAGTACATTGCCCATGGTATCTATTTGGGAAATAAGGTACTTGTTGGGGTAATTCACCACATAGGTGCCATCGTTATTGGGCAATATGGTCCAAAGCAAAAAGGTGTCATTCGAAATAAACTTGTTCCAAACCAGATTCCCGTTTTTGCCAATGCGCAGCATCATGGGCCGGTTGCCCCCTTCACCTCCTACTACCAGAAAGCTACCATCAGGCCTTTGTTCCAAATAATTGGGGGAATATTGCGTGGCCCAATCGCCAAATTCTTTCAGATAGGTAGTGGCTGCAGGTGCATTGGCCACGCTGTCTTTTTTGCAGCCTGTGCCCAACAATGCCAAGCTAATGATAAACAGTGGCCATAGAGGCCGTTTATTTGATATTATCAATGATTTTGCCATTTTGATCGGTGAACATTAGTGCAAATTTGCCATTGTCAATTTTAAACGTCGGTGCCAATGCCAAGGCTATGGCCCAACCATTGTTTACAGGTATGGCATCGATGGTTGTAAGTGTGGGCGATATGGTGGAACTGACTGAGGTTCCGTTTGAATTGTTGCATATAACCTTTGCGCCAGGGGTTCCTGAGGCATCCATATTGATCCATTCAGGTGCTGGTGCCGTGCCTGAAGCATAACTTGTGCAGACTACATTGCAACCTCCACTTGGCTGCGCCACCAGATCAGAAAAAGCAATGCCAGGTCCCAAGTTTTTTTGCCAAAGGATATTGCCCAAAAAATCCGTCCTGATGATGTATGGTGAATTCAAGCTATTTTGGTTCAGGTTGCAGCCAAGGGCCAACCCGCCGGGTAAGGAAATGATCCTTTCCCGTGTCACGGATTTTGGGCCTAAAAAGAACTGTTTGGCCAAAGTTTTTTTACCATCGGGCGAAATGCTGAGGAAGGCGGGATAATAAGTGCCCTGATCTATAACAGAATCGGATTTAATGGCGATACAGCCGATATCAATGTTTCCATTGATATCTATCGTCATTGTTTCAGCCTCGCTATAGTCTTTTTCAATAAAATATTCATGAGACCAAAGAGGAGTGCCACCCAAATCGGTCTTTACCACATAGGCTTGGTTGATATATTGATAAAAATAAGCTGAATCCTTATCGCAGGTGATCCCTACGGCAACAAAACCCTGGTTGGTTTCCATTACATCCAAAAAACTGTCTTGGTATATGGCCCCGAAGGTTTTTTCCCATTGCTTGTTCCCTTTTGAATCGGTTTTCATCATCCATGCATCAGTAAAATAATCTTTTCTGAGGGCACCCAAACCGATAGATGCGGTATATCCTACAGCAATATATCCCCCATCTGATGTTTGCCGAGCCGCAGCGAACGCATTTGGACTAGGGCCGCCAAACAGTTTTTGCCATTCCACTTCACCGTTTGCTTTTGTCTTGATAAGGAAACCTGCATTGGGCTGTGTGGAAGAAGGCAGGGCGTGACCACAAAAAACAAATCCGCCATCGGTTGTTTTACTCATTCCCGCCAAGATCAAATCCCCTGAAGTGCCATAGAAGTGGATACCTGATGTGGAAACCATATTCGTGGGGACTTGAGTTTTCTGACACGAAAAGCAGCATGCTGCAAATAGAAGAAAAAGGAATTGCCTGTACATATATTTATCTAATGCAATGATAGGTAAAAGTTTGAGAACCAACCCATATAAAAATTATCTATTTGCAGCCGGCCGATAAAAACAAAAGCCCCATCTCTGGGGCTTTTGCTATCATTATATTAGAAAGACCATGTCTATTCTTCTTCTTCTTCGCCTTCAGTGGCCTTCTTTTTGGAAGCCTTTTTCTTCGGGGCTTCCTCAGTAGTTGCTTCGGCTGCCGGAGCCTCCTCTGCAGATGCTTCGGCTTCAGCTACATGTTCAGCTTTGGCTTTTGTGGCTTTCTTCTTAGGTTCTGCTTCGGCGGCTTCATCAGCCTCGGCTGTTGCAGGTTCCTCAGTTTTAGCCTTGGCAGCCTTCTTTTTTGGCTCCGCTGCTGGGGTTTCTTCCGCGGCTACAGGAGCTTCCTCAGAAGCTTCTGCGCTGGCTTCTTCCACCTTTGCTTTGGCTGACTTCTTTTTAGGCTCTGCGGCAGGCGCTTCCTCAGCTACGGCAGTTTCGGTTTCTGCTTTGGCTTTGGTTGCTTTTTTCTTAGGCTCTGCTGTCTCTTCTGCATTCGCAGCTTCGGTAGCGGCTTCGGCTTCATCTGCGGCTTTCTTCGATTGGGTCTTTTTCTCCATCTCGGCTATGGCCTCCTTTTGCTTCACCATATCTTGCTGCTCCATCTGGTTTTTCAGTTGTTGCAGGATATCAAGTTCATCGCCCATGCTGCTGGTTTCTACCGAAGATTTCACCTTTTTGATGTCTTTCTTGGTTTTGTCTTCCTCAGCCATTTTGGATTGCTCGTCCTGTATCTGTTTGCTTCTTTCAGCATCGCGCCAGATATCGGAGTGAGACAGGATGATCTTGCGGTTTGACTTATCGAATTCCTTTACCTTGAAATCAAGTGTTTCATCTGGCTTCGGAACGCTTTTGTCTGCCTTTGCCAAGAATTTCTTGGGAGCATATGCTTCTACCCCATAGGCCAGGCCCACGGTAGCACCCTTGTCATCTATATGGTGAATGACACCCTGATGGATGGAACCTTCAAAGAAGATGCTGGAGAAAGTATCCCAAGGGTCTTCTTCCAGTTGTTTGTGGCCCAAGCTCAGGCGGCGGTTTTCTTTTTCAAGATCCAATACCACTACGTCTATTTTCTCACCTACCCTGGTAAATTCTGCCGGATGGGAGAATTTGCGGGTCCAGGAAAGGTCTGAAATATGCACCAACCCATCAATACCCGGTTCCAGTTCCACGAACAAGCCAAAATTGGTCATGCTGCGAACGGTAGCGGTATGCTTGGATCCCAGTGGGTAGCGAGATTCGATATCAGCCCAAGGATCGGTGGTGAGTTGTTTCAAGCCGAGGGAAAGTTTCCTTTCTTCGCGGTCTATGTTCAGTACTTTTGCTTCGATTTCATCGCCCAGTTTGATGTACTCGTGCGGGCTTTTCAGGTGGGTGCTCCATGACATTTCTGACACGTGTACCAATCCTTCTACGCCAGGCATTATTTCGATAAAGGCGCCGTAGTCTTCCATGTTCACTACTTTACCTTTAACTATAGAGCCTTCCACAACGGTTTCAGGCAGGGTTTCCCATGGATGAGGCGTCAATTGCTTCATGCCGAGGGATATCCTCCTCTTGTCCTCGTCATAGTCAAGCACTACCACGTTTATTTTCTGGCCTAGTTCCAGTACTTCTTCAGGGTGGTTTACGCGGCCCCAAGATACGTCTGTGATGTGGATAAGCCCATCTACGCCGCCGAGGTCAACGAATACCCCAAACGAGGTAAGGTTTTTGACGATACCTTCCAATACCTGGCCTTTTTCCAGTTTGCTCAGGATTTCGGTTTTCTGCAATTCCAGCCCGCTTTCGATGATGGCTTTGTGCGACACCACTATATTGCGGTACTGCTCGTTTACCTTCACCACTTTCAGGTCCATAAACGTGCCCACATAAGAATCGTAATCCTTTATCGGTTTCACGTCCAGTTGTGAACCCGGCAGGAACGCATCCATACCCATGAGGTCCACCACCATACCGCCTTTGGTACGGTCTTTTATATAACCCTTCACGATCATATCGGTAGCATGTGCATGCAGGATCTTGTCCCATGCACCTTCGGCAAGTGCCTTTTTGTGCGATATAACGATCTGGCCGTTTTTGTCTTCTTTGTTTTCTACGATCACGTCTACCTGGTCGCCAACCTTCAGGTCTGGCATGTATTTGAACTCAGATAGGGGAACAAGACCATCAGATTTAAAACCGATGTTCAGCACTACGTCTTTATCGGTAATGCCAACCACGGTACCCATGATCACCTCTTTTTCCTTCAACTCGCTAAATGTGTTTTCGTACATCTTTTCCATTTGGGACAGGTCCGTCTTGGTATAGATGTTTTTTCCGCCGGCATAGGCATCCCAATCGAAATCACTGATGGCAGGGGAAGAGTTTACCTTGATCACTTCCTCCAGGGAAGGTTTCGGTTCTTCGGCTACTTCATCAAATAATAAGGGTGCATCATCTTCCTCTACGGCTTTAGGGAAGGGTACTTTGCCTTCCGCTTCTGGTTCAGATTCTTCAGAAGTGGTGTCCAAGGGCAGGTCGTCGCTTATCGCGTCAGGAATCTCTGGTGTTTCGAGATTGTTGGTTTCTTCGTTGTCTTGTTTTTGTTCTTCAATCATTAAATTTGTTCCTCCTTTTACGGGAAATTTTGAGCGTGCGAAGTTATGTATAATATTTCATTATGTGCGTTTTGGACTGAAAAATTAACGTGGGAGATTGGTTTTTTTCTCAAGATCGGCTCATGAGATATTCGGCATATTCAAGGTCTGCCGGGGTGGTCACCTTTATGTTCCGGTCTTCACCCTCTATCAGGTTTATTGTATATCCTGCTGATTCATATACTGTTGCATCATCAGTGAATGCCAGGTGATGGGGGTGTTCGTAGGCTTTTTTCAAAGGTTCCAACTCAAAAACCTGGGGCGTTTGTATGGCGCGGACCAAACTGCGGTCTATCACGGCCCAACTGTCCAGGGATTTTACCCTGATGCTGTCTTTTACCCCAATGGCCGGAATCGCTGAACCAGTTTTTGTAGCCTGATGGAAAGCCTGGCGGATGAGTGGGACGGATGCAAAGGGCCTGGCAGCATCGTGGATGGCCACCACGGCTTGATGGGGGCGTAGGGTGTGCAATGCGTTGGAAACGGAATAAAACCGCTCATGCCCCCCAGGAACGATCTTGTGTGGGATGTCGATATGAGCTTCGTGTGCCAGTTTTTTCCATTGATCGTCAAAACCTTCGGGCAGCACAACGATGATTTCGGTTTCGGGATCTTCTTGGTGAAAGGCGATGATGCTGTACGCCAGCATGGGTATGCCACCAATAGGCAAAAACTGCTTGGGCAGCGAGGCATTCAACCTGCTGCCAGAGCCCCCGGCTACTATGATGGCTATTTTTTTGGGAATGTTCATCTGATCATTTCTAACCCAATCAACCTAATTAACCAATCAACCCATCACCCAATTACAGCACCAGCATCGCATCCCCGTAATCGAGGAAACGATAGCCTTCCTTGATGGCTTCCTCATATGCTTTTCGCATCAGGGGAAGGCCCACAAAAGTGGCACTGGAGATATAATAGGCAGATTTTGGCATGTGCAGGTTGGTGATCATGCAATTGGCAATGCTGAACTCATACGGCGGGAAGATGAATTTCTCAGTCCAACCCTCCATAGGTTTCAACATGCTGTTTGCCGATACGGCTGATTCCACGGCACGCATCACCGAGTTGCCCACGGCGCATACCCTTTTGTGGTTTGCTTTGGCCAGGTTCACTTTGTCAGCAGATGCTGCGGATATAATAAAGTTCTCAGAATCCATTTTATGCTTGGACAGGTCTTCCACTTCTATTTTGCGAAGAGAACCCAGGCCCAGGTGCAGGGTGATATCAGCCACTTCCACGCCTTTTATCTCAAACCATTTCAATACTTCCCGGGAAAAGTGCAATCCGGCTGCAGGGGCTGCCACGGCGCCTTTCTGGGTAGCAAATATGGTTTGGTAGGAGTTGTAATCATCTTCGGTGGCTTTGCGCTTCATGTATTTGGGGATCGGCGTTTCACCTAATTGGTGCAGTGCTTCATAGAACTCGTCCTCGGTTGTGTCGTTCAGGAAACGGATGGTGCGGCCACGGGAGGTGGTGTTGTCTATTACTTCAGCTACCAGGATGTCATTGTCATCATCACCGAAGAAAAGCTTGTTGCCCACGCGGATCTTGCGTGCAGGGTCAACCAATACATCCCATAGGCGCTGGGTCTTGTTGAGCTCGCGCAACAGGAACACTTCGATCTTGGCGCCTGTTTTTTCTTTTTTGCCGTAGAGGCGGGCGGGGAATACCTTAGTATTATTGATGATCACCACATCGCCTTCTCCAAAATACTCGACGATATCCTTGAATTTACGGTGTTCGATTTCTTTGGTGTCACGGTGCACAACCAGGAGCCTCGCTTCGTCGCGATACTCAACCGGTTCTTTTGCAATTAGTTCCTCGGGAAGATCAAAAATAAACTCCGATAGTTTCATAGATATGTTAGATTTGCAGAAAAGTTTGCAAAAGTAAGACATTTTTAGGCAAAATTTACCAAAAACTTCAAAAATGCTCGCAAACCCTTGAAAATAAGGATTTTTTTAGCCATAATGGGGGAGAGCCTTCGCTTCGCCTTCCATAATATCCGCGCAAATGTGACCCGGACCCTGCTTTCGTTGGTAGGGGTCACCATTGGGGTGTTTTGTATCATCAGTATTTTTACATTGGTAGATTCGTTGGAACTGAGCATCCGCGATTCTATTTCCCGCTTTGGCGACAATGTGATCATTGTGAACAAATGGCCCTGGATTTTTTCATCGGAATATCCTTGGTGGAAATATATCAACCGGCCTGAAATCACCTATCATGACATGACTGAATTGCAAAAGAGGTTCACGAGTGCGGAAGCCATCTGCTTCAGTACCCGATCCTCCGATGAAAAGCTAAGTTTTGGCAGCAATTCCGTGGAAGGGATTACCGTATTGGCCGTAACGCCCGAATATTCAGATATTATTGCCCTGAACTATTTAGGGGGCAGGTATTTTACCGAAGACGAATCGCAGCAGGGGGCAAGGGTGGTTATTTTGGGCTATGAGGCAGCAAAAGGTTTATTTACGGATCCTGAAAACGCAGTTGGGCGGCAAATAACGATCATGAACCGAAAACTAAAGGTGATCGCCGTGCTGAACAAAGAAGGTAAGGCCCTCGGCATTGGGGCTGACCAAGACAAGCAAGTGATCGTGCCGCTTAATTTTGTTCGATCGCTGAGCAATGTGAACAATGAACAGTTCGGCCCCACCATCATGGTAAAAGGGCATAAAGGCCAGAGCCTGGACAAACTGGAGGACGAATTGCAAGGCACCATGCGCAATGTGCGACGCTTAGGTCCCTGGGACGATGATAATTTTGCGCTGAACCGGATCACTTTGTTGGCTAACCTCATTACTTCCCTATTTTCATCGCTCAATCTTTTCGGATGGATCATTGCTGGCTTCTCCATTTTAGTAGGCGGTTTCGGCATAGCCAATATCATGTTTGTATCCGTAAAAGAGCGTACCCCGATCATCGGCATCCAGAAATCACTTGGTGCCAAGGGTTATTTTATCATGATCCAATTCCTTGGCGAATCCATTTTCTTGTGCATCCTCGGCGGCAGCATTGGGTTGATGCTTATATGGCTCATAAGCCTGGGGCTTAACCAAGTTATCCCCTTACATCTGGTCCTCACTCTTTCCAATGTTGTCATTGGCCTCAGCATTTCCACTGTTATTGGCATCATTTCCGGCTTTATCCCATCGCTCCAAGCCGCCCGCATGGACCCGATAGAGGCGATACGGAGCGGGATGTGATAGGGGGAGAAATTTTGAATTTTGAATGTTGGATTTTGAATGAAGGGAAGGGGCAGTCTGCTGTTTGGGGCGTTGATCATAAAATTTATACTTTTTTTGCTAAAAATCATGGTTTTCAGGGATGGGAATCAGGGAAAACCATGAGTTTGGGCATATAAAATCACCAGAGATTTGTGGTGTTGGAAAATTAATACAGAAATCCTTTGGCGAATTGCAGGGAATGAGTAATTTGGCGGGGTGGGAAGGGAAGGAGTAGTTTTTGGAATGAGTTTTTTATAACACACATATATTATTAAACTAATGAAAAAGGGATCTGACTCAGAAAGCCGAGTGCAAGGAATTATTATTGCATTGATTGTTGGTTTTTTAATTACTTTTGAGAATCAACAAATTGTTACTACCATAAGTAGCATTGTGGGATTAATTCCAGCCATTCTTAAAAAACCGAGTCCCACAACGAAAGGATCGAATGCAGATTCAGACCCTGGCACTGGCACTGGCACTGGTGGAACTGGAACTGGTGGTTCTGGAGCTGGTGGTTCGGGAACTGGTGGTTCCGGAGCTGGTGGTTCCGGAAAGTTTGTGGAAGTAGCAGAAGGATGGACAATTGTGTGTATAACAATAGGGCTAATGATTGGAATGCTTTTGGGGGATTGGATATCATAAATGTTGATTATTGAATGTGGATCAAATCGTCAATTTAGTATAATAAAATAATAACTTAATAAATAAAAATATGACAGAAAAAACACATTTGGCTCATCTTATTCTACCTGAGCAGGGTTACCTGCCTGACAATAGTTTGGATCCCGCTATTGATGGGTTTGTGATCACTTCGATGAATGATCTGCAGGATCCCATAGTGACCATAAATCTTACATTACCAGGGGATTTTACCATCTCTAATGGAATCAGTCCAACTTCAGGTCGAAGTTGCAGTGGGATTATTCAGAATGGTTTTTGGATTATTCATTTACATGCAACAGAGCAGGTTCCAGATAGCGGTATAGCGCGGCAAGCGAGTATGGACCTGGATAGTCGTCAGATTGTGGTGGGGGATAGTGACAATACAGCGATATCTGCTGTCAACTTAGTGTTGTTTGAGGACGACCCAACTTTGAATGCTGCCATAAAAAAAGGAACCCACGTGATACCCCACGGCTCCATTGGGGCAATGAGTTTGAAGATCAATATTCTTTAATTAATAATCATTTAAACAATAATAATATGTCTATCAACATTGATTATAGCCCGAACCATGCCCATTTAATTCAACCTGGGAATGACTTTTCGATTAAAAGAACAAAGTGTGATATAGAAAATGAATTTCAGGTATATCTTCCCGCTGGTTATGTATTGAAACCATGTAATAATTTGGGTGGGACGGCCGCAACAGCAGCGAAGCCGGGAAGACGCGCTGGAAGGACCTTTAATGGAATCCATGTGGTATGTCTTGTCGCCATCAAAACCACCACGCCCCCAGTCGAGATATACTGGCCAGTGATGTGTTATTCCATGTTTCATACTTGTGTCAATATCAAATTGTATGTTGATGATGGCAGCGCTACAGAACCAATTGCTGAACCGAAATCTACGGCTCTCTTTTTGAATACTATTCTATCCGTAAAAGACAGAGGGATAAAAGTAACTTAATGAGCAACTGCTTTGAAAAAAAGCGTAAAGCTTTAAGAAGTGGTATCCTTCGAGGCATTTTTAGGGTACTGCTTTTTTTTATATATTTCTCATTGAATTTGTGCTTTGCCGGACCTACGCAAAGGGCACAGTTAATGCAATTTGACTCTTTATTTCAAAAGACGAAAGACAATGATCCAAAATTGTCTTTTTATGCTGCAACCCAGATCTTAGAGATTTCTGAAGTCAGCAATGATGCCGTAGGTTTGGCAAAGGGAGAAACGTACTTGGGCATGTACTACAACAAAAAGGGCCAAAACAACGCGGCAATCTATCACTTTGAAAGATCAGTTGGGTTCTATCAAAGAAACAAAAATTTAGTTGGCAAAGGACTATCGCTTATGTCTCTGGGTCAGTGTTACTTGGATTTGGGGATGCTTGATTCATCGCTGAAGTACTATTACCAAAGTTTTCAATGTTTTGATAAATCCAACGACGCAAAGTCACAGATAATGTGTTTGGCTTCCATTGGTTTGGTAGATGAATATCGAGGTGATCTTCACAATGCAATGGCCAATTATCAAAATGCCAATGCGCTTCAAAAAAAACAAAACCGATATCAAGATGCCGGCTATATATATCGAGGCATAGGTATCTTGTATTTCAAACAGCATAATTACAAGAAGGCACTTTCCTACTACGATAGTTCACTGCAGGCTTACCACACATACCAAAATGATGGTCAGGCTGCCTCAACTTATGCTAATATCGGAATTGTCTGGTCAGATTCTGGCCAATATGATAAAGCTTTTGTAAACTATTTTAAAGCGTTATCGATAGTTGAACATTTAGGAGATAAAAAAGGTATCGCCGAGGCTCTAATTAATGTTGGTATTGCCTTTAATGATAAGGCTGGTACAACGAATGATAAACGAGACTTTCAGAGTGCTATTATATACTATTCCCAAGCACTCCCAATTTGCTTAGAAATACATGCAAATCCTATTTTGAAAGAGGTGTACCATAATCTTTCTACCTCTTATAGCAACTTGGGCAGATATGATTCCGCATATATCTATTATGATAAGTATGATTCCATCAAAGATTTTATTGTCAATGAACACAACAATAATGCTTTGGCAGATATGCTTACAAAATATGAAACCGAAAAGAAAGAGCAGCAACGGCTTGTAGCAGTAGCCCAGGCTACATTGAGTACGCATAAATTATATTACACCTCTATCGGCTTTGTCCTCATCCTCATCATTGCTGGCGTTGTTTTCCTCTTCTACCGCCAACGTGTCCGCTCCAAAGAGCTGATCGCATCTAAAAACGAGCAGATACAGAACCAGAAGATTGATGAATTGCTGAAACGGGAAGAAATCAAGTCCTTCCAAAGCATGATAGAAGGACAGGAACTGGAACGGAAGCGTATCGCCGAAGATCTGCACGATGGGCTTGGGATATTGCTATCTACGGTAAAACTGCACTTCGGTTCCATCGAAGACCGGTTGAACCGGCAAATGGATGCACAAGAACAATTTGTAAAAGGGGCTTCCTTACTTGATGAGGCTTTGGTGGAAGTGCGGCGAATTGCCCATAACATGTCCACGGGTATATTGACGCATATTGGGCTGGTGCCCGCACTGGAAGACCTGAAAGACACAATAGAAGCGAGCAGGAAAATAAAGGTAAACCTCTTCGCTCATAATATTGAAGGGAGATTGGATGCTCTAAAGGAAATCACCATTTACCGTATCATACAGGAACTCATCAGCAATATCCTGAAACATGCCCAGGCCACCGAAATCAGCATCAACCTGAACAGGAACCTGCAAACCAATATCCTCAGTATCATGATAGAGGATGATGGGAAAGGCTTTGACCTGTCCCAAATACCCGAAGGCAAGGGGATGGGGCTGCGAAACATGGCTTCCCGTGCGGAAAGGCTGAACGGGACGTTCCACATTGAATCCAACAAAGGGAATGGCACCACGGCCATTATAGAAATACCCGTCTAAATAATACCACCAATGAAACATCCCAATTGTCAATTAGGGCTCTCTAAAAACTCTCTTTTTATTACCTCATCCTTATTCCTTCTCCATTTGGAGAAGGGTTGAATGTGGTTTTTAGAGATACCCTCTGCAATGACCCGATAATTCATTAATTTTCCACCATGATACGCATCATTATCGCAGACGACCACCAGATGTTCATAGACGGTATCCGCTCCCTGCTAGAGCATGAAGAGGATATTGAAATCATTGGAGAAGCCCTGGATGGGGAGCAGGTGCTGCGGTTGGTATCCTCCATGCCGGTAGATATGATATTGATGGATATAAACATGCCCAAACTGGATGGATTGCAGGCTACCCAACAGATCAAGGCTAAATACCCTGATACCAAGGTGTTGATGCTCACCATGTATAATACACCAGAATATATCGTTGGGGTGGCGGATGCAGGCGCGGATGGCTATATCTTGAAGAACACGGGAAAACACGAACTTAACGAGGCCATACGGTCCATCATGGCCGGCCTCAATTTCTATAGCCAGGAGGTAATGCGCACTATGTTGCAAAGCGAGAAGAACAAGAAAACCAAAGCGCTGAACGATCCGCAGCTCTCCAAACGCGAAATAGAGGTTTTGAAACTCATTGTGCAGGAAATGACCACCCAAGAAATTGCGGATGCCCTTTTCATCAGCAACCATACGGTGGAAACCCATCGCAAAAACCTGCTGGACAAGCTGAATGCCCGCAACATAGCCGGCCTGGTACGCTACGCTTACCAGAACAACATGCTGGCCTAGGCTTCTCGGCTCTTCTCAAATCACGGTTTTCAGGGATACCCAAATCACTTATACCCATGAGAGGGACGGGTTTTGCGCGCCATAATTTTGTGATGTTAATAGATTTAAACAATTAAAAACATTCAAAATCATGAAAACAAAACTTTCATTGCTCGCCATTTGCTGCATTTTCGCCCTGTTTGGCTGCGGCAAAGACACCACCACCACCCCGAACAACTCAAACAACAACACCACGGGCTCCATTTGCTTCTGGAGCGATGCCACTGCCGCCAACGCGGGAGGCATATCCGTTTATGTGGATGGCAATTACGCCGGTTACTATGGTGTGTACTCCCCCAGCAGCACAGCACCGTCATGCGGGGCAAGCGGGTACCTGACGGTATCATTGTCCCCTGGAGCCCATTATTTCACGGCAAAAAGCGGATCAGGCAATAGCTGGAACAGTACCAGTTTCAATATTACTTCAGGCCAGTGTACCACCATGGACCTATATCTGTAAAAAAGTTTTTTTCAACATTTAATTCCGGGAAAACATGAAAAAGATAAAATCATTTACAATGAAATCCATTTTGTTTGGCGCAAAATCATGGGCCTGTATGCTCTGTTTCATACTCATGGCTGCCATCGCATCAGCCCAAGCACCAAGGGCAGACAAAATATATAAAACCGACAATACCAGCATAGATGCCAAGGTGTTGGAGATAACACCCACGGAAATAAAGTATAAGAAGGCCAACAACCCCGATGGACCCACATATACCATACCACGCAGCGAGGTAACAGTCATCGTGTATGCCAATGGTGAATCGGAGCAAATGAACCAAGGCAATAACAATGGAGGTAGCTACAATTATACCGCTCCCAAGGATACACCAATATTTAGGCCACCCCCCGCAAACAACAACATTAACTCAACCACACCGATAACCAATGAAAAACCTAGATTGAGGGTGGGGGAACAGTTTAACATTGATGTGCCAGATGGACTATTTGGGATAAGCTGGTACAGGTTCCGCTCGCATAGGATAGGTTGGGGTTTTTCAGAATATGGGAACTATCAGTTTTGGGGTAACCTGTTCACCCCCACATTGCCTTTGAGCCTGGCACCGGGCAACAGTTCTGAAATAAACTCATATACCGTGATGTGCAATTTCAACATGTTCCTCACCTATGGGCTCAACGATCGCTTGGCATTATATTTCGGCCTGGGCCTCGGTGGCGTACAGGACTATCATTATATCATGGACAATAGCGACTATTCTACCTTTACCTATACGGGTGATGCGGACTTGGAACTGAACGTGGTAGGGGGCCTGATCTGGAAATCAAAAGACCATGCATTTTCATTGACTGCTGGTTTTGAGACCTTCCCTGCCGGGGTTACCCTGGGCATTGGGTTCTGATATTTTCAACAAACATTTTACAAAACACAATTAATATTTTCAATCATGAAACGTTCAAAAATTCTTGCCGCTATGGCGTGCATCCTTTCCCTTGCCTTTTTTTCATCTTTCAAGGCAGCTAAAAAATTGCCCGGCGAGTATGGCCAATGGAAGGAATCTTCCTGCTACAAAGGCATTGATTTCCGAGTGAAATGTGCCGAATACAATGAATATGCAAAAAAATACACCTGGTATGTGCAGATCAGGAACCGCTACCAAGCATCGGTGCACCTGGACCTGAACCTGGCCCCTGCCTCCAACCCTTCTGATAAGGAAGTGGCTGGCCGCATGGACATTGCCGGGGGCAGTACCGCCAATTCTGCCTATTATCTAGTGGCTGCAGGGCCTAACCAAGAAGTAGAGGTATATATTGACAGGGTACGGATCGGTGTAGACGATGCCTCTCCCTATTATCATTGCGACAGATAGCCAGGAGCGGGACAATATTTTTCCCGGAAGCAAAACCAGGGCGGACGGGCCAGGCACCATTGAGTTTTCAGGTGCTGGGCCCCAAGCACTGGTTTTTGCGTTTATGTCACTTGCTGTTTTCCTCTTCATGCAACCATTCCTTTCCAATACGTATCTTAGGGACAAATTGTAAATTTACCCAAGATTATAGCAGCCCCAGGGCGTATGTTCAGTGAAAATGAATTGTTGGCAGGATGCCTGAAAAACAGCCGCATCCATCAAAAGGCATTTTATGATAAATATGCAGGGAAGATGTATGCCCTATGCCTCCGGTATGCCAATGACGACATGGAAGCCGAGGATTATTTGCAAGAAGGCTTTATGAAAGTGTATGATAACCTAGCCAAATATAGGAACGAAGGCAGCCTGGAAGGATGGGTGAGACGGGTGATCGTGAACCTCATCCTGCAAAAACTGCGGAAAAAGAAGCAAAAATTGGTGGACATTGCCCAGGAAAACATCGTGGTGGCGGATACAGGGAGTGATATTTTGAGCCAAATGGCCGCGACTGAATTGTTGGAACTGATCAGGCAACTGCCGGCGGGCTACCGCACCATTTTCAACCTGTACGTGCTTGAAGAATACAGCCACAAGGACATAGCCAAGGAACTGGGCATCAGCGAGGGAACCTCAAAATCACAATTATCCAGGGCAAGGATCATATTGCAAAAGATGGTTTTGAAACATGAAAGTATTAAGGATATATATTATGAGCGATCAAGAGAAAATAGATAAACAGGTACGGGAGGTACTGGGAGGGTTTGGTGTAGCCCCGCCAGCCCGCGCCTGGCAAAACCTTGAAAAAACCCTTGACAAAAGGAAGGGAGCAGGACCGTTTGTCTTGATTTTCATTGGCTTAATGGCTATTAGTGTCATTGGCACTGCCTATTATTTTTTGCATTCGCACACTGCCGCCAATACCAGTGTAGCTGCCGATAAAACGAAAAACGAAAAACAAATCAGTTACAATGCTCAACCTACTACTCCCAATAAAACTAACCCCATATTGAATGAAAATGATAACAAACTTGAAAAAGCCTCAAATACATCCATAAAAAATGATGGACAAAAAGGAGACAATTATAAATATCATGCCAAGGGCAATCATATACTGAACCAGAATGGGGCCGCACATAAACAAACCCATCTGGTATCGGATATGAATCCTGTCCTCACCGAAAAGACTGATAAAAAACAAGATAAGACTGATATTAATGAAGATAAGGCTGATATATTGGAAAATGGCGATAATTCCAAACTAACTGAATCTCCCGAATATATGAAATATGTCTTTTTGAAAATGAATGATATAGATTCTAAAAACGCGGATATTAAAGCCAAGCAGACATTATTTGGCACATCAAAGAAATCCAAAACCCATCCTTTGAGCCCAATCCATTTTCAACTGGGTCTTGTGGCAGATCTTGGTTTGAGCTCTGATCAGCGCCTGATATCGAATTTGGGATTGGTTGGCAGTACCGCAGCTATCAATGACCTTACATCCACGTCAGACTATAAAATAAGGGATACCAATGTGTATTCTGCTTCCTATGGCAAATTAAAAACCTATAATGTAACAGAAACCTACAAATGCAGTAGCGCACATCGGAGCTCGTTTGGGTTTTTGGCAGGATTCACTTTTGGTCCCCATGTATCTTTGGAGACGGGATTGCAATATGAAGAGATAAATTTGGCATACCAGTTCTCAGGCTTTACCGTTACCCCTAGGGATAGCAATCAGGCGGAGGATTACTCCCCTAACCGATCGGAAATTGATTATTCCTATGCCTTTTTGAAAGTGCCTTTGAGCCTACAATATTCGGGCAATATTTATGGGCGGCTCGGATGGTATGGTCAAATCGGCGGTGCGATGAACATATTGGAGATCGTGCAAAAAGGTACCCACATATCGTTTTTTCAAAAGGCCACAGAATCATTGGCCCTAATAGACACCTCATATAAGAATGCATCATTGAATACCGCACCTGCCAGCACACCTCCGCCAACAGGTTATGTTTCTTTTTCATGGCAAATAGGTGCAGGGGTCTCGTTTTTGTTCAGTCCCAAGCTGTCCATCAATGCAGGCATGTCTTTCAATACCATGATCAACGGCATCAGTGGCCAAGATGTAAAACCATTCAGCGGGTTTTCAATCCCGATTAGGTTGTATTATAGGTTTTAAGGGGAAGTAGATTTTTCATGTAAAGGGTTAACTACCCTAAAAGATGGTAAGCTGAATTGAGAATTAGCCAAAATGAACCGAATTTTGCCAAAAACAGTTAGTTTTGTTTAAAAGATTGTAAGAAGTGCCCGAGGTTGTAGTTAAATATTCTCGTCCTGAAACTTTGAAATTGCTTAAGGCATTTGCAAAGTATTTGGATTTTAAGATTTTGTCAGGAAAAGCAATGAAGAAAACAAAGCTAGAAGTAAAGGGGGCCACTATTGTACTGGCAGACCCTTCGATTAACATGTCTCAAATAAAAGGAAGCCTCACCGGCCAAAATTTAGAGGCTAGCGAATTGAGAAAGCAAGCATGGCAAAGAAAAAAATAATTTGTGATACGGACGTTATCATAGATTACCTGGATGCAAGACAAAAAAGGTTTGCTAAAACAAGCCATGTTCTTGAGGATCAAATAGGGCTAGAAAATATTGTTATCTCAGTTGTTACAAAAATGGAATTGGTGAAAGGAGCAAACAACAAGGTTGACTTGGCCAAAACCATTAAAAATGTAAGTGGACTACCTACCGTACTAATAAGTGATGAAATCAGTGTCGTTGCATATGGCCTAGTAGAGAAATATTCACTTAGCCATAACATTTCCATGCCTGATTCCTTTATTGCCGCAACTGCAATAATCACTGGTTTTGAGCTATTTACCTACAACATAAAAGATTATAGGTTTATCAAAGAGGTAAAATTGTTCATGCCTTTGGATTGATTAATCCAAGAATCAGGATTATCTCCCTATCTTAGCCTCGCTAAACGTGCATATCATGAAACAAACCTTGTTGATCCTTGTTGTCCTTGGCACATTCTCCTGTCAAAACAAAACCATGAAAACCGATGCTGAGTTCGATACATTCAAAGGCAACTTTATAGAAGCCTTGTGGAAAGCCAACCCAGAGTGGGCAAGTACGGTAGGTTATCACAAGTATGATAGTATTTTGACCGTGCCTGACCAGGCAAGCCGGGAAAAACAGCTTGTTTTCACCCGTGCTTATCTGGATACCTTGCATGGTTTCGATGCTAAGAAGCTGTCGGATGCCAACCGGATTGATTTCCATTTGATAGAAAACCAGTTGCTATCTACCGAATGGAACATCAATGAATTCAAAAGCCATGAATGGAATCCTGCCTCCTATAATGTGGGTGAAGGGTTTGCCGTGCTGTTGTCAGAAAACTATGCCCCGCTTGACCAACGATTGAAAAGTTTCCAGGCGAAATTGAAAAACGTGCCTGCTTACTATCAGGCTGCCGAAAAGAACATTCATCAACCCACCATTGTGCACACGGACCTTGCCATACAGCAAAACAAAGGTTCATTGGACATATTTGAAAAAGACCTACAAGATTCCCTGCAAAAATCACATCTCTCAGAGGCAGAAAAGCAGGAAATACAAAAAGGGGCTAAAACGGCGGTAGATGCCATCAATGGATATATAAAATGGTTGGAAACCGATATCCGGCCCACCCTGAATGAAAAGACCGCCCGCAGTTTCAGGATAGGCAAGGAGCTATATGACAAGAAGTTTGCTTTTGACCTGCAATCTGGTTTTACCCCTGAGCAGATCTATGAAAAAGCCCAAAAAAGAAAGGAAGAACTGCATGTGGAAATGGCCAAGCTGGCCACCCAGCTATGGCCGAAATATTTTGCAAACACACCCATACCCACTGATCAGCATGAATTGATCAAAAAAGTATTGGACACGGTTTCTGCCAATCATGTGGAGCGCGATGGTTTTCAGGCTGCAGTGGAAAAGCAATTGCCAGAGCTTATTGCCTTTATCAATAAAAAAGACCTGCTGTATATAGATCCCAAAAAACCATTGGTGGTGCGGCAAACCCCAGGCTACCAAGCGGGCTTTTCCGTGGCATCCATCAATGCACCCGGCCCTTATGACAAAAATGCCAATACCTATTACAACGTAGGCTCCCTGAAAGACTATACCCCTGAAATGGCAGAGAGCCACCTGCGTGAGTACAACCACTATACCATGCAGATCATCAATATACACGAAGCCATACCCGGGCACTATACCCAGCTCGTGTACAGCAACCAAAGCCCGAGCCTGATAAAAACCATTTTCGAAAATGGCAATATGGTGGAAGGCTGGGCAGTGTACAGCGAACGGATGATGCTGGAAGAAGGGTATGGTGACAATAGCCCGGAACTATGGCTCATGTACTACAAGTGGCACTTGAGATCGGTGTGCAATACCCTGCTCGACTATGGCCTGCAAGTGAAAAACATGAGCGAAGACCAAGCCATGGACCTGATGATGCACGATGGATTCCAGCAAAAAGCCGAAGCTACCGGAAAACTGAGAAGGGCAGAACTCTCCCAGGTGCAGTTGTGCAGTTATTTCACCGGTTTCAGTGAAATATATGCCCTTCGTGACGAGATGAAAAAGAAACTTGGCGACAAATTCAGTTTAAAAGCCTTTCACGAAAAGTTCCTGAGCTATGGCAGCGCCCCCGTCAAATACATCCGTGAATTGATGCTGGCGGATACGAAATGAGTTTGTGGGGAACATTCATTAATCGCTCGCGACCTGACTGCGAAGCGGAGACAGGGTGCGCATAGAATCTTTGCAGTCTTGGACTGCTGTATTTGAACGATTTACCATAGGTAATCAAATTCCATAAGGCTTTCCAATCCCGCATCGTTTGTTTGCCAAGCTTTAACTCTAGTATATAGATATTGCCACAAAACTGGCCTAAGGCTCGTGGCCCCAAGATAAAGAATTCTTTGCTAATGCGCAAAATCCGGCGGTCTGAGACCGGGAGATTCTATGCGTCCCAGGTGACCGCTTCGCTCACTTTGCGAGCTGGGCTCTTGTAGGGCATTAATGAACCGAAAAAACTCCTTTATTTTCTTAATTTATTCACAATGCCTTGTAGTCTCTCTTTGTAGTATATATCAAAGTTTGATTTATGGTCTGAAATATATTTATTATAGATTCTTTTAGTCTCTTCATATATTTCAGAATCAAAGCTATTTTTTGGTCGTCCTAGATAGGCGAACATTTTATTTACATAATCATCAAAAAGTTGAGCCCTTAAATATAATGCAAATCTGAACTCATATGCTTGTTTAAATAAGGTATCAGGAATGCTATCGTAAGAAATATTGACCTTGTAATCTAGTAGCTTGGTCAAAGTATCTGCCCCTTCTCCGAACTTGTTAATAGCATTCAATGCACTGCTAATTGACAAGTAAGATTTGAACAATTCAACACTGGGTATTTTGATAGAATTAGTTATTCTTTTGGAATATTGCAACGCATCTAAGTTGCTACTTGTAGAAACCAAATAATACAGTTTAGCAGGTTCAAAACTGTGTAGATATTTTTTATCCAACAGATTTAAAAATGATTTACAACTATCATTATAACGATCGTTTTGTAAACAAAAATAAATAATTTCGTTTAAAGTCCTTTCTTCTTGGTAGCTCCTTTTAAGGAGAATTTTAAGGTCCGAAAAATATTTGTCTTTTAAATTATTGTGAAGTGAGAAATTTGCCTCATCTCTATACAATTCTGTCCAATCTGGATATTTAAGCATTAAATGCTTTATATATTTAAATGCATCTTCAGGATATGAAAATGAATCACTTGGGAAAGCTTGTCGTAATGGCAATGTCACATAATATTCTAAATGTGAAAGGTCTATATTGACAGGATTGCTTTCATCTTCGTTGTCATAAATTAGATATTTTAAAAACCTGCCATTCCCCCAGCTATTGGATATCGGGTGGATGCCCATAATATATTTATAAAGAGCCCACTTTTCATAGGACCCCATACCATTTGGATAGTTATATGGTTTTGTGGTATAGTCAGAAACTAAACGACATTCACTGTCGCTTTGACTGAATATTTTTTCAATATCGTTATAATGTGGGAGTACACGCAAAGCGCTATCATATTGCTTCGTATCTGAAAGTGATGAAGAGAACAGACCCAATTTTAAGTCATTGTCAATTAAATAATTGCTGTTCAAAATTTTAGAGTATTGTTTGTGTATATACAAAGAGAAAAGTGCGGAATCATCTATCCTCGCTGTACCTTTAAGATGCAATAACTCAATTTTCTTATTGCAATCAGTCGCCTGTTTTTTTATATTGCAGCTAAGACAAACAACTAAAAGCAAGATATAAAACCATTTATTCATAGCTAATGCTCTGTTCTCCCTTCTCGCGCCGAGTTTGTAGCGTACCTGAGACTCGGTGTGGGTCGCGAACATTCGTGACGGACTTTGACCGAAGTTCAGGGCACGGCCCTACTGCGTCACCAACTTGCCGTTTACGTATTTTTCGGTATTGGTAAGGGTGCCCTTTTCATCGTAGTATTTCCAAGTGCCGCTTTTTTCATCGTCCTTGTACTCACCGGTTATTTTCACCTTCCCGTTTTCATAGTAGTAGAAATACGGGCCATATTTTTTTGTGTATACTTCCGGGTGTGCTGGGTCGTCTGGGTTCATCACCGTGTATTCCTTGGTCATATATACTTCTTTCAGTTTGGTTTTGGCAGCATCATAATAGGTGCGGCTACCATCGCCCGTAGTATGCTGGGCCAAGGCTGGTAAGGAGAAGACAAGTGCAAAAAGGGAAAGGAGGATGATCTTTTTCATATTGTTGTTCACGATTTTATGAGTTATCTTTCAAAAAGCAGGCCAAAGCAAAGATAAGAAAAAAGTTCAAATCATCATACCTGCAATCGCAGCGCTCAATAAATTGGCCAGCGTGCCGGCAATCAATGCCTTCACCCCCAATTGGGCCAGCATCGGCCGCTTTTCCGGCGATAACGTGCCAATACCACCAATCTGTATACCAATAGAAGAAAAATTGGCAAACCCACACAAGGCATAGGTAGTGATGATGATGGATTTTGGGTTGATGAAGGAATGGGCATCTTTCATCTTGCCCAGGTCTATGAATGCCACAAACTCATTGATGATGGATTTCTGGCCCAATAGCTGCCCGGTAAGATATACGTCATGCCCACGGATGCCAATGAGCCAAGCAATAGGGGCAAACACATAACCCAACATATATTGCAAGGTAAGGCCCTCATATTTCCCGCCACTTTCGGCAATGATCTTGGTGTTGAGCCCCGTCCAAGAACCAATAAAATGCAGGGAGATATAGTTGAGCATGGCCATAAAGGCAATAAACACCATGAGCATCGTGGCCACGTTCACGGCCAGTTTCATGCCCTGGGTCGCCCCGTTGGCTATGGCATCCAGGATATTGGTGCCTATTTGCTGGCGGGGTATTTTCAGGTCTTTGTTGAATTCTTCGGTTTCGGGGATCATCAGCTTTGCGATGAAAAAAGTGCCCGGGGCCGTCATAATGGAGGCAGACAGCAGGTGCGTGGCAAAGAGCCGCTGTTGTTCCGGGTCTGCCCCGCCCAGGAAGCCCACGTACGCTGCCAGTACCCCCCCAGAAATATGTGCCATGCCACCCGTCATTAGTGCCATGGTTTCAGAACGGGTCATTTTACCGATGTATGGCTTAATGACCAAGGGAGCTTCTGTTTGCCCAACGAATATATTGGATGCGCTCGCCAGGCTTTCTGCCCCGGAAAGGCCCATCACCCGTTTCATCACCCAAGCAAAGACATATACAATGCGCTGCAGGATATTGAGATAGAATAGAACCGAAGTGAGCGCAGCAAAGAAGATAATGGTTGGCAACACTTGGAACACAAAGATAAACCCGAAGTTATTGGGGTTGGAAACCAGCCCGCCGAACAGAAACGTAGATCCTGCCCGCGTAAATCCTAGGATAGTAACAAAAATGCCAGCCACCGCGCTGAATGCCCTGCTGCAAAACGGCACTTTCAGCACACAAAAGGCAAATACAAATTGTAGCAAAAGGGCCTTGACGATCAGTGCCCAGTTAACCTGCCTTTTGTGAATGGACAACAAAAAAGCAATGGCTGTAAGAGCCAATATCCCCAACAAACCATTGAAAAAACCTTGAAACGTAAACCCACCGCCATCTATCATGCGGCAAATAAAGGCTATTTTGCTGGATATGCCAATTTGTTCATCTTAAGTTAACATTGGGCCACGGAATGGTTCTCGCTCAAATTTCCCTTAATTTTGAAAAAATATGTTTCGTTGCCATGAATGAAGATATCCGTTGGAAACAGCGTTTCAGCAACTACAAAAAGGCATTGGTTCAATTGAACGATTTTTGCGCCCAGCCATCTTTGAATGAGCGTGAGGAGCAAGGCATGATCAAAGCTTTTGAATATTGTTATGAACTGGGCTGGAACGTATTGAAAGACTATTTGGAAGCTCAGGGCTACACCGAAATCAGGGGCGCAGTAGATGCCATTCGCCAAGCCTTTAAAGTTGACATAGTTTCAGATGGTGAGGGCTGGATGGATATGTACCGAGACAGGAACAAAACAGCCCATACCTACAATATAGCAACAGCCGATGAAGTGGCCAAAGCCATAAAAGGCCCACATCTCAGGAATTTTGTTGCTTTGGAAACATTTATGGACAATATCCTACATAGATAAAGAACCCGCATGCCTTTTGGATTAAAAGATAAAGACATAGATGCCATCAAAACCATCTTGGCATTGCACGCTAATATCACCAAAGCAATAGTGTATGGGTCGCGGGCCAAGGGAAACTATAAGAATGGGTCGGATATTGATATCACAATAATTGGCGAAGCACTCACTTCCCGGGAACTGAACAAAATACACAATAGCCTCGACGATCTGTTGTTGCCCTATACGTTTGACCTTTCACTATTTGCCCAGATAGAAAACCCGGACTTGGTAGATCATGTAAAGCGCGTAGGGATGGTTTTATATGAGCGCGTTGCTGATATTTTGGCAAAGTAGCAGATGCGTTGTGTTTCGTTTAATTTGAAAAAGGTTATTTTTGACCCCATAAGACAATCACAAAACCTATGAACTATTGGCTGATGAAAACCGAGCCCGAAACTTTTAGTTGGGACGATATGGTGCGCGACAAAAAAGCTACTTGGGATGGTGTGCGCAACTATGCCGCCCGGAATTTCATGCGTGAAATGAAAAAGGGCGACCAAGTATTCATTTATCATAGTGGCGATAGCCGAGAAGTGGTGGCCATAGCTGAGGTGACCAAAGAACATTATCCAGACCCTACCATAGATGATCCCACATGGTCTGCCGTGGACCTGAAACCCAAAACAGCTCTGAAAAACCCGGTATCGCTGGCCAAAATAAAGGCAGATGACCGCTTGCAGCAGATCGCCTTGGTGCGCCAAAGCCGCCTGAGCGTGATGCCACTGCCAGAAGATGCCTGGAATATCATTTTGCTACATTCCCAAAATGCTTAAATTTGCCCTGCCTTAGTTTTTAAATCATAGGGCATTAATGCCGGGACTCAATACCATTTTATCAGGCAAGAAATTCAGCATTACCCTCGAAAGGCTTTGCTACCAGCTTATTGAGAACCACGGCCATTTCCAGAACTCTGCTTTGATCGGCCTGCAGCCACGTGGCATATACCTCGCCCAGGCGTTGGCAGAAAGGCTGAACCTTATTATCGCACCCGCCAAAGTCCCTTACGGGGAACTGGATACCACCTTTCACCGGGACGATTTCAGGACGCACAAGGGCCCCATATTGCCCTCGGCCATGAAAATGGACCTGGTGGTGGAAAACAAAAAGATCGTATTTGTGGATGACGTGCTATATACCGGCCGCACCATCCGTGCGGGGCTGGATGCGCTGCTCGATTTTGGCAGGCCCGCCAGTGTGGAACTGCTGGTTTTGGTAGACAGGAGGTTCAGCAGGCAGTTGCCCATAGAACCCAATTATGTGGGATTGATGGTGGATACCCGCGCGTCCCAAAAAGTGAAAGTGAACTGGAAGGCGGCAGGGGAGGAGGACAGCGTATTGCTTTTGACAGAGTGAATAAGGCCTTAGATAAAAAATAACCCAATAACGCAGAATGACAGGCTTAAGCGTACCGCACCTTATAGGGATCAAAGAACTGACCGTTGATGACATTAGATTGATATTGAACACGGCGGTACGGTTCAAGGAGCAGATCAACCAGCCCATCAAAAAGGTTCCTTCCTTGCGGGATATTACTATCGCCAACGCTTTTTTTGAAAATTCCACACGCACCCGGCTTTCCTTTGAACTGGCCGAAAGGCGGCTTTCGGCAGATGTCATCAATTTCAGCAGCTCTTCTTCTTCAGTAAGTAAAGGCGAAACATTGCTCGATACCATCAACAACCTTATAGCCATGAAGGTGGATATGATCGTGATGAGGCATCCCTATCCAGGTTCGGCCTATTTCCTCTCTCAAAACGTAAAAGCCACCATCATCAATGCTGGAGATGGCACGCACGAACACCCTACCCAGGCTTTGTTGGATGCGTTCTCGATGATGGACAAGACCAAGCGGGATGTTTCGGACATGAAAATCGCTATCATTGGGGATATCATGCATAGCCGTGTGGCCCTTTCCAATATCTTCCTGTTGAAAAAACTGGGAGCCGAAGTGATGGTTTGCGGCCCTTCCACCCTTATCCCCAAACATATCGAAAGCCTTGGGGTATTGGTAGAACACAATGTAGAGAAAGCCCTGGCTTGGTGCGATGTGGCCAATGTGCTGCGCATACAAATGGAGCGGCAGCAAGCGGGTTATTTCCCTTCCCTGAGAGAATATGCACAAGCTTTCGGCATTAATAAAGAACGGTTATCCAAAGCAAATAAAACCATTACCATCATGCACCCCGGCCCCATCAACCGCGGTGTGGAAATCAACAGTGATGTAGCTGACTCCGAACATTCCATTATCCTGGACCAAGTGGAAAACGGCGTGGCAATACGAATGGCGGTGCTGTACCTGCTTGCGGGCAGAAGCTAAGGGGCGTATTGCGTAGTGAGTATAGCGTATAGCGTAGCGTTCTCAATACGCTATACGCTATACGAAAATCGCCTAAAAGGCCGCGTACTTCAAATCCCTAATGAATTTGTTTTCTGTTACATTGTGTGGGCCGCTCAATTGCAGGACCAGGCTCAGTTCATGAGATCCTGCCTCGGCACCTGGGTTGGTGGATATATTCACATCATAGCTATAGCCGATCTTTATCTGTCCCTTGGTAAAGCCGAAAATCAAGCCCAAAGCATCTTCGTTCAGGGTAGAAATGCGGAGCGCGGTACCAAAGGTAAAAGACCCCAAGGTGATGGATGCCCCAGGGTTCACACGTAGCAGCGTGCCTTGGTTCATCACCATCAGGTTGAGATCCAAAATACTATTGCCCAGGTCAAAGAATTTACCGCCTTGCAGATCAAACCTTCTTTTTATAAACTCTGATGGGTTGCCAGAAAACGAAGCAACAGGTTGAAACAGGTTTTCCACGGCAAGCCCGGCATATAATTGATTGGTATAAAACAAGGCTCCCACCCCAAAATTGGGAAGCAGGGAAGTAGTTTGGGTGGGTGCCACGAACTTGACCCCCGTTGTATCGTTGTTTTGAAAGGTTTTTTGGAAAAACGACCCATTGATCCCAAACCGGAGACCAGAAGCAGGACCCATCTTTATTTCAAAAGAATAGGCCGCACCCAAGCTATTAGTGGCCAACGTACCATCCCCGGAA
>Ga0206900_1014_pt1 | contig 29034 bp, 30 predicted proteins | sample Alteio_BWOrgHeat_46_FD_153235 | JGI IMG/M metagenome (GOLD analysis project Ga0206900, IMG submission 153235) | Enriched cells from forest soil in Barre Woods Harvard Forest LTER site, Petersham, Massachusetts, United States -... | ecosystem: Environmental > Terrestrial > Soil > Temperate forest >... | reverse complement strand
GTTATGCAAACCTGCGCAAGCTACCCCCCCCCCCCGGGGGGGGCCACGCGTGACTCTTATCTTGCCGAAAAAGAGCGGCGCGCTCGGAGCACACGCGTGTGTCTCGTCGCCCTGCCTTGGGCCGGCGCCTGCGACGATTTCGGAAGCCTACTGAAGGCCCCACCGGGGGGGCATTTCAGGCCGGTTTGATGTTCTGGTTCACGCGGAAAAAGTTGGCCGGGTCATACTTCGTCTTGACGGCGGCCAGGCGTCCGTAGTTGTCGCCGTAGGTGGCGCGAATGCGGTCCTCGCCCTCCTCCATCATGAAATTGAGGTAGGCGCCCTTCAGGTTGTAGGGATGAATGGCTTCCCAATATTCCCAGGCCCAGGTTTTGAGCGCCGCAGCTTTGGCCGGGTCGGGGTCAATGCCGCAAATGACCATGGAATAAGTTGCGTCCCGGCAATTCCAGGCAGTTTCGTGGCGGCCTGCCTTGTGAACGGCGCCATCAATGGGATAGATATGCGCGAGGGAAAGCTCCGTCGGCACCTTGCTGATGTGCTCAATATGCAACTCGATGGCGCGATCCGACAATTCCCGGACGAAGTCACCTTTCCAATACCACTGCATGCCCTTGGGCGTCAGGGGATCGAACAGGCTTTGCAGGGCGGGAAAGGGCAGCGGCCCCGCCAGGTCAAGCATCGGCGGCGGCAATTGCTGGCGAATGGGTTTGACCGCTTCTTCCGCCTTTTCCATCGGGCCGGTATAGCACACGACCAGGGCGCAGGTCTTTTTTCCCCAGAGATTTTTGGGAAACGGATCTCCTGAGGGGATGGTTCCCAAATGCACGAACGGGCTTAAGTCCACCGACGCCTTCGGCAGAAATTCCCGGTACCATTTCATCACTTTCGGCGCGTCGTTCAGTTCCCAAAAGATTGGACCACCATAAACGGTGCTGACGGGATGGGCTTTATACAGAAAACTCGTCACCACGCCGAAATTCCCGCCGCCGCCGCGCAGTGCCCAGAAAAGGTCCGGATGTTGGGTTGCACTGGCAGTGACCAATGTGCCGTCGGCCAGCACAACATCGGCTTCGAGCAGGTTGTCGATGGTCAAACCGTACTTGCGCGAGAGATAACCGTGGCCTCCACCGAGCGTAAGGCCCGCAATGCCGGTGGTCGAGACGACGCCGGCGGGCACGGCCAGGCCGAAGGCGTGCGCGGCATGATCCACGCCGCCTTGCGTGCAACCGGCCTCCGCGCGCACGGTGCGGTTCGCCGGGTCCACACGGACCCCGCGCATCGGGGAAAGGTCAATGACCAGCCCGTCGTTGCAACTCCCGAGTCCGGGCCCGTTGTGACCGCCGCCCCGGATGGCGGTAAGGAGATTGTTCTCGCGGCCGAAGCGCACGGCGGAGATGACGTCGGCGACATCCGCGCAGCGGGCGATGAGCAGCGGTTTCTTGTCAATCATCGCGTTATAGAGTTTGCGGGCTTCTTCGTAGTTCGGGTCGTTCCGCTGGATGAGTTCGCCGCGCAGGCCGGCCTTAAATTGGTCAATAGCAGTCATGTTCAACATAATCATCATCTATACGTCTTCACTGTCAGCTCATGATAAAGCGTGTCCACGCGGCGCAGTTGCGCTACGAGGGTAATTGTTAGTATGGTTAGTCATTATCATGATTTGGTTTTTTAATTGCGTCCGGTTCATCCGGTTTATTCGCTACCAGCGACACTCTGCCATAAGCATGACGGTGGCGGAATGGCAGGGACGCCGGAAGTCTTGGCCGAAACGCCGCTACGCCGGCCGCGCTGATTTTATTTATTATGGACGCGCTTTCTGAATTGCTGCGCGCGGTGCGCTTCTCGGGTGGAGTTTTTTTAGAAGCGAAATTCCGCGCGCCTTGGTGCATGCTGTCGCAGGTGTTTTCCGACGGATTGCGGCCCGGGTGTTCAACCGGGTGGAGGCATGGTCGCATTTCATTACGTGCTCGACGGTCACGTGCAAGTCCGGCTGGGGAACGGGCCAGTGCACACCGCCGGGCCCAGCTCGCTGATTTTGGTGTCGCGCAACGATCCACATTTTCTTGGCACTGACGTAAGCCTGCCGCCCATGGACGGGCGGAAGTTCATTCGCAAGGCGGAGGAACACGAACTGGCCAGCGTGGACCATGGCTCGGGAAGCGAAGTGAAAAATCATTTCGTGTGCGGTTTCCTGGCAACCGCGGTGCGCCAGCATCCACTGCTGGTGGCGTTGCCCCCGGTACTGGTGGCTGACGTGCGTGGCCAGCCCTCCGCCGAATGGGCTGAAACTTCTTTCCGCTACGCGGCCCGGGAACACGCCAACCGGCGGCCCGGGTCCCAGGATATTCTCGGGCGCCTGTCCGAGTTACTCTTCATCGAGGCCGTGCGCGAGCATATCGAGCGACTGCCGGCAGACGCGACCGGCTGGCTCGCGGCGCTGCGCGACCCTTCGCTCGCGCGGGCGATGAGCGGCCTGCACATGCGCCCGGCGCATCCATGGACCGCGGAGGAGTTGGCGAAAGAAGCGTGCCTCTCACGCTCAGCGTTTGCGGAACGGTTCACCAGCACCGTTGGTTTGCCGCCGATGAGCTACCTCACGCGTTGGCGAATGTTGCTGGCCGGACAACGCCTGCGGGAATCTTCGGACACCATCGCGCAGATCGCGGCAGGCATTGGTTACGAATCCGAGTCCACTTTCTCCCGCGCGTTTACGCGGGAGATGGGCGTCGCCCCGGGAGCGTGGCGGAAAAGCGGTGGGGGATGAACACAATGCCTGTTTTAACCACGGATGGACACGGATAACCACGGATTCTCCATTCCGCAATTGCAGGACGCTAATCAGGAGCGCCGATGCCTTTGCAGGCATCGGCGATTCCCCAAATGATATCCCTATGGCTGGTTCACACTGGATGAAACTTCGCACCATACGGCTTCCGTTCCAACGTGGTTCGCACCGTAAGCGATCCAACAATAGCCCTTGTCCGCCCACTTGGTAGTCCACGAGTTGCGAAGCAGCCAGGCGCCTTTGGAATCGTCCCAACCGATCAGAATAATATCGTGGTCAATCTGGGTGGCGCCGGAACCCTTGAACACGGACCCCGGTTTTATCATTTGGAAGGCATTATCAGCCGCAATTCCCGCCCCGACGGCTCCATAGTTCATGATCGCGGATTTGATGGCGGGCGTCGATGCCACCGTCTCGGTGCCGGACGACCCATCGGCGAATCCCCAATCCGTGATTTTGTGCAATTTCATCGCCGGCTTCCACGCGCAAGCGGCTATTTTGCATGAGTTCTCGTCGGGAAAAGGACCATAGGCAACGGGATAATCCGACTTTAGCGGCAGCCCATGGGCCTTGGCGTATTCCAGGACCGTCGTGTTATCATCGCCATTGCATCCGCCGTTGTGGTAACAGGACAGCGTATATTCCTCGGAGAGAAGGAAGGTCTTTGGCCCGCCCCCGATGCCCGCCTTATTGTAGGCGATTTCAACGATTCCAGTCCCGCTGAAATCCCAGCAGGAACCGCACTGTTGTTGATCCTGGACGGCTCCGACCCATTTGTTCTTCCTCGAATCCCACGTGGGCGGGGGCGGAATGGCCATTTTGGCTTGAAGCATGGCGGCGTGTTTGCTGTGCATCAGGCGGATGAGTTGGTCTTTGTCAGGCCGGCGAACGTGGCCTTTTGCGTATTTAGCTGGCATAGGTCGATCTCCTTTCGATGATGGTTTTTTGATTTTAAACTTCCTGTTCGGATGGCCTCCCCCAACTGCCTGGTCGACTGGACCTGACCATTCCGATACTACTTATACGCGGGCCAACACCATTTCGTTCAAAGAATAAGTGAAAGTAAACAACCTTTCATTTTCCTATATATCCTTGGACTTACTTTGACTAAGCATGGGCGCCTATAATGAGATCCACTTCCCCTTTTTAGAAGATTCTTCGACGGCGGTGAGGACACGCTGATTTTTCAGGCCGTCTTCAAAGGTGGGATGGACGGGTTTGCCTTCGGCGCAGGCGTTCACAAAATCCGCGACAGTGTGGATGAAGGTATGTTCGTAACCGATGCCGTGCCCGGGCGGCCACCAATGGCCGACATAAGGCTGGATGCCATCGCGCTCGGTCACCAGGATGTCGCGAAAGCCGCGGCGGTCTTTGGGATCCTCGCCGTTATAATATTTCAGCCGGTTCATGTCCTCGAAATCGAAGTAGAGTGAGCCTTTCTCGCCGTTGATTTCGATTTCGATATGGTTTTTGCGCCCGAGGGCGTAACGAGTGGCTTCAAGGTTGGCGAGGACCTGGTTATCCAGCCAGCCGAGAAAGGCCGCTGAATCCGGCACGGTGACCTTGCCCATCTTGCGAACGCCTTTGGCAGCGTTGTCCGCCAGGGGGCGTTCAGGGATAAAGGTATGGACGAGGCCGCACACTTCCTTGAACTCGCCCACGAGGTAGCGCGCGAGGTCAATGATGTGCGAATTGATATCGCTATGGACGCCGCTGCCGCTGAATTCTTTTTGCAGGCGCCAATCCACGGGGAACTCGCGGTCGGCCAGGCGGTCCTGGGCGTAGCGGGCGCGAAAATGATAAATCTTACCAAGCACGCCTTCGCTCATCATTCTTTTGGCCAGGGCGATGGCGGGGATGCGGCGGTAGTTGTGGCAGACCATGTGAACGGCTTTAGATTTTTGGGCGGCGGCGAACATCTGCTCGCACTGCTTCAAGTTCATGCCGAGCGGTTTTTCGCAGAGAACATGTTTGCCGTTTTTGAGGGCGGCGATGGCGATTTCCGCGTGCGAAAAGGTGGGCGTGGAAATATCTACGATATCAATGAGCGGGGACTCGACGATTTCGCGCCAGTCGGTGGTGGAATGTTCCCAGCCCAATTGCACGCGGGCGGCATGGAGGTTTGCGTTATTCCGCCCGCAAATGGTGTGCAACTCGACGTTGCCCTTGAGCGGGAAAAATTTGGGGGCCTGCCGCCAGGCATTCGAATGTGCCCGCCCCATGAAGCGGTAGCCAATCAGTCCAACGCGAAAAGTTTTCGCCATAAAAGTTGAGAGTTGAATTGGGTCGAACCGTCTTTATAGTTAGTTCCCACAGACAAGTCAACAAATGCCTTATACAACACAAGAAATCGCAAAAGTAATTGGGGGGGCAGGTGGTTGGGGATGCAAACGCCGTCCTGAACAGCTTTGCGACGATCGAAAGCGCCAAGCCGGGGGACCTTACTTTCGCTGAAAATGATGAGTTTTTTAAGCGTGCCGAGCAAAGCGCGGCCACCGCCATCATTGCCGAAAAGCGGTTTACTTCAGAAAAGAAGACCCTTATCCAAGTGTCCAATGCGCGGGTGGCCTTTGCCAAAGCCATGACGGTGTTCTTTCCTGAGAAGCCTTTTTCTGGGGGCATTCATCCCACGGCGGTGATTGCGGCTTCGGCCAAAATTGATCCCACGGTGCACGTGGGGCCGCATTGTGTCATTGGCGAGCGCGTGAGCATTGGGGCACGATCGGTTTTACAGGCGGGAAATTATGTCGGCGATGATGTGAAGCTCGGCGAGGACGTGAATTTATTTCCGAACGTGACGATTTATTCACTCAGTGACATCCGCAACCGCGTTCGCATTCATGCCAATTCTGTTATAGGCGCGGATGGTTTTGGCTACGTGCAGGACGGGCCGGTTCATCTCAAAGTTCCGCAGATTGGTAATGTGGTTATTCACGATGATGTGGAAATTGGTGCGGGTGTGACGATTGACCGCGGCGCGCTCGGATCAACTGTTGTGGGTAAAGGCACTAAAATTGATAATCTCGTGCAACTCGGACACAACGTTGAACTCGGAGAGGGCTGTCTCCTGATATCGCAAGTGGGGATCGCGGGCAGTACCAAACTGGGAAATTATGTCGTACTGGCGGGGCAGGTGGGAGTCGCGGGGCATTTGAAGATTGGGAACCAGGCGGTGGTGGGCGCCAAATCCGGGGTAATGCACAATATTCCTGAAGGAAAAAGATGGCTCGGAATTCCCGCACGACCGATTCTGGATATGCAACGGCAACTCGTGGTGCTGGCCCGATTGCCGGAATTGTTCAAACGCATAGTGGAATTGGAGAAGAAGGTTGACGGGAAATAGGAGCGGTCCTTTTGGTTTTGGGCATCGTTTCGGCTCGGTTACAGGCCCTCAGAGGCATGCGCCCTCACCAAAAATTCGCCGAAAACCAAAAATCCTCGCTCCGAATCGCGGAAGTTAGCGCCTGAGGCTGGAACTTCAGCCTTTTTTTGGCGGCGCGCCCGGAGATCGCGCCCTAGCTTTTAGGCGGCTAGTTTGGCCAGGATCCTGGAATCAAGCCCGGGAGCGAAATGGATTTCGGTTTTGCCGGTTTCGGCCAGGATATCCAGTTGGTTGTAACGCCCGCTTTCGCCGTTTTTCTTTAAGATAATAGAAAAAGGCTCAATAATTTCATGCTGGCGGGGCCGCTCATCCGGCGGGCCGGTTTCCACAATCATCATATCGCTGCAGGTATTGTCGCGCTTTTGAAACACCAGTTTTTGCAACGGCGCATTTTCCGCCACGACTTGCTCGGCTCCCCCGGGCTGGACCCATCGAATGCTCACTGCGCCCCGGTGCCAGTCATTGAGCCGCTCACAAAAGGGCTCCCAAAGATTTTGAGGAATTTCTGTTGTCATGGGTCATCCAGGCCGATTTCATCCAGGCCGATTATCACGCCGAGGTGCGGCCGGTTTACGTTTCACGTTGGTTTTATTCAAAAGCAAGGTGGCTGTCGAGCGTCTTCGGGGGTGGTCTCCGCCGTTGGTTTTTGGCCCGGGGGCGGGTGTTTTCCATCGGTTTCTCATGCTCAGTGAAAAATACATAGCTGCGGGAGCGAATTTTCTCTGGGCAAGACGTTCCTTTGGCCGACAAACGGAAATCTTTCTCCTTTTCATATTTTTGATTTTAGCATTAGCCATGCCCTTCAAATGAGCGGCGGCGGTTCTTGCGAAGTGCAAAAAAGGCTTCACAAAAAGCAATCGTGGGGAGGGCTTGTGAAAAAAATCACAAATTAACTTGCCCGTGGCAGACATACCTCTTAATTTGGTTTCTGGTGGTCATTTTCGGGAGAGCGATTTATGCAAGCGCAGAGCGAGATTGGTTACAATTCGAAGATAGAAGGAGATGTCGTCGTCACCACGGTGGACGCGGCGTTGAATTGGTTTCGCAAGAATTCCGTCTGGCCGATGCCGATGGGGCTGGCTTGCTGCGCCATTGAATTAATGGCCGCAGGCGCAAGCCGTTTCGATATTTCCCGTTTTGGCTCGGAGGTCATGCGTTTTTCCCCCCGTCAGGCGGATTGCATGGTAGTGGCCGGCACGGTCACCTACAAGATGGCCCTTGCCGTCAAACGCATCTGGGACCAAATGCCTGAACCCAAATGGTGCATTGCCATGGGTGCCTGCGCCTCGAGCGGCGGGATGTATCGTAGTTACGCGGTTTTGCAGGGGGTGGACCGCATTATCCCGGTGGATATTTATATCAGCGGCTGCCCGCCGCGCCCGGAAGCTTTCCTGGACGCGCTGATGAAGCTGCAAGATAAGATCAGCAAGCAACCGGTGATCGCGAACCTCACGATTTCGAATTTGAAAAAGGAAGCTGTTTAATGACTTCGGTCGAAGCCGCCAAAAAACTTAAAGCAAAGTTCGGAGATTTAATTTCCGAACCGTTGGAATTTCATGGCGACGTATCTTTAATCTTAACCGATGCGGAAAAGATCGTCGAAGTTTGCCTCTACGCGAAGAACGAGCTGGACTTCAACTATCTCGTGGACATTTCCAGCCTGGACAATTATGGCGATGATCCGCGCTGGACGGTGGTTTATCATTTGCGCGGGCTGCGCAGCGGCTGTGAAGTGCGCATCAAAACGGACGTCGGTGAAGAAAAGTCGAAGCTGCCGAGCGTTATAAGTGTCTGGACGACAGCGAATTGGCACGAGCGTGAGATTTACGACATGATGGGCATCCATTTTAGGGATCACCCTGATTTGCGGCGCATTTTGATGTGGGAGGGGTACCCGTATTTTCCGCTGCGCAAGGATTTTCCCCTGGCGGGCAAGGAGAGCGAATTGCCGGGCATCGCCTTTACCCGGACCACTCCGATGGAGGGCGGGCCGTTTGTAACGGTAGCGGGCGGCAATTCGGCGCAGGCGCGCGAGCCGCGGATTCGCATTCCGGAAACAGATTCTTTGGAAACCATGAGCCGTTTGGAGCGTCGGAAAGAAATACAGGAAGCGCATGGGCATCCCAAAGGGCCGGGACCGATTGAGAAGAAATAACATGGCCTGGACACTTTTAATTTTGGCAATTTTGCTGGAAGTTTGCGGCACGACATGCCTGAAACTTTCGCGCGGCTTTACAGAAATTGTTCCGTCGGTGCTGATGTTTGTTTTTTATGGCGCCTGTTTCACGACGTTTGCCTTTGCCGTAAGGAAAATCGAGGTTAGCACGGCTTATGCGATATGGTGCGGATGCGGCGTGGCATTCATTGGCATCATCGGTTGCGTGTTTTTTAAGGAATCGGCCAGCGCGATGAAAATTATCGGGTTATTGCTGGTGGTTTTAGGGGTGGCGGCATTAAAGATTTCGGACCGGACGGCTCAATAAAATGGCGACTGCACAAGACATCGAGTTTAAGGATTCTGCCGCGCGCACGGCGCAGGCGGCGGAAGAGCTGCCGGAGATGCAGGATGAGCGGATGGTCTTGAACATGGGGCCGTCCCATCCGGCCACGCACGGCGTGTTGAGAATCGTGTTGGAGTTGGACGGGGAAGTTATTACCAAGGCCGATCCGGACATAGGTTATCTGCATCGCGGCGATGAAAAAATCGCCGAGAACATGACCTACACGCAGTTCATTCCGTACACGGACCGTTTGGACTATCTTGCGCCGCTGGCGAACAATGTTGCTTATGCCCTAGCGGTGGAAAAACTCCTGGGCATTCATGACAAATTGCCGCCACGCTGCCAATACATCCGCGTGATGTGCACAGAATTGGCCCGGATTTCCTCGCATTTGCTGGGGCTGGGGGCCTTTGCCATGGACATGGGCGCGGTCACGGTGTTCCTGTTGATTTTTACCGAGCGCGAAAAGATTTATAACTTGGCTGAGGCCATTTCAGGTGCGCGGTTGACGACGAGCTACACACGCGTGGGCGGCGTCATGCGCGATATCCCGCCGGGCTGGCTGGATCAATGTCAAAAATTTTGCGACGAAATTATCCCGGCGCTGAACGACATTGAAACCCTCCTGACCCGCAACCGCATTTGGGTGGACCGGGTGCGCGACCTGGCGGTCATTTCGAAGCAGGACGCGATAGATTACGGTTTGAGCGGGCCGAACCTGCGCGGCAGCGGCATCGAATGGGATTTGCGAAAGAAGCAGCCTTATCTTTGCTACAAAGATTTGGAGTTTGATATTCCGATTGGCTCGGTGGGCGATTGCTACGACCGCTATATGGTGCGCATGGAAGAAATGCGGCAGAGTGCCCGCATCCTCGAACAATGCATCAAAAAAATTCCCGGCGGCGCGGAAAATAAATCGAAGGAACCGGTCAATTACAGCGACGGAAAAATCTTTTTGCCGCCTAAAGAAAAGGTAATGACGAAGATGGAGGAACTGATCCATCAATTCATGCTCGTGACGGAAGGCATGAATTGTCCGCCGGGTGAAATTTATTTCGGCCACGAAAATCCCAAGGGCGAGCTGGGTTTTTATATCCACAGCAAGGGGGGCGGCGTGCCGTACCGCCTGAAAATCCGGGCACCGAGTTTTGTGAATTTGAGCATCATCCCGAAGCTTTTTCAGGGCAACCTGATAAGCGATACCGTGGCGATTTTAGGCTCGCTCGACTTTGTGATGGGCGAATGCGACCGCTAGAAACGAATTATGCCGAACGCAAATGCCATTGTTTGGTGCGATATACCGGTCAAAGACCTTGACCGGGCGATAAAATTTTATGGCGACCTGCTGGGTAAAAAGGTTTCAAACGAATCTTTTGGGGAAATGAAGTTTGGATTGCTGCCGCATGAGGGCGAAAGCGTCGGCGGCTGCCTCATCCTGGAAGGCAAGCCGAGCGCCGATGGCCCGATGATTTATATGAATTGTGGCGAGCGCCTGGATGCGGCGATTACCGCCGTGGAAAAGAACGGCGGAAAGATTTTGCAGCCGAAACACCAGATTGGGCCGCACGGATTTCGCGCCATTATTTTGGACAGCGAAGGCAATCGCATCGCTTTGCACTCGAAATGAATTCAGCCGCGCATACAGAACCGATTCCGAACCCGCTGAAACGCGCGGGGAATTTCGCCGTCACGCCCGACCTTGAGGCGGAGGTCAATGAATTGGTCACGCATTATCCGGAAAAGCGCGCGGCCTCACTCATGGTGTTGCACGCCGTCCAGGAAAAGTTCGGCTGGATATCGCAGGAAGCCGTTGAATGGACGGCAAAGAAGCTGGAATTGCAGCCCATCAATGTTTACGAGTTGGTGACGTTTTATCCGATGTTGCGGCAGCAGCCGATGGGCAAGTTCCAGATCAAGGTGTGCCGCACATTGAGTTGCGCGCTGGGTGGCGCGTATGAATTGCACAAACATTTTTGCGAGAAACTGGGCCTCGATGCGCATGCGCACGGCCCGCAGACGACGAAAGACGGAAGGTTTACGGTGGAGTTCGTTGAATGTCTCGCCAGTTGCGGCACGCCGCCGGTGATGATGTGCAACGACGCTTTTTACGAAAATGTCAGCCACAAGGCTGCCGACCAGATTTTGTCCGGGTTGGAATAGGAAATAGTAGCGAACAGCGGGTGTGGTGGCTAATGGCAATTGGCTGCCCGACATGGATTTGAACCATGACAAACAGATTCAGAGTCTGCTGTGCTACCGTTACACCATCGGGCAAGCCGGAGCAGTCTGAGGGTAGTGATTTTTGAGAGAGAGTCAAGTTATGCCGCAGGAATACAAATTGATTTTGAAGCACGCCGATGAGCCGGGTTTTACGCCGGACATCGAATGCTATGTGCGTCACGGGGGCTACGAAGCGCTCAAAAAGGCGCTGGCGATGCAGCCGAAGGACCTGCCGGACGGAAAAAAAGCCTCCCCTCAGGAGCAAATCCGCGAGGATGTGAAGGCTTCCGGGTTGCGCGGGCGCGGCGGCGCGGGTTTTTCGTGCGGCCTGAAATGGAGTTTCGTTGACCGGAAGAGTGGCAAGCCGATTTACCTGATTTGCAATGCGGACGAATCCGAGCCGGGCACGTTCAAAGACCGCCAGATCATGTACAAAGACCCGCACCAGTTGATCGAGGGCATGGCCATTGCCTGCTTTGCCAACGACGTGCACCTGGCGTACATCTATATTCGCGGGGAAATGGTGGATGGCGCGAAGATTTTGAACCGGGCGCTAGCCGAGGCCCGCGCGAAGGGTTTCCTGGGCAAAAATATCCTGGGCAGCGGCTACGATTTGGAAATGCACGTCCATCGTGGCGCGGGCGCTTACATTTGCGGCGAAGAGACCGGTTTGATTGAATCGCTCGAAGGCAAACGGCCTTATCCGCGCATCAAGCCGCCGTATTTTCCGGCGGTCCTGGGCTTGTGGATGTGCCCGACGATCGTCAATAACGTCGAGACGCTTTGCAACGTGAAGCATATCGTGGCCATGGGCGCCGCGGAATTTGCCAAGCTGGGCACGCCGAACAATACCGGCACGCGCATCGTGAGCCTGAGCGGACATGTTAAGAAACCCGGTTATTACGAAATCGAGGTGGGCAAGGCGACCATTGGCGAATTGATCAATGACCCGAAATTCGGTGGAGGCCTGCGCGATGGGCGCAAGCTCAAGGCCGTCATTCCTGGTGGTTCCTCGGCGAAGGTTTTCAAGGCGGGCGAGAAATTTAAGCTGAAGAAAAAAGGCGCGGACGGGCAAATGACCGAGCAGGAAGTGGATATGCTCGATTTGCCGTATGATTTTGATTCGCTCATCGCTGCCGGCTCCATGAGCGGTTCCAGCGCCATTATCGTGATGGATGATAGCGTGGATATCGTCGAAGCGCTGGCGAACATCGCCGAGTTTTACGCGCACGAAAGTTGTGGCCAATGCACGCCCTGCCGCGAGGGTGCGCTTTGGATGAGCAAGGCACTGCATCGCCTGACGCATGGCGAGGGGCGCGCGGGCGACGCGGATTATCTGGTTAAGATTGCCGATAACATCCCCAATGGCCGCACGATATGTGCCTTTGGCGAAGCCTGCTCGTGGCCGGTGCAGAGTTTTGTTGGGAAATTTAAGGACGAATTCGTTGCCAAAGGCAAAGCCGACGAAGAGCGACGCGCCAAGGAACAGGTAAAAGTGGTCACGGCCACGCCGTCTGAGCGGCGCGAATTGTCCACTGCGCACTAAAATGTCAAATACTGCTACAACTGAGACCGCACCGGCGCCGGTGATTGAAAAAATCAAGGTGAAGGTGGATGGCCGCGAAATCGAAGTGCCCAGAACGATGCCTGATCCGATTTCAGGCAAGCAGATTCCCACGACGATGATCCAGGCTGCCACGTTCGTGAACGTGGACGTGCCGCATTATTGCTATCATCCCAAGTTGCCGGTGGTGGGCAATTGCCGCATGTGTCTCGTGGAATATGGCACGCCTGCGCTGGGGCCGGATCGCAAGCCGATTTTGAACCCCGACGGCACGCCCAAGATTGCGAAGTCGCCGCGCCCGGCCATCGCTTGCGCCACGCCGATTTCGCCCGGCATGGAAATTTATACGAATACGCCCGGGGTCAAACAAATGCGTGAGGGCGTTTTGGAATTTTTGCTAATCAACCATCCCCTTGATTGCCCCATCTGCGACCAGGCGGGTGAATGTAAGCTTCAGGAATATTCGGTTGATTACGGCCAGGCCTCGAGCCGTTTTGTGGAGCCCAAGGTTCACAAGCCTAAGGCGGTCGACCTGGGCCCGCGCATTGTGCTCGATGACGAGCGTTGCATCCTTTGCACGCGCTGCATTCGTTTCACGAAAGACATTGTGGGCGATGACGCGCTGGGGATCGTTAATCGCGGCAGTTACAATACGCTTACAGCGTATCCCGGGAAGGCTTTTGACAATAATTACACGCTCAATACCGTGGACATTTGCCCGGTGGGCGCGCTGACGTCGAAAGATTTTCGTTTCAAAATGCGCGTCTGGTTTTTGAAGGAGACCAAGAGCGTTTGCACGAGCTGCGCTACGGGCTGCAACATCGTCATCGGTTCGCGCGAGGAAAAAGTTTATCGGTACGAGCCGCGCCAGAACGATGCCGTCAATTCCTGCTGGATGTGCGATGCGGGCCGATTGAATTACAAATGGATTGGCCGCGAGGACCGATTGAAAGAGGTCCGGCGACGCAATGAAAAGACCGTTTGGAACGCGGCGTTAAATGAAATCAGCGGCAAGTTAAAGTCGGCAGCGGCGGGTTCTGTAGCTATTGTTGCTTCGGCACGCCAGACCAACGAAGAGCTTTGGCTATTGAGCAAATTGAAAGCGAAGCTGGGCGCTTTGAGCGATTCAGTTCCACGTACCGGCGAAGCCGACAAAATTCTTGTTAGTGCTGACCGCAATCCGAATACCAACGGCGCGCGGCTTACCGGCATGTGCTTTACAGAAATGGGCAACAATCTGTCCCAAATCGCCAATGGCATTTCGAGCGGTAAAATCAAAACACTCATCGTTTTCGGCGAGGATGTGACGAAGCACGGCATCGAGGCCAAAGTGCTCGCCAAGCTGGAGACGCTCATCGTCAGCGATATTCTGCCGAATGCGACGACTGAGCTGGCGCATTATCTATTGCCCGGCTGCGCCCATGCGGAAAAGCGCGGCACGTTTACGAATGCCAAAGGCCGCGTCCAGAAATTTATGAAGGCCGTAGAGCCGCCCGGAGAGGCGCGCGCCGAATGGGAAATTTTGCATGACCTGGTGTTCAACGTCACCGGCCAGGACGGGTTCCTGACGATCGAAGGTTTGTTCAACGAAATGGCCAAGGATGTTCCTGCGTTCAATGGTTTGACGTGGGCCGGCCTGGGCGACAGTGGAGCGACGGTAAAGATTTAACATGGATTTAGCCAATTTGTATAACGGCCTCTCGCCCGCGACCAAATTTCTTTTTTGGTCGGTGGTAAAGATAGCCTTTGCGATCGGCATCTTGCACGCGATCGCGGCCTATGCCGTTTTGGCGGAGCGCAAAATCTCGGCGTGGATCCAGGACCGTGTGGGGCCGAACCGTGTCGCCCCGCCATTCATGAAATACATTCCCGTTCTTGGCCGGACATTGACGCGCTGGGGAATCTTCCAGCCGCTGGCCGATGGCTTGAAATTCATGCTCAAGGAAGACTTTACCCCCGCGGGGGTGCATAAAGCCTATTTCTGGCTCGCGCCGGCGATTGCCATAATCCCTTCTATCATTGTTATCGCGGTGATTCCGTTTGGTTCCGTCATGGGCGACCAGAAAATGGTGATTGCGGACTTGAACGTGGGCATCCTTTATACCTTTGGGATTGTGTCGCTGGGGGTATATGGAATCGTGCTGGCCGGTTACGCGGCCAATTCCAAATATCCGTTCTTTGGCGGCATCCGTTCCAGTGCGCAGCTGATTTCGTATGAAATTTCGATGGGCATGAGCGTCATCCCGGTCTTTCTGCTGGCGGGGGATTTGAACTTGAGCACGATCATTAGCTGGCAGGCGAATCACGGCTGGCTGGTTCTCTATGCGCCGTTGTCATTTTTTATTTTCCTCGTGGCCAGTTTTGCGGAGACTAACCGCCTGCCGTTCGACTTGCCGGAAGCGGAAACGGAATTGGTGGGCGGCTACCACACCGAATACAGCTCGATGAAATTCGCGCTGTTTTTCCTCGCGGAATATTCTAACATGGTGGCGACGACAGGGATGATGACGACGCTGTTTTTTGGGGGATGGACACTGCCGTTTTGGGGTTTGGATCAGCCGGCGCACAACATTGGCATTGCCATCGTGCAGATCCTGATTTTCCTGACTAAGATGGCCGCGCTGATGACCGTGTTTATCTGGGTACGCTGGATGTTTCCGCGGTTTCGCTATGACCAGTTGATGGATTTGGGCTGGCGCCGGTTTGTGCCGCTGGCGCTCGCGAACATTTTAGTAACGGCCGTAATTTTGTGGATGAGGTCCTAATGATTGTTAATCGCAGACCATTGACGTTTTGGGAGAAGCTTTACTTGCCCGCGATCGTGGGCGGGTTCAAAGTGACGATGCGCCATGCCTGGAACTCGTTGTTCAGGGGTAAAACGGTGACCATGGAGTATCCTGAGCAGAAATGGGCGGTGCCGCCGGATTATCGCGGCGCGCCGTATTTGGTACGCGACCAGGAAGGCAATACCAAGTGCGTTTCCTGCCAGCTTTGCGAGTTTGTTTGCCCGCCCAAGGCCATCAAAATCACCCCGCCCGGGCCTTCCGGCCAAATCGCCGACCGCCCGAACGCGGAGAAAATGCCGCAGGAATTTGAAATTTGCATGCTGCGTTGCATTTACTGCGGCCTTTGCCAGGAAGTTTGCCCCGAGGAAGCCATCTTCCTGCTCAAGGATTATTCCATTACCGGCCACTCGCGAGCGGAGATGGTTCACAACAAGGAACAATTGCTCGCGCTGGGAGGCGTCCACGGCGGAATCCAGAAATGGAAACACAAGGCCGAGGAAGCCAAAGAACAGGAAAGTTTTCCGGTCAAAGTTTGAGCCAATTCATCCATGACCACGATGCCAGTCGCAACTGACATTTTATTTTACGTTTTCGCCGCGCTCACGCTCGGCTGCGCCGTGTTGGTCGTGGCCAATCCGTTCAGCCGCAACCCGGTGACCAGCGCGATGTTCCTGGTGCTGACCATCATTTCAATGGCGGGGCTGTTCGTGCTGCTGCATGCATTCTTCCTGGCGGCGGTGCAAATCCTCGTTTATGCCGGTGCGGTCATCGTGCTGTTTCTTTTCGTTATCATGCTGCTGGATTTGAAGGCCGAGTCCGTACGCAGGATAAAATTTTACGGCATCCTGGCGGGAGTGGTTTCCGTCGGATCGATCCTGGTGATTTTCCTGAAAAGCCTGCACGCGACGCCGCTAGACCCGGTTTCTGCTCCAATGGTTGAGGGGAACACCGAGCCGCTGGGCAAGCTGTTGTTTAGCCAGTATGTTTTGCCATTTGAGGTGGTCTCTATCCTCCTGCTGGTGGCGATGATTGGCGTAATTTTACTGAGCAAAAAGAACCTGGATTAAAATGCAAGTTGGACTCGAACAATATTTGACCGTCAGTTTCCTGCTCTTTGCGCTGGGAATGTTTGGGGTTGTGATGCGGCGCAATCTGCTCGTCATTTACATGTCGCTGGAGCTGATGCTCAATGCGGCCAACCTCGCGCTCGTGGCTTTTTCGCGGTTCAATAACAAGCTGGATGGGCAGGTGCTGGTGTTTTTCATCATCACCGTGGCCGCGGCGGAAGTGGCCGTGGGCCTCGCGCTGATCGTGGCGCTCTATCGCCGCCGCCAGTCCGCGCATGTGGAAGATTTGACCTCGATGAAACTGTAACGGATGAAATACGAGAATTTACCCTGGCTGATTTTGTTCCTGCCGATCTTCTCGGCGGTGTTCATCACGCTTTTCACGCTTCGCAGCAGAAACCTGAGCAGCCTCATTTCCATCGGGGCGATTGTGGCCGGTTTTATCATGACGTGCGTTTTCATCAACGCCAACGGCTTCAGTTTCTCCGGCGAATCGGCCCGCGACTGGCTTACGATTGGCGACCTGCACATTGATTTCGGCCTCAAGCTGGATGCCTTGAGCATGATGATGTTGCTCATCGTCACGGGGGTCGGCGGCTTGATTCACATTTATTCTTACGCCTACATGGATGATGACGATGGCAAGGCGCGCTTCTTCGCCGAGTTGAGCCTGTTTACGTTTTCAATGCTGGGCATCGTGCTGGCGAACAATTTCCTGGAAATGTTCATTTTCTGGGAACTGGTCGGTGTGTCCAGTTACCTGCTGATTGGTTATTATTTTGAAAAACCCAGCGCCGGTGACGCCGCCAAAAAAGCGTTCATCGTCAATCGCCTTGGCGATTTCGGTTTCCTGCTTGGGATCTTTATGGTCTGGGCGGCGCACCATTCGCTGAATTTCTCAACGCTGCAGAGCTTTGGCGCGATGTCCACGATTGCCGGACTTTTGATTTTCTGCGGCGCGGCCGGTAAATCCGCGCAATTCCCGTTGCACGTGTGGTTGCCGGACGCCATGGAAGGCCCCACGCCGGTGTCCGCACTCATCCATGCCGCGACCATGGTGGCTGCTGGTGTCTATATGCTATGCCGGACATTGCCTCTCTTTAATGCGGATGCGTTAGCGTACATCGCTTATACCGGCGGATTCACCGCGTTGCTTGCTGCGCTCATGGCGGTGCAACAAAACGACATCAAGCGCATCATCGCCTATTCGACGTTGTCGCAGCTTGGCTACATGGTCATGGCCGTGGGTTTGAGCGGCCCGACCGCGGCGATGTTTCATTTGACCACACACGCGTTTTTCAAAGCGCTACTGTTCCTGAGCGCGGGCTCGGTCATCGTTGGGATGCATCACGAGCAGGACATCTGGCAAATGGGCAATCTGCGCAAGAAGATGCCGATTACTTTTTTGACGTTTCTCGTGGGTGCCCTGGCCCTTTCCGCCTGCCCGCCGTTCAGTGGGTTTTACAGCAAGGACAGCATCCTCGACCAGGCCCTCGTGCAACACAATTACATCCTTTTTATTGTTGGCATTTTAGTCGCCGCGCTGACGGCATTTTACATCTTCCGGCTCTTTTTTGTTGTCTTCTTCAGCAAAGAGAAGTCAGACCATGCCAAACATGCGCATGAATCCGGTCTGATCATCACTGTGCCCCTGATGATCCTCGCTGTGCTCGCCCTGATAGGCGGCCTGATCGGTATCCAGGGCATTTACCATTACAATTTCCCCATTGAAGGAGAAAAACCTGCCAGCTTTATTGCGGCGCTCATGGAACCATTTACCAGTTCGCCGCTGACCGCCGGCCTGGGTGTCATGGTTTTTCTTATCGGCATCGCCGCGGCGCTCGTGCTGTATCGCAATGCCGATACCGATCCTCTCCCGGCCAAGCTTGGCGGCGTGGCCACGCTGATGAAGAACAAATTTTATTTCGACGAGATTTACGAGGCCACGTTTGTTCGCGCGCATGATTTTATCGCGGCCGTGGCGGATTGGATTGACCGCTGGCTGGTCGAGGGTCTTGGCATCGGTTTCGTTCGCGGCGGCACGGATTTGACAGGTCGCACGCTCCGTTATTTGCAAAGCGGCAACCTGCAGACCTACGCCTTCCTTTTTGTGCTGGGCGTGGCGGTGGCCCTGTATTTTGTTTTGAGATAAAATGTCCATTTTAAATTACATCTATGGATGGCCGCTGGTGGCGGCACTATTGCTGGTCTTTGTGCCGCGCAATTACCGCGTTATCATCCGCGCTGTCGCTGTGCTTGCCACGTTCATTTCCATGGCGCTGGCTATTAAGATGTTTTGGCAGTTCGTCCCGGGTCAGAGCGGTTATCAATTCGATCAGGATATTCCCTGGGTGGAGTCTCTCGGCATCAGTTATCACGTCGGCGTGGATGGCCTGAACGTGGGGTTGATTTTGATGGGGGCGATTGTCGCCTTTGCCGCCACACTGTGCGCGTGGGAGATCCAGACCCGTGAAAAGGAATTTTACATTCTGTTGCTCATCATGAGTGGCGGCATCCTCGGGGCATTTGCATCATTGGATTTGTTTTTCTTCTACTTCCTCCACGAATTCGCGCTGGTGCCCACTTTTATCATGATTGGCGTTTGGGGCCGGGGCGAACGAAAGAACTATGCAACTTTCCAAATCACGCTCTACCTGAGCATTGGCGCGCTCCTGGCACTCATCGGCCTGATCGCGCTGTACCTGCAATCCGGCGCCAACACTTTTGACATTCCCAAATTGATTGCGTATGCGAAGACCACCCCGCTTTCATTAAGTGCCCAGAATTTCGTTTTCCCCCTGCTCCTGTTTGGCTTTGGGATTTTAGTCTCCCTCTGGCCATTCCATTCCTGGGCGCCGCTGGGTTATGGTTCGGCGCCGGCGCCTACGGCTATGATTCATGCCGGGGTGATAAAAAAGTTCGGGTTGTATGGCCTCATTCGCATCGCCCTGCCGCTGATGCCCCAGGCCGCGCATAGCTGGATGAACGTTCTCTCATGGCTTTGCCTCGGGAACATTCTTTATATCGGCTGGGTGGCAATGCGCCAGCGTGATTTGAATCTCCTCATCGGCAATTCGAGCGTGGCGCACATGGGCTTTATTTTCCTGGGGATCGCGAGCCTGAACCTGATTGGCGTGACGGGCGCGGTGCTGGTGATGGTCGCGCACGGGTTTCTCGCGGCGCTGACGTTTGGCTTGAGCGGTTACATTTATCAAAAGGCCGGCACGCTTGAAATGGCCGAACTGGGTGGTTTATGCCGTCCGTTGCATTTCATTGGAACGGCGTTGCTCATGGCCATGCTGGCAGGTTGCGGCTTGCCGGGCTTTGCGAATTTCGCCGGCGAAGTCACCGTGTTTTTCGGCGCGTGGAAAGTTTTCCCGGTGGTTACCACCCTGGCGGTTTGGGGCGGCCTGGTCATTGGCGCGATTTATATGATGCGCGCCGCCCGAAACATTTTACACGGACCGGTGCCCGCGAAATTGTCCAGCCTCCCCGACGCTGGGCTGATGAGCAAATTACCTTATGCGCTGTTGCTCGCTGCGCTGTTTGTTTTTGGCTGTTTCCCAAAATTGCTGACGAACCAAATCGAGCCGGACGTGAACAGCAAAGTCATCTCGATGCTGCAAGCGTCGAATACGGTCCGTTTAGATGGGCAAAAACCTGCTCTCAAAACAGTTTCAATCGCTGATCGCCAGCGCGCCACCGAAAATCAATGAACGCTTCTTTGATGTCACTGGAAATTTGGGTGATCGCCCTCGGCATCGTGCTGATGCTCGCGGATTTCTTTTTTCACATTGTGCCCGAGCGCAAAAAAAACCTGGCTTACCTTGGCATTGCTGCCCTGGTCGTCCTGCTTTTCACCAACCTGGGGAACGACGTGGCGACGGGTGTGGGTTTCAATGGCGCCTTTGTGGAAGATTCGCTGGCCATCTTCTTCAAGCGATTTTTCCTGGTCGCCGCCATTTTGGTTTTATTTTTGAGCTCTGAGTTCTCGGGAAAATTTGTCAACAACGTCTCGGAATACTATTCCCTGATCATTTTCGCCCTGACCGGCATGTTGTTCGCCGCATCGGCCAATGATTTTGCGATGTTGTTCGTCTCCATTGAGCTGATCACGGTTACTTTTTATGTGCTGGTAAGCTATCAACGCCGCAAGGTAACATCACTCGAAGCGGGCGTGAAGTATCTCATCATCGGCGCTCTCTCGTCTGCCTTCATGGTTTTTGGGATTGCACTTATTTGGGGGACGTCGGGCAAGATTAATTTCACCGAGCTTGCCCAGGTGGCTCCGCAATTTGTCGATAATAAAATCTTTCTTATCGGCGTGCTGTTTTTGATTGCCGGCCTCGGGTTTAAAATTTCCGCTGTCCCGTTCCAGATCTGGACGCCGGACGTTTACCAGGGCGCGCCTACGCCCACGACGGCGTTCCTGGCGGTGGGATCCAAGGCGGCCGGGTTTGTTTTACTGCTGCGCGTTTTATTTACCGCCATTCCCGCGGTGACGGCGCACTGGGTGGATTTTTTAATAGTGATTTCGGCCCTGACTATCCTTTACGGAAATTTGTGCGCGCTGCCCCAGCGCAACGTCAAGCGTCTCCTGGGCTATTCCAGCATTTCCCACGCGGGCTATTTGCTGCTGGGCATCGCGGCGATGAGTGCCAGCGGCCAATCGGCCGTCATGTTTTACCTGGCGGGCTATTTATTCACGATCGTGGCGGCTTTCACGGTTGTCGCGCTGGTCATGCAACATTTAGATAACGAAGACATTTCCGCGCTGGCGGGGCTGAACCAGCGCTCGCCGCTGCTGGCCACCACCATGACCTTTGCCATGGTTTCGTTCGCAGGACTGCCGCCCCTGGCCGGATTTTTCGGAAAATTTCTCCTGCTCAAATCCGTGCTTGCCGCAGGTCCATCCAACCATGCCTATTATTGGCTCGCTTTCATAGCCCTGGCCGGAATCGTCATTTCCTTTTACTACTACTTCGGTGTGATTCGCGCCATCTATTGGAGCAAAGACGCCAAGGATTTGTCACCGATTACGCTGTCCGGGGCGGCGAAGTTTTCCATCGCCCTTTGCATCGCAGGCATGGTTTGGCTTGGAACATTTCCAAACGCCGTTGTTATCCTGGCCGACGAAGCGGCCAAGGCCTTAAAATAGCAGACGGCGGCTTTAGCGCCCCAGCGGGTCGCCGACCCAGAAGAGATTGAATCCCAGGTTATTTTGTCCCGGCCCTGGAAACGCTGAATATCCCGGCTTCGATCCCGCCATCCGGAACCAGGGCTGTGAGCTTTCCCCATCCACATGGATGATCTTATCGGACGGCATTTGCAGGCGTGGTTTTAACGGATTGTAATTAACCAGCGGAACGGTGGCCGCAGTTTTTTTCTCCACTGTCGGCTGGGTCACGGCTGGTTTTTTAACGGTTGCAGTCGTCAAAGGCGCGGGCATTTGCGACTGTGCAAAGGCGGCGATGGACGCCGTCACAATGGCCAATACGAGCATGCTCCTTTTCATACATAACCATCGTCCCCTCCTGTCCGGCTGTCAAGCGACCACGCGCATTTGGACTGCGTCCACAATCTCTGTACCTACTGAAATCGCGCCGATAATCACTACCGTTGCGCCCGGTGCCAGGCGGCCTTCGCCGGCTAGATTTTTTAATGCCATTTCGATAGTGTTTTGCGGGTCAACAAAATCAAAGGGCATCACGAACGACATCACGCCCCAATTCAGCGTTAGTTCATTCGCGCAGGTTTCATTGTCGCAAATGGCGTAAATGGGGGAGTAATGCGGCCGCATCCAGCTGGCGTACCGCGCCATGCTGCCGTGCCGCGTGAAGACCAGGATGGCCGCAGCTTTCAATTCATTAGCCATCACGACCGCGCTTTTGACGAGCTTCTGCCGGGACGTTTCCAGCATGGCTGCATCGTGAAATTGTGCGCTGCCGCTGCGTTCGATGCGCCGGGAAATGCGGTCGAAAACCTCGATGCACTTGATGGGATATTTGCCAACGGTCGTTTCACCACTCAGCATAATGGCGTCGGCCTCTTCGAAAACCGCATTGGCCACGTCCGTCACTTCCGCGCGCGTGGGCATGGGCGAATCAATCATGCTTTCGAGCATGTGCGTGGCCACGATGACCGGGCGGCCCAGCCGCAAACACGTCTTTACAATCCGGCGCTGGACAATCGGCAACTCCTCGTACGGAATTTCGATACCCAAATCACCTCGCGCCACCATGATGCCGTCGGCTTCGGCGACAATGGAATCGAGATTTTTGATGGCCTCCTGGTCTTCGATTTTGGCGATGACGAAGGGCGCATTTTTTTCATCAAACATCTCGCGCAATTGCATTAAATCCCGCGCTTCGCGCACGAACGAGAGCGCGATAAAATCCACACGCAATTCAAGGCCGAGCTTCACGTCCTTGATGTCCTTGGCGGTGAGCGCGGGGAGACTGACTTTAACGCCCGGCAAATTGATATGGCGCCGGCTGCCGAGTTTGCCTTCGGTCAGGACCTCGCATTCCACCTTGTTGCCGGATTTCACCAGCACCTTCATTTCGATGGCGCCGTTGTCAATGAGCACCACGTCACCGATACTGATGTCATTGATAAAATTCTCGTAGTTTACGTCCACGGAATGTTGTTCGAGGTCACGCTCGCCGCGCACGGTGAGGGTGAATTTCTGGCCCGGCTGCAAATCCAGCGGCACACCGAGGTCGCCGGTGCGGATGGCCGGGCCCTGCGTGTCCATCATGATGCCCGTGAATTGTTTTCGCGTGGCCGATTCGGCGCGAATGTCCTTTACCACGCGGCGCACCCAATCATGCGGGGCATGCGACATGTTGAGCCGGAAGATATTGACGCCCGCGTCCATGAGCTTGCCGATCATTTCGGCCGAATCGGTGGCGGGGCCAAGGGTGGAGATAATCTTTGTCCTGCGAACGGTTCCTCGTTGCATGGATAAAACATACCGGCGCGCGGCTGGATGAAAAGTCTTTTAATTCTGTCACAATAATGAAGCTTGCCTCCCTGTCCGATTAAATCCATATTCTGGGGGAAACTTTATGGCTGATGTAGCAAATAAATATCCCGAGAATATCACGGGCAAATATTACGTGGACAACCAGTGCATTGACTGCGACCTGTGCCGCGAAACCGCGCCCGACAATTTCAAACGCAATGATGACGGCGGTTATTCGTTTGTCTATAAACAGCCGGCCTCGCCCGAAGAAGAAGCGCGTTGCAAAGAAGCCAAAGAAGGCTGCCCGGTGGAGGCGATTGGCGACAATGGCGGCTGAAAATGAAGACCGCTCAAAGCATTTCCTAATTTATTAACCCTGCCTTTCACCCGGAAAAGGCGCACTTTCAAAGAACATGAGCGGTTTTTCAGAAGCAGACATTGATTTGGAGAAGCTTTTCCTCCCTGCCTGGGCGCAGGAGAAGTCGGGCAACAAGAATCCCTACGAAAAATATTCCGGCGTGGAAAAAGAGGATCCCCGGCGGGAAAGACGCCGCGGAGGGTTTTCTGACGAGCGGGGCGGACAGCGCCCGCGTTCTCCCAAGAGGTTTGGCGACAAAAAGGACTTTCGTCGAGGTGACCGCCAGGGCGACCGCCGCGAGTTCGTGAAGCCTGAACCGCCCGCGCCGCTGCCGGATGTGGCGGTGTCCTTTGTGCCGGACGAAAGAGGCGTCGAACAGATTGCCCGTCAAATCAAGATGACGGGACGCGCCTACCCGCTTTTTCAAATCGCCCACCTCGTTTTGCAAAAGCCTGAGCGCTATTCCGTGCGCCTTTCTGTGAAAAAGAAAGCCGACGGTGGAATTTCCCAGCCGTTGTTCATTTGTGCCCTGGATGATTCCCCCTGGCTTTCTGAAGAAGAAGCGGTTGGGCATGTCCTCAAAAACCATTTTGCCACCTTTTACCAGGCTGAACGCACAGCCACCGAACCGCCGAAGGGCACATACACCTTCGTGGCGCAGTGTGGCATGAGCGGCGTCATCCTTGGCCCGCCCAATTATCACGATTATCAAAATCAACTGCGCAAGCTTCACGCCGAACGCTTTTCCCGGATGCCATTCGACGCTTTCAAGTCCCGCGTGAAAATCGTGAAAGACGAAGCGGTCGTCAAAAAATGGATTGAGGACCAAAGTTTCAAGACGGAGTACGTCTGTCTGAATGTTACGGAACCGCTCAAACTGGCTTCGATGGAGGAAGTTGAAAAGCATTTCCGCGCCACGCATAAGGAAGCGATTATTAAGCCCGTTGAGACCATGGTCCTTGACGGCGTGAAAAGCCGCAATCTCCGCAGCCGTGATTTGCAGCGGCTCGTGCGGATGGAATGGGAAAACCAGAAACATTTCCCGCTGCAACTGGCCACTTCCCTGAGCAAGCAGTTCGCCTCTCATGGCCTGCAATTTTTCAAAGTTAACAAAACCGTGGTACACGTCAGCGTGGCGCGCCCGCAATTTTTTGGATTTGGAAACCACACCGGTTTCCGAAAACATCAAACGCATCGTTGACTTCATTAACGGTAACTCCCGGTGCAACCGGCGCAAACTGGTTGAAAGTCTCGCACCATCGCCCAAGCTCGTACCCGTTGTTGAAGTGCCTGCCCCGGCTCCAGAAACACCCGCTCCGACTGCTGAAGGCGAGGCTGCAGCGAAGCCTGCCCAGCCTGCCCAACCCAAAGCCGACGAACCGACTCCCGAACAAACGGCGTTGATTGCTGATTTGCACTGGCTGGTTCACCAGGGACATGTTTTGGAATTTGCCGATGGTCGCCTTGAAACGGCCAAGAAACCGCTGCCGCGTCCGGCAAAACCGGAGAAAAAACCCGCCGAAAGTGCCAAGCCTGCCGATGAGACCAAGCCGGCAGGAGAAGCTCCGACAGGTGAAGAAGCCAAATCGGCAGAGCAAAGCTCTATTGAAGTGGTGCCTGCTGAAGCCGTCCAATCTGAAGTGGCTTCCACAGAACCGCCACCAGCGGAAGAAGTGCCGTCGGCCTCTTGAGCAATAGAGGCTGACCATGGGTCGTGGCCTCAAATTCATTGCTTTCCATAATCTTTCCTTCTGCTATACTGCCATATGGCATTTAGTAAATTAGGTCTTGCTCCGGCCGTCCTTGATGGCGTTAAAGCGATGGGTTATGTGGATCCTACGCCCATTCAACTTCGCGCGATTCCGCTCATTCTTGCCGGACGAGATGTTATTGGCAGCGCGCAAACCGGGACAGGCAAAACCGCGGCGTTTGCGTTACCCATCCTTTCAAAACTCGGCTCTCATTCGCAGGACATCCGCCCGCGCGCGCTGATCCTGGAGCCCACGCGGGAACTTGCCGCGCAGGTGGAAACCTCCTTCCGCGATTACGCCCGCTTCTTGAATCTAAAAATCACCGTTGTGTTCGGAGGCGTCGGTTACGGGCGGCAAAATGACGGCCTGCGCGGCGGCACGGACATCGTCGTGGCCACGCCCGGGCGGTTGCTCGACCATTTGGAACACGGCACGGTAAAGTTGGACAAGATTGAGTTCCTGGTTTTGGACGAGGCTGACCGCATGCTGGATATGGGTTTCCTGCCGGACGTTCGCAAAATCCTTGAGCGCTGCCCGCGCGCTCGTCACACCGCGCTTTTTTCCGCCACCATCCCGCCGCAGATTGAGACGCTCATCAACTGGGCGATGCGAAACCCCGAAACCATAGAAATCGGCGCGCGCCGTTCTCCGGCGGAAACCGTGAAGCATGTCATTTATCCTGTGGCCGATTCACAAAAGACTGACTTGCTGCTCAAGCTGCTGGATTCTGTCAATTACGATTCGGTAATCGTTTTTTGTCGCACTAAATACGGCGCAGACCGAGTCGCGCAATTGCTCAAACGCAACAACCACGCCGTTTGCGTACTGCATTCCAATCGCACCCAGCGCGAGCGCGAGCAGGCCTTGCGCGGATTCCGCGACGGCCGCTTTGAAGTGCTCGTGGCCACGGACATTGCCGCGCGCGGTTTAGACATTGCGGATGTCAGCCACGTGGTCAATTACGATGTGCCGCAGCATCCGGAGGATTATATCCATCGCATCGGGCGCACGGGCCGCGCCGAAGCCAAGGGCGACGCTTTTACCATCATGACGGCCGAGGACTCGAGCCACGTCTTTGCCATTGAGCGGTTTATCAGTCAAAAGATTCCGCGCGTGAAACTGGAAGGATTCGATTACCGCTACACGGCGCTCTTCGACGAAAACAAATCCGGAAAGTCCGGCGGGTTCCCGGGCAAAGCACGCGGCGTTCGCGTCCACGGCGGTTATCACTTCGGCCCGGGAAAAAGGCGGAGGTAAAAAACGGTCACAACTGAATTGGCTTAGTGGTGTTTTTATCACCATGAGCCAACAGGATTCGGATCCCATTTGGGAAAGAATAATTGTTACGGGAGTATTGTGTCTTTCGGCGGTTGGGTTTTTCTATTTGTTTATTGTGCCAAATAGGCCCCGCAGTCATACCTCTAATGCCTGGGCTTGCATTAACAACATGCGGCAAATCGAGGCGGCAAAAAACGAATGGGCATTGGAACAAGGAAAACTAATGGCACGGCTGTGACTACCGACGACATCACACCTTATATTCAACTTAATAGATATTCAAAAATACCGCCATGCCCATCCGGTGGCACTTATACCATTGGAAAAATTGGCGAGCTTCCAACATGTTCCATTGGAACGAATGATCGCCAGCCGCATGTATTAATGCCGAAATCGGAAAGCAGAAGCAGTGGCAGTCACTGACTTTTCTGCTTGCTCGCATCCAGGTGAAATTTATGGATGAAGCGATGGAAGATGGGCGCGAGCAAGACCGTAATGACCGTGAAAAATATCAGGCCGCAGAACAGCGCGTAGCAGCCGGCAAAGATTTTCCCCCCGGTCGTATTTAAATTTCCCAGCGGTCCCATGCCCGCGAGAATCATGGAGGAGTTCGCGAAGGCGTCCGGCCACGGCATGCTTTCGAAGAAACGATAGCCGCACATGCCGATAATTAAGGTAACCCCGGCAATTCCCGCGGCCAGGAGAGCCGCATGGCGCATCCGGCCGATGAACAGCTTGCGTGATAACAGCGGGCTGGAGCGATTCTCAAACATAGTCGCATCTTAACGCGAGCGCGCTGGAGACAAAAGCCGTTTTGCCGCTATTATTTGCCCATGCAAAAGTTGCCGCGTGAATTCTACGATCGCAAAACCATCACGGTTGCCCGTGATTTGCTCGGGAAGCTTTTGGTTCATGTGAGTGGGGGCGTTGAACGCGTTGGCAGGATTGTCGAAGTGGAAGCTTATCTTGGCCCGCATGATTTGGCGGCGCATTCGTCCAAAGGGCTGACGCCGCGCACCAAAATCATGTTTGGGCCGCCTGGACATGCCTATGTCTATTTCATCTACGGGATGTATTTCTGCATGAACGTAGTGACAGAGCGCGAGGGCCACGCTTCGGCGGTTTTGTTGCGTGCGGTTGAGCCGGTGAAGAACCTGGAGGGCCGTTCGTGCGGTCCGGGATTGCTTTGCCGCGCGATGAAAATTGACAAGCGACTGAATGGCCACGATCTCCTGAGTGATGACTTTTTCATCGCGGCACCCGTAAGTGCGGAGGCGTTTCGGACTGTAAAAGGGCCGCGCATTGGGGTGGATTACGCGAAGCATTGGGCGAGGCGGCACCTGCGGTTTTACATCAAGGGAAATGCCTTTGTCTCGCGGGCTTAGAGCATCTCTATAAAATAAAACGGGGCACAGTTGCCTGTGCCCCGCACTTGAAAGACCGCTATTTATTAGTAGCGACCACGACCACCGCCGCCGCCGCGATCTCCGCGACCGCCGCCGCCGCCGCCGCCGTATTCACGACGACCGCCGCCGCCGCCAGCCGGACGTTCTTCGCGAGGGCGAGCCACGTTAACCGTGATGGCGCGTCCATCCAATTGCGCGCCGTTCATGGCGGCAATGGCTTTTTGCGCTTCCTCTTCCGAGCTCATGGTCACAAAACCGAAACCGCGGGGACGGTTGGTGGTGCGATCCATCATGAGGTTGGTTTCGGTAACCGTACCGTGCGCCGCAAAGGCGTCGTTGAGGTCGTTCTCAGTGGTGTTGAAGGAAAGATTTCCTACAAACAGTTTATTATTCATGTGATGTTCTGTCTCCTTGGATGCTTGGCTGGCCAGACTGTTCCCGTTTATCGGATTTCAAATCATCACTGAACACTTGTTCACTTGAAGATTCACCATGTTTGGTAAGCTTCGAGCTATCTAATAAGGCGCGCACAATATCGCCGAGTTTTCGGGTGATAGCAAGAACATATATCTCCGGAAAATGGCTACATCAGCTACACCGTTGATAATCAGGTATTTAAATGGCAACACAATCGGCTACAAAATAGCGGAAAGTGGCTACATGATTGATAGTAAACGACTTAAGTGGCAACATTAACGTTATAGCATCGAAAGGATGCGATTTTATGCTTTTGTGTAAACTTCTGCGCCTTTTTCCACGAATTCTTTGGATTTGGCTTCCATGCCCTTTTTGAGGGCTTCTTCTTCGGTCACGCCCTGCTCAGCAGCGTATTTGCGGACGTCTTCGGTGATTTTCATGGAGCAAAAATGCGGGCCGCACATGGAACAGAAGTGAGCGGACTTGGCGCCTTCCTGCGGGAGGGTTTCATCATGAAATTCGCGGGCGGTGACAGGGTCGAGGCTCAGGTTG
>Ga0206900_1066_pt1 | contig 29156 bp, 19 predicted proteins | sample Alteio_BWOrgHeat_46_FD_153235 | JGI IMG/M metagenome (GOLD analysis project Ga0206900, IMG submission 153235) | Enriched cells from forest soil in Barre Woods Harvard Forest LTER site, Petersham, Massachusetts, United States -... | ecosystem: Environmental > Terrestrial > Soil > Temperate forest >... | reverse complement strand
GAAAAAGATAAGCACCGGTGCCGGCGCCAAAATCAAAGATGCGCTGCCAGGCAGCGCCGCCATTCCATTTGACCCAGGCCATGAACGTGCTGGCGTTGGCGACGGGAGGGGACAGTAAGGCGTATTGAGAAGCCCCATCGAGGCTCAGCACATTTCCCATGCCCGGATCGATCTTGATAGTGGCTCCGTTTTCCAACGTCCCGTTATAGAGTCCGCTGGCGTCGCTCGCATCGGTGTTGAAGGGATAAAATGCGCTCCAGTCATTGGTAAAAACCGGCCAGCCATCGGTGGACCAGTTTAACTGGCCAAGGCCGAGCGTGGCATCGCCGTTGTTATTGCCATCGTAAAAGTGATAGGTGAACCAATTGGTGCCGTTCAAATTCAGGATCGCGCCCTGGCCGGGGCCGATGAACCGGCCCGAGCTTTCCAGAAACATGCTGCCACCGCCGCCGATCATGTTTTTGCCATTACGGTCAAGATACGGACCCGTGACACTGATACTGCGTCCCACGCGGATATTGTAAGTACTATTGACACCCTCGCAACAGCCACCCCAGTTGACGAACAAATAATAAAACCCGCCATGCTGATAAAGATAGGATGCCTCGGTGGTGTTGCTGAAAAAGTTCAGGCTGCTGTCCTCGACTTTGGTGATGGGCGCATTGGCGAGACGTTTGCCGGTGGCCGGATCCAATTGCATTACGAAGATACCATCCGAATAGGAGCCGAAAGACATCCACATCATGCCGTTGGTATCCAGGAGGATGCTGGGATCAATGCAGTTAATGGCAATGCCATTCGTATATCCGATAATCTCGCCCTGATCGGTCCATACGGGCGCAACCAGCGAGGGAGTCGTAGCCAATCCAATGCCCGAATCAACTGTTCCGAATTCGGAGCAGACGTAGTAGAGATAGTATTGATGATTCAGGGAAACGATGTCCGGCGCCCAAAAATATCCGGTGAAGGAAGGCACAACGTTAGTGTTCCACGACGGCGGATTTCCCGGGAAGACCGGGTAAGTGTCATACCAATTTCGCATGTCGGTAGAGTAGATTTCCCTGATGCCCTGGCCATCGGCAAAAACGTAGAAGCGGCTTCCGTCGAAGAAGATCGTGCTTGGGTCATGGGTGAACGGAAAACCAAACACCGGTTGTTCCTCAGGCAAGCGTGGGACCGCATTCGTGGCCGGCGGCACGGTAACAGTGATGGAATTTGTGCTGGTAAACGTGCCGAGGGTGGCGGTGATGGTGGTGCTGCCGGCGGCGACGGCAATGACCTGGCTGTTGCTGGTAACCACGGCTACGTTGGGGTTGCTGGATTGATACGCGATGGTATTCGGCAGCACCGCGGGATTTAAGGAGGTCATCACGACATTCTTGACACCGGGATAATCACCCAGGACATTCAAAAATTCCCATCCACCCACGGTGATATTGGTGATGGGGAGTGCCAGATGGATGTCCTGCAAAGCGCCGCCCAAGGGTGTGGTTGTTACAACGGTCCGGTTGGGGATGGTCGCCGTGCTAATAACGATGTCTGAATTGTCTTTGCTCTTTCCGTAGGCCAGGAGAATCCCCCGTGAGATCCAATTATTGACGGTGGAGGTGAAATTTCTCGGAAGGATTAATTCACCGCCCGCGAGGTTCATCGAACGGGTGAGGTCCGAAACCGAATCAATCGTGTCTAGTGTCAGGCCGTTCGTGATACTGAGAATTCCGCCGTAAAGGTTTACCTGTCCGCCCCAATACATAAAATTCACAGCAGCGGTAGCGTTGCTGTAAATATTCATCGTCACGTAAGGGCCGCCCCAATACCACCAGGTATCGCCCAGCGCGAGGCCCTGGCCGGACATCGAGCCGCCACCATAAAGATTAATGACGGTGGGATAAGCCGGGTCGTCCTGCACGGGAGCCAGATAATAATCCCAGTTTAAAGTTCCGTAGACGTTCAAAACGGCTCCCCATTCCGGGCCGAAAATCATGTTATTTTCCTCCGTGGGATTGCCGGTGCCGGGACTTTCGACCTGGCCCGGCGGGACGGTCATGGTCAGCCAACCATTGGCAGCATTAAGAGTGACGCTACCGATCACGGGGCTTGAGGAATTGCCCGAGGGCGGCACTCCAACCGGCGACCAGTTGTTGGGGTTCGACCACAGGCCATCGCCACCGAGTCCCGTCCAGCTTGAATCCTGAGCGGAAAGATTGTTGGCCAGGACAATGACCAGAACTGCAAGCAGTAAGCAGGACCATTTTTGCAGTTTTATGAGGCGCAACAAATGCATCTGAACGTTTAGGGGAATTGTAACCGGAAGAAATTTTGGCCGTTCGTTGGGGGCAGCGTTAAAAGATTGACACCGTTGGTCGCGACCGGTGCATCGGTGATGGGAACCCAGCCACCATTCGGGCCAAGGGCCGCCGCCGCATACAGTCCCAGGCCGTTGTTCCAGGCCGGCCAACTCAAGGTGATGGCCGACGCGATGTTTGAGATGGTGATGCGTGAAGCGGTGATTTGTTCAATCGGAAGCGCCGCCGAAGAAATTTCTACGCTGTCGATTTGGCCTTTGAAATAAGGATCGGAAGCAAATTGGCTCTGGCCTAAATAATTTGCCGGACCCATGACATCAGACGGCAAAAGATTCACACTCGAATTCACAGCCACAGCCCGGCCGTTGACGAACATGACCGCCTGCCGCCCGTCCAGCGTCACCGCGACATGGGTCCAAACGTTGGTTGGCAAGGGAGTGGATGAATCCAGGTCGCGCTTTTCGCCGGAGCCATTGGGCGTGATTTCAAAACGCAATTTGCCGCTGTTGGCCCTGGCGGTGAGCATTGCGTAACGGGTTGTGTTTTGTCCAAAATCAAAAATGCGTTGGAAGTTATTGCCCCCACCCCATTTCACCCAGGCGGAAAATGTTCTCATCGCCCCGATGCCCGCGGGCAAACTGGCGTACTGGCTTGAGCCGGTTAGATTCAAAACCGGCCCGCGGATGGAATCAGAAGGGGTGGACGCGCCGTTGACGAGCGCGCCGTTGAAATATCCGTTCGCATCCGTGACGCCGTTGTTAAAGGCATAATCGGAAGTCCATGCCGTGTTCGTGGGATTTGGATAAATATCCGTGCAATTGGTGGCGGCGCGCCCCGATGAATCCGTGGCGGTAAGACTCACCCGATAGAAGCCGTTGGTGGCCTGCTCGCCGCTCGCGGGGACGAAAAAACTGCCGCCCGTTCCTATCTGCGGCCCGGCCACAATGTTCGTGCCGTTGGTGTCGCAGAATTCGATGGTCCAGGCCAGGCTGTCCGCGGGCAACGGCGCGTCAGCATAGTCCATGGCCGTTCCCGAAAAGGAGACGGTTTCGCCGGGTTGATAATACGAATCGGCAACGGGCGCGGAAATTTCCGGTTGGGGCGCGACAATCTCGCCCGGCGAAAGCGCGCGGCCAAAAATGCGGACGGAACTGATTTGGCCGTTGAAATAAGGGTCGGTGGAAAATTGGCTGCGGCCATACCAGACATTGGTCGGCACGAAACTCGAGGCGGTCAAATTCATTGAGGCATTGGTCGCGACCGGCGCGCCATTGAGATAAAGAATCCCGCGCGTGCCATCGGTCGTGACGGCCATATGCGTCCACGTGTTCAACGGCAAGGCGGACGTCGCGTCGAGATGCTGTTCCCCGCCCATGCCGAAGCCCGTGATGGTAAAACGAGGAAACCCGGTGGAAGCCATGGGTGTCAGAAAGACGTAACTGTTCGTTCCGTTCCCGAAATCAAAGACGCGCTGCCAGGCTGCTCCGCCGCTCCATTTGAAAACCGCAGCAAAGGTTTCCGCATTGGCCAGGCCGGGAGGCAGGGCGACATATTGATTGGTTCCGTTAAGCACGATGGAATCGCCGGTGAGCGGGTCATTATAAATCGAAGCTCCGTTTTCGATCAGACCATAATACTGGCTGTCATCGTCGCGCCCATCCATGCGGAAATGATACGCGGCAGCCCAGTCATTCGTGAACGCCGGCCATCCATCGCTCGTCCAGGAAAGCGGCTCAAGATCAAAGGTCGGCGTGCCGTTCGCGTCCGCATCGAGATAATGATAGCCGAAATAAGTCACACCGTTCTCGCTGATAATTCCCACCTGGCCGGGGGCGAGATACTTTCCCGTGGTTTGCAAAAAAAGTGTGCCGCCGCTGGAAATCATATTGACGCCGTTGCGGTCAAGGTACGGCCCGGTGATCGTTGAACTGCGGCCCACGCGGATATTATACGTGCTTTGGATGCCGCTGCAGCAGGTGCCCCAATTGACGAAGAGATAATAATAATTTCCGTTGTGATAAAGATAAGACCCTTCAATCGGGTCGCCGCTGGCGGCATCGTCCGTGGCCAAAGAATAAATCATGGTGTTGGCCGTATTCCGTTTTCCGGTGGCGGCATCGAGTTCAACCAGTTTGATGCCGGTCCAAAACGAACCGAAGGACATCCATAAATTACCGGAAGCGTCGAAGGTAACACTGGGGTCGATGCAATTATAGGTCGAACTGCTGCTGGACTGGATGACCGCTCCCTGGTCCGTCCACAGGTAATTGGGATCGTTCGGATTGAGCGTGGGATTGGTTGCCAAACCAATGCCCGAAACATTGCTGCCAAAAGTCGAGACCGCATAATAAAGATGATACTGGCCGTTAAAATATAAAATATCAGGCGCCCAGAAATTTCCAGTAAATCCCGGAACAGCATTCGTCGTCCAGGAAGGTGAATGGGCAAAAATAACCGGTCCCGTGGCCCAATAAACCCGGTCGGCGGAGGACTTCGAGATGATGCCCTGGCCGGTGCCAAAGACATAATAAAGGCCTTCGCATTGGATAACGGCTGAGGGATCATGGATGCCCAGACTGCCGCGCAGCCCGGGACCGGCCATGAGCAGGCTTACGGCCGGGGAAAAAAACAAAAAGCTGATTAACAATAACCGGAACCCATCGTCTTGAAATCGCTTTTTACGACAACAAGCCCGGATGGCGCGAACTTTTGAAGAGTCCATGCAACAAGTGATTCTACTTTAACATTTTAACCATACACCCTTCGCATGGTCATCCAACGCCATTTCGCGCAAAAAAATCGCCATTTTTTGCACCACGTCCAAAAGCCCCGGTGGGCGTTGGGAGGCTGACGTCATTGACAAGGTGGGAGCGGCTGTTATGATGGATTTCGGTTCAGGCGGGTGTAGCTTAATGGTAAAGTTCCAGCCTTCCAAGCTGGCCACGTGGGTTCGATTCCCATCACCCGCTCCAATTTTCTGCGGATCCCTTTCAATCGCCTTATCCATCTTAGGGATAACTCATTCAACCGCAGGACTTTTAATCAGATAGAATCACGTTGACTAATTCTTAAATAAGTATGGCAGGCAAGGTAGGCGAGGGGGGGGCATGGCATAAATGGTGCTGATTTCCTCACAAAATGAGCCCTTTATCCTTAAAACAGCAGTGTTTTGTATCGGTTGGATTTCTCACGATGGGTGAGATTAACCGGGCATTGCATGGGCGGGGCGAATTGAAAAGATGAAGATCTTTTCGACCATATTGAATTCAAAGACCATCCGCGCCGGGTGCCGGGGAATGCTGCTGCCGGTATTGTCTCTTTCATGGGCGGCGCATGGCGCTGAACCATTACCCATGGCTTCCGAGGTTCTCACAAACCTTAACGAGATCTGGGCCGTGCCTCACGACCGCGCTAACGAACGATACCGGATAAAAACAGAATTTACCGTTTATTTCGACGACTCCGAATGGGGTAATGCTTCGGGCGAATGCAACGGGGTGCCTTGCTGGCTGCCGATCTTCGATGCGCCTTATACCTTTAAATCAGGCGAGCGAATTGCCATCGATGGGGTCATCATTCCTGAGAGCGAACGGTTTGTTTGGAGCGAAACCAAAACCCGAATTCTCCAGGAAAATGTCCCGTTCACGCCCATACCGGTGACCAATCTATCCGGGAATCCCGACGCCGTGAAAGATCATTTGGTGTCAGCGGAAGGGTTGATTGACACTGAAATAGACCAGGGGACGCACTGTACCATCGTTTTTCTCCAGGGTGGCACCAGCGCTTATGCGTACGTTATGAAAGGTACGAACAGTCCGGTTCCTTTCAAGCCAGGTGACATTATCCGAATAACCGGTGTCTATAGCGCCCAATTTGATAAAGGAGGGAAGTTGAACAGCATATCCCTGTGGGCCGGCAGCCAGACAAACGTTAAGGTCATTGGTTCCATTGACAAAGATGCGCGATTCAATACGCCAGTGACTTCGTCACACGAGATTCAATTTCTATCCCCGAACAATCTCGTCCATGTGGCGGGTGTGGTGCATAAATACGAAGCCGGACAATGGGCGACGATTTGGGACAAGACCGGGCAAATCCTGGTCCAGAGCAAACAAAGCCAGACTCTGCGTTTTGGAGACGTGATCGAAGCGATTGGGTATCCCTACTACGTAGGGGTGCAATCGTGCCTCCACGATGCTGTCTATCGCGTAACGTCGGCAACCAACGCAGCGGCGTTATTACAGGACATGGCCACTAATACCGTGCCATTGTGTTTAGCCGAGCAGGTCCGGGACTTGAGCCTGGAAGATGCCGCCCGACATTTGCCGGTGACGATCCAGGGAATCGTTACGTGGTCGCATGCCGATACCTCCTTTGCCTACGTGCAGGACGGCAGCGGCGGCATTAAAGTGATGAATCCAAGGTGGGACGATGCAGGATCCATGAAGCCGGGAACCATCGTGAGAGTGGACGGTGTGACTTATGCCGGCGGTTTTGTGCCGATCGTGACGAACGCCGTTCTCCGCCGCGCCGGATGGTTTAATATCGTTCCGGGACCATTTGTAACTTTGGAGCAGGCCCTCACCGGCATCGAGGAAGGCAACTGGGTAGAAATGCAAGGTTTCGTCCGCAATATAACCCGGACCAAAGGACTGGTACGCTTCGATCTCAGTACTTCGAGCGGAGAATTTGCAGTATGGGGGCCCGCTACACAATCTTATGACTGGTACAAAGGTTCCATCATCCGGGTGGATGGCGTATGCTCGGCCATGTCCAACAGGCGGCATCAAATGAAAGGAATACAACTTTGGACCCCCGATATAAACACCTATGCCCATGTCGAAGTGCCCGCTCCGGACGACGTGTTTGCCGCGCCGTTTCGTCGTTTGGCCAATCTGCGGCGGTTCAATGTGGAAGGCACTCTCAACCAGCGTCTCCGTACCACCGGCACAGTGGTCCAGGCCGAATCAGGCCGCGGCATCTCTCTGCAGGACGGTGTGGACAGCGTTCTGGCTTTGAGCCAGCAGAAAGATCCGCTCCAATTGGGAGACAAGGTTGAAGTCGTCGGTTTTCCCGGCCAGCAAGGTCAAAAATTTGTCCTCCGCGAAGCAGCGTACCGGCGTATTTCCAGCGGCCCGGAACCCGCGCCAATGCTTCTATCGGCAACGAATTCCACGGATTCAAACCTGGAGGGCCTTCTGGTCCAGGCCCGCGGAACTGTCCTCAACGTGATGAAGAAAAATGGCGAAACCCGTATGCTTGTGCAGGCTAAAGGATTCACCTTTGAGGCCGGCCTGGCTCCCTCGAATGTTGAAAGCAATCAGTTACAGGAGGTGCAGTTGGACAGCCAAATTATTGTAAAAGGCGTTTATGAGATGCAACGTGACGAATACGGACGCCCGGCATCGTTTCTCCTCCGCCTGCGTTCCGGGAACGATATTCAATTGGCACAAGAGGCGCCGTGGTGGACGACGGCGCGGCTGCTCGCGGGATTGGTGGGCACGATGATCATTTTCCTCGTTGCCCTCATTTGGGGATTGTTGATTGCCCGCAAAAACAAACTCCTTAGCCAGGTACAAACGGATCTGCGGATAGCCAAAGACAAGCTCGAAGTGCGGGTGGATGAACGCACGCGGGAGCTTCAAACCGCCAACGAACGGCTCAAGGCGGAAATGGCCGAACGCCAGGAAACTGAAAAGGCGTTGCGGCAGGCGCAAAAAATGGAGGCGCTGGGCCAGCTCGCCGGCGGCATCGCCCACGATTTCAATAATCTGCTGACAGTGATTCGCGGTTATGCTGATTGTTTACAGGCCGAACCCATCCAACCGCATGAAAGGGACAAAGCGATTAACGAAATCCGTTTTGCGGCGGATCGCGCCGCCAAATTGACGTCCCGGATGCTAATTTTCTGCCGAAAGAAGCCGCTGCAACGCGAGAATGTGGATTTAAACGAACTCATCCGAAACCTCGGCAATTTACTTAAACGGCTCCTGGGTGAAAACATTGCCATTGAATTTCAAAGTAACAAAAAAATGATGATGGTTCATGCCGATTCCGGAATGATGGAACAAATTATTTTGAACCTTGCCGTAAATGCCCGGGACGCGATGCCTAATGGTGGACGGCTGAGCATCCACGCCGACGAAATTGAAGTACGGCCGGAACAGTGTACGGCCAACCCCAAAGCGCGCCCCGGACCATTTATTTGCATCGCGGTTTCCGATACTGGCTCCGGCATTACCCCGGAGGTTCTGCCGCACCTCTTTGAACCCTTTTTTACCACGAAAGAACTCGGCAAAGGCACAGGCATGGGCCTCGCGACGGTTTATGGAATCGTGCAACAACACACAGGTTGGATCGAAGTGGAATCTCAAGCAGGTTGCGGGGCCACCTTCAAAATTTTTCTTCCCGGCGCGGCGGGGATCGCCAGCGCAGGAACAGTTTCAACAACCGAAACAAAAATTGCGGGCGGCACCGAATCTATTTTGCTGGTAGAAGATGAGGAAAAGATCCGTCAGCTGGCAGAAAAAACGCTTCGGGCCTACGGCTATCGCGTCTATCAAGCCGGTTCAGGCGCCGAAGCCTTATCCGTTTGGAGTGTGCATGCCCAGGACATTGACCTGCTCTTCACCGATATCATGCTACCCGGCGGCATGTCGGGATGCGATTTGGCGAAAAGTCTTCAAACGAAGAATGAACGGCTTAAAATTGCCTATACGACTGGCTATGCTGCAGAATCATTCGGTCTGGAGCGCTCCTTGGAGGAAGGCGTAAACTTGCTCCATAAGCCCTATTCCCCCAATAATTTGGCCTGTTTAGTGCGCCGTTGCCTCGATGAGCCACTGAAGAGCTGAACGATAAGCAAAATTGTTATTTTAGGGACATACCAGGGACTTTGACCCATCAGAAATTTTATGTAACTAATCAGGGCATTGCGGCATCTATCGAACGGACAAACGAAACTTATAAACTCAACCATGAACAAAAGACTGTTAAAAATATCATTATTAACCCTTGTGGCCGTTGCTATTACGGGCCTGAGCCTGGTGACCCGCGCGGATGACACCACTGCGCCGGCGGCGGATAAACCGGCAAAATCGAAATTCTCGGGCCTGGTCACCGCTGTGGATACCAACGCGAAGACGTTCACCGTTGACAGCCAAACCTTTACCGTGACAGATGACAGCAAAGTAAGCAGAAACGGCAAAGAGGCGACGCTCGCGGACGTCGTGGTGGGAGACCCGGCCAAAGGTTCATACACGACTGCCGCTGATGGCAAACTGGACGTGACCAAGGTGGGTTTTGGCAAAAAAGCTGGCAGCAAGCATAAAAAATCCGACACAGATGGAATGAGCACAAACACTCCGGCCGCCACTCCACCCAACCCATAAATTTATCTTCAACTGTTACAGGGCGCTGGCAACAGCGCCCTTTTTTTCTTCCGGCATACAGAAAACCGTCTTTTCAGATATTACATTTGCTGGCATTTTAACCGTGAACGAAGACGGAATGATTATATGGGTTTGATTCCTGCCATCCGTTTTGTTTTTGATTAACCACGAATGTACACCCACTGCGTCATTGGCTCAGGCCCGGCGGGTGTCGCTTGCGCGACTGCGCTGCTTGCGCACGGCGCCAGGGTGCTGATGCTGGATGCGGGGATGGAACTGGAGCCGGATCGCGCGACAATCGTGCGGGAGCTTTCCCAAAAGAAAGTTTCCGAATGGCCGGCGGAGCAGGCGGCGCGCATCCACGGCAAACGGGGCGCGGAACTCAAAGACCTGCCTCATAAAAATGTCTTTGGCTCTGATTTTCCCTATCGTGACACCCGTGAAAAAATTCCCTGGCGGGGCGACGGCGCGTTGCTGCCGTCGCTGGCGCTGGGCGGTTTGAGCAATGTCTGGGGCTCGGCCATGCTGCCGCTCCGCGAGAGCGATATTTTGGATTGGCCGATAAAGCGTTCCGATTTGGACGAGCATTATCGCGCGGCCACGCAAATCATGGACGTTTCCGTCCAGCATGACGACCTGGAAGAACTTTTTCCTTTGTATACGGCAAATGCCGTCGCGTTGAAACCCAGCGGACAGGCTGAGTTGGTTTTGAAAAATCTCGAGCGCCATCGCGATGCCTTGCGCGCGCGCGGCTGGCACTTTGGCCAATCCCGAGTGGCCATTCGCGCCGCCGATTCGCCACGCGGTTCGGGGTGTGTCTATTGCGGGCATTGCATGACGGGCTGTGTCTATGGCTGCATCTACAATTCCGCCGATACTGTCCGGGAATTGCTGGCGAACAAAAATTTTCATTACGAAGGCAATATCATTGTGACCAAGGTGCGGGAAAGTTCCGGGGCGGTTTCCATCGAGGGATTTCATCGCACGTCGGGCCAGGCCCTTTCCTTCGGTACCGGCCGCGTTTACCTTGCGAGCGGCGTCATTCCGACGGCGCAAATCCTGTTGCGCTCGCTCAATGCCTTTGACCAACCCTTGATTTTGCGGGACAGCCAATATTTTTTATTTCCCATCATTCTCGCGCGCCGCGTCCGCGATGTGCAGTCAGAGGCGCTGCACACGTTGAGCCAGGTGTTTCTGGAATTGAACCACCCCCGCATCAGCCCCCGTTCCGTTCATTTGCAACTCTACACGTATAGCGATTTCATCGCCGGCGCAGTTCGGCAGTCGCTCGGTCCGTTGAAAATGTTTTCGCGGCAAATCCTGGAACGGCTGGTGATTGCGCAGGGTTATTTGCATTCAGACGATTCGCCCGCTATCGAGATGAAGTTACAGCGCGATGGCCAAAAAGATTTGCTGCAATTGGAGCCGCAACGGAATCCCGAAACCGCCGGCACCATCAAGCGGGTTTTGCGCGAAGTGCTGGGACGATTTCGCGCTCTGCGAGGCATCGTGGTGCCGCCCATGCTGCAAATCGCCCGGCCGGGGCGCGGTTTTCATTGCGGCGGTTCTCTTCCCATGCGTACGCAGCCGGGAAATTTTGAAAGCGATTGTCTGGGCCGTCCTTTTGGCTGGAACCGTGTGCATGTGGTGGACGCGAGCGTGTTTCCCACTGTCCCGGCCACGACCATTACCTTTTCCGTGATGGCCAACGCGCATCGAATTGCTTCACAAACGGCGGACAAGTAGGAATATGGAAAATAAAACGGCGGGGCGGTAACGACACACGTTTTACGTCACCACACCCGCCGAAGCGCCCAGTTCTCATTGGGCAATTCCACTCTACTACTAACGGCGCAAGTCGCAAGTGGTTTTCCGGAAAAATTTTAGCGATAAAAGAAGCGCTTAAATCCATGGCTTTTGCCGGGCTCCGCCGTCTATCCGCTTTACTTTCATGCCCAATCTTCTGAAAAATGGCGAATGCCGATTCGCCGGAAGCTTTTATTTGTCTGGGCGCTGCTGTCTTTGGTTCTGACGGCTGTTTCCGCAATCGCGGCGGCTCCGGCTGATTTCCCTTTTATTGTAAACTCCTGGAGTGTGGAGGATGGACTGCCCGATAACGAAGCCATTGCCCTCCTGCAGACCAAAGACGGCTACCTTTGGATCGGCACGCTTCACGGGCTGGTGCGTTTTGATGGCAATCAATTCACGACCTTCGATGAAATGAATACGCCCGGTCTGCCGAGTGACAAAATCGTTTTCTTATACGAAGACCGGGAAACCAATCTTTGGATTGGCACTCAATCTTCCGGCCTGGTCATGATGCAAAATGGGACGATAAAAAGCTTTGCGGCGGAAACGGGGAGTGCCGGGGCCGTGACATTTGCGCACGAAGACGCGGGCGGCCTTTATTTTTCTGCAAAAAACGGAACCGCGCTTTATCGCGGCGGGAAAATGTTTTTTACTCCCAATGCGATTTCCCCGCAGTTGTATTACATGTCCATGCACCTGCTCGTTCCCTCCGATGACGGCGGCATGTGGCAACTGTATGAGACCATCCAGAAAGTGAGCGATAATCGGGTCGTGAAAAACTTCGGCGCATGCCCGTGGGGAAGCACCCCCGTTAGCGCCGCCTGCGAAGATCCGGAAGGGAATTTGATCGTGGGCACCCTGGGCGCGGGTATTTATTGGTTCCAGGCGGATGGACATTACCGGCACATTTCCACGACGGATGGGTTATCATCGGATTTTGTGCTCTCGCTGTGCCTCGACAATGAGGGCGATCTTTGGGTGGGGACTGATGGGGGTGGTTTAGACCGGGTTAAAAAGAAACTTTTCAATTCACCGGAGAATTTTCATTCGTGGGCGGTGCAGTCGCTTTCGGAGGACGCCGGTGGCGGGTTATGGGCCGCATTTGGCGCGCTCGGCGCATCCTACTGGCGCAGCAATTCCACGACGGACTTTCAGGTGGGCCGATCCCACGAGGCCTGGGAGGTTTTAGCAGACCACCGGCAACACGTTTGGCTGGGGTCGCATGAGGAAGGTCTTTTCCTCTTTCAGACGAATCATTTTTCACCGGTGCCCGGCGCCGAAATCCTCGGTCATGGAATTTTTGCCCTGTTTGAGAGCCGTGACGGGCGCCTGTGGGTTGGTTCTCAAAACGGGCTGGGCTGCTGGGACGGGAAAAATTGGCAATTATATACCACCAAAGACGGCTTGTCGGACAATGCCGTGAGTGCCATGGCAGAAGACGCGGCGGGCAATTTCTGGATCGGGACGCAAAACAGCGGGTTGGATTATCTCAATGGCCAAAAGGTCATTTCATACCAGACGACGAATGGCTTGCCGGGCAACGACATTTCCTGCCTTTACCTTGATGATGATGGCGTTTTATGGGCCGGCACTTTGGGTCATGGCCTGGCACGATTCGAAAATGGCAAATGGCAAAGTTTTTCTTCACGCAACGGCCTCGTGAGCGACAGCATCAGCTATATTATCGGCGATGATGAAGGCTACCTGTGGATTGGGTCGAACCGCGGCCTGATGCGGATTCAGAAAAAATCGTTTGCCGTGGGCAGTTCCTTGTTCTGTCGTATTTTTGGAAAGGCGGACGGCCTGCCTACTCGCGAATGTTCCAGCGGCTCGCAACCGGCGGCGATCCGGACGCAGGACGGTAGATTGCTGTTTCCTACGACAAAGGGCCTGGTCTCGATCGCCCCGGCCGCACTGAAGCCCAATCTGCGCCCGCCGCAGGTGCTCGTCGAACAGGTAGTCGTGGACGGGCAGGAACAAAATACCAATCCGCTGAATTCAGCCTGGAGCCCGGTAATAACCGTTCCACCCGGCGGCGGACAGTTGGATATTTATTACACCGCCCTGAATTTTTCTGCGCCGCAAGCGGTGCGCTTCAAATATCACCTGGAAGGCGGGCCCGCGGTGGAAGTGGGCAACGACGCGCGCATGGTTCGTTACACGGATTTGCTGCCGGGAAATTACCATTTCAATGTTACGGCCTGCAATGAAGACGGATTTTGGAACCCGACCGGCGCGTCGCTGGACATTGAGGTGCTGCCGCATTTTTGGCAGACCAAAACATTTCAATTGGCAGTCAGTCTCCTTTTGCTGGCGGCCATCGTTGGGGCGGTGCGTTACATCTCGACGCAAAAATTGCACCGTGAGCTGCAAACGCTCAAGCAGAAGGAGGTCCTCGAACGCGAGCGAGCGCGCATCGCCCGCGATTTGCATGACCAGCTCGGCGCGAATCTCACGCAGGTGGCGCTGCTCGGGGAATTGGCCGAGGCGGACAAAAATCTGCCCAGTGAAGTGGAATCGCACGCGCAGCAAATTTCGCTGACGGCCCGGGAAACGACACGTTCTCTCGATGAAATCGTCTGGGCGGTCAATCCCTCCAATGACACGCTCGAAGGCCTGGCCAATTACGCCTGTAAATACGCCCAGGAATATGCCGCGCTGGCCGGCCTGCCGTGCCGGGTGGATTTTCCCGCGCAATTGCCAGCCACGGCGATCCCTCCAGAAGTGCGCCATAATGTCTTCCTCTCTTTCAAGGAGGCGGTGCATAATGTCGTCAAACACGCGCAAGCCCGCGAGATTTGGATTCGGTTGCGCCTGCAACCGGACCGCTTCGCAATGGAGGTCGAGGACAATGGCCGCGGATTGGATAAAGAACGAATCAACCAAAGCCGGAATGGCCTGCGCAACATGCGGAAACGCATGGCGGACATTGGCGGGAAATTTTCCATTTCCAGCGGCGCAAACGGTGGTACGCTGGTGCAACTGACGGCGCCGATTTCCGGGATGAACGCCAAAAGCAAATCGTAATCTAAAAATCATGCCGATTTCTATTTCCATCGTCGAAGACAGCGAGAAATTGCGCGGCACGCTCGCGCGGGTCCTCAATCGCGCGGAGGGCTTCCGTTGCGTGAGCCAGTATCCGAGCGCCGAGGACGCCCTCAAGGATTTGCCTAATATCAAACCCGATGTTGTCCTGATGGACATTAACCTGCCGGGCATCAACGGCGTGGAATGTGTTCGCCAATTAAAAAAAATTCTGCCGCAGATCCAGGTCATGATGCTTACCGTCTATGAGGACACGGAAAATATTTACGACGCCCTCACGGCCGGCGCGAACGGCTACCTGCTCAAGCGCACCACTGGCCCGGAATTGCTCGATGCCATCCGCGAAGTCCATCGGGGCGGGTCGCCGATGACCGCGCACATTGCGCGCAAAGTGGTCCAGTCGTTCCAAAAAAATGCCCCCACGCAGTCTACGGAAAATCTTTCGGAGCGTGAACAGCAGGTGCTCGACCTTTTGAGCCGGGGATTGATGTACAAAGAAATCGCCGACAAACTGCAAATCAGTTACGAGACCGTTCATACCTACATCCGCCGCATCTACGAAAAACTCCAGGTTCGCACCCGCACTGAGGCCGTCGCCAAGTTTTTGAGACAGTAAATTTTTCCTCAAGGGCTTCTCTCTGCGCAAGGATTGCGCATAAGAATGTGCAATAGTTGCATTCGGTTTCTGTTCAAAAATATTTTTTCTAATTTGTTGAAATCTTTTCTGAGTGCATGCGTCCAAACAGGCAGACACGGGGAAGAAAGCTAAAAATGAACAAATCAATTGTCTGCACATATCCGGATTTCCGGTCGCTGCCCAAGGGGCTGAAGCAGTTGCTGGTGATCTCGGAAAATTTATTTTTCGAGGAAGCCCAAACAACGTGGCTGAAAATCGAAGACCATGAAGCCGGAAACAGTCGCTTGTGGCAGCCGGCGCAAAAGCGGTTTCATGCTTACGACCGGGCGGCTGCGTAATGAGCAGGCGCGTCCGTTATTACGCCACGTTCATTTAGGTCCGAAAAAAAACCCAAATTTCCCGGACATCTTTGGTTTTTAGCTTTGAAAAAAGTGCCAAGTCAAAAAAGAACCTGTGGCGAAACCATTGATTCCATTGGGGATTTTTCTGCGTTTGATAGGTATATAATCCTGTTTGGTCCCGTAACCAGTATTGGTGACATGCGGGGGAGAGGGCGTCTGGTAGAGTGATTGCGTTGTTGATGCGGTTTGTTGTTGGACCGCATTCGAATATTTGCAGTAGCGCAGTGAGCGCTTAGTTCTCATTGGGAGTCGGAGTAGTGTCCGGCTCCTTATTTTTTTCCACCTTCGGCGGCTGACTCGATAAATTTCCGGATAATTTCGGTATCCGCTTTCCAAGTCGCACCCACGGGCAGCGGCGGAGGCGCCGGGTCCAGGGGAACGAGTTTTACGCGTGGCCCGGCCATGCTTTGGACACAACCGGGCACGAGCGCAAAGCCGCGGCCCGATTCCACGGCCGCGATAATACTGATGACACCATCGTGCTCCTCGGCCACGTGCGGCATGCGGAGGCCTTCAAACAATTCATCAAGCATGTCATGATACTCGGGGTATTCGTTGCGGCTGTAAGCGATCAACGGTTCGCGCGATAATTGTTTCAGGCTGACCATTTTGGATTTGGCCAGGGGATGTTTGGGCGCGAGCGCCACGCAGGTGGGGTAACGCGCCAGTTCCCGGAATTGGAGTCCGCGCAGCATCCGGCGCGGCGCCTTGATGGTCAGCGCCACATGGAGCTTATCTGTGCGCAAGCCGGACAACATTTCTTCGGTGGACATGTCGTGCAGCGAGACGCGGGTCCGGGGAAATTTCTCCTGAAACGCCCGCAACGCCCGCGGCAGGATCTGGATAGTGAGTGAGGGCGAATAACCGACGTGAAGCTCACCGCCCACGCCACTGGCCACGGCCCGGGCATTTTTCACGGCGTCATCCGCCCGTTGTAAAACCGCGCGGGCTTCGTCGAGGAATTTCCGGCCGGCATCCGTCAGCTTCAAGGCTTTGGCGCTGCGCTCAAAAAGTTGCACGCTGATTTCTTCTTCCAGGTCGTGGATTTGCCGGCTGATGCCCGGCTGCGAGACATGCAGTTTCAACGCGGCGCGCGAGACATTTTCCTGCTCGGCCACGGCGATGAAATAACGGAGATGGCGAAGTTCCATTGCGCGGCCAGCATAAGGCAGGCGGCAGCGGATGAATAGCGTTGAAATGAGGCCGCTATGGCGCCAGCGTGACTGACTGGGTTTGCGTGCGATAGGTCAATCCGCTGGAGGTCCGGACAATGGCGTAGAACGGATGCAGTCCGGCCCACAAATTGGTCCCGGCTACCGGGAAAACGGCCGAGGATACATTGGTGGCGGTGCCCAACGCTCCGCCGGTACTATACAGCGTGATTAAGCTGACGTTGTTGGTGTTGGCGGTCACCTGGATATGGTAAAGGCCTTTCGAGGGAGCAGAATTAGCCAGGTCGAGCAGCGTCATCGTCGCGCTGAGCGCAGTATTCTGGATTTGGACCGGCACGCTTGCCTGGGTTTCTGTCCGCACATTGCTGCCTTCGTAAGCCACGGCGGTCAACGTGTGATAGCCGTCCGTCAGCTTCGTGGTCGCCAAGGGAAACGTCAGGGCCAGATGTGACGTGCCGGCGGTGACATAAAGGTGATTCCGCGGCTCGAGGTCTGAAAGGTTTTCCGTCAGCGTACCCTGGGGCGTTGACATGATCACGGCGTATCCCCGGGGCTGGACCTGGATAGCCGCAGCCTGATAACCGGGGGTGCGTGCATAAAGATTGAAACTGACCGCGCCTGCGTCATACACGCAATCATCGGCCACGACCCCGTCGCTTCCCTGCAAGGCGGGATTGGCGTTAATGGCATTAAATAGCTGGCCGGCCAGCGCAATTGAATTGGTGCCCCATTGGTTGGTCACCGCCACGACAACGCTTTGGCCATTGGTTTTAGTAAAAGCAAATTGAATCCAGGCATTGACGGGAGGCACATTGCTGATGAACTCGTAACCCTGCATGCCGCGGGCCTGCGACGTCATGAACGCCGGCTGCGCGGCGCTGAGAAAGGTCGAGAGGCTGCTGCCGCTGCCACCGCTGCCACCCGCGCTGGCGGCGGTCGTTTGGATTTGGCCGAAGGCGAAATTGGTTTCCAGCATCTGCCACTGGCCCGCGTTGGTGGAGACTCCCACGGTGTAAGGCAGCGCCGCGCTATCGACACGAATCAACGTGAGGTTCGATGCCATATTAAGCACCGAGAAAGCAGGCGGCGGCAAGCCAGCAAGGAAAGCCCGGTAAAAGCGGCCAGACGAATTCATGATGCCCGTATCGACAAAATTGGTCGCCCCCCCGAGTTGGTTGGTAAAGATGGAAACCCAATGAATAAGGTCGGTGGTTACTTGAATAGCGCATGGCTGGCCGGCCACGCTGCTCACCTGCATCTGGACTGCAGCCGATCCTACTTTTACCGGCGGCGACAATTGGGGAGGTTGATTTGCCACGGTCCACGAGATGCGATAAAAGCGGGACGGATAATTGGTGGAGCCGGGGTCGGTAAAATTCAGCAGTCCCGGCAGGGAGTTCGTGTAAATGGGTTGCCAGTTTACCAAATTGGTCGAGGCCAAAATGTAATACGTTTGGGTACTGGGGATTCCCACCTGCATGGTAAAAGCACCGTTTTTATTGGGAGGACCCGGCATCATCTGCGGGGGAAAGGAAGCCGGCAAATAGTTGACGCTGTAGGAAAGGCCGGGAGTATTCTGAGGAGTGTTATCGTCCACATAAAACGGCACAGCCGCGGGATTGGTCGCAATCGATTCCAATTGGATGCGGTCACCATAAGCGATGGCCTTCACCTGGGTGGCATTGGTCACGGCATTGATCCGGGCAGCGAGGCCGGCGGCAATGGTGCTCAAGGTCGAATTGGCGGGAACCGTGTAGGTGATGGGAAATCCATTCAGGGTGGTGGTGAGCTGGTTCCCGGAGGCGGGGGCCAGGTTGGTCAGCGTGCTGAAGTACACACCATCCACGAACAAATCAACCTGTTGCAGTGGATGGCTATTGTCGTGCGCATTAAACTGCACGAAAAGATTCGTGGTGCCGCTCAACACGCCATTGGCGTAATTGGTATTCCATTGCCCGCTGCCGGTTCGGGCAAAAGGCGCGGAGAGCGGTTCGGCCACCGTAAGCCCAAGATATGGCACGTTGAGGCTTTGATAATAACTTTCAGCCGCGTTAAATCCGCGTGCCTGGTAGAAATAAACCTGCGGATTGGGAAATTTTTGGGTGTCGTTTTCCGGTTCGGACACCGTGCCGTAGCTGCCGGCCGCGCCGCCGTTGATAAACGCCAGCAGGTTGGTCTGGTCGTTGCTCCCGAAAATGATCCCGCCGAAGGAGGTCAAGCTGTCCGCGAGGGCCCCGGAAATAAACCCCACCTGGGGGACGCTGAAATCGGCCAAACCGGTTTCAAAACCCAGGCAGCCGTGCGGCCAGGAAACCAAATCCATGTTCGTGCGCAAAATCCCGGAAACGTCCAGGAGGTCTACGTTGAAAATTGCATTGTCAAAATAGAGGTACCTGAGATTGCGGTAGCTGTCCGAGCTTTTTGCCAGGATTACCGGTGGTTGTGGAAAAGTACCGTCCGCGGAAACGCCCTGGTTTACCAACTGCTCGGCCTGGGCAAGCGAATTACCCGTAATCATCGTGGTGAGAAACGAAAAACCGGTCGGTCCAACCGGCATATCCTGGCTGAAAATGGCCTCGCTCGCAGCGTAACTATTTGTTGTTCCAAACGGATCGCTCCCGTCGCCCAGCCTTAAGCCATAGAACAAAGCCGAGGTCGTGCCGTTCACAATGGGGCCATCGCTGGTTTGGAACGGAATATCCATCGAGAGAACGACGTACTGAATCTGATTGGTCAACTGCCGGCTCGCCAGCATGTTGAGCAGCGGCGTCACCAGGCTCGTTTGGAGATCGTTGCTGGTCCACAAGGTATTACCTCCCATCCAATTGATGTATAAGACATTTTGTGGCGGTACCTGGCGCTGCTGGCAATAGTAGTTGCCTAATTCGCAGGAATTGGAACTAGCCTGGTTAATGATAACTACGGTGTTTAGGCCGCTGCCGCCTGCGTACAGTCTGAATCCCAGGACACAGCATAGAAGAATTAGCCCAAAAATTCTCCAGTGAACACGGCTGCCCATAGATTAATCCATCTCAAGGGTTAGGATGCAACCGCTCCCGGCTGGTGATGGCTTCATAACTGTACATTGGCAAATCCCCGAAGAAAAAAGAAGGCCGGAGTTAACCGGCCTTGCAAATATTTTTTTTGTATCCGGCAAAGTTTCTGTGCTTAAGATGACCGGCGGCGGCGGACCAATCCACAGGCGCCCAAACCCAGCCCAATCAAAGCGATGGTTGAGGGTTCGGGAACCATCTGAATCGACAAACTTTTATCTTTTAAAATATCGTATTCGGAATTCGCCCCAACGGTTGGATCCCATTGGAATGCCCACGCGATGTTGCCGGGGCCTGCAGTCAAATTGTTATTGAGATTGCTCCCAGACATCACGTCAGTGAGCGTCTGCGTGGCGCCATTAGCCTCCGCAAAGTTGGCATCCGGAGAAGTGATGCCTTCCTGAATCGCCGTACCACCACTCGTTTGACGGACAAAATTATAACCCGAGTTCCCATCGGCAAAGACTTGAACGCTATTATTGCCGGATTGCAGCAGGTTGAAATTCGAATATTCGAACAGGTTTAAGTTAAATGCCGTACCGCTGAGGTTGTCCGCGAAAATAGACTCGGTGATATCGGCATTTCCCATTCCGGTGCCCAGGAGCGAGTATTGAATGTCAATGCTCACCTGCGCGTTTGCGTAGGTGACATCCAGAAAGCTATTATTTCCAAATTGGTTGAACGTCGGCGCGCTGATGGCGTTGATCGCCTGTACGGCGCCGCCATTGATGGAATAATAAAACCACTGCAAATTCAGTTGGCTTTGGGCGGAACCGGGCACACTCCAACTATTCATTCCCGCACCGGGGCCGCTAAGATTGACTGTTGCGAAAGAGCCACCGCTGGAGAGCGAGACGGTTTGAGCAATTCCGTGGCCTGGTAAAAGGAGCAAACCCGAGACCGCCAACCCTGCGCCTAAGAACGTTTTGCCACCGGGTTTTTGTAGGATTTTCATAAGGAGACCCAATTTTTGAGTTTTTATTGGATTTTAATTTTGAATGATAACCAGATTACAGTAACAGAAAGTCAAAGTTAAGTTCTTTTAGGATTTTTTTAGAGACACTAACTTGCGCCGGCAGAGGCAGGTCAAGGCGAGTATTCCTGACGATAGCAACGCCAGGGAGGAAGGCTCAGGGACAAGTTGAATTTCACTGACGGTAATGGAGGATCCGGGAGCCACGGTAGCATCGATTTCGTAGGCGAAATCGACATTGCCGGGTCCGGCGGAAAGAGTGTTGTTCAGGGTCACGGACCCGCCAAAATTCGTGAGGCCAAACTGTTGTCCATTGAAGAGGGCAGCCTCCACTTCCACTGAGTCAGAGGTTCCTCCGCTAATACTGGTGATTGTCCCGATAAGATTTCCACCATTGCCAGTTTGGGTCACTTGATATGGGGCATTCAGCCCGGCAAATTGAACACTCTGTCCCCCGGGAATCCCGCCCAAATTGAAATCTGAATATTGGTAAAGATGATAGGTTTGAGTGGTCCCTGAAAGATTTAAAAGCGAGATCGTCGTCGCCAGCTGAGCCCTGGGTGTCCCGACTGGCTGGCTCTGAAGCGTATAGCTCGTAGTGACACTAAGGCTGGAATTGGCATATGTCTCACTAAGAGAAGGGGCATTTCCGGGCGTCGTGGTTGGCGTGGTCCAGGGAGCAATGGTATCAATCGAGTTGATTAAACCAGATCCGACACCGTAGTAAAACCACTGGTTATTTAACTGGTTTACTCCGTTAACCGTCCAATTGGAAAGTCCCCCTCCAGCCAAATTGATTTGAAGAGAAGTGTTCCTGGCGCCAATGTTGAAAATCTGGGCCTGGCTTTGGGCAGCTGAAGCAGCCAGCAAAATCACAAAAGCGGCACTTTGAAGCATCCAGAGACGACCCGACTGGGTTTTATTGGTTTTCTTCATTGCTACACCTGATTTCCGAATCACTAGACTCGTTTTTGATTCACTTCTTATACGTGAAACCACGTGTTCACGTTCACGCCTCTGCTGTTCTTTTATATGCCGTTATTAACCGTAATAAATCAAGAAAAATCGGCGGATTTCTTTGTGTTTTTTGATGGCATAGGATTGTCCATCCATCGAAAACGCAAATACTTGTGGTTAAAGAAACTGTCAAAGTTATTCACAGGAGACTTTTCTTTTTCAAACCGGATTTAGGACGTTCAGAAGGTTAAAACTAGTCCTTCTTCGCATTCTTATGCGAAAATTCGGCAAAAAACGTTCGGCTGCCAGGACCAGAAGCTAAACAGATGACTTTTCCCTCGCCGCCATGCCCAGGCACCCAGTAAAACCGACTCCTATCCCATTGACTACTATAACTTGAAGTCATACTCAGCCAAAAAACATGATATTTCACAGAATCCACCACCGCCGCTAGAGTGTTCCCATGATAACTATACGCAAATCGAACGAACGGGGCCACGCCGAACACGGCTGGCTGGACTCTTATCACTCTTTCAGTTTCGCGGATTATTACAACCCGGAATGGATGGGCTTTCGCAGCTTGCGCGTCATTAACGATGATCTCGTAATGCCCGGCATGGGCTTCGGCACGCATCCGCACCAGAACATGGAGATTATCACCTATGTGCTGAGCGGGCAGCTTGAGCACAAGGATTCCATGGGCAATGGCCGCGTCATCCGCCCCGGCGAGGCACAGTATATGTCTGCCGGCAGTGGCGTACGCCATAGCGAATTCAATCCTTCGCAAAGCGAAGCCGCGCACTTCCTGCAAATTTGGATTATGCCTGACGCCAAGAATGTAAAGCCGAGCTACGCCGAAAAATCGTTGCGCGACGCGCCCACCGGCAAATTCAACCTGGTCGCCAGCAAGAGCGGACGCGATAGCTCCATTGCCATCCATCAGGACGCCGATTTGCTCCTGGCCAAACTGGAACCCGGCCAGCAGGTCACGCATTCGCTGGCGGACAACCGCCATGCATGGTTGCACGTGGCCGAAGGCGAGGTCATCTTGAATGGCAAAACGCTGGGCGGTGGCGATGCCGCTGCCATCAATCGCGAGGCCCAATTGCAATTGACGGCAAATAAACCGTCGCAGGTTTTGCTGTTTGATATGAACTGACATAACCGCCCGCCATGCCAGCAATGGCCCGGCGGGTAAATTTTTTAACCAACAACTACCAACCATAAACCAACCATGAGCACCATTACTTCCCAACAACTCCTTGAACGATTGAACTGGCGTTATGCTACCAAACTGTTTGATCCCAGCCGAAAAATCAGCGACGCCGATTGGAATACTCTCGAAGATGCCCTCATCCTCTCGCCCTCCAGTGGCGGATTGCAGCCCTGGAAATTCATCGTCGTGACCGACCCCGCCGTCCGCGCCAAATTGTTGCCGGCTTCATACGGCCAGGCCCAAATTACCAATGCGTCGCACCTGGTCGTCTTCGCTTCCAAAAATAATTTGAGCGAGGCCGATGTGGACGCATTTATCAGCCATATCGGGTCGGTGCGGGGCGCAACTGTGGAAGCGCTCGCGCCGTTTCGCGGCATGCTCGTGGGCGGCATCGTCAAGGCCCAGGATGAACCCGCCCGCAACGCGTGGGCGCGCAACCAGACTTATATTGCCCTCGGCAACCTTCTCACGAGCGCTGCCCTCCTGGGCATTGACGCCTGTCCCATGGAAGGCTTTGACCGCGCGCAATATGACGAGATTCTCGGGCTCAAAGCTATGGGCTACGCGTCTGCGGTTATTGCCACGTTCGGCTATCGTTCCCCGGCAGACCTCTACGCCAGCGCCCGCAAGGTGCGGTTCCCCAAGGAACAGCTCATCATCAGGATGTGAGCCGACAGGATTTTAATTCAGGTCGGTGACCGATGAAGCCTCGCGCATTACGTCGCCGACCTGGTTTTGAGCTAAAAAAGTGAGGTTTGACAAAACATGAAACAGGCCTAGGTTTTTGGAGGGGATGAGAAATTCATTCTCACCCAAAAAAGGAGATAAGTATGAAACCGACTGCAAACATACAAGACCTTCAGAAGGCGATCGCTTTTTTCGAGGATAAAGTAGCATTTACCACCGGGCCGGTGGAATTATCCCACATGTTGGAATCTCACAGTGTCAACGTGGTGGATGTTCGCGCGGCGGAAGATTTTGAAAAAGGCCATATACCCGGCGCGATCAGTTCGCCAAAAGGTTCCTGGGATGACCCGCAGGGGCTTTCCCGCGATAAAATCAATGTGGTCTATTGCTATTCCCAGCAATGTCATCTTGCCGCCAATGCGTGCGTGGCGTTTGCCTCGAAGTGGTTTCCGGTGATCGAGCTGGAGGGCGGCTTCGAGGCGTGGAAAGAACACAAAATGGAAATCGAGCAGGGGCCGGCAGCCCAGATAAGCAAAGCGGCGTGAGAGGGCGCTGAATATTTTTATTGGTTTGGCCGGGGGCGGGCCGTTCCGCATTTCCAGCAGGAGGTAAATTGCGGCTCGAGTTTTTCGCCGCACTTCGGGCAGGTCCAGGCGGCGCCTGTGGCAAGTGGCGGAGACTGCCAATCTTTTTTGATTTCAAATGCTTCGGCCAGTCGGGAATCGTCTTCAATCCAAAGTTCCGGGGCAACTCCACTCATGGCAATGTCTCCGGTGAGATAGGATGCGATGTCGTTTTTGATAAAACAGGCAATGCCGGCGTTTTCGAGCAGGTCTTTCAAACGCGTGACCGCCGCCAGATCCATGGAGCTGAAGATAATTTTCATAAGATTGATTGGCTGAAGGGAATTTGCCTGACGTCTTCCCGCCGGGAAAGGCCGAAAAAACTTTCAATTGCGTGATCATTTTTCCCCCTGCATTTCGCACTGTTGAATGACGGACCATTTAACTTATTAAAATTATGAAAAAGATCCTCATGATAACAGTTGGCGTCGTCATCCTGGCGGCGGTCGTGGTCGTGATGGCCGAAGGGCATCACGCGGTGAAAAATGCTTATTTTGAGCCGGATACGGACAAGTTGCGACAGGTGCCGGCGAACCTGCTGGTCATTCAGCCCACCCGTTTTCCGCATACGCACGGGAAGATTCGCCATTATCACGAAAACGAGAACCTGGCGCGGACAGTGGGACGCAATGTGTCTTTCCAGGCGATGATGGCCGAGGCGTACGATTGCGATTTCGCGCAGGTGATCCTGCCGCCGGGCACGCCCCAGGACAATTTTGATTTCCTGGTGACCATGCGCGGACATGTGCGGGAACAGTTGCGGACGGCCATCCAGAAGCAATTGGGTTATACGGCGCATCGCGAAACGCGCAGCATGGATGCCTTGATCTTGAAGGTAAACGACCCGTCCCTGCCGGGCCTGATGGTCAGCGCCGATAGTGAATCGAACGACGTCAATTACAAGAATGGACAACTCAATTTCACGCACAAGCCATTTGATTATATCGTGGATGGTTTGTCGCAAGGGCTCGACAAACTGATCCTGGACCAAACAGGATTGACCAACTGTTATGATTTTTCGTTGGCCTGGAATTCGGACACCGAGAAAGCGATGCAACATGGCTCATTTGATTTGGACCGGACGAAAAAAGTCATTGCTGACTGGGGACTTGGGCTGCAGCCGACCAACATTTCGATGAATGCGTATGTCGTCGAAAAGGCGCGCTGATTGGCGCCGGTGGGAAGGATTGCAAAGATAATTAGTTTTACCCATTATTTTGATGCACTCAACGAAAGGACCTATGAACCAATTCAAATTTTCCTGTCCCCAATGCCAGCAACATTTGCAATGTGACGAGCAGTTTTCCGGCCGCGAAATCCAATGCCCGGCTTGCCACCATTTGATTCGCATCCCGGCCATTCCCGGCAAAACGGTGCAGTACAATCCCGAATCCGGGAAAACGTGGGCGACGTTTGTACCGCCGGGCGACGCCGCGCCCAAAAATGTTTCCATCAAAAAGGGCAATCCCAAACCGCCCTCCAAATGAGCGAGCCATCGAATCGCGAGGAAGAGATTTTCGAAGCGGCTTTGCAATTGCCGGTCGAACAGCGCGCAGCTTATTTGCAGGAGGCATGCGCGGGGGACGCGGCATTGCGGGCGCGCGTCGAGGGTTTGCTGAAGGCGCAGAACGAGGCCGGCAGTTTTATGGAGGAACCGGCGGCGCAGGGGCGCAAAACGATTGTGCTGACGCTGCCGCCGGACGAAAAGCCGGGAGACAAAATCGGGCATTATAAATTGCTGCAGCAAATCGGCGAGGGCGGTTGCGGTGTAGTATATATGGCCGAGCAGGAGGAGCCGGTGCGCCGGCGCGTTGCGCTCAAGGTCATCAAGCTGGGCATGGACACGAAAAGCGTGATTGCCCGTTTTGAAGCGGAGCGCCAGGCGCTGGCGATGATGGACCATCCGAACATCGCGAAAGTTTTGGACGCCGGCGCGACGGACACCGGCCGCTCGTTTTTTGTAATGGAACTGGTGCGCGGGATTAAAATCACTGATTACTGCGACCAGAATAAATTGTCCACGGATGAACGGCTTCATTTGTTCATCCAGGTTTGCAACGCCATCCAGCACGCGCACCAAAAGGGGATCATTCACCGAGATATCAAGCCCTCGAACATCCTCGTGACGCTGCACGACGGCAAGCCGGTGCCGAAGGTCATTGATTTTGGCATTGCGAAAGCGACCCAGGGACGGTTGACGGACCAGACTTTGTTCACAGCATTCGAGCAATTCATCGGCACGCCGGCTTACATGAGTCCCGAGCAGGCGGAAATGAGCGGGCTGGACATTGATACGCGCAGCGATATCTACGCGCTGGGCGTGCTGCTCTATGAATTGCTCACCAGCCGCACGCCGTTTGATCCCAAGGAACTTTTGCAATCGGGGATTGATGAATTGCGCCGCACAATTCGTGAGAAGGAGCCGGCCAAGCCTTCGACGAAGCTCGGCACACTACTCGCCGCTGACCTGACCGACGTAGCGCAACGCCGCCAGTCGGATGCGCCGAAATTGGTTCATTTGCTGCGGGGCGATTTGGATTGGATTGTCATGAAGTCGCTGGAAAAAGACCGCACGCGCCGGTATGAAACGGCGAACGGCCTGGCGGCGGACATCCAGCGTTATCTGACCAACGAACCCATCGTAGCGCGACCGCCGAGTACGCTATATCGTTTTCAAAAAATGGTGCGCCGGAACAAGGCGATCTTCACTGCGGTGGGCGCTGGTGTGGCGGCGCTGGTCATTGGATTGATTCTCTCGCTTTATTTGTTTGTTGCGGAACGTGCGGCGCTCAAACGGGCGATCGCCGCGGAGCAGGTGGAGAAGCAAATGCGGGAACAGGCGGAAAAAGATGCGGAGAGCGGCCGCCAAATCCTGCACGCCGAATTGCTGTTGATGCAGGCGAAATATGAAGAGTCGGAAGCCATTATTCGCACGATTCCGCCGCATGCAACCCTGGTTCCCTTCTACAATGTCTTTGGCGGTGTTCACGCGCGCATGGCTCAATGGCCCGAGGCGCTGACCAACTGGGATCTCGTGATCACTTGTGCGCCCGAAGACCATGTCGGTTACCAAAATCTCGCCCCAGTGCTTTTGCAAATGGACGACGTGGACGGTTATAAAGCGCTGCGCGCGCAAATCCTCAAACGTTTTGGCCATACGACGGACCCGCGCGTGGCCGAGCTTATGACGAAAGCCAGCCTGATTCTTCCAGCGAGCGACGATGAAATGAAGACAATTGCAAAAATGGCGGAGGTGGCCGCCGGCGGGAGCACCAACGATCCCGATTTTGGCCATAATGTTTTCGCCAAAGGGTTTGCTGAATATCGGCTCGGCCATTACAAAAACGCGAACAAACTTTTGCGCCAGGCTGATAACATGGACATTGGCCCTTATTATCGCACGGAAACGTACCTCCTCCTCGCCATGGCGCGGTCCCACCTCGGCCGGGTACATGACAGCACGGAATCGTTCCGGGACGCTGCCGATGAGATGAAAACCCAGCTCATTCCGAAGGGCGGCCTTGATTCCTATGGTTGGAATGACTGGATTGCGATCCATGTCCTGGCGCGGGAAGCGCTGGCATCTCTGCCCGTCACGGAAACGTCCACGAATGCGGACATCTTCCAGCCCGGGGCATCGGCGCAATGATTTATGAGCGACGTTACGCGCATCCTGCAATCCATGGAATCCGGCGATGCCAATGCGGCCGGAGAATTGCTGCCGCTGGTGTATGGCGAACTGCGGAAGCTGGCGGCGTCGAAGATGGCCCATGAAACGCCGAACCAGACGCTGCAACCGACGGCACTGGTGCATGAAGCGTGGCTGCGCCTGACGGGCAATGAAAAGGTGAAATGGAACGGGCGGGCGCATTTTTTTGGCGCGGCAGCCGAGGCGATGCGCCGCATCCTGATTGATAATGCCCGGCGCAAAAGCGCGAAACGGCACGGCGGCGGCCAGCAGCGGGTGGATGTGGAGGAGATTGATATCGCCGCGCCGGCCAAAGACGAGGAACTGATCGCCATCAACGATGCGCTGGAAGAATTGGCGAAGGCCGACCCGCAAAAGGCTGAGTTGGTTAAGCTGCGTTACTTTATTGGACTAACGAATGAAGAATCGGCGGAGATCCTGGGCATTTCCGCTCCAACGGCGCGGCGCTGGTGGAATTATGCGCGCGCATGGCTGTATCAGAAAATCCAGGGCAATAATGCCGGAGAAGTTAAAAAATAAAGCGGGGCCGGTTTCTAGTGGGAATCATTCACGTCGAGCGATTTAAAGAAACGCTGTGAGCGCGGAAGCCAGTAATCGTTTTTGTTGATGGAAAACACAACATCCGTGGCCTGGCCGACGATGCGGCTGCGTTCCACCGGGCCGTAATAGCGGGAATCGAAACTGTTGTCACGATTGTCGCCCATCATGAAGTAATGATCCGCCGGCACGGTCACGGGGCCGTAATTTCGTTTGGCCGGAACGCCGGGGATGGCCATCACGGCATGGGAATGCTTGGGCAATTCTTCGGTGGCAAATTGGCTCTGTTGTTGTTCGCCCGCAGGCAGTTGGGTGGAGATAGCCGGGTTTAAGGAAGTGTAGTCTACCGGTGTGCCATTAATAATGAGCTGTTCATTCCGCAGTTCGATGGAATCTCCCGGCAGGCCGACGACGCGTTTAACGAGACGTTTACCGTCGTATGGCGAGTAAAACACCACGATGTCTCCGCGTTGCGGGTTGGACCATTGCGCGAGGTGCCAGGTGGTGAAGGGCACCTTCAGGTCATAGGCGAGTTTGTTCACGAAAACGCGGTCGCCTTCGATAATGGTCGGGTTCATAGAACCGGAAGGCACGTCATTCCAATCGGCGAGCGAGGAACGAATAGAAAAGAGAATCACTG
>Ga0206900_1064_pt1 | contig 29199 bp, 20 predicted proteins | sample Alteio_BWOrgHeat_46_FD_153235 | JGI IMG/M metagenome (GOLD analysis project Ga0206900, IMG submission 153235) | Enriched cells from forest soil in Barre Woods Harvard Forest LTER site, Petersham, Massachusetts, United States -... | ecosystem: Environmental > Terrestrial > Soil > Temperate forest >... | reverse complement strand
AGCCCCGGAGGCGTTGCCGAAGAAGTCGATGTAAGTCGTGGCCGGCATGCGCGTCTCGGTCTGGAACGAGAACTCGCTCGTCATCGCCCATGGCTGGCTCTGGGTTCCGGCGGTGGGTTGGGCGCCCGAAGGCGACGGCGGCAGCAGTCCGGTGAGCACATGCGTGTCCACGGCCGTCTGGCTTGTGTCGCCGCTTTGCAGGTACTTGGTAGAGAAGGTCGGCCAATCGGAGAACTTCTTGTTCGGATTGGGATCGGGTCCGAAGGAGACCGTCACCGAGCCCACCAGCAGGTTCACGGTGACCGTGCCGTTGAGCGGCGGCCCCTGCACCTGGAGAGTGGCGCCGATGGAAACCGATATGTCGATATCCACGCAGGCGAAGAAACAGATGTGAATCTTGAATGTCGCGCCCAGCGAGATGCCCGCCGAGATGTTGTAGTAGAACGGATCCCACGAGAGAAGGAAATCGGTGTAGGCGGTGAACCAGACGTTGATCCAATCCGGTCCGTAGGTGGTTTCCATGCGCGCGCCCGCCATAACGCAGGAATTGGTGAGAGCGAAATACGATTCGCCCTTGATCGCCACCACCCCCAGGAATGACCAGTGATAACCGAGCCGCGGAGGATTGGGGAACTTGGGATCCGGCTGGTACGCAGGGTGATAACCGCCGATCGTAATCACGAACTGCGAATCCGGGAAGCACATGTAGAAGCCGAACCCGCCGGTGAGCTGGCAATCCTTGTTCAGCAGCCAGGAATTATCGGTGAGCTGGGCCAGCAGGAAGATGGTCCCGTTGGTCGGACTGAAGATGCACTCGATCGCCATCTCGATGCTGACGAGCGCAGTATCGTCCGAGGGCAGCGCCATGCGCGCGACGCCCAGAATCCCGATGGTGACGCCGGCGTCCAACGCGACGTACAGCACCGCAGTCACATTTACGACCACGAATGAGTTCCCGTGCAGGCCGGCGGCGAACCACAGGCTGCCGCGCTTGGCGGGAACCTGCGATGCGATGCTCTTCAGCGCCCCCATCGGGTCGTTGGCTATGGCCCCCGGGTCGTCCAGCGCCTCCACCAGCAGAAACTGCGGAAGCTTGTTAATGTCGGTGGGCGGCAGCAGTTCGCGGTTGTAACCCACGCCAAGGCCGAGGCCGGTGATGTTGATGATCGGGGGAAGGCCGATCACGATGAACACGCCGGCGAAGATAAACAGCGATGTGTACGTGTCGCCGGTGGCCAGATCGGTGGGAGTGGAATAGGCGCCCACCGCGATGAATCCGAATTGCGTGATCTGGATCAGCAGCAGACCGTCGTATTCGACGGGCGGGCCGGGATTCTTGTACAAACCGCCGGCGATGATGATGCCGGGAGCCTGGAACCCAAGCGCCAGACCACCGAGGTCCAGCTTCCAGGCGCCGGGGTCGGTGATCGAGCTGTACGGAATGCTTACGGTGAGGTCGTCCGCATCCGCTGTCAACCCGTCGATGCTGACGCTGCCATCGATGAGCAGATCTACCTGGGTGCTTTCGACGTTGAGTCCCAGTTGATCGATGTAAATGGGGCCGAATCCGCTGTGGATCCCGATCCAGAACACGCCCGTCTGGCCGCTGATCTGGATATGGAACTGCCCGTCCCCCCCTGGGAACTGCCCGCCGCCTGGGGCTGCGCTCCAGTACCAGGCGGCCACGTCGACTCCGGGATTCACAGGATGAGAGTCGCCAGGCGCGCCACCCGACTGGAGAAGACTGGTCGCTACCGGATTGCCGCTCGCGCCCATCGCCAGGCCCAGCGGAATCCCCACTTGCAGAAGTTCCAGTCCGCCACCAAGACTTTCGAAATCCAATCCGCCGGCGAACCCGGCATTGAAGAAGAAGTATCCGTTGAATCCGCCCAGCCGGAATTGCGAGAGGTTCACCAGTGGAGCGTCATCGGCGCCGGTGAGACCAAGCCCGACGCCTGCGAAGTGTAATTCGGGGGTGAATGTGAACGATCCGCCCGAGTCGGTAAACAGGTAGAGATCGAGGCCCTTGTCGGCGCCAGGAGTTAGGGTGGCCCAGGCTGATGGCGCCCCGAAGAGAGCTGTCAGCGAATACGAACCAATAGTGAACGGTTCTGAACCGCTCAAGCTCAGTCCGATCTTGCCGCTGTCGTTGACGATTCCCAGCTTCAGCGTGCTGCTGAGAGAAACGGAGATGGTCCCCGCAAGCCCGGCGAGCGCACCCGTCACCATGCTGACGACATCGGGTAGTGGCGTGTTGAGCGCGCCGCTCTTCAGGATTCCGGCGGACGTCAGAACGCTGTTGAGCGTGACGCTCGCGCCGGTCCAGAGTGGATTGTTCAGTTGGGGGTTGGCGGCCTTGATGGCGACGTTTGCGGCCAGGGGTAAGAGCCAGTTCTGCAGCAACTGAAGCGGAGTCTGCGAGCCCGCGATCACCTTGACTTGGGGCGCGATATCGATTTCCAGCGGGCCGTTACCGCCCGAACCCGCCAGCGGGAAGAACTGTGCCGTGAATCCCACCGAGCCGCCGGTGGATGTCACGCCGATATTGAATTGAGGCGCGGCATTGATTCCCAATTCGTTGGGCAGGCTCAACCCCAGTCCGGCCGCGCACTGGATCGCGCCGGTTGCGTATCCGGCGGAGAAAGTCACGGCGACGGCTCCGCCTCCGAGTTTCACGCCATTCGCCGCGATGGTGACGAGGGATCCCTTATCGTCCCACCCCGCGCTGAGTGAAACCGTACCCGCGTCGGCGCCGGATAACGGGAACGCCCAGGTAAGACTGGACCCCGAAGCAGTTACCGCGGGTGTAACTCCGAGCGCGTTCACCATGCCGGCTGCGGCCGTAGCCACGGCGGCGCGGTTGGAGGGATTGAAAAGATTCAGCCAATTGGGTTGGAGAAGCGTCTTGAGCGTGTCGCCGTGAGCTGTAAAACCGCCCCCCGCATCGTAAACTCCAACGGCCTGCGCCATCTGCAGACCCGGCGCTAGCCATGAGGGTGCGGGGCCCGGCGCGTTCAACGAAGTGACGAGCTGATCCAGCACCGCGGGAAGCAGCGCTGCGAGTCCGCCGGCAAGTGCGCCCAATCCGCTGAAGGTTGGCAGGAGCTGGATGGGACTCTGATTCTGGGGCGCAATGGACAGCGTGAGCTGGCCAGCCGTCAATCCGAAATTGATCGTGGCCGAGGTCCAGGAGCCGCTCAGCGGAGTGGTCAGGCTGAGCGTGCCGCCGGGAGTGGCCTGCAGCGTCTGGTCGAATGCGAGCGAGAGCTGCGCGCCCAGCACGCCGCCCACCGGGGCTGCGGTGGCAACCTGCAGTTTCGTCGGATCGGCGGAGGTGCCCGAACCGGCCGCCGTCACTTGGAATCCACCCGGTAACGTCAGTCCGGGCCCGGCAGGAAGCCCGGCCGCCTGATTGACATCGCTCAGCAGCTTAGAGAGTTTCGCGGGATCGAGGCCCGCTCCCCCGCTGAGGCCGAGGGACGAAGCGCTCGCAAGATATTGCGCCGTATCCGTGAACAGCGCATCCGGCGGGGTCTGCGCGAAGTTCGGGCCGAACAGGTCGGTTAATATCGTCGACCCCGTAGAACTTGTGGGGATCGCCGCATTGATGAGTGCTGTGGTCGCACTGGAAACCAGCACTCGGGGCAGCACGTTGTTGAGCAGCTCGAGGAGCGCCGCCGGCGCGGGCAACGGAACAATTGTTGTTGCAGGCAGCCAGGGCGGAGCCTGCGCAACCAACTGACCGTTCGCGTAACTGAGGACGAAGGCGCCCACCGTGAGCGTAGCCGTCAAAGAAGGAGCGAACGCCCCCAACTGCGCGGAAACATCGAAAGCGAGCGCGGCGTTCGGTCCCAGGGGAAGCGACGGCGCCGTCTTCAAACCAACCGTCCACGATCCCTGCTGGATATATGCGGTCAGAGGCAGGCCGGGTATGGGGAACGACCAGGGGCCGGTGGGGCCTCCGGTGAACCCGGCCAGTCCTGAAACGCTGAGCGCAGAGCCAATGCGCGGCGAGAAAAACGAAGCCGGGTCCAGCATGACCGCGGCGACAGCATCGGCAGACAGACCCATGCTGCCATCCGGATTGGTCACGGTGAGACCCAGCGCGCCGAGACCCGCGAGCAGGCCGCTGATGCTGGACGCAGCGGGTGGGGGCGGCGTGCTGACTGCTTTTACGATGGCGCCGAGGAGCGCCTGGGCGGTGGCCGCGCTGCTGCCGAGGTCGATCCGCGGCAGCATCGGCCCGTTGAGTGAGGCCTGGTGCAATACGATACGCGGGTTGGCCGTGAGGCCGCCCGAACCGTTCGCTGCCATGTCCACGCCGAATTCGACGCTTCGAACCCGCGCTGTGCCCAACGCCGGCTCGCCCGCCAGCAAGTCGCCCGGGCGGCTCAACTCCGCATCCACAGACAGGAATTGCGCTGGGCGTGGCGGTTGGGCCGCGCCGCTCTGCAGTGGAATGCGAAACAGGCCGCCGCGCAGATAAGCGTTGGCCGCGACGGTAGATTTCGCGGAAGCCGGCAAACCGAGCCTTGCGCGCACGCCCAGGCTGAGATGTGTCGGAGCCGTCCCTCCGCTGGCGCCGGCTTTGGTGGCCAGCGCGGCGACCCCGGCGGCGATGGCCTGTTGGAGTGTTCCGGCAAGTGAGCTGCCGATCGCAAACGCGGCCACGCCCGCCGTGTCGGTGGTTGGAGTGCCTGAAAACGATCCCGTCGGGTAAGGCGCCGGCGTCGGCAAATCGCCTGGTTTCGCCGCGGGTACAAATCCGTCGAGCGCGCTGAAGTAGTGGTTGAGCGTATCCAGAATAGGTCCCGCCGCAACACCCGACGCCAGTGGCTGCAGAAGACGCACCACGCTCGACATCAGCGGATCGGTGAAAAACAGCAGCGGCGAGCCCAGGTGCGGCGTGCCCAGCGTGATCAGGCCCTGGACGAGGGCGGGGTTGTCATGCGTGAAGACTCGCGCCGCCACGCCGGCCGTGGAGTGGGCCACCAGCGTGACTTTCTGCCCCGGTCGCAACTGGCCGATGCGCGCCACAGCGAATCCAATCTGCTGACTGAGTGATGTGAGATTGCCGGTGCCATCGTCGTTGAGGTCGCAGGTGTAGTAGTCCACCGCGGCGGTCACGGTGGAAAGATTAATGGCCGCCGGACTGGTGTTGGGAACGCGGAAGCTGAAGTTGGCGGTGGGCTTGGCGCCAAGGAAGGTCTGCCATGTGGTGTGATCGCTGAACGCCGGGCCCAATAGAAGCACCGCGCGCGGATTGGCCGCGCCGTTCGCCATCGTATCGATCTGGGCGGAGATCTGCGTGATGGCCGACGCATCCTGCGTCTCCATCGGATGCGCCGCCTGGATGTTGCTCCCTGCTGTCCAGGCGCCTCCGGTGGGAACCTGTGCGGAAAGCGGAACTACACCGTCGCTGGAAGTGAGAAACGTGGCGAGATTGTTCAGACCGGTCGCTGCCTGGGTAAGATCCAGATCTTTGGTTGCATCGATAAGCCCGGGGATGAACGGAGCCAGCGCCTGAACCACCAACAGCAGGCCAGGGAAATCGGTGGCCGCGTTCGAGGCAGTCGACAATGCAGTTGCCCAGCTTGCCGGCGGTCCGGCCGGCTCCAGCCATGCGAGCACGTCCACAGCGTCGGCCCCGGTCAGAATAGGCAACGACCACGGATCCTCGAAGGAGCCCGTGCCGGAGAAAGGAAGACTCTGCGGTATAGCCGCCGCGGCATGGGCCGCAAGCCCAGGCAGCGAAGCCGGGAGAGAATTGGAGAGCAGCGACTGCAAGCAACTCAGTAACTGCAAAAAGAACGGCGTGCCCGCGGAAGATACGCCGGTCGCAACCTGGCTGAGCCATTGCTTGAGAGAACTTGGCGGATCCGAGATGAGCGATCCCGCTCCGGAGGCATCGGCCAGAATCGGCCAATCCGGTTGCAGACCGGTGAGCCCCGAATGCACGCCCAACAGAGCCGCGAGGACATAGCCCGGGCTACCGCCCCATTCGCCTGCTGCGCGCGCGATGAGCATGCGCAGCAGTGTTTCCAGTTGCGCGACGCTGATGCCGAGCGCTTGCGCCGTATTCGCGGGATTGCCGGCATCGAACCCGCTGATCGGGAACGTCAGCGAGAGCGGCCCGATGGTTGTTGCGCCCGACGCGAGGCTAAGGTTGTTGATCTGGGCCTGCCACGAAAACGACGCGCTGGGCGACCAATCGGCCTGCGCCGAGAAAGAATCGGCAGTCAGACTGAAGCCTGCGACTGCCGGCGCCGCAACTCCTGGCTGGATCAGGAGCGCAGCGTGCTGGCCCGCAAAGAGACCGGCCGCTCCGGCGCCGTTCTGCGGCAGATCGAAGCTCAGCAATTCCGAAGTGACCGAGACGGCGAGCGGAGCGCTGGCCGCGACCGCCCGCAGCCCGATCCGCAGGTGTTGCGGGTCGGTTGCCACTCCCGACGTTTGCGCGTTCCACGCGGCGAGATTCAGCGTGAATGGCCCGCTGGTGGCAATTGGCGCGAGCCATGGATCGGCGGGTGTGCCGGCGCCGGTTGTAGCCGTCGGCAATCCCAGCAGGCCCGCGATCTGGCCGAGCAGCGTTGACCAGCTCTGGCCATCCAGCAGGACACCCCGGTGAAACGCCGCGATCGCCAGGGCAGGATTTGCCACCAGGGCGGTCAAATCGACAGAGTGAGTGGGCAGGATATTGCTCAGACCGGCCAGCGCCATCAGATTCGATCCGGCGCTCGCGCCCAGCGCATTGCTGATCGCCGTCTGCACCGCATTGGCTGCAGCTGCTCTCACGCTGTCGGAATTGGTCAGGTCGATCCGTTCATATGTCTTGCCGTCGAAGCCCACGTTCGTAAGCGCCACGGAGGGCTGGAGCGCCGAACCGTTCCATTCCAGCCCGGTGCTGAACGAGTTCGCCGTCAGCGGTCCGGCCGGGAGCAGTTGCGCCGAACTGTCTCCGGGCGCAATGAACCCGATTGAAGCACTGGGCAGGACGCTGGCGTTGCCTGCGCCGCTGAGCGGAATAGAAGCGATCACACCGGACGCCTGAACCTTGCCGGGCCCCGATGCACCGCCTGGAAAAACTGTTGCCGTCACGCCCACCTGAAGGTCGGGCCCGGAGACCGAAATCACCAAGTCAAGAGACGACTGGGTGTCAAACGGAATAAGCGTGATGGTCCACGGACCGTTGGGTCCGCCGTTGTTGACATTCAACCCCGTGGCGCCGATCAGACCCGCAATATGAGTCATCCATTGTGGGACCGCGGATGACTGAACCATGGATTGGAACCAGTTCGCGATCGCGCCAGGATCGGTCGCGAGGCTCAGAAAAGGGAACTGCGGCACGCTGTCGCCGGCGAGCCCCAACAGTCCGAGCAGATGACCAGGCACTGGCCCTGCCAGCGAGGCGAGTTCCTGCTTCAGCAGTCCGAGAATGACGTGAAACGCGTCCGCTGCAAGCTGGTCCGGATTCAACACCACGGTCTGGGCTGAGCCGTCCCCCAAGTCTAGGTTTTCAAGCGTGACTGTAAGCGAGACCGACGGGGGGGCGATGGATGCAACGATCGAGATTCCGTCCAATTGAATCGGCGGCTTCTTCAGCCCGAGTTGCGCCTGCACGGCAACCCGCAGCGGACCGGCGGCTGTTCCCGCAACCGCCTGGACTCCTCCATTGGCTGATACGAGCGGCAGGCTCACTTGCACATCTGCCGTAATTCCAGAGGAGCCGGGGTTCCCGAAATCGGCGGCGATGCCGAAAACCACTGCCGGTCCTGACGCGTTGATTGTGAAATACACGTTTCCGCGCGGCTGATTTCCGAGCAGAGGATGCCAGGTTTCGTTGTCGGGAATGCCGGGAACCGTCGCCGGCGGCAGCAGCGCATTCACCAGGTCCATCAACGCCTGGCGCTGCCCCGAATCGGACAGGATGGTCTTCAGGCTTCGTTGGGGGTCCCCGAACCAGTCTCCATTGAGGCCGTCGCCCATAATCAGACCGATGGCCTGTCCCAGGTCGGAGAGTTCTCCGGCTAAATCTTGCGTCGAAATCATGCGCGTCTCGCTTGGGCAGACAACGGCGTCCCGGCAACGACTGTGAGGCTGCCTTGACTCACTGCGAGGCCAATGGGCGCGCCGCCCTGCTGAGCGGCGGCGTCCTGGGCGTAACCCAGCAGACTGGCCCAGATCGCTGCCTGCAGAGTCTTGCCCCAGCGTGCGGTTAGTGTTCCCAGACCCTTTGGCAGGTCATCCGTCACTGCGGTCAATCCAGCCGGATCTCCGGCGCCGCCCAGGGCAAATGCGCAGACCAGCGTCGCCCGACCTGTCTGATCCGTCTCCAGGTCCACTGAAACCAGTAGGGAACCGGCCAACAGGCGCACTTGCACGCTGTCGACGTGAACAAGGACGTCATCGCCGCGCTCGACCCAGATGATAGTGGTAGCGCTGACATTCACAATCTGCGATGCATCGGCGGAAGTGCCTGGCAGACGGGACGCCAGTTCAGTCGCCAGTTGAGCTTCGTTGACCGTGTTTGCGACGTTAAATGTGCTGGCAGGGGGCACGTGACCTCCCTCGAGGGCTCAGTTCACAATGGATAGTGATCCCGGCAATACATTCGTTTCACCTATCAAACATGCTCCTTCGCCCTTAGGTTGTCCTTATGGTTTGGCCACGGGTTCAGCAATCTATTGTTGGCTCTCTCCTTTGACGTGTTGGCCTTCTGTTTCCCAATGCTAAGGCTTTTTCACGCTACCAGCGAAACAAAATTTATCCGCGCGAGCGGGGAGCGCTCTACAGGGATTGTTGCAATCTCCGTCGTGGGCGTCACTGATGGTGATTGGTTGGCAATAAATTCGTTTCACCTATCAAATGTGCTCCTTCGCCCTTAAATTGTCCTTATGGTTTGCTCACGGGTTAAGCAATATATTGCTGGCTTTCTCCTTTGATGTGTTGGTCCTCTGTTTCCAACTCCTAAGGCTTTTTCACGCTACCAAGCGAAAAAAATTTATCTGCGCACGGAGCATTAAGCACGATTGTGGGATACGAAGCCATGAATATCATCCGAAAAGGTCAGATTCGCTGGGTGTCCACTTAGCGCACATGTGCTGATCTTGCCGCCCGGAAGAGTTCTGCTGATGGCTGTTCCCTAACAGGCAACTTTTCCACGCGCCTACTGGGGAGGCTGGTCCGGCACGAATACCGGATTCCCGTCGTCATCCTTTTCCCAGGGACCTCCACTCAAAAGGAAAAAGAAAAGTACCCGGTACCAGAATCGCGCCCACGACGTCGACGACTAAGCCGATTCCGGACAGCAAACTCTCACTCACTGTTAGGTCTGTCTTGACGTCGGACGCAAACGCCCAAGGCCAATTGTCGAGAAGCCACTGACTCGATCCCTGTTGATCGAAGTTGTCTGAACTTATTAACGAGGCTTGTCCGCTAGTTGCAGCGCCAGCAACGCCGCCGCCAGAAGAGAATCCGAACCAGAATGCAATCGCATAATTCGCGTCTTCGAAGTCACCATTGTTGGCTGTCGCGGAAAAGCGCCACTTGCCGCTGCCCCAGGCTTCGATGGTGTAGTTACACGTGACTCCACCGGCATGCACCGACCCCGTATTCAGGAACGGGTAGTTTGCTAGCTCCTTTATGCTATTTGCTGTTTTCGGAGGAAAAAGCGATCGTATTCCGTTGCGGGCAGCGAAGCCCAGCGGGAGACGGGGAGGATGGAACTGTTAGATGAAGCAACGAGATGTTTTATCGTCTGCGAAAGACTGAGTTGCGGCAAGAGGTGGGGAATGGCAAGACCCGGCAAACATGACGGTGTTGTATACCGACGCAAAGCCAGCAAAATCTGGTGGATGCGCTACCGGGATCGTCCCGGTATCCGCCGCCTGGAATCAACCAATACAGACGACTGGCAGGAAGCGCAGCGGCAGCTTCGTGAGCGCCTTCAGGCCAGGGACAACAACACGCTCGCCACGGTAAGTAGGGGCGAGCAACTCACCGTCGGCGAGTGGGCGGATTTTTTCATCGAAAACTACTCGAAGCCGCCGATTCGCGCGACCAAGACACACGACGTGAACGAGAATGCCCTCAAGAGCCTTCGATCGGTATTCGGAAGCATCAAGCTGACGGAGATCGATGCGACCGGGATCGAAAGCCACATCCGAAACCGCCTGAAGCAGCGAAAGCGGGTTCGGCGGAAATCGGGCGTGGTCGAACTCGGACTGCTGAAACCGGCAACGGTGCATCAGGAATTCCAGGCGCTTCGGCGGATCTTGAGCGTCGCCGTAAAAAGAAGCTCTGCCCATCGAACCCCTGCGCCGCTGTCGAGTTCCCGGTCATCCTGAAAAGCCTGTTCCGGCCGCACTACATGACGTGGTCGGAGCAACAGAAGATCGAGGGATGCTCGCCGGCGTATCTGCGAAACGTGATCCGAATTCTTACCGAAACCGGCGGCGCGTTTACAAGGAATTGGCGCCCATGCGCAAGGACCAAGTGGATTTGGCTAACAGAGTCATCTTTATCTCGGGCTCGAAGACTCCTACCGGCGTTGCCGAGGTCCCCTTACGTGACAAAAACGCCCGTGATGTTTCAGGTTTCAATCTCGACTCTGTAACAGTACCTCGCGCCGCAAACAATCCACGTCCCACAATTAGACCCAAATAAAAGGAAAAACACAGAATGAACGCACGAATTCTCACCTTGGTATTGATGGCTGCCGTTTCTGCGGGTGCTGCTGATCACCGCGACTGGAAGACCGGCAAGGTTCTCGACTCGCAGACTGCGAAAACATTCGTACAGACGGGCGCGAGCACCCAATCCGCTGCGACGGCGAACAGCAACGGCACCGCTACCGCAAACATGTTCGGTGGCACAACGTCCGCGACGTATTCCGGCACGACCACGGCAACCGGGGTCTCCGAAACACAGATTCACACGATGATACTTCAGGAAAATCAACTACTTATCGTCGGTAACGAGTTTCTCTTTCTGGTGAATGACAGCGTCGAGAAAGGAGTGGGCATCAGGCTGAACGGCGCTTTGGGCCGCGCGATCGCAAATCGCAAACACGGCTGCCACCTCATCATCAACGACCCGGTCCAGTATGCCTAGGACAAGGCTGCGCTCTACGTCAAAGATGCGGACGGCAAGGAGTGCAAGATGGATATCGTGAAGCAGGAGCGAGTGGCACAGCCTGCGGAGCCATCGAAGTCATAAGCTAACTGGTCCCCCCAGGGGGGGCCGACCACCGGCGGGGGCGGCGGCAGGCGCTTACCTCCACGCACCGATTTTTGCTCAAAAAATTTTGGCCGTAATCCAATTCACGCTGGGTATCGGCGAAGTCCTCTCAGGACGCACCGGGGGTTAGCAGCGTGTGTCTAAAGTAAAAACACTCGGCCCCGAAAATGTTTTGACTTTAAGATCAGGTTATGGCCATGGGCACGCGGAAAAAGCGAGAGCGGCAGGAATCGCTGTGGTACGGCAGCGAGTTGCCGGCAGCACCTGGGCACCCGTTCTACAGCCGGCTGAATGAGGTTCTGGAAAAGGCGGATTTTGATCGCTTCTGCGAGAAGTCCTGTGCCGGGTTCTATCATGCGAAACTCGGCCGTCCGTCGCTGGCTCCGGGATTGTACTTCCGGATCATGATGATCGGATTTTTCGAAGGCATCGACAGCGAGCGCGGCATTGCCTGGCGGCTGGCCGACTCGCTTACGTTGAGGCAGTTTCTCTCGATCGGTCTGGACGAACAGACGCCGGATCATGTGACGATATCGCGGACGCGACGACTGATCGGCGCCGAAACCCATCAGCGAATCTTCACCTGGGTGCTGGAACGGCTGGCGCAGGGCGGATTGATCAAAGGCAAGACCATTGGCGTGGATTCAACGACGCTGGAGGCGAACGCGGCGATGAAATCGATCGTTCGGCGTGACACCGGCGAGAGCTACAGCGCATATCTGAAGCGGCTGGCGGCAGCCGAAGGTGTGGAAGGGGCGGACGCAGCGGCGCTGAGACGCATGGATCGGAAACGCCCAAAGAAGACGTCCAATGAAGACTGGGCGAGCCCGAGTGATGCCGAAGCGGAGATCACGAAGCTGAAGGATGGGCGTACGGCGCTGGCTTATAAGGCGGAGAACGCGGTGGATATGAAGACCGGAGCCATCGTTGCGGTAACCACCCACGGCGGTGCGGCGGCCGATACCGCGACGGTGGAAGCAACTGTTGTCGAAGCGGGTATGGCGGTGGCCGGTCTGGTTGCGGAAGCGACACCTGAGGGGAACTACGAAGTGCATCCTGACGGGGTGCAGGAAGTGGTGGCGGACAAGGGATACCACAGCAACGATGTGGCGCTGGCGCTCACCCGACTCTTAGTCAGAACCTATATCGCGGAGCCGGAGCGAGGCCCGCGTAACTGGAACGGCAAACCAGCGGAGAAGGAAGCGGTGTATGCGAACCGGCGGCGTATGCGGAGCGAATACGGCAAGAGGATGCAACGACAGCGAGGAGAAAAGATCGAACGCAACTTCGCGCATCAGTTTGATACCGGCGGTATGGACCGGCTCTGGGTGAGAGGCCGCGAAAATGTCCACAAGAAACTGCTGATCCAGGCCGCAGCATGCAATCTCGCGCTGCTGATGCGGTCGCTCTATGGGACCGGCAAGCCCAAAACCGCTCATGATCAGATACGTAAATTCATTCTGGCGATTCTGCGCCTCATACGAGCCGTAGAAGCTTGCTGCCAGCCGGAGTCCGTCTACTCCAGCGCGCAGAGCAAAAGCCCTCGAACTTTACCGCACAAGCGCTTCATCTGCCGCCGCTGCCGAAATCGAGGGGTTTAGACCCGGGCTGTTAGACCTCGTATCGCCGGTCTGGATATTCGCTGAAGCGGGACGGCACTGGGACGGCAAAATCGGCGGAATTTCGGTGCCGAATGCAGGTGCGGAAGGCTTTCGCAGTTCCTTTTCGGCCCGTAAATCATTTGAAAAAATGGTGGGCGCGCAGGGACTCGAACCCCGGACCTCCTGCGTGTGAAGCAGGCGCTCTAACCAGCTGAGCTACGCGCCCTGGACGGGGCCAATCGGCAGGAAAACTCCATTCTAATACACCCCTCGCCCCGCCCTCGCATATACTGACCCACATGAAATCCGCCCTCGCCGCGCTCCTCTTCGCCCTGACCCTCACCGCCGCTATGCCCGACGCCAAATCCGAGAAGGAACTCGCCCAAACCCTCGAAACCTGGCGCACCGCCATGCTCAAAGGTGATGCCGCGGCTCTCGGCAAGCTCTACCACCCGGATCTCAACTACGTTCATTCCAGCGCCAAAAACGAAACCAAAGCCGAGGCCATCCAGAACGCCACCAAGCCCGACGGTATCGCCAGGGCCATCGACCTCCACCAGCCCAGCATCCACATTTACGGCGACACCGCCATCGTGAAAGTCACCGCCGACTTCACCAGCCACGTCGGCGACCGCTCACACCTCGACCTCCTCATGGTCTGGCTGAAAACCCCCTCCGGCTGGCAACTCGTAGCGCGCCACGCCACCAAGATCCCCTGAGCACCGGCGAATATCTCGCCGCCAGCGTCCCGCGGCCGCGCCCGTTGCACCGACCGTCGTAACCTGAAAATTCACCCTACATGGCAGAATCACCCATTACTCCCCGCGAGAAGGACTTCGCCTCGTGGTATCAGGACGTCGTCCTCCAGGGCGACATGGCGGAGCCGGCCGAGATCGTCAAAGGCTGCATGGTCATCAAGCCCAACGGTTACGCCGTTTGGGAACTCCTGCAGCGCGAACTCGATAACCGTTTCAAAGCCACCGGCCATCAGAACGCATACTTTCCGCTCCTAATCCCTCAGAGCTTTCTAAAGAAAGAGGCCGAGCACGTCGAAGGCTTCGCGCCCGAACTCGCCGTCGTCACCATCGCGGGCGGCAAAGAACTTGAAGAGCCCTACGTCATCCGGCCAACATCCGAAACCATCATCGGCCACTTCTTTGCCCGCTGGATTCACAGCTGGCGCGACCTCCCCATGCTGCTCAACCAGTGGGCCAATGTGATCCGCTGGGAACTCCGCACCCGCATGTTCCTCCGCACCACCGAATTCCTCTGGCAGGAAGGCCACACCGCGCACGCCACTCATGAGGAAGCTGTGGAAGAGGTGTTCCGCATCCTCGATATCTACGCCGAAGTCGCCGAAGACATCATGGCCATGCCGGTCATCAAAGGCGTGAAATCTCACGCCGAGAAATTCGCCGGCGCCCTTCGCAGCTACTCCATCGAAGCCATGATGCAGAACGGACTCGCGCTCCAGGCCGGTACCAGCCACGACCTCGGCCAGAATTTCGGTAAAGCCTTCGACGTTCAGTTCCAGAACAAAGAAGGACGCCTCGACTACGTCTGGCAGACAAGCTGGGGCGTCAGCACGCGCCTCATTGGCGGCCTCATCATGAGCCATTCGGATGACAAAGGACTCGTCCTTCCTCCGAAGCTCGCGCCGACCAAAGCGGTCCTCGTGCCTATCTACCGCAAAGATGAAGAGCGATCGAAAGTCCTCGAAGCCGCCGAACGCATCGCGAAAGACCTCGGCGCATCAGTAGATATGCGCGAGGGGCAGTCGCCCGGCGCGAAGTTTTTCCACTGGGAGCGCCGCGGCGTGCCCGTGGTTCTCGAACTCGGTCCGCGCGACCTCGCCTCAGCCAACATCGTGCTCAAGCGCCGAGACACCGGCGCCAAGGAAGTCGTGCCGCAGGCCGAGATCGCGAACCGCCTTCCTGCCGCCCTCGACTCCATCCAGAACGATCTGTACAAGGCCGCGAAGACGCGCCTCAAGTCCAACACCCTGACGGCCGATTCACTCGACGACGTAGAATCCATCCTGCGCGAAGTCACCGCCGAAAAGGGCGGCGGCAAATTCGTCATGGCGCACATCAAGGACGACCCCGCCTGCGACGCGCGCCTCAAAGAATTCAAAGCGACCATCCGCAACATTCCCCTGATCGACGAGTACGACGGGGCGGGGAAATGCATCGTCACCGGTGACCCGGTCGAAAAACGCGTCGTAATCGCCAAGTCTTATTAGCCGTTCCTTCGTCTAAAGTTGACACAAGGAGACTCACCCAATGCAAAAGACTAAAATTCGGTACGCGGTCTGCGCCCTGACGTTCGCAGTCGTCTCATTCGCGCCGCAACTCCAGGCTCAACAGTCCAACCTCCAGGCCACACTAGCCAAAGATGCCGGAACGCTTTCCGACAAGTTCACCGGACTCGCTCGGGTCATGGCTGGCAAGTACGACTGGAAACCCGGCGCCGGCGTCCGTTCGGTAGGCGATGTCTTCAATCTGATCGTGGCGGAAAACGCGTCGCTCGTTGCCGTGGTTTCCGGCGCCCCAGCCGGTCCTCGTCCCGCCCCGATCACCGATCCCGACAAATTGCAGGACGCGCTGAAGACCTCATACGCCAGCCTTCAGAAGGCGATCACCGGACTCTCCGACGCCGACCTGCAGGCGCCCGTGAAGCTCTTCGGCCGGGATATGACGAAACAGGGCGCCCTCATGCTCCTGATAAACGATCAGCACGAACACCTCGGCCAGTCGATCGCCTACGCGCGCAGTAACGGCGTCGTGCCGCCCTGGTCGAAATAGCGGCCAGACGAACGAAAGATTCGTCCCGGCGTGCCGTTCATCAGGTCGCGTACAAACACGCCGACCGCATCGAGGGCGTCACGCGCTTCCGGCAGCCACGGCCCGACCAGGTACCAGCCATGCCACATGCCGGGCCAGGTAGTCACTTCACGTCGACAAGCCTCGCAGATCTCCATATCGAGGCGCCCGGAGCGGCAGCCGCCACGGAACTGCTCAACTCTCAGTAGTCGGAGATTCGCGAGAGAAAACGCCGCCAGGATCGTTCCCTTTGTATCTTGCTGGTCGGCTTCAACCCGGAGGTCCAATGTGCCACCACACCCGCCCTTTTTGTTAGGCGGCAACGGACCGGAACCGACCAGGATCCCGTTTTTGCGAACCAAAGATTTCTGCGTCCACCATTCGCTTCTCGGCGGCCTGCGGTATTCTTATCACGCCGTCTGAGCCAGCGCCGCATTGGCCGCTCTCGCCGCCAAGCGCTCAAACGTCTCCACAAACTCCCGCGGCCGTCGCACCACAATCGAACACCCCAGCGTCAGCAGCATCGCCGCGAACGGCTCCATATTCCCGCGCGTGCACCTCAGAACCGTCCCGCCATTCTCCTCCTGCATCATGACCCGATGCATCGCGAAATGGTGCCGCAGCCTCTCGATAGGCAGATCCAGCCATACCTCAATCGAAAACCCCGCCTCCACGAACGGCATCGACCGCTCCAGATACGCCCGCGCATCGAACCCTGCGGGCCGTTGAAACTGTTCCTCCTTCACCTCCAACTCAGCCACCCGATCCAGCCGGAACGTCCTCATGTCCTTCCGCATCCGGCAAAACCCGACCAGATACCACCGCCCATCCGTATGCACAATCCCATAGGGCTCGATCTTACGTTCAGACGCTGCCCGCGAATGCGACTCATACCGAAAAGTCACGCAATGGCCCGTCCGGATCGCCGTACAAGCACGAATCAACGACTTGGCCGACGTCGAAATCACCCACGGCCCGGGTTCAACAGCCACCACCTCATCGACGGCTTTCGCGCTGTCTCGCAGCGGGTCGGGAAGCACACGCCCCAGCTTCGCCGACGCGCCTTCCGCCGCGGGAGCGAACACCGCCAGTCCCAAATGCCCCAGTGCGCGCAGCCCGAGCGCCAGCGCGAACGCCTCCTCATCCGTGAACATCATCGGCGGCAGCCGAAAGCCCCGCCGCAGCCGGTACGCTCCGCCGACCCCGCGCGTCGACTCCACCGGAATCGAAAGATCCTGCAGCCGCGCGATATACCGCTGCACCGTCCGCGAACTCACCTCCAGGCGCTTCGCCAGATCCGCCCCGCTGACCTCTTCACGCGATTGCAAAGTTTCCAGAACTGTGAGAACCCGCATGATCGGGTCGTACATGAATTCATGTTGTCACGAATTGACGACAGATACTGTCGGGAATTGCCCTTAGACTGATTCCATGACCGCAACACAAGACTACGTGCTCACCTCCCAGGCCGTGCTCGATCACTGGCAGGGCCATCGCCGTCTCACCCGCCGCGTAATCGAGGCGTTTCCCGAAGACAAGCTCTTCAGCTTCAGCCTCGGGTCCATGCGGCCGTTCTCCGAAATGGTCAAGGAATTCCTGAAGATGACCGAACCGATCGCCGACGGCGTCGCGACAGGAGAATGGAGGGAATATCCGATCGATCTCAAGCCCGTCAACACCAAAGCCGAACTGCTCCGCCTCTGGGACGAGACGACCGAAAAGCTCAACGCCATCTGGAAGACCATCCCGCCGCACCGCTTCGCGGAAGTCGACAAAGCCTTCGGTCAGTGGGAAAACGCCAACATCAACACCATCCAGTACGGAATCGATAACGAGGTTCACCATCGCGGCCAGGGGTACGTCTATCTGCGCGCCTTGGGAATCGAACCGCCCAGGTTCTGGGAACGTTGAGTAACTAGGAGCAGCCGTCCTTGCCGTCGAAACTGTCGGCGTGAGCGGTCCATCCTGTGACGCCATTGGGGAGCCGGATCTTCACCCACCAGACCGGCTCCTTCCGCTCTTCCCGCGAATCGAGAGTCTCCGCCCAGCACGCATCCGAAACGCGGAAACAATAATCGGCGATCGCGGCGAAAACGCTGACGACTTTTCCGCGCGTATACACGTGTCGATAGCCCTCGCCCTGATAATCCAGCGCAAACGCAATGCTGTTCTTCGTCAGCCCGCCGTCGACACTCATAAGCACAAGGATCGGCGCCGGACGTAAGTGAACCTCGCCGGTGAGAGCATCTATCCGGCTTCCTTTTATCACTCGCCCGACCACGCGCTTATCGCCCGGCGCGGCGACCACGTCGACGTCCTGCAGCGCCGTCCAGTCTCCGAATCGGCAGCACTCAAACGGGCAAGCGCCCTTCGCGATGTAATGTTCGGGCGGCCGTTGGTCGGGCGGCACTAGCCGAAGAACGTCGCGATAACGGGCGCGCCTCTCATCCGAACCTCTCTTCAGCCGTTCGATCTTTATCCCGACGGAAGTCGTCCGAAACGCAGGCGTCTGTATGAACTGCTCCAGGTCTCTATGCTGGTCGTCGATAGGTGTGTTCTGCTCGTCGAAAGGTGAGTGATTCAGGCCGAAACTCAGATCGAACCCACGCGCATCCATCTCCTCCAGTACTCGAATCGCGTCGGTCTGGCGGCCAGCCTCGACGAAGATGTTCGCCAACTCGCGCCATCGGTATTCGATCATGCAGCCGCTCCGCACAAAGCGCTTCTCGAGTTCGATGAGCCGGTCCCATGACTGGCTTTTTCGGGCTTCAACAATTTCCTTGTATATCCCCGGCCCTTCGGAATTCATCACCGGGCTGCACGGGCCGCCGAGGTCGAACCCTGGCTCCTGCCACGAAAGGCCTGTGCCAACGTCAATCACAAAGATCAAGGCGATGAGTGTCGTTCGCACTGCCGACCCGAGCACCATTTAATCATCCGTTCTATACGCTATCGTCAAAAAAACGGCTGGTCATGAAACTTCTGCTCGCGATCGTGATCTCGACGCTTCTCTTGCATGCCGGGCCGCCCGAGGCCCTCGCGAGGGCAATCACAGCCGGTGATCTCGAAGCTATGGAGCGCGTGCTGTCATCTGGCGCTGATCCGAACGCGCGAACCGCCTGGGGCGAATCGCTTCTAAGCCTCGCGCTCCACGCTGGCCAGCAAAAGGCGCTTGATCTCTTACTCACCGCCCACGCCGATCCAAACGCTCCGCTCAGCAACCGATCCGTCTATTTCTACTCGCCCCTTCTCTACGCCGTGCGCCTCGGAGATCTGCGGGCGGCGTCACAACTGATCGCGTCCGGCGCGAACACCAACGCAAGGGGGCCAGGCGGACGGACCGCCCTGCACCTCGCCGTCGAATCCCAACGCCATGACATGCTTCACCTTCTGCTGGAGAAATCAGCCGACCCGAACGCGCGAGATAGCGAAGGCGCCGCGCCGTTGGACGACGCGGTCTGGCGTGGATTTACGGACGCAGCCGCAATCCTCCTCGCCCACGGCGCTCATCTGAACGAACCCAATACTCAGACCGGAGCCACGCCGATCAACGAGGCGGCCTATCGCGGCTTCACACCCACGGTCCGCTTCCTGCTCGAATTCCATCCCGATCTGCAACTCGCCGATAAGCGCGGCCGCAGCCCGCTCGCCAACGCAATCCTCATGGGCAAAGAGGACTCCGCGCTTCTTTTGCTGCAATCCCAGGCAGGGGAACCGCTCACGCCGCAGTTTCTGTATTCTGCGATCGCGAAGGATGAAGGATCGGTCGTTGCCCTTCTGATACAAAACGGGTTTCCGGTGAACGGCAGGCTGCCGGACGGCAACACGCCCCTGACTATCGCCGCCTCCGCTGGCGCGAATCGTGCAATCGAGGCCCTTTTCGCGCACGGCGCCAACCCGAACGCCGCGGACGCCAACGGCGCCACCCCGCTGGAGAATGCTGCCCTCAAGGGTTTCACTGACATCGCCAATGCGCTGATCGCCCACGGCGCCGAAATCAACCACGTAAACAACGATTCGGGAAGCACCGCTCTTTACGCCGCGGCAGCCTTCGGAAGACTGGAAATCGTGAAGTCGTTCCTGCATAATGGAGCCGATCCGACGCTCTGCGGTCCTCACGCCAAGAGCCCGTATCAGGCCGCAAACGAGAACGGCTATGCCGACGTAGCCAGTGAACTGCGCAGTCGCGGCGCCGTCGCCTGCAAGAGGCAATAGATACAACCTAAAGCCGTCTGCGAGCCCGGAACGCCGACACGAACTCCTCCGGATCCGCCATCTCATCTTCGATCCGTAGCGTGCCGTTCACCAGATAAAGAATCGCAACCGGAATTCCGACTCCGGTTATACAAAGGAACCGGAACAACAGCCGGTTTCCCGGAAACTCGTAACGCACGATTTCGACATTGCCAGCAATCCTCGCACATTATCGATATAGCGAATCTTGTGTTTCAGGCCATCCTTCATATAGAATGTCTGTACGAAGATGCCGAACGCCGCCACCGCCCTTTTGCAGGGGACGCTCGATGTCCTCATCCTGAAGGTCCTCGCTCTCGAACCGATGCACGGTCTCGGGATCTCACGAAGGATCGCGCAGGTCACCAACGGCACGTTCCAGGTAAAACCCGGTTCGCTATTCCCGGCGCTGCGCCGAATGGAAGAGGCCGGATGGCTGACCGCGAGCTGGGGTGAGTCCGAAAGTCATCGCAAGGCCCGTTTTTATAGGCTCACAGTCGCCGGCCGCCGCCAACTTAAAGAAGAAACCGACCAGTGGGCCCGCATTTCAGCGGCGATGACAACTGCGCTCTCAACCCCGTAATTCGAAGGAGTGACCATGCCGATCTTGCGCCGTCTGAAGACCCTGTGGAGTAACCTTACCCGGAAGCGACAGATCGAGAGCGAACTCGATGCGGAAATTCGTTCTTACCAGGGACTGCTGGAAGACGATAAGACGCGTGGCGGCGCTTCTCCGGACGCAGCCCGGCGCGAGGCCCTGCTGGAACTCGAAGGCGCGGAACAGATCAAGGAGGCAGTCCGCGACGTTCGTCTCGGCGCAGGCCTGGAATCAATCGGAACCGAATTGCGCCAGTCGCTTCGTGGTCTTCGGCGCAATCCCGGTGTAAGCCTGGTTGTCATTGGCGTGCTCGCGCTTGGAATGGGCGCAAGCACGGTGGTATTCAGCATCTTTCAGTCGGCGCTCCTCAAGCCGCTGCCTTTTCGCGACTCCGAACGCCTCGTTGAGCTTTCGGAAACCCGCCTCGCCCGCGGAATTGATCGGGCAGCGTTCAGCGCGGCGAATTTCTGGGACGTCCGGACCCGGAACCGTTCTTTTGAGGAACTCGCGGCTTATCATTCCGACGAAGCCAACCTGACAGGCGACGGTCCCGCGGAAAAAATAGACCTCAGCGCGGTCACGGCAGGTTTCTTCCGTGCGTTGGGAGTGTCGCCCATATTGGGGCGCGATTTTTCCTACGACGACGATCGGGGCCCCGCGAATCAGACCGGCTGGAACGGAAAGCGCGTCGTAATCCTGGGAAATCGTTTCTGGAAAAGCCGTTTTGGCGCGGATTCCACCGTTCTCGGCAGATCGCTCCGCCTGAATGACCGAACCTATACTGTCGTGGGCGTGCTTCCGCCGGGGGAGCCATGGATCAACGAGCAGCTCTACGTGCCATTCGGCTACCAGGCCGATGCGAATCGCGGTAGCTGGGAGTTCTCGGTGATCGGGCGACTGAAGCGAGGAGTTTCGCTGGAATCTGCCCGAACGGATTTGCAGCGGATCGCAGGGGTCCTTGCGCATGACTACCCAAAAGAGGACAAGGGCATCGGGTTCAGACTCGCTCCGTCCACGACATGGATCGCGACCGATTCCACGCGGCGAGCGCTTTGGGTCCTGCTCGGAGCGGTTGTCTTTCTCCTGCTCATTGCGTGCCTGAACATAGCGAATATATTGTTGGCTCGCGGCATGGCCCGGCAGCGGGAAATCGCGGTACGAACAGCGCTCGGGGCGGGGCGGGGCAGGCTCGCGCGCTTCGTCATGCTTGAGTCGTTGCTGCTCAGCTCATTCGGCGCCGTCTTTGCCACGGCCTTCGCCTATGGCGTACTCCACGTGATTCGGACTCTGGAGATTCGAGGCATTCCGCGCTTAGCCGACGTCGACCTGAATCCATGGGTGCTCGCCTTTGCCGCGGTAGTCGCTCTCCTGACGGGCGTGCTGTCGGGGCTCGCTCCTGCTTTTCAGGCGCCCGGGCGTGGGATCGCGGCTTCCCTCCGTGAAGGCGACCGGCAGACCGGCAGCCGGGGGCACGGACGCCTGCGCGCGATCCTCGTAACAGCGGAGGTCGCGCTCTCTTTTCTTCTGCTCGTCGGCGCGGGTCTCTTGATCCGCAGCTTCACGCGATTGACCAATGTGAATCAGGGTTTCCAGACCGAAAATCGCCTGCTTTTCTCGGTGAGCATGCCCGATTCCTATGGGGAGAACGGGGTAGGTAAACAATTTCTCGATCGCTTCTTCGCCCGCCTGTCCTCCGAACCTGAGGTGATCGCGGCGGGCGCGGTGAATTCCCGGCCCGTGGAGGGAGGGGATCCGGGGATGAATATCGATTCCAGTTCCAGTCCTGCGAACCAGCAAGTGCCCTGGGCCGGATGGCGCGTCGTTTCGCCCGGTTACTTTCATGCAGTCGGACTGCCGTTGCTCCGGGGACGCGTTTTCGATGAAAATGACAAACCCGTTTGGGGAGAGCCCGGCCAGCCCAAGCCGGTACGCCGCGTGATAATCAGTGAACGCCTCGCAAAGCGAATTTTCCCTAATGATGATCCGATCGGCAAGCGCGTCATCCTGTGGAAGGGGCAGAGCAACGGGGAGGCCGAGGTTGTAGGCGTAGTCGGTGATAGCCGCGAGCGCGGTCCTGTCGCCGGGCCGACACTCACGGTCTACATTGCATACGGCGCCAGCGCCCTGACCAGTGAATTTGTGATCCACACCCGCGCTCATCCGCTCGCCCTGGTGCCCGTGGTCCGGTCGATCGTCGCAAGCCTCGATCCCAACCTGCCTGTCGCGGACGTCCGGTCGTTCGAAGAGGTCGTGCAGCGTTCCGTCGCGCCGCAGCGCTTTAACGTAATCCTGCTGGGAGTCTTTAGCGGCCTTGCGCTTCTGCTCGCCACCATCGGCATCTATGGAGTACTTTCGTACTCAATGAGCCGCCGGGCCTCGGAAATCGGGCTGCGTATGGCTCTCGGCGCGAGCCGCGGCAACATCCTGCGACTAACGCTCGATCAGGGCCTAAGACCCGCCCTGCTCGGAATCGTGCTGGGCGCACTCGGAGCCTTCTGGCTGTCGCGCTATATGGCCACTCTGCTGTTCGACGTCAAACCGTTTGACGTTCCAACCTACGCCGGGGTGATGCTCCTGATCGTAGTTACCGCGACGGTCGCCTGCTACCTGCCGGGCCGCCACGCAATGCGCACCGATCCGGCCAGCGCGCTCCGCCTCGAGTAGTTGCGGTCATCCAAACTGGACTTGTCCCCGAAACTGAGACAAACGGTCAAGACACAATTTTTATAGCTGAGGGCGCCCTGGCCTGAAAGTCAGGATTATGCCCATCAGAGCGCAGTCTTCGCGCACTTCTCGCCTCGGGACGCGCACGAATTGTGCCACGAGTACGAATTGTCAGACTTGGGGTTAGATTCCTGATGGGTCAATTTCGGTTTATGTGCACACTATGATAGACAACGCAATTCCATGTCGGTGCTTCTGCTGATAGGCCCTCGCCGGGATAACACTTTGCCATCTACGATTATGGTGCCGCATGGAGCCTGATTTCCGGCAGGACGCAGCATTTCACGATCAGGTGGCCGCCCGGTATGACGAGCAATTGATGCGGAACCCTGACGATCTGCTGGCGCGGCGCGCGTTTCAGGACTTAGTGGCCAGATACGTCTCCTCGTCGAGTACGCTGCTCGACTTCGGTTGCGGTACCGGATTGGATGCCCTGGCCTACGCAGAACACGGCTACCAGGTAATCGCGTACGACAATTCACCAGGAATGGTCGCGCAGTTGGAGCAGCGCTGCAGGGCACAGATCGAGTCCGGTCAAGTCGTGCCGTACTCTATGGATTATTCATCCTTTCTGGAACACTTTCCAGAAGGATCCTCACCGAACGCGGTATCGACGAATTTCGCCGTGCTGAACTCGATCCGGGACATCGGCGCTCTTTTTGATTTCTTTGCGCGGCGGATGGCGCCGCCGGGATGGGTGATCGCCAGCGTGTTAAATCCGACCCACTGGTCCAGGCTTAGAAAGCCGCAATGGTGGCGCAGTGCATTGAGCCAGCCGGAAACTCCCCAAATTTTTACGATTACCCCCTGCGTCAGTTATCTCCATTCAATCCGATCGTTGCGACGCGCTGCGAAGAGCTTTCAATTTGTGGGCCGAGCAAATGTAGGTTCTATGGTCCGATATGACGCGTTAATGTCGGGTGAAGCGCCGACGTGGTGGGAGCCCGGGATCACCGCGGCAAAAAGGCTCGAACGCGCGCTCTGGCGCACTCGTGCGCATCGGCTACTGGGTCATTTCGTATTCCTGGTCTGGCGAAGAGACCCGTGATTTTTTGACGGGCGCGAAACCCTCTAAGCGTTTTCCCGCCGAGGCACCAGGCGCGCAAACCCCAAATTACAAACAATCTCCACAATGCTCCAGTTCAGATTCCGGAACAGCCGTTTCTTCAGATCCACATACGACTGCGAACCCTCAAACAAATCCTGCATCACCTCGCGGAACTTCGGGCTGAGCCGCGTAAACTGAACCATCCGGCTCGTCACCGCGCCCCAAAGAAACCGCCCATGGAACACGCGGTTCGCCAGCCGTGATCCGAACTCCAGATCCCCTGTAAAATCCCTGCGCAACAACTTGCGGTAAGCGGCCCCGGCCATCTCACCGCCCTCGCCCACAATCGCCTGCGCGGCCAGATCGCCCGAACGCAGCGCATAATAGATCCCCTCGCCCGTGATCGGATCCACCAGTCCCGCCGCATCGCCCACCGCCATCCACCCATCGCCTGCCAGACGATTCCGCTTCCACGCAGGCGTATCCAGGCAAGGCAACAAATGGCTGTAAAAAGTCGCGCCCTCCTTCGACAACCCCTGCGCCGCCATATAACGATCCAGCCGCGCCCGCAGCGCCGCCGCCGGTTCGCCCTTCCCGCAAATCCCCACCGACAGATGGCCGCATCGCGGAAACACCCAGATGTATCCCTCCAGATTCGGCAGAAACTGAATATCGATCCGCTCGCGCGCCGCCGGAACGTAATATCCCAGCGCGCTCATCGTGTCCGCCGCCGTCAGCTCCGTCCCGAAACTGCGCAGTGGATTCCGCGCGCCCGTCGCCAGCACGCAATAATCCGCATCGAAATTTCCCGACTTCGTCCTCAGCCGCCAGCCGGATCCCGCCCGTTCCGCGCCCAGCACTCGCGTCTGTTCTATCTGCGCTCCGGCGCTTTGCGCGCGCCCAAGCAGCAGAGAGTTCAGATCGTAACGCGAATAAATCAGCAACGGATGATCGAGAGCCAGCGTCGCGGACGCGCTCTTCGGAGCCGTCAGCACAGTCTCGGTCACAATCTTTTTCGGCGTGGAGCTATCGAGCAGGAACGGATACTGCGAATATGCCTTCCACGTGATGCCGCCGCCGCACGGCTTCTCCCACGCCAGCTTCTCGTCGAACACGGTGACGCGCACGCCGGCCGACGCCAGTTTCTCCGCCGCAAACGCGCCGGAGGGGCCGCCGCCCAGCACCGCCACCTTCATTGCTTCACGCTGCCGCTATTCAGTGGAGGATGTCCCGGAGGAAGCTGCTGCCGGCCACTCGCGCCGCCCGCGGCTCCTCCGTTTACCGAAGGATGCCCCGGAGGCAATTGCCCCTGCGCCGCGCCGGGGAGTGGCTGCATCCCGCCGGCCGCGCCGTCCGCCGGAGCCGGCTGCGCCTGCGCCGCATGCTTCTGCAACTCCGATTGCGCTCGCGACTTGATGTGCCATTCGTTCCCCTTGCGCTCCATCGTGTAGTTCATCGTCAGCCCCTGAGATGCAGTGCCGCCTTTGGGCGCGAACGAAACCACAGCATCGGCTTCCTTGTCGCGGAATGAGACGGAAACCACCTTCACGTCCATGTTCGCTACGTTGACGCTCTTCGAGATGTCGCGGATCACGCCCTGTTTTACCGCGTCGAGCGTATCGATGTTGTGGCCGGAACATCCCGCCAGAAGTGCCAGCGCGAGCGCGCCGGTGGTAACGAATTTCACGTTTCAAATTATAGCGGCCTGCAAAATGGCGTCCAGGAGGCCGGCAGCCGTATATTCCGCTGCCTCGACCGCAACCTCGAGGCCATGCTTCCGCAGCGCCGCGCTGGTAATCGGCCCGATGCTCGCCGCTTTTACCTCGCGCAACCGTTCTGCGCCCACTGCCGCCCACAGATTCTCCACCGTCGAGGCGCTCGTGAACGTGACCCAGTCCGGCCCTTTCGCGAATACTCCCGCCGCGCGCTCCGCCAGACATTCCGGAGCCTCCGTCCGATACGCCTCCACCACATCCACAACCGCGCCGCGCCGCCGCAATTCCCCCGGCAAAGTGTCCCGCGCCACCGCCGCCCTCGCGATCAAAACGCGCGCGCCCGAAAGCGAAACCCTTTCGAGCATCTTCAGCAGTCCCTCGGCCACATACTCCTCCGCCATCACATCGACCTTCAGATGCGCCGCCGCCAGCGCCTCCGCGGTCGCCGGTCCGATGGCGCAGATCTTCCCGCGAATCGCCCTCGTGTCGTGCGCGCTCGCGCGGAGCCGCTCGAGAAAAATCCGCGCGCCATTCGCGCTCGTGAACATCAGCCAGTCGTATTCGAAGACCCGCCCCACCGCCGCATCCAGCGCTGCGCCGTGCCGCGCCGGGCGGATCTCGATCGCCGGGAGTTCCACCACCTCCGCGCCCAGGCGCCGCAACGGATTTGCAAGGGATGCCGCCTGCTCCCGTCCGCGCGTCACCACCACCGTCTGCCCGTATAATGGCAGCCTCTCGAACCAGTCCAGCTTCGCCCGCAGTTGGACCACGTCCCCCACGATTACAGTCGCGGGCGGCCGCAAACCCGTCTCATGAATCAGCCGCGGCAGCGTTCCCAGCGTCCCTTCCACCACTTCCTGACTCGGACGCGTCCCCCATCGCACCGCAATCGCAGGCGTATCCGCCGACCGTCCGCCTGCAATCACTCGCCGCGCGATCTCCTCGAACTGCGAGAGGCCCATCAGCACCACCAGCGTCTCTGACGTGCCTACCTTCGCCCAGTCGATCTTGTCCACGTCATGGCCCGTCACGAACGTCACCGCCGACGTATGATCGCGATGCGTCAGCGGCACGCCGGTATACGCCGCGATCCCGAGAGGCGACGTAACGCCTGGCACCACTTCAAACGGAATCCCGGCGTCCGCCAGCGCTTCCGCTTCCTCTCCGCCGCGCCCGAAGATATACGGATCGCCGCCCTTCAGCCGAACCACATTCAGCCCGCGGCGCCCGCGTTCCACCAGCAACTCGCAGATCTCCTCTTGCGACATCGCATGGTCCGCCTTCTTCTTGCCTACGTAAACGCGCTCCGCCGATGCCGGCGCAAGATCCAGCAACTCCACGCTCGCCAGGTGATCGTAGAGCACCGAATCCGCTTGTTCCAGCAGCCGTTTCCCTTTGAGAGTGATTAATTCCGGATCGCCAGGCCCCGCCCCTACGAGGTAGACCTTGCTCATATCCCGCCGTCGGACCGAGGCAGGCTCTCCGATGGTTGAGCGTAAACTTCGTCGAGAATCGCGCCCGCGCCCCTCTTCAGTAGCACGCTCGCCACGTTGCGCCCCAGCTCCGCGGGCTTCATGAAATCGCCGGTTGCCGTGTACCGAACCATTGCGCTGCCATCCGGCGTGAACACCGCGCCCGTCAGAAAAAGCTCCGTGTTCTCCAGCGTGCCGTAAGCGCCTATCGGAACCTGGCATCCGCCGCCCAGTTCCGCGAGCATCGCCCGCTCGGCCGTCACTGGCAACCGCGACCACGGATCGTCCAGCGGCGCGCAAGCCTCATGCGCCGGACTGTTCTCCAGCGTCTCGATCGCCAGCGCTCCCTGTCCTACCGCCGGGCACATAATGTCCGCGCGAAACACCTCGCTGATAATGTCTCCCCAGCCCAGCCGACGTAATCCCGCCGCTGCCAGCACGATCGCGTCGTAGTCGCCACGCTCGACCTTATTGATGCGCGTGTCCACATTCCCCCGAATCGATTGCGCATCGAGATCGGGTCGAATCCGTTTGAGTTGGGCAATTCTCCGCAGTGAACTCGTCCCCACTCGCGCGCCGAATCGCAGGTCTCTCAGCTTCCCGCCGACGATCGCATCCAGCGGATCTGCCCTCCTCGGAATCGCCGCCACCGTGAGCCCTTTCGGAAGCTCTGTCGGCAGGTCCTTCATGCTGTGCACCGCCAGATCGATGCGCCCATCCAGCAGCGCGTCCTCGATCTCTTTCGTGAACAGTCCCTTTCCGCCGACCTTTGCGAGCGGCGTGTCAGTGATCTTGTCGCCCTTCGTGTGGATGATCTCGATGCGGCACTGCACGCCCCGCCCCTCGAGTCGCTCGCGTATGTGATTCGCCTGCCAAAGCGCAAGCTGCGAGCCCCGCGACCCGATCGCCAACATACTTGCAGTGTACAGGCCCCTCAGCGCGGGCTTACACCCACCAGGCCGCCGCCGCCTTCTCCTTGATTACGAGCGCGTCGAGGAAACGAATCGCCTTCGTCAGTCCTTCCTCCGGCGAGAGCAGGCTGTCCTCGTGCTCCATCGAAAGAACGTAGTCGTAGCCGTACATCCGCAGCGTCGAGATGAACTCGCTCCACCACTCGGCCCCGTGCCCGTATCCCACCGTGCGGAAGATCCACGCGCGATTACGCTCGTCCGTGTACTTCTTCGTATCCAGCACGCCCGTAGTCGGCAGATTGCGCTCGTAGATCTGCGTATCCTTCGCATGCACGTGGAAGATGCAATCGCCCAACACGCGTATCGCTGCAATCGGATCGATTCCCTGCCAGAACATGTGGCTCGGATCGTAGTTGCAGCCGACAGACGGCCCCGCGATCGAACGCAGCCGCAGCATCGTCTCCGGGCTGTACGCCACGAACCCGGGATGCATCTCGATCGCGATCTTCACGCCGTGATCCGCGGCGAACTTCCCGCGTTCAGTCCAGTAGGGCGTGACCTTCTTATCCCACTGCCACTCGAGCAGATCGAGATAATCCGGCGGCCACGGGCACGTCACCCAGTTCGGATACTTTGCATCGTCGCTGTCCCCGGGGCATCCTGAAAAATCAATCACCACCGGCACGCCCAGCTTCTCCGCCAGCAGGATAGTCTTGCGGTTCACCTCCTGGTTCGCCTTCGCGAACTCCGCATTCGGATGCAGCGGGTTCCCGTGGCAGCTCAGCGCGCTGATCGAAACGCCGTTGTCGGAGAGCTTCTTCTTGAAATCGATCAACG
>Ga0206900_1062_pt1 | contig 29391 bp, 30 predicted proteins | sample Alteio_BWOrgHeat_46_FD_153235 | JGI IMG/M metagenome (GOLD analysis project Ga0206900, IMG submission 153235) | Enriched cells from forest soil in Barre Woods Harvard Forest LTER site, Petersham, Massachusetts, United States -... | ecosystem: Environmental > Terrestrial > Soil > Temperate forest >... | reverse complement strand
TAGCCGAGAGCTTATCTCGTTTGCTCGTTGATGGCGTTTCAGAAGACACACGATGTCGAGGCGCTCATCGGATCGATACCTCCGGAGGTGCGTCGCGGGCTGAAGGTCGAAGAGGTGGCGTTGCTGTCGGAATACGCGGTGGGCCCGCGATATCCAGGCTGGAGGAGCGTCTCCCTCTCTGAGGCTCGCAAAGCGGTCGCCTCGGCCAGACGGATCAGGAACACGTACGGGTTTTGCTGCCCAGGCGTGCGTTGAAGTCGGGCGAAGCGATGATCTGAGGTCGTGATGTACGGCCTAGCTGATCACATCAAGCCGAACGCTTCAGGGTGCGTTCGGTTGTGGAACGATCGCGAAGACCGAGTGCGCCGCAGGTCGGCTGCCGGGCTCCGCGCAGGCCCGGCTCGGTGAACGATCGAGACGTCAGAAGGTCAGCCGGAAACCCATTTGTAGCCGGCGAGGGGCGAATGCCGCTGTAAACCCGAGCGGGTCCGAGGGCATGCGGTCATTCCGGCCTGTAACGTTGAATGGGCCGGTAAAATTTGCGCCCACGACGTTATTCACGCTCTCATAGTTCAGCTTGTTGAACAGATTGAACGCCTCGATCATGAGGTCCAGGCGCGTCTTCTCCGTCAGAGCGAATCCTCGCTGCAGGCGGGCGTCGAAGGTTGCGAAACCGGGCCCAAGCCCGGTATTGCGCCCGGCGTAGGGCGGGCGATCCGTCGTGTTGTGCCGGTCGTTGTTCACATCCACACCGCCCACCAGCAGATTGAAGGGCTGGCCGCTGTGATATTGAAAAATCGGCGACAACGTCCAATTTTTCATCAGCGCGGAGCGGCTCGATCCGGACTGGAGAACGCCGTAGACAACCACTTTATGGCGCTCATCGAACGATGACGAAGCGCGGTCGCAGCGGCGGCAAAACTGATTGTTCGGCTCGAAGTCGCTGTTGTAATCGGTCGTTTCGTCCGTAGCGTGGCTCCAGGTGTAGTTCGCGTCGATCAGCACCCCGTGGCTCAGGCGTTTGCTGGCCTCCAGCAGCAGGCCCCCGTAAAAAGAGTTCGACTCCGATTCGTAGACGTTGCTTTGGTAGATCGACGGATTCACAAAATATCCGAACGGGTGGGTCGCATCCGGTCCGTAGTTCTGGGTTCCGATGGATGGATCAAATGGCGCCGAGCTTAACAGGTTGTTGTCGTATGCGTCCGTAAGATGCGAGCCTCGCACGAAAATGCCATTGGCGGAAGCCGTGAATCCGGGCGCGAACTCACGCTGGATTCCGAGACTCGCCTGTTGTGTCTGGGGATTCTTGTAGTTCGGAGAAGCGCTGAAGATCACGGACAGGGGCGGCAGGGGGCCGGTCTGGCTTATGTTGATTCCAAACTGGGTCAGATCGGCTGGCGTGATCGAGCGCGTCGGCGTGGGGATGCCGATGACCCCTTCAGCCCGCAAAGTCGAGAAGATGTTCGCGGAGCTCTGCGCGCCCGCAGTCTGAATCGTCGTCAGGACCTGAGCGATGGGACGGAATCCGGTGGGAGTGACGCCGAGCGCATAAACGCTGTAGTCGATCTGAAAATCGATGGTGGCGTAATACAAGCCATATCCGCCGCGAATCGTAGTCTTCGGATCGACGCTCCAGGCGAAGCCGAAGCGCGGGGCGATTTCCTTGTGGTCGGTGGGCAGGGGCGCGCGCCGGTTGTCGACCTCGTAGCGGAGTCCGGCATTAATCGTCAGGCCTGGCGCGACGCGCCACTCGTCTTGTACGAAACCCGCATAGAGCGGATAGGTCGCCTTGACCACCCCGTCGCCAAAGCCTTGCTGATAGCTTTGCGCCAGCCCGAGGTTGAATGCCTGAAGAGAAGTAATAGTGGTAGAGGCGAGGACCGGATTGACTAAAGCGCCGGGCAGCGGGCCGAACGTGAAACGTCCACTGAAGAAGGTGGCCGAGTCGGCATGCTCGTTGCGTATCAGCACATAGGCGCCGGTCTTGAGAGTATGGCGACCGAACGTGAAGCTCAGGTTGTCGGCCAGTTCGACGTGGCGGGTGATGTCGTCGGAGGGAAGAAAACGATCACGGTTGAAATTGCCGGATCCTGATAGATCGAGCGCGGGCCCGAACTTATCGTTTGTCGTGGTGAGCTGGTCGTCGTAATTGAACTGGGCGCGCGCTTCGTTTACTATCCGCGGGGTGAAGGTGTGAAACCACGAGCCCGCGCCGGTGGTATCGAAGATGTTCTGAACGTAGCCGCGCGAGTATCCGGTGAGCGCCAGCACGTTGGGGTTGGTGTCGTAAAAGCTGCTGGTATTGGCGCGAAACGAAAATTGATTGTTTTGGTTGGGCTGATGGTCCAACCGCAGGAGGCCCTGATACTCATCGGTTTGGAACGGGAAAATACCGCTGTTGATCTGAAACATCTGCTGAACGGCGGGGGGCGTGGACAACGCGGCTGTCAACTGCTGCGCCGCCGGCGGCGGCAATTGCGAAATGATCGCTTGCTGCTGTGGAGTGGGTCCGAAGACGGAAAGGTCGGTCAGGATGGGAACGGCCGTGTTTTCGCGGCGGCGATCCTGCTCGTAGTCGAGGAAGTAGAAGGTTTTGTCTTTCGCGATGGGGCCGCCGACAGTAGCGCCGAATTGCTGACGAGAGGAATCCGGCTTAATGCGTGTCAGTGTGTTGTTTGAATTGAGAATTACGTTGAATGGGTTTGTGGCGTCGAAGACCTGATCGCGGAAGAACCCGAACCCGCTGCCGTGGACGGTGTTCGTGCCGCTCTTTGTCACGATGTTCACCACGCCGCCGCGCGCACCGCCGTACTCGGCCGAATAGTTCGACCGGTTGATCTGAAATTCGCGCACAGCTTCCTGGCCGACGGTCGGCCTCACGCCGCCGCCGCCGTCGTTCGATTCCCCGCCATCGAGATTCACGGAGTTGCCGCGGCCGTTGCTTCCGTAAAACGACAGGCCGGAGTCGGGCGTCTGCTTCACGCGGTAGGTATTCGCGTCGGCCAGGGCTTTCGAATCAGAAACGCCGGGGGCGAGCAGCGAGAAGCTCAGATAGTCGCGGCGGTCGATCGGAAGATCGGTTATCGCGCGGCTTTCGATGACGTTGGATTGTTGAGTGCGGCTGGTTTCGAGAGGCGGGGCTCCGGCGGTGACCTCGACCGCTGTGGCTGCCCCGGCAACCGGGAGCGCGATATTCAGCGTACCTGCGGAACCGACGCGCAACGGTACCTCAGTGACGACGCTCGGCGCAAAACCCGGTTGTTCTGCCTTTACCTCGTAGGTTCCCGGCGGCAGAAGATCGAAGCGGTAAAAACCTTCGCTATCGGTTTTGGTTTGTCGGATGAACTGAGTTTCCTGATTGGCGACCCTGACGGTAGCGCCTGCGATTACAGCGGAGGAAGCGTCGGTGACTGTACCGCTGAGGCTTGCGGTGCTGGTGGATTGCGCAAACAGAATTCCGGAACAGAGAAAAAACGACAAGGTTTTCTTCATAAGCGTAGAGAGTACTCCCGGTACTGTTAGTGAAACCCATGGCGCGAATCATTTCAAGGAGGTGACGATCGGAAGTTCGTGAGAAGTGACGCTTGCAGAGCGGCGAACTGAGGGCATAATCGTGTCATGACGGGAGACGGCGTTGCGTGGACGTTTGACCATTCGGTCGATTGCGGCGTGACGGTGGAGTTCGCGTGGGCGTTCTGGACCGATGTCCGGAATTGGGCGATCGAGGCGGATGTGATTTCGGTGGAGATTGACGGACCGTTCGCCTCAGGGGCGCGGGGGTTTACGAACAGTAAGAGTCCGGGCCGGATCGACTGGCGCGTTGTGGAGGCCCGGCCGGACAGGGCTGTCATTGAGTTTCAGGTTCCAGGCGCAAGGGGAAGATTCGTGTGGACATTTGAGGATGTTGAGGGACGAACGCGGATGACCCAGCGGTGCACGCTCGAAGGCGAGCAGGCGGGGGAATTGGCTAAGATCGTTGGCCCGAGTTTGGAGGCTGGGATTCCAGGCGGGATGAGGAAGCTTTGCGAGGCGATGGAGGCGGCGCTCCGCACCGATCGGATTCACCAAGACCAGGTCGACGCCTACCCGTCTCGACAAGGCTACAAATGGGCTGAAGTGAAGCGCGACGCGGAGCCGCTGCCGACCGGCCTTCGGCAGAGACTGACACGCGCTCGCGACGAACTGTACAACGCACGCTTGTCTTGAAAGTTCGTTTCCTCGTGGACGCAGACCTTAATAGCGCCATTGTCCGAGGAATTCTCCGGCGTGAGCCGTCGATCAGTTTCTTTCAGATGTTCGAGGAGAGCTATGCCGAATAAGTTGCTGGATCAGTTTGCGCTGGTGACTGGCGGGTCGCGGGGGATTGGTCGGGCGGTTTGCCTGGCGCTTGCGGCCGAGGGGGCACGTGTCATCGTCCATTACCATCGCAACCGGCCTGCGGCTGAGGAAGTTTGCGCGCTGCTCAGGCCGGCGTGCGTTTCGATTGTGCAGGCGGATCTCGAGTCTACGGATTCGATCTCGCGGATGATCGAATCGCTTGGGGATATCAACCTCGACATTCTCGTCAATAACGCGGGAGTCTGGAAGCCGACGCCGCTCGGGTCCACGAGTGAGGCGGCGTTGCGCGAAGTTCTGGACGCCAATCTGGCAGGAATGTTCTGGATCACTCAGGCGGCGCTGCCTCGGCTGCGGGATGGCGCGCGGATCGTCAATCTTTCGTCCACGGCGGGTCGGGTGGGAATTGCGAGCGGGCGGAGCGTGTACGGCGCGGCGAAGGCGGGCGTGGATTCGTTTACGAAAAGCTGGGCGCTGGAACTGGCTCCGCGCCGCATTCGCGTGAATGCCGTCGCGCCGGGTTACGTAGAGACAGACATGACGGCGGAGCATTTCAGCAATCCGGAAACAAGGGAGAACGCGTTGAGGCGTCATCCATTGGGGCAATTCACGACGGCGGAAGATGTGGCGAATGCGGTGGTGTTCCTCTGCGCGGAAGACTCGGCCAGGATTACGGGGCAGTCGCTGAATGTCAGCGGAGGATTCGTTATTTAGCGGTTTTCTTCGTATAATGAGCGGCCATATGACGCTGAAGCCGATTGCGAGTTTGGCAGTTGTCGTTGCTCTGTGCTGTTCGTGTTCGAAATCAATTGTTCCGCAAGACGGTCCTGAGAAACAGGTGGCGGAGAGGGCATTCGCTTCCGGAGGCAACATTGACATGCAACTGGACGCGGGGAATTATGCGATCCGCGCGGCCTCGGGCGATCAGATTCGTGTCGCTTTCGCCGGAAACGCCGGCAATGCGACTGCGGAGGTTACGTCCGGCGGACCTCAGGCGACGATCGCGGTAAAGGACACTCCGCACAATAATTTTCGCGCGTCCATCGAGGTTCCTAAGACTTCGAATGTCACGATCCATGTCAAAGCCGGGAACCTGGAGTTAGGCGGGATCACGGGCGATAAGGACGTCACGAGCACCGCCGGAAACGTCGAGATCGCAGCGGGCAATCCGGACGATTACGGCAGCGCGGACGGATCGGTAACGGCGGGCGACATCGATGCCGGCGCGTTTGGCAAGGCGGCATCCGGCGTCAATCCGCACTTCGAATGGACCGGAACGGGGAAATATAAGCTGCACACCCGTTTGGGCGCGGGGAATCTGGTCCTTAAGAAATAGGCCACGATTCAACCGAGAAGATTGCGAACCTGCTGCTCGCGGTAGTCGAAGATATTCGACAGGTCTTTCGCGACCTGCACGCGGTGAAGCAGGCGGCCCAGGACTCCGAAGGGGAGGGCGTAATCGACGATGTCCGAGATGCTGGTCCCGCCCTCGACTTCGCGGAAACGGTGCGTGTGGCGCCAGAGCTTGTATGGTCCCCTGATCTGAACGTCCACAAATTCGTAGGGCGGACGCCAGAGTTCGATCTCGGTCAGCCAGCGGACGGGAATTCCGCGAACGCGCAGTTGATAGGCGATGGTGGCTCCTGGGCGCATTGTTATTGGCTGAGGCGTCAAAATGCGGAAGCGCAGCCACGGAGGCGTGAGCGCTTCCAGATTTTCGGCTTTGCTGAAAAAGTCAAAGACCACGGGCAGCGGTTTCGGTACGGTGATCTCGCGTTGCACGGTATAGTCGGCCACGATCGGTTTGGGCCGATCAGCGGACGCGATTGCCGGCGATGTAGACGGAGTCGATCGTGCGCGAGTTCATGATGTTCTCGAGCGGGTTCCGGTCGAGAACGATCAGGTCGGCCCACTTCGATTTCGCCAGTGTTCCGAGGTCTTTCGCTTTGAGGAATTCGGCCGCGTTTTTGGTCGCGGCCTGGATCACCTGATTCGGCGTAAGTCCCGCTTCGACCATCAACTGCATTTCCCAATGCTCGAAGTACCCCGGAAAGCGCCCCGGAGGGCCTGAATCCGTTCCGAAGCCGTATTTCACTCCGGCGTCGACCAGGGCTTTGAGGTTCTTCTTTGCGGTTTCGAGGAATTCGGGATAGTGGGCGAAGTGTGGATCGGCCGCCATCGTGTGCTGGTATTCGGGGTTCTTCAGGGTCGTGACGACACCAGGCGAGACTCCGCGCGTGAAGAACGAGTCGTCAGCAAAGGGCGGGGTTTTCGCGTAAGCGAACATCGAGGCTTCGCGGCTGAGGGTGGCGGCTAACTGCCACGTGCCATGCTTCTTCATGGAATCGATCAGCTCGCGGTCCACGGGTTTGTCGCGGACGCTGTGAGCGAGACCGTCAACTCCGTCATTCACGAGTTCCTTCGCGTCGGCGAGATAGAAGATGTGGGCGGCGGCAGGGAGGTGGTTTTTGTGGGCCTCAGTGACGATCGCCTTCCCGATGTCGTAGGGCATCTTCTTCTGCTCGCCGAGGTGGTCATCCATCCAAAGCTTGATGATGTCGACTTTCTCTTTGGCGAGGCGAGCCACTTCGGGGGAGACTTCCGCAGGCGTGGCAACGCCATTCGTGACGCCCGCGAGGCCGCCGTATCCACCCTTGTAGACGAAGCCCTGGCCAGCGGTGAAAATGCGCGTCTCTCCGGGACGTCCGGCGCGCTGGCGGTCGCGCATGCCGATCACGAAATCTTTGTCGGTGCCCATGCTTAGCATCGAGGTTACGCCGTAGGACGCGTAGGTCTTAAGGTTCTTTTCGACGTTGGCTTCGGTGAGGTTGTCCGCGCTCTGCTTGAGGTCGACCGTAGCGCCGAGGTGGCCATGCAGGTTGATGATGCCGGGCATCACGAACTTACCGGTAAGATCAACCGTTTCGGCGCCGCCCGGGGCTTTGAGCTCGGAAGCGGATCCGATCCAGGAGATGCGGCCGTTGTCTATGATCATGGCAGCGCTGGCGAGAGGCGCGCCGCCGTTGCCGTCGATCAGCGTGAAATTCTTGAGGACTTTGGTTTCGGCGCTCAGGGAAAACGCGGCGAGGAAAACCGCGGCAAAGCGGACGACCGCTCTACTTGCCATCGATCGACTCCTCAAGTATGCGTTTGGCGCGGGCGGGATTGAAGACGCCGCAGGAGCAGAAACGCGACATGTAGGTGACGGCCTGATCGGGCGTGCGGCGGCCTTCCTTGACCCAGTCGATCATTTTGCGCGCGAGCTGATGGCTGACCATGCCGTGGCCGCACATGGTGGACAGCATCATGACCTGGGTGTTGGGCAGCTTTTCGGTTTTGCCTTCGAAGCCGAGTGAATAGCCGACGCTGTGGCGCGGGATGCAGGCGTTGTGACAGCACTGCTCGGCCCCGTCGATAGAGGTGGAGATGTTGATGCTGAGGCCGAGGTCTTCCTCTTTAATGCGCTTGACAAAGTCTTCGGCGGCGACGCGGTTGTCGAATACGGCGGCGCACGTGGTGGGATGATCGAGGCCATCGATTACGGCCTGGAAGTCGGGCGTCATGTCGCGCTTCCAGTGCGAGACGGGACTCATCTCGCGCGAGGGGCGCAGGGCGCCGCCGTGTCGGCCTTCGCCGAGATTGACCGGTTTGTACTCGGTCGCGATCTGGAGGAAACGGCGGAGTTTCGGAAGCGCGTCCTTATCGTTCTTGCCCTTACTGGCGATTGCGAAGACGACGTAATCGTCGCTGAAGCTTTCGGCATTGCCGTAACGGTGCAGCGTGTTAGTCATGCGTTGACGGTCTCCCGTGAAGCGGCGGACTGGGGCGCCGCGGCGACGCGGCCGAGTCCGATGTTGGTTTTCGCGCGTTCGAGTTTATACCCGAGACGCGCGAGGATGGGAGCGACGACGCGCTCTTCGCCGTCCGGGTCGCAGCGCGTGCCGACGCCGAGAGCCACAACGGTGTTGAGCTTCTTCTCGATGTCCCACACGAGGCGGATGACCTCTTCTGTGCGTTCGACGGGCACTTTGATTTCGACGATAGCGGACATGACCTTCTCGTTGAGGATGTCTTCGCGGAGCGTACCGGTGGGGACGTCGGTCATGAGCGATGTGACTGGGTTTTTCTTTTCGAAGGCCACGCCCGCTTTGGCGAGAGCGGTGCACATCACCTGGATTTCGCGAAAGCGCACGCCCACGCCCGGGCGTCCGAATTCAATAGTGAAGCCGACCTCGCCGACCTGAACGCGGCCACTGACGTCGTTGGTTTTGACTTCTTCCGTGCCGCGTCCTTCCACGCCAGTAGATTCGTGGGGCACGCGAGGGTCCGAAAATGCGCGGCGGACGACGCGGGGCCAGGTGAGTTCATCGGGTTCGAAGGCGGCCGTGGGGCAGACGTCCGGTTCCGGTTCGAAACGAATCCGCAAGGCCGCGAAAGTCTTCCGGACGGCACGGACGAAGGTGGGGTTGAGGTGTTCCTGGCTGAGCCCGTTGTAGCAGGCGTAACATTCGACGCATTCGTCGCGCTTGATGGTGGCGCGCTTGATGACGGGGTCGATGTAGATCGCCTCCATCGGGCAGACGTAGGTGCAGTTTCCGCAGGCGACGCATTTATCAGGATTGATACGCATGGCGATCTCTCTGGCCGGAGCCATCATTATCATAAGGCAGAGAACGTGAAGACCAACGCGGTTCGGATGCTGGAAGTGGCGAGCGTGCGGTTTGAACTGCGGACCTATGAAGTGGATCCGGAAGACCTGAGAGCCGAGACCGTGGCGACGAAGATCGGGATGCCGGCGGAGCAGGTTTTCAAGACGCTGGTGGCGCGGGGAGACCGCAACGGCGTGTGCCTCGCGGTGGTTCCGGGCAACGCCGAACTGGATCTGAAGGCGCTTGCGAAGATGGCCGGCGACCGGAAGGCAGAGGTTGTGCCGCTGAAAGAGGTGCTGCCGCTGACCGGGTACGTGCGCGGCGGAGTGACTGCCATCGGGGGCCGCAAGGAATACCCGGTTTACATTGACGAGACAGCGATTCTGTTCGATCAGATCTCGGTTTCGGCAGGCGTGCGTGGGACGCAGATCATCCTCAAACCGGACGATTTCATTCGAATCGCGGGAGCGGTCGAGGGGCCCATTGCGAAGACCGGTACTTGACGCTACATGGGCAGTTCGATCGCGCCTTTGTCGCGAAGACCGCTGAGCGCGAGACCGTAGCGGCCGCGGACGCCGGTTTTCTCGAAGATGTGCTTCAGGTGGATCTTGACGGTGCCGGTCTGGATTCCGAGCGTGCGGGCGATGTCGCGGTTCTTCATCCCGTGTTGGACGAGTTCGGCGATCTGGTGCTCGCGAGCGGTGAGGGCGGAGCGGCGGGGTTGGAGGAGCTTACCGGTGTCGCCGAAGATACCGTCTTCCATCCACGTGTTGCCGGTCGTTACGGCGCGGAGACAGGCGAGCATAGCGTCCGGCTCGGCGGAGCGGCGTAAAATGCCGCGTGCCCCGGCCTGGAGCAGGCGAAGCGCTTCGGCTTCATTGATCCCCTGGCCCCAAACAACGGTCGCGGTGCGGATATTCTCGGAGCCGCACTGGCGCAGCCAATCCATGACGGGCGTGGCGACCGAAGCAGCGCCTACGGACTTGCCGACGGCTTTATCGACGATAAACGCAGCGGGCTGAATCGAGCGGGCGAGTTCGAGGGCGGCGCCGAGCGTGCAGACGGCTCCCGCGAAACGGAGATCGTCGGTGGAGTCCAGGAGGGAGCGAATGCCTTCGATCGCGAGCGGCTGGGTGTCGCAGATCAATATGGACTTCCGCGGGTTTTCGTTATTCATTCAGCGTGACCTCACTCGAAGATTCGGCGGAACCGTGATGAAACTGTAGTGCGCGCGCGCTCCGGAGGCTCTCAGGTTTTTTGGTATACGGGCGCGCGATAGCATGAATCGGTTGTGGGAACTGCGCCTCGATAACGCCGCCGAATGGCTTGCCCGTCAGGGTTTTGCGACGAGCGACGCGGAATTCACGGAGCTGGGCGGCGGGGTTTCCAATACGGTCATCCTTGCGAGCGCGCCAGAGTTTCGTATCGTTCTGAAACAGGCGCTGGGTCAACTGCGTGTGGCAGAGGTGTGGCGCGCGGATCCGGAGCGGATCCTGCGTGAGGCGGACGCGATGGATTGGGTGGCCCGGCTTGGGGGCGCGAGCTTCGCTCCGAGTTTACGGGCGCGGGACGCGGACAACCGCGTGATCGCGATGGAAGCGGCGCCTTGCGGAGCACGGATGTGGAAGACAGTGCTGTTTCGGGGCGAGATTCACGAGGGGCATGCGCGCCAGGCGGGGACGATGCTGGGCAGCATCGTGTCGGCGAGCTGGAATCATGCGGGAACGCGGAAGGCGTTCGGAAATCGCGAGGCGTTCGATCAGCTCCGGACTGACCCTTATTACAGATTCACGGCGCAGCGGCATCCGGAGGTGAAGGGGTATTTCGACGAGTTGATTGAGAAGTCGGCGGCTCGGGTGACAGGACTAACGCATGGAGACTGGAGCCCGAAGAATCTGCTTGTTTGGGACGGCGGCATGTGGGCGATCGACTGGGAGTGCGCGCACTTCGGCGATCCCTCATTCGATGCGGCGTTCTTGTTGAATCACCTCGTATTGAAGAGCATTGCCATGCCGCAACACCGGGACCGGTTGGCGGGATTGGCGCATGCGTTTGGCGAGGCGTTGCGGGAGAACCTTCCGGCACAGGGGGCATGGGTTTTAGACGGAGCGCTGGAACATACGCCTGCGCTGCTGCTGGCGCGGGTGGACGGGAAATCGCCGGCGGAGTATCTGGATGAGTCCGGGCGCGAGACTGCGCGGCGGACAGCGCTACGGCTGATGGCGCGACCGGCGAAGGAGATAGGCGGTTTGTTCGAGATATGAAGATCCGAAGCGTTCGAGCGCTCGAAATTCTGGATTCGCGCGGGAATCCGACGATTCAGGCGGAAGTTGCTTTAGAAGACGGGACACGCGCGGTGGCGCAGGTTCCGTCCGGCGCGTCAACCGGCCGCCACGAGGCGTGTGAATTGCGGGACGGCGAAGCGGCGCGGTTTGACGGCAAGGGCACGCGACAGGCAGTACGGAACGTGGAGGACGTTCTGGCGCCCGCGATTCGCGGGCTGCTGACTGACCATCAGCGCGGCGTCGATGCGCGTTTGATTGAGGTGGATGGGTCCAATGATAAGAGCCGTCTTGGCGCGAACGCCATGCTGGCGGTGTCATGCGCAGTTGCGCGGACGGCGACGATTGCGCGAGGCGTTCCGTTGTGGCGGCATCTTTCGGAAATGTCAGCGAAGCCTGCGCCGCGAATGCCGGCTCCGATGATCAACATCATTTCCGGTGGGCTTCACGCGGGGCACAATCTGGAGTTTCAGGATTTTCTGGCGATGCCGCGGGGATATCCGGATCTGATGTCCGCGCTGGAAGCGACGGCGCGGGTGCATCGGGAAACGGGACGTTTGCTGGAACGTCGGGGCTGCGTTCTGACCGGGGTGGCTGACGAAGGCGGATGGGGTCCGCGGCTGGGATCGAACGAAGAAGCAGCCGCACTACTGAGGGAGGCGATCGGGGTCGCCGGAGCCTCGATGGATATTGCGTTGGATGTGGCCTCGACGCATTTCCATGAGGATGGCGGGTATCGCGTGGAGGGAAAGCGGCTTTCGTCATCTGAAATGGCGGATCTTCTCGATGGCTGGGTCTCGCGATACGGGGTGGCGTCGATCGAGGATCCATGCGCGGAAGATGACTGGGACGGTTGGAAAGCAATCACATCGCAGCTGGGGTCGCGCGTGCGGTTAGTGGGAGACGACCTCTTCACGACGAATCCGAAGCGACTCGAACGAGGCATCGCGGAGGGGGCGGCGAATTCCGTACTGGTGAAGATGAATCAGATCGGCACCCTGACCGAGACGTTCGCGGTGATCGATCGGGCGCGGGAGGCAGGATACGGCGCAGTGATTTCCGCTCGATCGGGCGAGACGGAGGATTCGTTCCTCGCGGACCTGGCGGTAGCCTCGGGCGCCGGACAGATCAAAATTGGGTCGGTGACGCGGTCGGAGCGGCTGGCGAAATATAACCGTCTGCTGGAAATCGAGCGCTGGGAGTTTATTTGAGATTGATGGTGCCGCGGCAGTTCTCAGCGCCGCACTTACAGGTATATTTTTCGATGTCCCTGGCGAAGTGGTAGTCGACCGTGAGCTCTTCGCCTTTGCGGATGGGGCGGCGGCTCATGTAAAGGATGTGGCCGGAACGGATCACGGTGATGATATTGGGGTCGCAGCAGTGGTTTATGTACTCGGCTCCGCTGCCACCCACGGCGCCGTCGATCGTCCAGTAGGGGTCGAGCGTGAACAGGTAGATCATAGCGCCTCGCTGGTCGCTGCGGAGGCGGGTTTGCCGGCGATTGAGACGCTCTCCGGTATATTCCATGACCTTGCGGCGAGCGGGGATGTTTTCGCAGGCGTAAACACCCCAACGGTGGATAGTGGAAGGCCGGATTTCCAGCTTAAAGGCGGCGTATTTCTCGTTGATAAACGGTTTCTGTTTGGCGCTCGCGCGAGACATTTTATGCATTGTAGCGACCGTGGGCGGATTTGAGAAGAGGCGCGCGCAATGGTGCGCACCGGAATGTCATACGGTAACAGGCACGCGGTGTATGCTGGCTCCATGCGTCCAGCAACCATTGTTATTACCGTTTTCGCGTTTGGTCTCGCCGGCCTGATGGCCCAGGATCAGCCCCCGCAAATTCCGCCTGAGCTCGCGCAGTATCAGACATGGATGAAGGCCGCGGCGGGAGCGCGCGGGGCCGCGATGAAGAGCATTCAGGCGAAGAATGTGGCGGCTGCAGCCGCTTCGGCAAAGACCGTGGCTGAGAACTTTGACCTGATGGCGAATTTCTGGAAGAGCAAGGGCAAAGCGGACGCGCAAGCATTCTCGGAGACCGCGCGGGATGCGGCCAAGGCGGCCGCGGCGGCCAGTACGCCGGAGGAACAGCAGGCGGCGATGCAGAAAAGCGGTCCGACCTGCACGGGCTGCCACAATATTTATCGGGACGGGAATAATTTTAAAGGGCTGTAGGCAAAGTTGGACGAAACGCGGGAGACCGGCGTCGCGAACGGAGTTTGTTGGCGATGTCCGGTCTTTTTGTTTTTTGGCGTAGGGGACGGTGAGCGCTTTGTGATCCTGTTGGGGGAAGCGCTAAGAAGCAGCAAAGCGCCGCGGCGCAGAGGTGGTGTGGAGTTACGCGAATGGCGTTAACCAAAGCATTCCGAGAGACGGTTTACGAACGGGCCCAGCGAGACGGAGCGTTTGGAAAGGCGCTGTTGACGGAAGCGGTAAACGCCTGCCTTGCCCGGCGATGAGGCGACGGGTAAAACCGAATCGCGCGACGTCATCAATGCGATGGTGGGATTCGACGGCTGGCCGCTGATCTTCACAAGCCGAGCAAGAGCCTGCATCGCATGCTAAGTCCGGGCGGTAACCCTCGGACGGATAATTTTTTCTGCGATTCTTCAGGCGCTGCAGAAGAGAGAGGGCGTGAAGTTGACCGTCAAGGCCGCTTGAGGTTTGCCGCCTGACTCTCTTAATCAGAACGCGCTGGCTTCGATGACTTCCACAACCTCGCCTTCCTGGCGAGAGGAATCCCAGCCGAGGAGGGCTCCCATCTCCGCGGCGAGGGGGCGGAGCCAATCGGGAGATGCGGCGCGTTCGTGGCCCCAGTAGGTGCTCACGTAGAGCAAGTCGGAGAGTTTGCGGGCGTATTCGCGTTCAACGGCTACGCGAATTCGCTCCGAAGTGGAGTCGGGGATGGGCGGGATGTCGAGGGGCGTTTCGGCGGTGCGGCATGGTAAGTTGCGTCCGGGCGTGAGTTCGCTCATCAGCATGTCGACGAGTTCCTGGCTCATCGAGCGGTAGGTGGTGTACTTCCCTCCTTCGACGTGCAGCGTGCGGTCGGAGTCTTCCCAGATACGGTGCTCGCGGCTAGTGGAAGTGGCGGAGCGCCCGGAGGCGGCGATAAGGGGTCGAAGAGCGCTGTAGCTTGCGACAGGCTCGCCGCGGTAATCGGGATAGAGGCGGCGGACGACGGATTTCAGATAGTCTTTTTCGGCCGCGGAGATTCGGACGTGGTCGGGGGAACCGTTGTGATCCACATCCGTCGTGCCGACGAGCGTGAGGTCGTTGCGCTCACCCCAGGGAATCAGAAAGATGATACGGCCTTGTTCGTCGAAATAAGCCAGCGCTTCGTTTCCGGCCTGGATGCGCGGATAAATGAGATGTGAGCCGCGGACGAGACGTAGTCCTGGCGCGGACGACCACGCGCCGGTGGCGTCCACCACACGCTTGGCGCGAATGGGGAATTGTTCGCCAGTGAAGACATCGCGCGCCACTAAGTTGTGTGGCTCGCGGCGGGCTTCGACGTAGTTGACGATGCAGGCGCCGCGCGATTCGGCATCGAGGAGGTTCTCAATGACCAGGCGGGCCGCATGGACTTTGGCGTCGTAGAAAAGGATACCTGCGCGGAGGTTTTCGGCGCTGAGAGACGGTTCGAGTTCACGAAGAGCTGAGAGGTTCAGTACACGGTGAGCACCGATCGAGCGGGAGCCGGCAAGCGCATCGTAAAGCGTCAGGCCCGCTCCGTAGAACCAGCGGTCGATTGGACCGTAGCAGGGTATCAGAAACTGAAGGGGCTCGACGAGGCTGGGGGCAATCTTCAGCAGCGTGGCGCGTTCATGAAGCGCCTCGCGGACGAGGCCGAAATCGAAATACTTGAGGTAACGGAGACCGCCGTGGATGAGCTGGGAGTTGCGCCCGCTCGTTCCGGATGCGAAGTGGTTCTTTTCCAAAAGCGCGAGTTTGAGGTCCGCGCCGCGCAGCACGAGGTCACGGGCGATCCCGGCGCCATTGATACCGCCGCCGAGGATGAGGACGTCCCAGGATTCGGCGCGCAAACGCGCGAGATTGGCCGAACGACGATCGTTCATCTACCAATATTGACACATATTACGTGCACACGTAATATGTGTATGTGAATCTCACCCTGTCCGTTGAAAAGAAAACGGTAGAGGCAGCTCGTCGAAAAGCCGAAGCTCTCGGCACCAGCGTGAATGCGCTGATTCGGGAATACCTCGAGCAACTAGGCGGGAAATCGGATCACGACGCCGATGCCGCAGAAATCGAGCGGCTTTCTTACGCGGCTAAAGGAAACTCCCGAGGATGGAAGTTCGATCGCGAAGAGCTTCACAAGCGCGGATAACCGGTCCCGTCTTTTTCGATACGAACGTGCTCGTCTATATGGACGACGAGCACACGCCGAAAAAACAGGCGCTCGCCATTAAGCTCTACAGAGAGCATCGCGCGCAAAATAAGGCGGTGCTTTCCGTGCAGGTCCTTCAGGAGTATTTTTCAGCCGCCACGCAAAAGCTGAAAGTATCGCAGGAAATCGCGCAGCGGAAGGTCGAGGCGTTTGCGCGCGGAAACGTTGTTCGGCTTGAAGCGGAGGACGTCGTCCTCGCGATCGATCTCCACCGGTTGAACCGGGTCTCCTTCTGGGATGCTCTTATCCTCCACGCAGCGCGTAAGGCGGGCGCCGCATTGATCTATACCGAAGACTTCCAGCACGGCGCCATAATAGGCGGCGTACGAATCGAGAATCCATTTCTCAGCCAGTAAGAAAACAAAGGGCCGGTCCGAAGCTCCTTTCAGAGTTCGGACCGGCCTTTGATTCCCACGCTGGGTGATTATTTGTTAGACGGCGAGGAAGATGGTGTTGCCATCGCGATTCACGAGGAGGAGGACCGAATCATCCTTCGAGGACTTTCCGATCGCCGCGCTGAAGTCGTGAACGTTCGACACGGACTGATGATTCACCTGCTGAATCACGTCACCGGGCTTCAGGCCGGCATCCGCCGCTTTGCTGGACGGGCTGACCTCGTTCACGACCACGCCGTTGGTTGAAGAGGGCAACTGCAGCTCTTTGGCGGTTTCGGGCGTGATGTTCTCTACGCTGACGCCGTCGAGGCTCTTATCCGCCGAGGAGTTGTCGCCGCCGCGCTTGTCGAGACTGGCGCGTTCTTCCTTCGAGGGGAATTCGCCGAGCGTGACCGAAACATTCATCGGCTGGTCGTTGCGCATCACCTTGAAGTTGGCGGTCGAATTGGGCGACATCATGCCGATTTTCATGCGGAGCTGATTGGCGTCGCTGACCGGCTCGCCGTTGATGGCGACGATGATGTCTCCGCGCTTCAGGTCAGAGCGGGACGCCGGGCTGTCCGGAGTTACCTGGCCCACGAGAGCGCCGTTGGTGTCCTTCGCGTTGAAGGCCTTAGCGAGCGACGGGGTCACGTCCTGCGGAAGGATCCCAATGTAGCCGTGCTCCACTTTGCCGTGGGCAACGATCTGGTCCATATCGGAGCGGGCCATGTTGATGGGAACCGCGAAGCCGATACCCTGATTGCCGCCCGAGTTGCCGGCGAGGATCGCCGTATTGATGCCGATGAGGTGGCCTTCGTCGTCCACGAGCGCGCCGCCGGAGTTGCCGGGATTGATAGGAGCGTCCGTCTGGATGAAGTCCTCAACCTGCTCGATACCGAGTCCGCCGCGGCCAGTCGCGCTGACGATGCCGGCGGTGACGGTCTGGCCGACGCCGAACGGATCGCCGATAGCGAGGACAATGTCGCCCACTTCGACCTTGCTGGAATCCGCAAGCGTCAGATAGGGGAAGTTGCTGCCATCAATCTTGATGACGGCGATATCGGTGCGGGCATCCGTACCGATGACGCGGGCTTTGAATTCGCGTTTGTCGTGCATGGTGACAACGACGGAGTCCGCGCCGTCGACTACGTGGTTATTGGTCAGGATGTAGCCTTCGGGGCTGACAATAACGCCTGAGCCGAGGGCTTTTTCCGCGCGTTCACGGGGAACGCGGAACTGGTGGTTGAGGTCATTGCCGAAGAACTGGCGGAAAAACGGCTCCATACCGCGCGGCATGTCTTCGGAGTCGCCGCCGTCAAAACCGGTCTGCTGTTTGACGACCTTCGAGGTCGAGATGTTCACGACCGCCGGAACCACGCGCTTTACGACGGCGGAATAGCCGCGGCCAGCAGCCGCTTCCGAGCGCTGCGCCACTTTAACGGTGGGCGTCGGACCCGTGAACGGCATTCTTCCGGTGGTCGCGCCGTAGATCGCGGTGGCTGCGAGGATCGCGCCGAGAGAAATCGAGGCCAGCCATTTTTTACCCATTTGTGTCGGCCGGCCACTGAAGAAGTCTAGATTCATTGCTTTTGGAACTGCCTCCAATTCCAGGTTAGGCTTGGGCGGGAAGAAAACCCATCCCCAGGACCGGGTATATGGGGTCCCCAGGCTTCGGGATACCAGGGCGGGGCAGCTTTGGCTAGACTGAGGCCAGATGCGCGGTTTGCGGATTGTCCTTATAGCCGGATTCGGCGGAATTCTGCTGATTTTCGGCATTGCGGCGATGGAAGCGGTACGACTTCTGGGCGCGGTGCGGGCGGAAAATCAGCAGTTGCGCACTGCGTCGGTGGAGCGGGCGCGGGAGCTTGAGACAGTGAAGTATTGCGTGCTGCTCTCGCAGAAGTACATCAATCAGGCTCCGACCGAGGCGCAGGAGGCCGCGGACCTTCGAAGCCAGTGGACGCGGATGATGAGCGACCTGGCCGCGTATCACATGGCGGGAGATCCGGAGCAGTTCGATGAACTGCGGCAGATGCTGCGCCAGCACTGGCAGAGTCTGGATCGCGCGATTTCGGATTCGCTGACGCCGGATGAGGTGAGGCCCTTGCGGGTTTCGGCAGTGGAGATCACGGCGCGCGTGGAGGATATCGACGCGAAACAGGCGGCCGCGACCGAAATCGCCGTTCAGAATCAGGTGGACCGGCTGGGGAGGAATCTCGGGGTGGCGCTGAATGTGGCGCTGGCCGCGGCGCTGATTCTGGCGATCGGGTGCGGGCTCTACATATTGAATATCGAGCGGCAGAACCAACGAAGGTATGCGGAGATTGTCGCGGCGAGGCGTGATCTGGAACAGCTTTCGGCGCGGCTGGTCGACGCGCAGGAAGCGGAACGGCGGACGATCTCGCGGGAGTTGCACGATCAGGTGGGTCAGACGCTCAATGCGGTTCTGGTGGATGCGGCGAATCTGGCCAGCCGGATTCCCCCTGACGATGAACTGGGGCAGCGATATCTGCAGAATATTCGTTCGTACGCTGACGCGAGCGTGAATTCCATTCGGGATATTTCGCTACTGCTGCGGCCTTCGATGCTGGACGATCTGGGGCTGATTCCCGCGCTGGAGTGGCAGGCACGCGAGACTTCGCGACGAACCGGCATCGATGTGCGGGTGTCGGCGGAGGGGGTCGATGAGTCGCTACCGGATCCGTTGCGGACGTGCGTTTACCGCGTCGTGCAGGAGGCCCTGCAGAACGTCTCGAAGCACTCGCATGCGACGCATGCGCGGGTGGAAGTACGGCAGAGCGGGGGGGCGCTGGGCGTGCGCGTGGAGGACGATGGGCAGGGGTTCGACCCGAAGCGGTCGCGGGGCATGGGACTGCTGGGGATGGAGGAGCGCGTTCGCCAACTCGGGGGTCGGCTGGATGTAACTTCGACGGGGGGGAAAGGCGCGACGATCAGCGTTACTCTTCCGGCGCCGGTCAGGCCCGCTACTGAATAATGCCTTTCCGGACTGCGTAAAGGATTAGTTCCGGCACGCCGTGCAGATTCAGCTTTTGAAGAATATTGGCGCGGTGGGCATCGACCGTATAGACGCTGAGGCCAAGGATGTTCGCTACTTCTTTGTTCGTCTTGCCTTCCGCGAGTAACTGAAGGACCTCGCGTTCGCGCGCGGTCAGAAGGTCATAGCTGTCTTCCACCTGCTTGTCGCGAATCTGTCGAACATAATCTTCGAGAAGCATCTTGCTGATCACCGGGCTGAAGAACGACTTGCCTTCAGCGACGGATCGGACGGCGCGGATCAGGTCGGCTTCGGCGGAGTTTTTCAGAATATAGGCGCGCGCTCCGGCTTTGAGGGCGCGGAGCACGTAGCCTTCATCCGAATGCATGCTCAGGACGACGACGTTGGTGGACGGCTGGTCCGCAACGATCTGACGCGTGGCTTCGATGCCGTTAAGTTGCGGCATGCCAATGTCCAGAACGGCAACGTCGGGATGATGCTTTGAGACCAGATCGACGGCTGCGCGGCCGTCATCAGCTTCAGCGATGACTTTGAAGTCGGGCTGCTGCTCCAGAAGAAGGCGAATTCCGGAGCGGATGATGGTGTGGTCGTCGGCGAGGAGAATTCGGATCTGCGCCACTCGAATCGCAGAATAGCGCATGGCCGATATCATGGTGGCCGAATGACGATCAGGAGAAAACCGGAAGAACTGCGCAGCTTCCGCTGGTTCGGACCCAACAACATGCGAGGGTTCAGCCATCGGTCGCGGATGAAGCAGACGGGCTTCCGGCAGGAGGACTTTACCGGGCGACCGGTGATCGCGATTGTGAACACGTGGAGCGAGATCAATCCGTGTCACGCGCATTTGAGAGAGCGAGCGGAGGCGGTGAAGCGCGGCGTCTGGCAGGCGGGCGGGTTCCCGGTGGAGATCCCTGCGTTTTCGATTTCGGAGACGTACGCGAAGCCCAGCCCGATGCTCTACCGGAATCTTCTTTCGATGGATACGGAGGAGTGTCTGCGAAGTCTGCCCATTGACGGCGCTGTGTTGATGGGCGGGTGTGACAAGACGACGCCGGGACTGCTGATGGGAGCGATCAGCATGGATCTTCCGGGAATTTACCTACCCGCGGGTCCGATGCTGCGGGGCAACTGGAACGGACAGCCTCTGGGCAGCGGCACGGATCTGTGGAAGTACTGGACGGAGCGATGTGCGGGGACGATTTCGGAAGACGACTGGGTGAATATCGAGAACGGGATCGCGCGCTCGCCTGGGTTCTGCATGACTATGGGCACGGCGGCGACGATGACTGCCCTGTCGGAAGCCTTGGGCTTCACGCTGCCGGGCGCATCCTCGATTCCGGCGACGGACTCGAATCACACGCGCATGGCGATGAACTGCGGTGAACGCGTGGTGCAGATGGTATGGGAGGACTGGAAGCCGTCGGATTTCCTGACGATGAAATCGTTCGAGAACGCGATTGCGGCGGATATGGCGATCGGCGGGTCGACGAATGCGTTCATTCATCTGGTCGCGTTGGCGGGACGATGCGGTTGGAAGCTTGACCTGAAGAAGTTCGATGAGATTGCGCGGCACGTTCCCGTGCTGGCGGATATCCGGCCTTCGGGGAGATTCCTGATGGAGGATTTCTATTACGCGGGCGGGCTGCGGGCGCTTCTGAGCGAGATGAAAGACTTGCTTCATTTGGATGCGCTGACGGTCAATGGGCGAACGCTGGGCGAGAATCTGGACGGCGCGCGGGTTGTGAATCGCGAGGTGATTCGGGAGCGCGAGAATCCGCTGCAGGATAGCGGCGGGACGGCGGTGCTTTACGGGAGTCTATGTCCGGATGGGGCAGTGATCAAGACGGCGGCGGCGAGTCCGAAGTTCCTGAAGCACACGGGTCCGGCAGTTGTTTTCCGCGATTACAACGATATGGATGCGCGGATTAACCGCGAAGACCTGGACGTTACCGAGGACTCCGTGCTCGTTTTGCAGAACGCTGGGCCGCTGGGCGGACCGGGGATGCCGGAGTGGGGGATGCTGCCGATTCCGAACAAGCTGCTGCCTTCGGGTGTCCGCGATATGGTGCGGATTTCGGATGCGCGCATGAGCGGGACGGCGTATGGGACCTGCGTTCTGCATGTCTCGCCTGAGAGCTTCACGGGCGGGCCGCTGGCGCTTGTGAGGGATGGCGATCCGATTTCGCTTGATGTGGAGGCACGGCGGCTGGATGTTCTGATTTCCGAGGAAGAACTTGCGAAGCGTCGGGCGGTGTGGCGAAAGCCCGAGGCGAAATATTCGCGCGGCTACATGGCGCTCTACGCGGAGCGCGTGACGCAGGCGCACCTGGGCTGCGATTTCGATTTTCTGGACGGGCGGGCTCCGTTGCCGGAGCCCGAGATCCATTAATCAGAAGACCACTCCCTCGCGGTCGTGGCTCGGTAAAACCGGTCTACAGGCTTGAGCCTGAGCCGCCGCCGGTAGATGCAGGTTTGGCAGATGGCTGGGCGGCGAGCCCGGACTGCGACGTGTGATGATCTACTGGCTGCGTCTGATGGCGCGAATAGCGGAAGGAGTAGCTGGCGAGCCAGACGTAATCCGCGAACGCGGCGTCGCCGTGACCACCGGTGATGACATCTGGCACGCTGCGGGTGCGATCGCGATAGAAGGCCTTGCCGATGCTGACCGAGAGAAGGTGCGAACCGTGCACGTACTGTGCGCCGGGTTCGAGAGAGATGGCGAATCCAGGACGGCGGAAGCCGAGATTGTCGGCGGGGAAGAGATTACGGGCGGGCACGCCTTCCATGCGAGGGCCAAATGTGACGGTCAGGCCTTTGACCTTAGAGATGGGCACTGCGACTCCGGCTTCGAGCAGGTATTGATCGCTGATCGCGTTGAATTGCGTCAGGGTCTGGGGATTCGGGGTCGCGCCGGTGCGATAGACGTCATTGATGCTCTGCAGCATCGCGGTGTAGACGCCGTTGAAGTAAAGCTGCGTTGAGTGGACGTTCTTAAACGAAGACCACTGGAACGGGACGCCCCATCCGCCCTGTCCGGGCTGGATCGAGTAGTCAACGATCTGCGTGTGAGGACCCTTGCCGTCGAAGGCGTCGACGACGTTCGATACATCGTCTTTGCCGGTGGGCGCCACAAGGCCAATGCCCAGCTGCACATTGCCGCGGGTGTTCTCCGTCGTGTTGAACAGCCATCCGTTGACCATAAAGGAAATGTCGCCGATGCCGGATGAAGTGTAGGTAATCGGCGAGTTGTGCTGGTGACGGCTGGCGAGCATTAGGGGGACATAAGCCGAGACGCTGATGCGGTGGGAAATCTGATAGGTCACGGCGAAGTTCTGCAGGTTGAGCTTATTCATGACCTGCGTACCCTGCTCGATGCGGTAGGTCTGTTCCGTGGGTCCGACGAAATGGCGGAACGAGAACTGATGCCGATAGGCGTCGCCGAATTCGAAATCGCCCGGCTGAAGATATCCGCCGGTGCTCTCAGGGCCGCCGACTTCGCCGCTGGAGCGAGAGACGATGCAGCCCTGACCAAAGACTGGCTGGGCGATAAGGGCACCCAATGCCGAAGTTAATATCGCCGCGGCGATGCGTGACCTGTATTTCATAGAAACTCCGATTGCCACATGCTAATGGCCGCTTATTGTAGCCGCAATAGTAGAAAAATATTAATGCGTCCGGACAACTAATGTGAGATAAGGAAAGGCAATGTTGAACAGAGTGGCGACTGTCGCTGTAGCGATCTGCGCCGCTATCCCTCTACTGGTTGCCGGCGCGCCTAAAAAAGACGCGCCGGCAGAACTGAATCTCACCGATATGGACGGGAAGAGGGTTCATCTCAAGGACTATCGCGGAAAGATCGTGGTCCTCAATTTCTGGGCGACGTGGTGCGGACCGTGTAAGGAAGAGATGCCGATGTTCGTCGCGACGGAGAAGGAGTGGGCGGCGAAGGGCATCGTGTTCATCGGCGCGTCGCTCGATGAGCGCGCGGGGCAGAAGGTAATCCCAGAGTTCGTGAAGAAGTTTCAGATCGATTTCCCTATCTGGAAGGGCGCGACGGCGGACGATCTCGGGCGGCTCGGGATGGGCGAGGCGGTGCCCGCAACGGCTTTTCTCGATGAACAGGGGATGATCTTCGCGCGTGTGCAGGGCGAGATCAAGAAGGAAGAACTCACCGAACGGCTGAAGTGGATTACGGGCGATCGGAAGGATCCGGCGCCGAATCCGCTCCTGCGCAACCTGTAGCGGCTGAACCTCAAGGAGCGTCGGAGCGCCTCAGTGTAACTGATGTGGGCTGTCGAGATAAGCCCATCGTTCCGCCAGTTTGCCACCAGCAATCCGCCAGATCACAATTCCGCCGAACTCGATCCGCTGCTGACGATCGCGATCGGTTGCCCGCCATACATTTCGTACCACCACCTTGTCTGCTTCAGCGACGATGTCTTCGATGATTACGTGAATGTCGGGGAAGCGCTTGAAAACTGCCGCCAGGTATTGCTTGGGGCCTTCGGGACCAGGCTCCGCGCCGGGAGGCGCGTCGGCTCCATGTTCCCGGTAATCACTGGTGAAATTTCTGTCGGCCGCAGTCAGGTCCTGTCGATTCACAAAGTCCTCGAAATGGCTGCGCACGAACGCCTTTGCTTCTACCGTTGTCATCTCGCCTCAAGATTATCCGAGGCTGAAGAAACCGTCCAATGCCCTGGGAGCATCAACCGATAATTTTCCGCGGCAATTGTTTTTCGGATTGCGTTCCCGAAGCGACTCTCCATATGTTGAGGAACCCTTCGACCGCCGGGGAACGGTCGGCAGCCCTCAGGAGAAAGCCGCACGTGACTTCTGCAACTTTCCCATCCAGTTCCCGGAAAGCAACGCCATCGGATTTCCGACTTCGCACACACTCGGGGAAGAGCGTTATGGCTCCAAGCGCCGGGATCAGACCGAGTGATACCGAAACACCATTGGACTCGTGGATCACGTCGGGACGAAATCCGCTTGTCTCGCACATTCGAAGTACGGCGTCGTAACATGCTGGCGCAAGATGGCGGGGATAGAGAACCCATCGTTCCCGCTTCAGATCAGCCATCCTGATTCGCTTCCGGGAAGCGAGCGCGTGCGAATCCGGCAGGGCCAGGATGAAGCGGTCCACAGACACAGGCTCGAACGTGAAATGCTCCTGCTCGGGCACAGGCGGATGAAGAAACCCGAGATCGATCCGGTGCCGCGCCAGCGCTTCACCTTGCTCCGGGGCGGCCATCGTAAATGTTGAGAGCCTGGTTCCGGGATACCGCCTGAGATACTTCAGCACAACAGACGGAAAGTTATGAAAAGGGGCGCATGGTTCGAATCCGATGGCGAGGGACTGTTCCGGCCGGTTGCCTACATGTCTCGCCGCGTGAATGGCGCGGTCGTGATGCCGCAGCGTTTCGCGCGCCTCCTCGGCGAACACCTCACCGGCTTTGGTCAGCGAGATCGAACGCTTCGTCCGCTCCACAAGCGGCGCTCCAATAAATCGTTCGAGGCTCTGGATCTGACGTGTCAAAGCCGGCTGCGAGATTCCAACCTTCCCCGCCGCCCGGCCAAAGTGAAGTTCATCAGCCAGGGCGGCAAAATATCGAAGTTGATTCAGAGTGGCGTCGAGCGGCTGCGCCATTGATCTCTACAGTACCTGAACAGAACCGTTCGCAATCTGTAATGACCCGAGGTTATTATTCCGTACCCGGCGGGCATTGGCGCATTCCCCCAGCTCCTCCGTAATATCGAATCGAGGGAGACAAGAATGATTTTGATTACCGGCGCCAGTGGAAACGTCGGGCGAGAAGTTCTGAAACAGATATCTGCGACGGGGGCGCAAGTTCGGGCAGCGTACCAATCCCCCGAAAAGGCCGCCGAAGCGCCGCAAGGCGTTGAAACGGTCATCGTGGATTTCAACCGGCCTGAGACGCTTGGCGCAGCACTGAAGGGCATCGGCAGCGTATTTCTCGTGGGTCCCGTGGCCCCGAACCTGGTGGAACTCGAAAGCAAAGCGACGGAAGAAATCAAACAGTCCGGAGTCCGGCGTTTAGTGAAGCTATCGGCGATGGGTACGCGCGCGGCAACCTTTCCCCGGCAGCACGCCGACTCCGAGGACCGCATAAAGGATTCCGGAGTTCCCTGGACGTTTCTCCGCCCAAACGGTTTCATGCAGAACATGGTGATCTATAATGCCCGAACCCTGCGTGACCAGAATGCATTTTACGGGTCGCAGGGTGAAGGACAGGTGAGCCATGTCGATATCCGTGACGTCGCCGCAGTCGCGGTTCGCGTTCTGATCGAAGATGGCCATGCCGGCCGGACATACACGCTCACGGGGCCTGAGGCCCTTTCGAATTCGCGGATCGCCCGGATTCTGTCTGACAGTCTGGGCCGCCAGATCCAGTACGTGAATCTTCCACCCGAGCAGATGAGACAGGCCCTTGCCGGCGCCGGCATGCCGGAGTGGAATGCGAACGGAATTCTTGATCTGGAAACGTTGTATCGCGACGGTGGGGCAAGTACTGTTACCGGGGACGTAGAACTGGTCCTTCGAAGACAACCATTCACGTATGCGGAGTTTGCGCGTGACTATGGGCCGGCCCTGGGAGGGCTTTGACACTGCCTGTTGCTTGCGGCTCGAAATCGTGTCAACTGCCTAGCCGGAAGTGGAGACTTTCGGCAATCGGGAAATCACGCTCAGACAGCCAGATGGAAGGCGCAAGACGAATCGGGCGATTGCGTGATGCCATAGGCGCCGAACCATAATGGCAGGATGGGCTTCTTAAAGGCCGCCACGCTCGCCTTCCTTTCGTACCAACTTTTTGCGCAGTCTGACTGGCCAACTTACGGCCATGACTCCGGCGGGCAGCGATATTCGCCGCTGACTCAAATCACTCCGGCGAATGTCGGCGGGCTGGAGCGCGCGTGGACGTTTCACGTCGGGAAGCCGGGCTCTGAGGCAACGCCGCTGGTGGTCGGGGGAGCGATGTATCTGACCTCGCCGAGCGCCATCTTCGCGCTGGAGCCAGAAACCGGCAAGTTGATCTGGAGTTACCCCGCCGAAACTGTGACCAAACGTGGCGTGGCGTATTGGCCTGGCGACGCGAAGACGCATGCGCGGGTTTATGTGGGGTCGGGCAGCGATTTGATTGCGATTGACGTGACGACGGGCAAGCCCGCGCCTGCGTTCGGGAACGAAGGGCGCGTGGATATGAAGAAGGGCGTGCTCGGGGAATTGACGGACGCGCGCTTCTCGATGATGTCGCCGCCAGCGGTCTACAAGGACATCGTGATCACCGGAAGCAACAACAATGAGCCTGCGCCGAGCCAGGGAGCTTACGGCGATATCCGCGGGTGGGACGCGCGCACAGGCAAGCTGGTCTGGACTTTTCACACAGTGCCACGACCGGGAGAGCCGGGCATCGAGACCTGGGAAGGCGATGCCTGGAAGAACCGCTCGGGCGTGAACAACTGGGGCCTGATGACGGTAGACAGCGAGCGGGGTCTGGTGTTCGTGCCGCTGGGATGCCCGACGACGGATTTCTATGGCGCGGACCGTCACGGCGACGGGCTCTACGGAAATTCGCTGGTCGCGCTGGATGCGGCGACCGGGAAGATGAAGTGGTTCCGGCAACTCGTGCATCACGACATCTGGGACTACGATGCCGCAGCGCCTCCGGCGCTGATCGAGATCGCGCGGAACGGGGGGAAGATTCCGGCCGTCGCACAGATTACGAAGATGGGGCTGCTGTTCGTCTTCAACCGCGTGACAGGCGAACCGATTTATGGGCTAGAAGAGCGCCCTGTGCCGCAGAGCCACATTCCCGGGGAGCAGACTTCGAAGACGCAGCCGTTTCCGCTGAAGCCGCCGCCGCTTTCGAAAATGCAGTTCACGCCGGAGGATATTTACAAGTCGACGCCTGAGCATTCGGCCTTCTGTCATGCGCTCTGGAAGGACGAGCATATGTATACGGAAGGTCCGTATACGCCGATGGCGCTGGAGGGCAACGCGCTGACTTTTCCGAGTACGCTCGGCGGAGGGAACTGGAGCGGGGTGTCGTTCAGTCCGGCGCTGGGGTATGTGTTCACGAACGTGAACAACCTCGCGCAATGGGGACACATGGAGCAGAGGACGGATGCCAGGACGGGAGCAGTGACGTGGGTGCGGACATCATCGAACGGTTCGTCGTATGCGCGGTTCTGGAATCCGGAGACGCATATTCCCTGCACGGAGCCTCCTTTTGGAGAACTGGTGGCGGTGAATGCGAATACGGGGGATATCGCGTGGCGGGTTCCCCTGGGGACCATTGATTCCCTGGAAGCGAAAGGTCTGCATCACACAGGCGCACCGAATCTGGGCGGGAGCATCGCGACGGCGTCCGGTTTGGTATTTATCGCGGCGTCAAACGACAACCGGATCCGCGCGTTTGACGCAAAGAGCGGAAAGGAAATGTGGGCCGGGACGCTGGAGGCGGACGGGGAGGCGACGCCCATCACTTATATGGGGAAGGACGGACGGCAGTACGTGGCGATTATGGCCGGCGGAGGCAGTTTTTGGGGCGCGCCGGGCGGCGATGCGATGGCGGTGTTCGCTCTTCCGCAGGCATCCGTTCAAAAGGGGAGATAATCGGGGCATGAAGCGCGTACTTTGGTTTTGCGCGGCGGGCGCTTTGGCGCTGGCGGACACCGGCACACCGACAAGATCGAGCCCTTCGGACTATTCGTCGCACGAGTCGGTCCGGTACGCGACGATCGCGGCGAACTATATGACTCAGTCGCAGGTGGCTACGGTATTTTCGGGGGCGGTCAGCAAGAATTTCGCGGTCGTCGAGATTGCCGTGTTTCCCGAGCAAGGGCAGACGTTCGATCTGGAGGCGCTGGACTTCGCGCTGAAGGCGGAGTCGGGCGACCGCCTTTTCGCTGCGACTCCGGAGGAAGTGGCATGGCACGGAAAAAAACCGCCGTCATCTTCGGCGCCGCCATCCGATCCGACGCGCGGCGTGAACGTGATTACGGAGGCGGGGGTAGGGTACGGGACGCGCACGAACCCGGTTACCGGCAAGACCGATCATGGCGTGGCGACCTACGGAGGCGCTTCGGTGGACAACCGGCCCGCGCCGCCTATGCCGTCACAAACCTCGTCGGCTGACGCGACGTATGTAGTCGAAGGGAAACTGCGGGGGCTGGAATTACAGGAAGGGCAGACGACGCGGCCCGTTTCGGGCTACCTTTACTTCCCGCTGAGCAGGAAGCCCAAGAACGGGCCGCTGATTCTGGAGTATTCAAGGAGCGGTGAGCGCGCCGCACTGACGCTGTCAGTCCGCTGAATTACTATTCTTCGTCGTCCTCTTCTTCGAAGTCCTCGTCGAGTTCTTCGTCGTCGAAGTCCTCTTCTTCGTCCACGTCGTCTTCGTCTTCATCCTCGTCTTCGTCGTCGAGGTCATCAGCCTCGTCGGCGTCTTCTTCGTCTTCCTCGGCCTCTTCGTCTTCGTCGTCGAGGTTGTCTTCCTCTCCCCTATCGTCGTCGAGGTCGTCGAAGCCGACGTCGTCGGGATTACGTTTGGGGGGACTCATCTCCCATTTGCTTGCAAAGTCGTCCAGAAATGCCATATCTCCTCTTGATAAACGATGCTGGTGAAGCTCTGCAAGACGGCAGCCTTTGTGACCTCTCCCACCGCCGGTCTTTTCTTGCTCCTTCGATTGCAGTGTACACGGTTCATTCCCGCGGCGGTAGCGACGCGCGAATGATACTGACGCACTGGGTTACACTGGGATTTCAACGCAAAAATGAAGGAAAGAATTCGTTCCACGACGGTTCTGTGTGTGCGCCGGGATGGAAAGGTTGTGATGGCCGGAGACGGGCAGGTGACGCTGGGGAGCGAAGTATTGAAATCCACGGCGCGCAAGCTGCGAAGGCTGTACAACGACAAGATTCTGGCCGGCTTTGCGGGATCCACCGCGGACGCGCTTTCCCTGACGCTTCGGTTTGAAGCGAAACTCGAGCAATTTAACGGAAATTTACCCCGGGCAGTTGTAGAACTGGCAAAAGAGTGGCGGACGGACAAGATCCTCCGGCACCTGGAGGCGTTGCTCCTGGTTGCGGACGCGAAGAACACTTATATAGTGAGCGGCAACGGCGACGTGATCGAACCGGACGAAAACGTGGCGGCGATCGGATCGGGCGGCCCATTCGCGCTGGCGGCTTCGACCGCGCTGATGCGGCACACAAAACTTTCGGCGCGGCAGATCGCGGAAGAAGCGATGAAGATCGCAGGTAACACGTGCATCTATACCAACGGGAACGTCAACTACG
>Ga0206900_1063_pt1 | contig 29432 bp, 27 predicted proteins | sample Alteio_BWOrgHeat_46_FD_153235 | JGI IMG/M metagenome (GOLD analysis project Ga0206900, IMG submission 153235) | Enriched cells from forest soil in Barre Woods Harvard Forest LTER site, Petersham, Massachusetts, United States -... | ecosystem: Environmental > Terrestrial > Soil > Temperate forest >... | reverse complement strand
TCCTTACCTTTGGCGTGCCGAACGACACCATCACCGAAGAGTTCTTGTGGCATGTTGGCCATTCGATTCTTGCCGTGCTCTAAAAAATATACGATCCTAGTTATCTTCTGGTTTTCGAATAGCGCATGGCCTTCCACAGATCGAAATACCCGCTCGAACTCCGGAAATGACAAAAACACTTCAACTTCTCCCTCTAGGCCCCGCACAAATTTCGCGGATGCTTTGGACCAAACAGCTCTCTCCGATTGACTATCCATGAAAAACTTCAGATTGAATTTCAGTAGCCATCGTCCTCCTTCGGTTTTGTCGATTACACATTTGTTGCTACTTGCCGCACGGGAAAGCGCGACCGCCTGCATTTTGACTGTGTAATCTGCAGCGTGCCCAATCAGTTGACCGATACGACGGTCACCGCTGGATGTACCTCCACGCATGTTATGTTCCCCAAACGAGGAGTATTGTCCGGAGTAAAGGATTCCAGTGTCTTTCGCGGTCCTAAAGCTAAGTAGGTCCACTCCATTTTCGAAAAGTAGCGCGAACTCCCTTGCGTATGCCCGTCCCTCTAGCGATAGAAATTTAATGGCGACTTCAACATCATTCAAATTTCTGAAGCGAGTAGTGCCAATGAGGTGGTGAAAACACTTGGCAACATCGTTATCGTTCATCCGCCAAATGGCATGTGAGTCATTGGCGGACAGAACCGCTCGTACCCGTTGCGACCATGTTGCGTCCATGCCTCACCTCGCTCGACCCGTTTATCACTAATATTGACGCTACGGACCGATCACCGAACGATGACGCTAGTGCCGTTTTTCGCCCACTGATAAAGCTTCGCAGCGTCTTCTTTCTTCAAGTTGACACATCCGTGTGAACCGATCTTAGCGGCTTCCGGCGTGAAGTTATCTAGTGTTCCAAGTCCCGCCCGCATCGCTAAATGGCGAAGTTCAATGTGATTTCCGGCGTGAATGGCTCGTCCCTGATCAAAGAACATGGCGTAGGGCATTGGATGGCCGGATTGGCTACTAACGTGGTGGGGGTCTTTCCACTGAATAATGAAATGACCCGGACGAGTTGGCGTTTTGTCGTCACCCAGAACGCAATCGAATTCGAAAATTCGTTTGTTGCCCTCATACGCAACCAGCTTCTGATTGCTTGATGTCACCTCTATCCGCTGCATGCTCGCCTCCAGCGGCCAAGTATACGCCGTATTCAAACACACCCGGCTAGTCCGTTAAACAGAATACCCACTTCCGTTCAAAATTTCGACTCTCGGCCCAGCGACCCCAGAGCGCCCCGCCCGGAGGTACCGCTCCAAGCGAGTTTTCCGGTTACACCGACTATTGAACAGTTTGCTTGGAGAAGTGTTCAAAGCCGTGCGTACGTCTCAGAAAGGGGTCCTTTGTGCAACGTCGGCAGAAACGTTCGTTTAGTCTGTTTCCTTGCCGCCTCGGTCAATCCCACGTACGTAGCCGCATTTTGTGCATTTATAAAGATCACCGAAAAAGAGCCCGAGGCCTTTAAACATAAGACCTCCTGAAAGAAAGTTGACGGCATCGACGAACCCGGTTAATCCCCGTTCGGCCACCTTTTTCGCGCCCGTATTGCCCTCACCGGCCATCGCCTCCGAGGCAGTTGCGGGCACGCTCTTCGTGAATTCTGCACACTTCTTGCATCTAAAGTAGCTGTCAGAAAAATCCGGCCGCTGTCGAGCTTGGCCGAAGGGGCGGGCAACGGAGCCGGGTTAACCTGTCGCCTGAGGAGCGCACTGCGCTGGCAAAGAAAAGCGGCCGCGGCGCGCTGGAAAAACGCGAAGCCGAAACCTAAGGCCGCCGGGGCGTGAATGCTCGCGTACGGCCAACAGGGAGTGCCTGCGGAGTGCCCTCTTTGCTCATTACTGGGATCTAGCCGGAACTCGTCGAGCGACGGGGACGTCACGCTTGAGTGCCGCCGGTGCGGGCAATTCGATATGACGATAGAGTTCCACCGAGATTTTGGGGGGAGCAAACTTGGGTACCGGAGCCTGCTCGACGGGCAGCGTTTTGGTCTCTCGGCCGCTTGCCGACAAGCCCACGAATCCGGACGACGGCTGAAGCTAATGCCCTCAAATTGGGCCCAGTACGCGGCCGCCCATCAGAATTCCACGGTATCGACGCGAATTGAAAAGACGCTTCGGTATATCGCCGCTCAGTCCCGTCGGCCCGGCGGGTTTGTGACGGTGAACAAGGATAACGACTACCCAGTGGCGGACTGCCAGGGGTCCGAAGAATTCGGCGTTTATCTAGGGCACCTTGCGAGCGACGGAATGATCTTAGGTCGAATACAGGAAACTGATGCTATCTGCTCCCCGACGATCAAAGGCTGGCAGGCAATGGAGCCTCATCTCGCGCCGGGCGGTGTGCCTGGAACTTGCTTTATCGCGATGTCATTCGATCCTAAACTCACGGAAGCATTTGACCTCGGATTTATGCCTGCGATTGAAGATTGCGGCTTTAGCGCCGTCCGAATCGATCGCAAAGAGCACAACAACCAAATCACCGACGAGATCATGGCCGGGATACGTAGCGCGGAGTTTATGGTCGCGGACTTCACCGGCCACCGCGGCGGCGTGTACTACGAAGCCGGATTCGCCCGCGGGCTCGGTCGCGAGGTGATTTATTGCTGCCGGGAAGACTCGTTCACGGAGCGACATTTCGACACGAGCGTGATCAACCACGTAGTGTGGACTGGCCCCAAGGATCTTCGCCGCAAACTGGCGGATCGCATCAAGGCGACGATTCTGCCAAAAGCCTGATTGGAGCCGGTAACAACAATCGCGCCCCATGTCCTCCTTGGCTTACACATCGGTCCGCCCTTGCCCGATGCAACACTCATTATCGGAAGCGGTCACGTCCGTCCGACATCGCGCGGGTGTCCTGCTTCCGGGATCTTTGAAAACCGAATATCAGAGGACGCCTGAAGCGCGTTTACCCGGAGCCGGATCGAGGCTCCGGAGAGCCCGGCGAAAATGCTTTTTTCGCAAAACGAACCCAAGCCTGAGTGTTGGGCGGGGGGTCCAGGAGTCATGGTACTAGCCAATTAAAAATCTTGGCGGAACCCCTCGTGTCCTTTAGTACACTCCAGCCATGGATTTACACAAGGGGATTTCCCGGGCTGCAGACGATACCGCTCGCTCGGGGATCAGCTTGGTCGTAACAGTTGTTGTGGCGGTAGTCGTGGTGGGCGCTATTTGCGTCACAGCGCTGCTCGGGATGCGCGGATTCCTCGGGGGCTAGGATGGCGATTCGATATTCCGTTCCCGTTGAGCAACGGCACGGTAACCGGCCGCATGGTGACTGACGGGAGACTGGGATACTTGACGGGCAACGATGGCCTCTGAGCAACGCGGTAACCGCAATTCCGCCAAGGTTTCTCAGTGATTTACCCGCCTAGCCGCTCAGCCCGATGGCACACTCTCAGCCGAGAGCGGGCACGTAGCAAAGGAACGAACCGAAATTAGTATCTGCGCCGATATCCGAGCAGCAGCAGCGAACAGGAGATCAAGGCTAGTGAGCCCGTGTTGACCTCGGGCGTTATTATCGCTGTCCACTGCCCCGGAACAGATGTAAAGGCTTGATAGTCGGCCTCACCCACCCGAATTCCCGAGGAATCGAAAATAAAGGCTTGAAAAAAGGATGAGTCCCCCACATTTAGTTCCCCCGTGGCGTCGGAGAACTGCTCGGTCACGATGTCGCGCGCATCGGATGAACCCCCAGCAAAGCCTGCGCCTAGATGCCATTGATCGATATGGGTTCCACAACCTGCGAGAAATATCTCGTCGGGATACCCGTCTTGGTTCGAGCTGAACGTTCTCGCTCCGTCGCTGATGGTGGCGGATATAATCCCGCCGATCCCCGGAATCCCACCCGGAAACCCCAGGCTGCCGACGAAGCCGCAATTCTCGAACTCCGATATGGAGGGAATTGGGTCGGGAAACGGACTGGCCACCTGAACTGTTGCTGTGATCTGAGTTGGAGGTGTCGGTCCGAACACCGGGTCCCAAGGACCAGAGAAATTGTCGAATGGAGCTCCCGTGTACGTGTAGATGACGTCGGCGGAAGCGATTGGCGAGAAGGTGAACAGCAACAGGGCGGCGGCGGCGATCGTGTGCATTCCGCGAGTATATAGAAGGCCAAGGCCAAGCACCGGATAGGTTATCGCCGAGCCACGGCAAAATCGACGGGAAAGGGTTTGAGCAAGCGCGATTTGTTCGCCGAAAGTCTTTACTCAGGTTCAGCGTGGCCTTATTCTTCCATGGAAGGAGAAGCCATCCATGAAAAGATTCTACTTGGTTCTGGCAGTACTGGCCCTCGCGGCTCTGCCTATTTCGCGAATAGTGGGACAGGGAGGGAATGTCACTCCACACAGCCCCGTCGTCGTCGCAACCTACGAGTATCTGAACCAGACGGCCCCGATCCCGCCCGCCGACATACTTGTTGCAAGCGATTCCGGTTTCTACAGGGTCTCAACATATGCCACAGCTGGCTCACAGTCATTTCTTCCACCGCCCAGTCAATTCGCCTATATGTGCCCCTTCTTCCGATTTTCTTCAGATTTTGGTGGGTCGACGACAGTTACCCTCCCAGCTGTCTCTGACGTTGGCTATGGTCCCTGCATAGTGCTCGGAGGCACGGGCTTCGGGCAGTCGCTCTCGGGAGCCGTTCCGCTGCATATCAAGTCCGGAAACCACTTGAAGTTTGAAACCGCGACATCTAATGTCGGAGGCGAGCCCTTCAGCGTCTATATCGTAGTTGAGAAACTATAGCTGTTCGGCCCGAGGTCTTCAATGTCCAGATAGGCGAGCAAGGACTCCCACAGCAATTGCGGGAATCACAAACGCTCGCCTTGGGCGTTGGTGTCTTCGCCTTCCTTTCACCGGCCCGCGCTAGACAATTGCTAGACTCCCGCAAAAACACGATGAAACAGGATGATATTTGGCCAACAGGATGAACGCAGAATCAACGAGTTAACACAGGTTGTCAGCCGTCGGAACCAGTCTTATCGGGTTCGAGACCCGTCGTCCCCGCCACTAATCTCTATTAAATTTCCTCAACAAGTCCCGAGCGTTTAGCTGACTCCGCGCTGGATCTCGATGCGGCGAGTTCCTCGCGTTCGCGCGTAGATTAGAATATCGGGAGACGGCCGTCTTCGCTCCGCGATTCCGGCCATCTCCATCCGTCTCTTGATTTATACCGACAACAACCGATCGAAAAACGACCGATACCGCTGCAGCCCAACACGCAGATCCTCGGTCGAAACATTCTCGCCCGAATCCCAGCTATGCTCCAGCTTGCCTCGCTCATCCGAAAACAACTGAGCCAGCCGAGCCATTACAGCCGCAACCAGTTCATCGCCGTTCTTTACCGCCGAACGCGGATCGTCAACGAAGCTGGTCTGAACGTCCTGCCAGCGCCGTCGAAACTCCCCGAGCTCGTTTTCCGCGAAGAGCGGCGTATGGTTGGCCGTCGCCGGGACAACAGCCTCGTTCCGCCGCTCTCCGCTCAGGCTCCGCGCCACATCCGCCGTGCTCAGTGGACGCTCAACCTTTTCCTCTTTCGCTTCTTCAATTACCTGGCTCTCCCGTATCATCGTTTTACCTCCTCAAGATGCCGCGCGTGGGCGGGTCCTAGTAATTCCTCAAACAGCGACCGATAATGCACCATCGCCTGACGTAGATCCTCGGTATTGGCGCGGCCTTCCGCATCTCGCGCCGCGATATCGTGCGCCGCGCGATAATTGTCGACCACCCGCGGATGATCAACCGATATATCCGCTGCCCGTTGCGCGAAATCGCTCATCGGGTAGCCTCGCGTCGACATCACGTCGCGAACGAGCCGGTCCGCCTCTGCAACCGATTCCCGCGGCGCGTCTACAAACTTCGCCTGCACCCTGCGCCAAGCCTCGGAGAATCTTTCCACCTCCGCGCCGTTAAGGTCGCGAATGTGGAATTTCTCGATGCGCTTCTGCCGTCGAAGCATCTCGTCTTCTGCCTTGCGCTGGTCGCCTCGGTCCTTGACCAATCGGTCGTACTCCGGACCGAATTGCCCGCGCAGCCGCTTCGAGCGCTGATACTGAACGAACATGATCACGCCGAAAGCGACAGCAATCACCGCAATCGCGATGAGAACAATATCTAAAGTAGTCATCAAGCCACTCCTCTGTGTGTGGGCTTCTGCCCTGCCTGCAGAAGCTCACGCATTTTCGGAGCCACTGGCCGACGACAATCGGATTTTTCTTCTCTATCGCTCGATGTGGTTATTGCTCAACGTGAATGAGACTACTTCCGCTCGCGGAGCTGATCCTGCCAGATTGCGGTCAAGGCAGCCGCCCCCCGTGCCTGCCACGCTCGTGCCTGCCGCTGTCGGCGAAAGCCCCGCATCGGACTCGTGCCGATGAGTCAGAGTCACTGTGATCCACCCTCGTCGTCGTTAATCCGAAAGGTCGACTCCTTCTCGAATAACTCGACCCGCGGATTACTCTGCGTGCGCCGGGCAGAATCACATTCTTTCCCGTCAGATCTTCCACCACCACACGGCGCGCATCCGAATCGCGATCCCGCGCGCCGCTACATCGGGCCGCCCCGAAAGCCGGGTGGCGAAATCCAGATCCGCGATCAAGGTATATTTCTTAGTTATCGCCGCACCACCTGCGCCGGAGCCGTAATCAAACCCTCCACCTTCTGCCTCAAAACCTCTTCCCCTCGAGCCCGCACCATCATCTCGCGCAATTCGGGCGAATATCGCGCCTGAATCAACGCAGGCTTATCGTCCGGCGTCATCTTCTTTGAAACATCTGAACCGCAGAACCGGGAAACTAAAACCGGCTGACCGTCCAAATGATCGAGAAACAACTCATACCGGCAGAGTTGTCGTCCCGCGAGAAACAAATCCTCCCGCAGATGATCCGGTTTCTGCGCAATCGGCGCGACGATATCCGCTGATAAAGGCGGATTCAACACTGGCCGGTAAACCTCGAACGGACTGAACCACCCCGCAATTGCGACATATCTTGCCGGCTTGTTCTTCATCAGGTCGTCGAACGGCCCTGAAATCGCCATCGCCACGTTGATGAAGATTCCGAAAACCACCGCCGCCGCGAAGATCGCACAGACCGTCCATCGCGCCACACCCGCTGATCGCCCAATCAAAGCCGCGAATCCTGCCGCCGCCGCCAGCGCAAGCCACGGCAGAAAGTCCACCTCATATCTCTGAGTGCTCAGTCCCGTAAAAATCAGAAACACGAATATCGAGCATCCCGAAAGAACCAGCGTCCATCGCGCCGGACCCAGCCTGCGCGCGAAGAGCCCCACGATCGCGCCCGGCAAAAAGGGAGCCAGAAAGATAGCGCCAATGATCGGCTCGATGAAATATTCGGGCGGTCGCGGAAAATCCGGAGGAGGCCACTCCAGAAGCGCCCACGGGAAAACTTTCGTAAACACCGGCCGCGTCAGCAGCATGTAATGAATGCCCGGCAGCGCGTTGACCAGCCGGGGATGCACCTGCCCCTGAAATGGCCCTGTGATCTGGTATTTCAAACCAAACTCCATGGGATTCCCGAATCGCGCGAAGTTATATGCCGCGATCAACAATCCCACAGCCGCGAACGGCGCCAGAAACGCCAGCGTCCGCCGTTTCGCAATCGCCACCGTGAGCAACGCGAAACCGCCGGCAATGACCATGTGCGGCCGGCACGCAACAGCCAAGCCAAACGTCAGACCCGATGCAATCGGCCACAACGGGCTCGGCGACGCGAACATCTTCGCCAGAAAGTAAAAGCCGCCTGCGACGCAGAAATATCCGCCCGCGATGGCCACCTCATAAACCATGGTCCGGTTCAGCAAAAACGGAATCGACGTGCAGAATCCCAGCGCCAGCAGCATCAGCCCGTAAAGAGCCGCCCCGATCCGAATCTGCCCGACTCGCAGAAACGTCGTCAAGGTCAACGCCGCGAACAGATATCCGCCGAAGCAAAACAGAAAAACCGCGAACCCTTCCGGCAGGTCGTGCTGAACGATCAACCGCCACGGCAGGAACAGCATAATCGCGGGTCCGGCCCCGTGATAGAGGTAAAAATGCCGGTTGTAAAGAACGGCGTCGAACATCTTGGGAATGTCCTGCGGAATATTCGGGTCCAGCGGATTGGGCAGCGCCAGCAATCGCGGATCAGGATCGTACGCCACGTAGAGATGGCCGTTGGCGAACCCTCGCGCGAGCAGATCGTAATAACCAGGCAGTTCCGTCCGCCACTGGAACTCAGTTCCCGTAGCGCGCACGCCCCATTCGTAATAGCAGCCGGTGAGCATCGCCACCGCCGCGAAAACGAGGCCTCGCCGACTCAATCCCGTTGCGCCTGCGCCCTTTTCGGGAGAAGCCCCAGGCAGAACGCCCGGATCGTCTCGCGTCTCACCTGTCGCTCCCCAAAGGCGCGATCTCATTCGCCGTCACGAACACGGGCCGGATATCAACCGGAACGTTCGCGGCGCGCTTGATCGTCTGCTCCATCGCGGGTCGCATTACGCCCAGCGTGTCCAGCATTTTCTTTGCGCCGGCGTAGTCGCCCTTCGCCTCGATCGTCAGTAGTTCTGCGGCGAGATCGCGCACCGCGCCGCGCATCTTTGTCAGGTCCACTTCCCATTCGCCGTTTCGCGAGAGGAACGCGCCTTTGTCTGTCAAATAGTTGAGCTGCACCGCCATTCCCTTGCCGTGCGCCTCATTCAGCCCGAACCGCAGCGTCCGGAACGATGAAGCAAGGAATGTCGTATAAAGCTGCGTTTCATCGTGCTTCAGATACCCGCGATCTTCGAAATGCTGAAGCATGAATAACCCGAGCACGTCCGCCTTCGCCTCTTCGATCGAGCTGTAAAGATCCTTCAGTTCCTGTCGTGCGGTCGTCTCGCGTCCGTTCACCACAATTCGATGCGGCCCGATTCCGTGGCTCATCTCGTGCGCCAGAATATGCGTGAAAAACGAATCGAAGCTCAGCGAACCTCGCGCCCGCTGTGTCAGCACCGCCTTCGAAATCGGCATGAGCGTCGTCCGGAACTTGGCCTCCTGTACATTCTTCAGCATCACGCGCTTGCTGCCCTTTTCGTGCACCACCCGTTCGTCGTTCGGCAGGTTGTACGCCGCAGTCTGAACGCCATGCGCGCCGTCCCCGGTCGCGATCACTTCATTCACCACCCGAATGGGCGAAAGCGCTCCGATTTTCTTATTCCGGTACTGAGCCTCGATCGGCAGGTGATCTTCCAGCTCCTGCATGTGATCGCCAAAGAACTTAAGCTTCGACGTTTCGGCGTCGTCCCGGACGTTCACATATGCCTCGAATGCCGCCTTATACCCGAACAACTCATCGTTGTACGTCTCGTACGGCCCGATCGTCACATCCAGCGGCGCATCCAGATCCATCCATGCCACGTCGCTTTCGTAATAGTCGTTGGAGAGGAAGGCCGCCGCTCGGCTTTCGAGAAAGCGCTTCAGGCTCGCGTTACCTGTAGTCTTCGCGGCCTCGCGCAGCAGTTCCGCGCACCGGGTCAACTCCGGGCGATACGCTTCTGAATAAGGAATCGTCTTCAGATCTCCGGACCCGTTGCGCCGGATCACCGTGAAGAATCCCTCCGCCTGCTTCCTCGCCTCCGGATCCAGCTTCTTCGCCCACGCTTGGAACTGCTCCCGCGTGAGACCTTCCGGATAAAACGCAGCGCCCAGTGGCTTGATGTCCGGAACTCCCGGCAGGAACGCCTTGTGCCCGTCGAGATCCGACCAGGGCCCTTTATTAAGCCAGTAGTAATCGAACCGCGCCTTCCCGATCGGCGATTGTTCCGCTTTCAGCTTCGCCTCGAGCGCAAGGTTTCCGCCCCACAACTGCTGGAGAAAGATCCGGTCGATCACGCGCGCCGCTTCGATCAGTTTCCTGAGCGCCTCGCGATCTCCATTGGAAAGGTTGCTGGTATCCGCCCGAAGTTCCACGGGCGCCAGGCGCGCGCTCATTTGCCGCAATTCTTCGATACTCGGGTCGGCCGCCGAAAGGAGAGTAGTCATCGCGAGAGTAACAGGAATTGTAAGTCCTTTTTTGCCCATGGCTCAATCGTTTACGCGCTATTCAGCATAAGGCGCGGCGCTCTGTGTCTAGCATCGTCCCAGGAGAGGGCGGCTTTGGTCAACGATTCCGAAGAGACGATGAGTCCGGAAAACCGGGCGCAGATGGTCGCTCATTTTGCCGCCGGTATCGCGCATGATCTGAACAACGAGCTCACCCTTATTCTCAACCATCTCGAACAACCGGATACCCGTCGCGCCAAACTTTCCTCCCATCGCTGCGCGCAGCTCGCTTCGAGCCTCCTCGCCTTTTGCAGAAGCGAAACCCTCGATCTTGAAAAAACCAATGTACCCAGATACCTTGCGGCGCTGGCTTCCGAACTTCCGGTCGCGCCCGGCGTTCGCATCGACATCCAATTCGAAGACGTCCTCCCCGATATCCTCTCCGCGCCCTTCGCTCTGCGCCGCGTCCTCGCGAATCTCGTCTCGAACGCGTGCGATGCGATGCGCGGCAGCGGTCGAATCCTCTTTTATGCGGCTCCCGGAGTGATCGAAGTCCGCGACTCGGGTCCGGGCATTCCATCCGAAGATCTCGAACGAATCTTTAAACCGTTCTACACCACCAAACCTCGCGGAACCGGATTAGGCCTGGCTATTGTCAGGGACCTGATGCGCCTGCAGAAGGGCTCCGTCAGCGCGCGGTCCGAGCTCGGCAAGGGCACGGTATTCGCGCTTCGATTTCTCACCTTCCCGGTACCATTCCATCGAAAAGGGCACGCCTGAGATGAAGCTTCGAACCGCTGCCGCACTGTTTCTTGCCGCGATTCCGGCCCCGGCCCACCACTCCTTCGTCGCCGAATTCGACGAAACCAAGCCGGTCAAGGTGACGGAGTCGTCACGAAAGTCGAGTGACAGAATCCGCACGTCTGGTTCTAAGGCCGCCGACGATTTCAGCGGCGTTTACGAATGGCCCAAAGCGCTCCCCGGAGCCGAGCACGCCGGTGGCTCCGCCACAATCGTCGACCGTCTCAACCTTGCCCCGCTCAACCACGGTGGAGACGTCTTTCTCAAACCCCGCATGCCCGAATGGGAAAAGATGGGAATTTCGTTGCCCCGGCGGGCACTGTTCCGTGAGCAAATAGCCGCTACTGCCCGGGCTGTTTGAGACTGATTGATGGAAAATAGTCGCCCTTCAACTCCCGCCGCCACCAGTTCCCGGTCTTCCGCAACTCGTCAAAGCTCGAGAAGTGATATTCGTAAACCCGCGCGCGAATCTGCCGTGGCGGTTTCCCGCCGAACGGGTCCCGTTCCAACAGCGCGAGCACAGGTTTCGATCCCTCCAGTATCTTCACCAGGAACCGCACGAACCACGGGTTCTCGCGATAACTCCCCAGGGCCGCGAACCACATCTGCCAGTCCACCCGCGGCTGAAACGGCTGCACCCAACCCGGTGCCCGGTTCAGCGGGCCCGCCTTGTACCGGAAGATATACGGCTCCCAGTTCTGCCCGTCGTTCGACCCCTCAACCTCGATCTCCGGACGCGTGAGCGTCATCACCGCGAACAGCCCGTATTGATTCACAATCCCGAACGGGGCCTGCGCCTCCACCACCTGATCCAGACCCGGCACACGCACCCCGAACATGGCCAACATCTCGGTCAGCGAAACCGGCAGCACGAATACCAGAAGCGCCACCGATACCCATCGGTTCGCACGGGGGACACGATCCGGATCGCTCCGCCGAAACCGCCGGAAGAATTGGTCGTCCAGGAGCAACAAACACAGCGCCATCGCCAGCAGATTGAAAAAGGTATAGTTGCCGGTCAGAAAAATCAGCAACTGCAGCCCCACGAGCGCGAACGCAGCGATCTGCTTCATTCGCCGCGTTCCGAAAATCAGAAACGGGAACCCCAGTTCAACAACGAAAACCATCGCCGTCGAGATTCTCTGGAACCACATCGGCAGTTTCGCCGCGAACCAGGCGATCACCGTGGGCAAAGGCTGTGTCTCGTAATGAAAGGAGAGCGCTGTGAGATTCCGCCACGACGGATCGTGGCTTGTGATCTTCACCACCCCGGACTCGAACATCAGCCGGAAGAGCAGCCACTGAAACAGCCAGACCCGCGCGAACGCCGGTCGCAGAAAGATCGCCAGAAACCCTGCTTCGAGCAGCAGCATGTCCCACTGGAAGGACATAAAGATCTGCCCCGCGCTCACGATGGATAGGTAGTAAACGAAGAGAATCGTGAAGATGATGCGATGCCACCTACTGTGCGGCTTGGCCAGAATCGCAACTGCCGCGAGCGCCACGCCGCTCCATGCGATAGTGAGCACCACGGCGTCGTTCGCGCCCCACCAGAAAATCGTCGGCAGTTTCCACATCGCCGACGGCCCCAATTCCGACCGCGCGATGCCGAAATAAGTCGGCAACGGCAAAATGCCATCCGTTCCGATGAGCCCGCGCGCCTGCATCCCGAACGACGCGAACGCCACTAGATAAATCAGCGCCAGCGCGCGCGAAAACAGTCCCGCCGCCGTCTCGTAAGTGGAACGTGAACCGCCGCCCGGCATTACTCACGACTACCACAACCAGCTGCCTGCGTCATGTTTCAACTGTGATACGATTCCGGTCGAACGAGGGACTAACGTCGTGAAAACATACCCCACAAAGGACATCAGAAACGTTGGCATTGTAGGTCACGGCCACTCCGGGAAGACCTCCGTAGCGGCCGGGCTCCTGTACGCGGCGGGCGCAACCAACCGTCTGACGCGGGTCGATGAAGGCAATACCGTCACGGACCACGACGAAGAAGAGATCAATCGCAAGCTCACCATCTCCACCGCTGTGGCCTCCATCGAGTGGAAGAAAACCAAAATCAACCTGCTCGATACTCCCGGCTTCAACATGCTGCTGAACGATGCCCGGTCCGCCCTCGTCGCGGCCGACGCGGCCATCGTCGTTGTCGATGCCGTCGCAGGCGTCGAAGCCCAGACCGAAAAAATGTGGCATACGGCTGAGGAGTTCCAACTCCCCCGCGCCATAGTGATCAACAAGCTCGACCGCGACCGCTCCAGTTTCGAGCGAACCATGGAAAGCATCCATGCGCGCTTCGGCCGGAACGCCGTCCCGATTCAACTTCCCCTCGGCTCCGAAAAGGACTTTCGCGGCGTCATAGACCTGGTCCGCATGAAAGCCTGGGTCTACACGATGGATGGCGACGGCAAGGGTAAGGAAACTGAGATCCCCGCCGAATATGCCGAAGAGGCCAGGCGCGCGCATGAGGAACTCGTTGAAGTCGTCGCCGAAGGCAAGGACGACCTGATGGAAGAGTTCTTCGAAAAAGGAACCCTCCCGGAAGATCACATTATTGCGGGCATCGACGAAGAGATGCGGGAAATGCGAATCTTCCCCGTCCTCTGCATGTCAGGCCTCCACGACATCGGTTCCGACTGGCTCCTCGACCTGATCGTGGAAGCCTTCCCCTCCCCCGCCGACCGCCTTCCAGCGAAACTCTCCCTCCAGGGCAAGGAAATCGAGCGCAAAGCCGAGGACAGCCAACCGCCCGCCGCCTTCGTCTTCAAAACCACGGCGGACCCCTTCTCGGGCCGCATTACCTTCTTTAAAGTAATCTCCGGCGTCGTGAAAAACGATGCCCATCTGTGGAATGCCAATCGGGGTCACGAAGAGCGCCTCGCCCACATCGCCTCCCCGTTCGGCAAGATTCTGAACCCTGTGACGGAACTCCACGCCGGAGACATCGGGGCCGTAGCCAAACTGAAAGACGCCTTGACCGGCGACACTCTCGCCGACAAAGCCTCCCAGGTGACCTTCGCCCCGGTCAAGCTCCCCGAACCGTCGATCGCCTTCGCCGTCGAGGCCAAGAGCCGGGCGGACGAAGACCGCATGGGCAACGCCCTCCACAAGCTATTAGAGGAAGACCTTTCTCTCCGCTTCTACCGCGACCCTCAGACGCGAGACTTTCTGGTCGCCGGTACCGGTCAGCAGCACGTCGAGATCGCCGTGAGCCGCCTGAAGCGCCGCTACAACGTCGATGTCGCTTTGAAGGCCCCCAAGATTCCCTATCGCGAGACAATCCGCGGCACAGCCGACGTCCAGGGCCGTCACAAGAAACAAACCGGTGGTCACGGGCAGTTCGGCGATTGCTGGATTCGCATGGAGCCTTTGCCTCGCGGAGGCAACTTTGAGTTCGCTAACGAGGTCTTCGGCGGCGCAATTCCGAAAAACTATATTCCGGCAGTGGAAAAAGGAATTATCGAGACTGCGGAGCGCGGCTTTCTCGCCGGTTATCCGATGGTGGATTTCAAGGTCACTGTCTACGACGGTTCTTATCACGACGTGGACTCATCCGAACTCGCATTCAAACTCGCCGCGCGAAAAGCGTTTCGCGCCGCCATGCAGACAGCTAAGCCAACTCTGCTCGAACCCATCATGAACGTCGAGGTTCAGGCGCCCGTCGAGTTCGCGGGCGACCTCATGGGCGATCTCAACGGTCGTCGGGGCCGAATCTCAGGCATGGATACTCAGGGCGGAACGCAGATTCTGCACGCCTCGGTTCCGATGGCGGAGATGCTGACCTATCAGAGCGACCTGACGTCCATGACGCAGGGAAGAGCTTCATTTTCAATGGATTTCGACCACTACGATTACGTGCCGCAACTTCAGGCCGATAAAATCATCTCGGCTGCGAAGGCCGCTCGCGCAGGAATCGAGGAGGTGGAGGAGGAGTAAAACCGGTAACGTTGTGGCGTGGTAGCACGCCTCAATATGTGTCCCATTGACATTGTGAACTTTGTCACAGAGGTTGACGCGGTTGTAATACCTGCGGTAGCCTGTGGGAAAGTTAGAATTTGACGCCTAACGCGCTGCTTTGACGATCCGCCGTGGATGTACGCTATTCCCGGTGGGAATTCAAGGAGAATGAATGACCAGAAAACCCGGATCGAGTAGGCTTTTGTTTCGCGTTGCCTCCTGCCTCACACTGACGGCCTTTTTTCTTCCCCTCTATTCCCAGCAACCCAGCTTCCAAACGTCTTTTTTCGCTCCCGGCGCCGCTCATTTGATCATGCCCAGCGTGGTCGCCAACGTCGTCGAAACCGAGCACCTCCCTTATATAAATGAAGTTGCACGGGAAAAGAAGTCAGTAGCCGCATTCTCACCGAACTCTTCCGACCTATTGATTCAGGAGGCTGAGGAGAAGTTTCGGGCAGGTAAGAAGTTCTACCAGGATCGGGACTACACGAACGCACGGATTTATTTCGACGCCTCGGTCGACGCCATTCTGAAGGCGTCCGTCAATCCCACCGACCGCACGCTCTACGAATCGCGGTTCGAAGAAATCATCGACTCCATTAGCCGCTACGACCTGGCTGGCATGGGCGCAGCCGAAGTCTCGACGGTTCCGCAGTTCGATAAAGCTCCCCTCGAAGACATCGTCACCATGACCTTTCCGGTTGACCCCAGAACCAAGGGCAAAATCGAGACGGAAGTGAAGACCACAGCGTCCTCGCTTCCCCTGATGGTCAACGATGTCGTTCTCGGCTACATCAACTATTTCAGCGGGCGCGGCCGCAAGACCATCGAATTCGGTCTGGAGCGCGAGGGCAAATATCAGCCGATGATTTCGAAGATCTTCGCCGAGGAAGGCGTTCCGCAGGAACTCATTCACCTCGCCCAGGCGGAATCCGGCTTCCTTCCCCGCGCCGTCTCGCGCGCCGCAGCTAAAGGTATGTGGCAGTTCGTTCAGTTCCGCGGCAACCAGTATGGGCTGATGCAGACTCCGTATTCGGATGACCGTTACGACCCCGAAAAAGCCACTCGCGCCGCCGCCCGCCACCTCCACGATCTTTATAACGAATTCCACGATTGGTATCTCGCGATCGCGGCGTACAACTGTGGACCCGGAGCTATCGAGCGCGCGGTGGAGCGCACGGGTTATGCCGATTACTGGGAACTCCGCGCGCGCCGCGCTATCCCCATCGAGACTTCCAACTACGTGCCGATCATCCTGGCCATGACCATCATGGCGAAGAACGCGCCCGAATATGGACTCGATCACATCGTGGGCGATCCGGCGCTCGAATACGACACGATCCATCTCGATTCCGTTACCAATCTCTCGCTCGTAAGTGATCTCGCCGATACGCCTGTATCCGAAATTCAGCAGTTGAATCCCGCGTTGCTTCGCGGCACGGCGCCGGTCGGTTACGATCTTCGGATCCCGAAAGGAACTTCCCCGGATCTCTCCGCCGCGCTCGATCATGTTCCTTCCGATCTCAGAGCCTCTGCGCGAATCCATCGCGTGGTCGCCGGCGAGAACCTCGGCGACATTGCCCGCCGCTATAGCGCTTCGCCGAAATCGCTTGTCTTTCTGAATAGCCCGGATGCCGAGCAGCCCAATCCGGGCGATCGCATTCTGATTCCCGCTGCGTATCGCGAACCCGCGGCCGCTGCGGCTCGCCCGGTCCGCACGGCTCGCGGCTCTCACGCCGTGGTCGCCTCTTCGCGGAGCAAGTCTACGAAGACGCGCACGGTAGCTTCCGCGACCGTCCCCGCTCACCGCACAGGAACGCTCGTTGCGCGCGCTGCCGCAAAACCTCTTGCTGTGAATCGTTGATCTTTTTCTCTCCTTTCCTTCGATTAAGCCCGGTCTTCGGACCGGGCTTTTTTTTGCTTTCGCGGACTTCTTGGGCTTGCGAACATTTTAAAAAGGGTTATGCTATTGATGACTGTTCCGAAAACAGGAGGCTTACTGAATGTTCGATGATCTGAAGCTCGCCCCCAAAGACGAAGACGAGATGGAAGATTTCCGCGACTACGACGACGAGGGCGATGACATGGACTCGAAGCTCGATGAGTACGAAGACGACGACGAGGACGACGACGAGGTTGAGATAGTCGCCGTCGTTACCGAAGTCGTGCCGGTCGCTGGCGGTGAAGCGCCTGAGCCCGGGGCCGCCGCGTCTCAAGCGCCTTCCTACGAATCGCCCGCGCGTAAGCCCGCGGCGAAGGCGAAGAAGGCCGCTCCGGCGAAAAAAGCCACGGCAGTCAAGAAAGCTCCAGCCACGAAAGCTCCAGTAAAGAAGGCTGCGGCGAAAAAGGCCCCCGTTAAAAAGGCTGTGGCCAAAAAGGCTGTGACCAAAAAAGCTGTGACCAAAAAAGCTGTGGCCAAAAAAGCTGTGGCCAAAAAGGCTGTGGCCAAAAAGGCTGCCAGTAAAGCCCCGGCTAAAAAAGCAGTCGTGAAAACGGCTGCTAAGAAAGCGGCGGTGAAGACCGCGGCAAAGAAGGCGCCCGCCAAAAAGGCCGTTAAGAAAGCCCCAGCAAAGAAAGCTCCGGCAAAGAAAGCCCCGGCGAAAAAAGCCGTAAAGAAGTCAGCCGCGAAGAAACGCCGCTGAACCAGACCGCCACTCCGTATGCCGGTCCAGGCGCGCCGCTTCCTGCGTAAAATGCGGGGCGGCGCGCAGGCGCATCTGCTGGAGGCAAGCGACGGCTGCTTCTATATCGTTAAGTTTCTCAATAACCCGCAGCACCGCCGCATACTCGTCAACGAGCTGATCGCGTCGGAAATCCTCGCTCACATCCAGATCGCGGCCCCGGAATACAGCATCGTCGAACTTTCAGCCGAGTTTCTGGCAAGTAACCCGGAGGTGCATATCCAGCTTGGATCGAGTCGCCACGCTGTCGAACCCGGCTGGCATTTTGGCTCACGGCGACCCGGCAATCCGGACACGATGGCCATCTACGATTTCGTTCCAGACGCGTTGCTCTCCCAGGTCGCCAACGCCGATCAATTCCGAGCCGTTCTCGTCTTCGACCGCTGGGTCGCCAATGCCGACGGCCGCCAGGCAGTCTTCTTCCGCGCGCAGCTCAAGGACTGGCTTTCCTATCCCGGCATTCCGCCCCGCAAGCTTGGCTTCGTCGTCTCGATGATCGATCACGGCTTCGCCTTCCACGGTCCCCATTGGGATTTTCCTCATTCCGCCGTGACCGGCCTCTATCCGCGAAGGATCGTGTATGACTCAGTGCGGTCGCTCGAAGCGTTCGAGCCTTTTTTAGGCCGGGTACGCAACTTCCCTCCGGAGGTGCTCGACCGCGCCATGCGCCGCATTCCCCCGGAATGGTTGGCCGATGATGAATCGGCGCTCGAGCGTATGCTCGAACTGCTGCTCCGGCGCCGCAAACGAATCGACGAATTGATTCACGATTGCCGGAACGCCCCCGGCAATCCCTTCCCCCGCTGGACTAACTGACGCTTGCCGCAATCCGATCCGCCGTCGCCGGCGCCAGCAGGATCCCGTTCCGGTAATGGCCGAACGCCATCCAGACGCGTGTCCCCTCAACACGGCCAATAGCGGGCGCATCGCCCTCGATGCCAGGGCGAAAGCCGTTCCAGCGCTCGTCCGGCGGATCGCCGCCCAGTTCGGGCAGCAGCGCCACCGCGCGTCTTCGGATGTCTTCCACGGCGTCTTCGTCTATGTTGCGATCAAATTCGGCATGCTCTGTCGTGCTGCCCGCGATGAGCCAACCGGAGGACCGCTGCAGAAGGTAGGTCTTACGGTCGCGCAGAATCGGCTCCAGAAAGCCCTTTTGTTTCCTCCATGCGATGAGGTGACCGCGCACCGGCATCGTTCTGCGTAGTCCGGGAAACAATGCCGAACTCCACGCGCCGGCGGCGATCAGCACGCCCGCGCCCTCGTGTGTGCCGCTCGCAGTCTGAACCGCGCGCCCGTCGTCCAGCACTCGCGCAATGGCCTCGTTCTCGCGCAATACAACGCCGCGCTTCGCGCATGCCACCGCCAGCGCTTTTGTCACGTGCCGTGGATCCACAACCGCATCGTCTGAATAAAACCGCGCTGTACGCCCGCGATACGAAAAAGGACTCGACCCGATGCCCACCGCCGCCTGTTCGGCAGCCCGCCGCGTGAGTTCTTCCTCGTCTCCCGCTTCAATCGCGCCGCACTGCCGGAAGTCGATCCCCAGGCCCGACTCCGCCTCCAGTTCCCGCACAAACTCCGGATAGCGGCGAAGGCTCTCCACCGCCATTCGCGCGATTTCGCCGCCCTCTTCGTACTCCCCGCCCGGAGCCAGCATTCCCGCGCCCGCCCAGCTTGCCTCCGCGCCAGCGCGTCCCGCGTCGAACACCGTCACCCGATGCCCCTTCTGCGAGAGCCGCCACGCGCAGCTTAGTCCGATGATTCCTGCCCCCGCGACGATCAAACCCTCATCATACGGGGTCTCACAAATTGAGAATCCGGTCCATCTGCGCGGAGACCTGCTGGACCGTTTCCGGTCCCGCATATTCGATCTCCGCCGAGAGAAACCCTTCGTATTTCACGTCCCTTAGCGCCGCCATGACCGCCGCATAGTTCACGTCGCCCTCAAGCAATGGCACGAACCGTCCCGGTTCCCTGCCGGTCTGCAGCTTGTAATCCTTCACATGGACCCGCCGGATTCTCGGCCCGAGCGTGTGAATCCAGTCCTCCGGATATCCCCACGGCATCACGTTGCCCATGTCGAAATGCGCCTGGATCCACGGGCTTCGGAACTGATCTACAAACGTTCGCATCTCGAGCGGGCTGAGCAGAAACTTGTTCCACACGTTCTCGATCGTAAGCAGCACGCGGTTATTCTCGCTCGCGCTGACGCACTTCTGGAGTTCTTCGGTAAAACGCTTCCACGTATCTTCGTATCCGTCGAAGAGCTTCGCCCCATTCCCCACGCGCCCCGGCACAAGCAGTACCGCTCCGCATCCGATCCCCGCCGCCACGTCGGTCGCCCTGATGATCGACTCGACGCCCTTTGCCCTCGTCCCGGCATCGGGGCTGTTGAGCGGATACTTCGACAAAGGCTGCGACGCCCACAAGCTCGCGATCTCGACGCCATGATCTGCCGCCCGCCGCTTGACATCGCCGGATTCCGTGAGGTCCACGTCCAGGCGCAACTCAATTGAGTCGAAGTCCGCCTGCTTCGCCATCCGGAACATCTCATCAACGCCCGTGCGCGGAGCGAAGGCCACCGAGCAGACGCCCTTTTTATAGGCTCGTCCCGCCGCCCGCGCCAGCCCGGCTGCTATGCCTCCGGCGATCCATTTTCGTCGCGTCATCGATACAGCGCAAGCATATCTCAGCGTGCGATACTGCGATTTCCGCAAATGAAGTCGTTGCTCGCTGTCGCCGCGTTTCTTGTCTTCGGTGCGTGCCAGCGATCTGATGTGAAGGTCCTCATCGGCGCCACTGCCGTAGTCGCGCCCGGCGCTCAACCTATTGAACATTCGGTCATAGTCATCGAGCGCGGCCGCATCCGCTCCGTCGGAATGCGCCGCGACATCCCCATCCCGCAGGATTCGGAGCGCACCGATCTCACCGGAAAATGGGTCCGCCCCGCCGACGGAGCGCGCATCGCTGTCGGCGAGCGCGCCGATATCCTCGTCTTCGATCACCCCGGCGACGCGAGCGCGAATGCCTCAAAGCGCCTGACCGATAACGACTGGCGCTGAGACTTTCTTCGGGCGAACCGCGTATCATAAATTCTCGTAATCCTTAGCGGAGCGAAGAATCCATGCGTTTACTCATCCTCGCCGCTGCGGCGACCGTTCTCGGCGGATGCGAACTCGTCGAAATGGGATCGTCGGATCGATTCCAGTCCGACTTTCATTACACCTACGATCTGCAGCCCAACGCCCGCGTAAGCGCCGAAACCTTCAACGGCTCTATTGACATCGAGGGTTGGGACCAGAACAAAGTCGAGATCAGCGGCACGAAGTACGGCAGCACCGAAGCTCTGCGCGATCACGTAACGATGGAAATCAATCACACGCCCACGTCGATCGAGGTCCGCGCGGTGAGGGGCGGCTCCCACGAGGGCAACTGCGGAGCGCGCTTCACGATGCATGTTCCCCGGGGCGCCAATGTGGACCGTGTCACGTCTTCGAACGGGCACATCAAAATACGCGATGTCGCGACAGCCGCGCATCTCGTGACAACGAACGGTTCCATCACGGCCACCAGCCTTCAGGGCGATGTGGACGCGCACACGTCCAACAGTTCGATTGAGATTGAAGAAGTGAAGGGCGGAGCCACGCTGAAGTCGTCGAACGGGCGTATTAAAGTCGACAGCGTCGGCGGCCCTCTCGACGCCGAGACCAGCAACAGCAGCATCACGGCTCGCCTCGATTCCGCGCCATCCGCCGCGACGAAACTCTTGACATCCAACGGCTCCATTGACCTCACGCTCGGCTCTTCGCCGAAAGCGGATATCAGGGCAGAGACCCGCAACAGCGGAATCACTGTCCACTTGCCAGCGGGCGCGGGCGCGCGTCTGGTCGCGGATACGTCGAATGCATCCATCAATTCCGAATTCGACCTGACATCCAGCAGCAGTGACAACAAAAAGCATCACATCGACGGCGTAATCGGTGGCGGCGGACCCAGACTTGAGCTGAATACCAGCAACGGAGCCATTCGCATTCTTAAAGGCAATGCCGCCGGCAATTGACCTGAGTCACGAGATCGGGCATGGCACGGTGACCTATCCCGGCCTGCCCGCTCCCGCCATCTGTGATTTCCTCTCGCGCGAGGCGTCGCGCCAGTTTTACGCGGAAGGCGTGGAATTCCACATCGGGCGCATCGACATGGTGGCCAATACAGGCACCTACATCGATTCGCCCTTTCATCGTTACGCGGGCGGCAAAGATCTCGCGGCGCTCCCGCTCGATCGTGTCGTGGATCTGGAAGGCGTGAAGGTTCGATCCAATGCGCCCATGATCGACGCGGACGCTTTCGAAGGGGTACCAATCGAGAATCGAGCCGTCCTGATCGAAACAGCATGGTCGCGTCATTGGGGAACCGAGCGATACCTTAGCGGCCATCCCTTCGTTACCGCTGCGGCTGCGCGTCATCTCAAAGAGCGCGGAGCCAAATTGGTCGGCATCGATTCCCTGAACATCGACGATATCGCTGACCGCTCCCGCCCCGTTCACAGCATCCTTCTCGGCGCGGACATCCCCATCGTCGAGCACATGACCAACCTCTCCGCCCTTCCCGAAACGGGCTTTCGCTTCTTCGCCGCCCCGGTGAAAGTCCGCGAATTCGGAACCTTCCCCGTCCGCGCGTTCGCAATCGTTCGTTGAAGGAGCGCCGCTGCCCGATTCAGGAATTCCGAAACAGAACGCGGAAGCCTTCCTGCCCGAAACGCCGGTCGCTCGTGAGAACCTCGGTTAGCCCTGCGCATTACGTGCAAGAACTTCCTCCGTTGTACAGAGCCGGCCGCCTGAGAATAGGTCGTCAAAGCCCTCATCTCACTTCGCCCGATAAACTAACAACCGGATGACCGAGTCCGCCCCCGCCGTTCAGGAACAGGCGCGCATCGCCCACATGCGCCGCCTCGTCGAGAACCTCCAGCACCTGGAATCACGGCTTCGCGAAGGCGGCGGCCCCAAGCGAATCGAAAAACAACACAAAGCGGGCAAATTCACCGCGCGTGAACGCATCGCCCAACTCTTCGATCCCCATTCGCGCTTTCTCGAAATCGGCCTCTTGATCGCCTACGACAAATACGACGGCCAGGCGCCCGCGGCGGGGGTCGTCACCGGCATCGGGAAAATCGAGAACCGTCCGGCCGTCGTGGTCGCCAACGACGCCACGGTTAAAGCCGGAGCATGGTGGCCCGAAACCATCACCAAGATCCTCCGCGCGCAGGAAATCGCCATGCGCAACCGCGTCCCCATCGTCTACCTCGTGGACTCCGCGGGCGTCAACCTCCCCTATCAGGACGGCATCTTCCCCGGCCAATACGGCGCCGGACGCATCTTCTTCTACAACTCCCTCATGCGCCGCAAACTGCATGTCCCGCAAATAGCCGCAGTCATGGGTCCCTGCATCGCGGGCGGCGCTTACCTGCCCGCGCTCAGTGACTTCATGATCATGGTGGAAAACACCAGCTTCATGGGCCTTGGCGGACCGAATCTCGTCAAAGGCGCCACTGGCCAGTCCATCGATCAGGAATCGCTCGGCGGAGCGCGCCTCCACACCGCCGTCAGCGGCGTCGCCCATTACGTCGCAAAGAACGACGAAGAATGCATCGACATGATCCGCGCGCGCTTCCGCCAACTGCCGCTGCCGCCTGCATCTCCTCCTGCCCCCCCTCATCGCCGCGCGGGCGAGGAGCTTTACACGATCCTTCCCACAGACCACCGCCTCCCCTACAACATGGAAGACATCCTGCGCGTCATCTTCGACGCCGAGGACTTCGTCGAGTTTCAACCCGAACACGCGCCCGAAATGCTCTGCGCCGGCGCCCGCCTCAACGGCCATCCGGTCGCCGTCATTGCTAACCGCCGCGGCTACCTCAAGCCGCGCATCGGAGGCATCGTCTATACCGAATCCGCCCGCAAAACCGCGTACTTCGTTGAACTCGCCGAGCGCCAGTCCACGCCCATCATCTACATTCAGGACGTTTCCGGCTTCATGGTCGGGCAACAGGCGGAAAGCGAAGGCATCATCCGCGCTGGCGCCGAGATGGTCGAGTCCATGTCCTGCGCCACCGTGCCGCGTATCGTCCTCACCGTGAATCACGCGAGCGGAGCGGGCTATTACGCGATGGCGGGTCAGGGTTTCGATCCCAACTTCACCTTCAGTTGGCCTACCGCGCGCATCGGAGTGATGGAGGGCGATTCCGCTGTTCAGGCGCTTTTCTCTGCCGAACTCGAAAATCTGAAGAAAACCGGCGCGGAAGTTCCCGAAGATCTGCGCGAATCTATCGAACAGACGCGCGCCGACTACGAGCGCTGGCTCGACGCCAAGTACGCCGCCGCGCGTGGCCACTGCGACGCCATAATCGATCCCCTCGATACGCGCGAAGTACTCGCCCAGGCGCTTGAGGTCACGCTCAACCGCCCTCGCGCCGCCGCCCTCGCGCTGGAGACGCTTCAATGATTCGCATTGCCAACGGGCAGGGCTTCTGGGGGGACTGGCTCGAAGCGCCCGTCCGCCTCGTTGATCAGGGCCCCATCGACTTTCTCGTGCTCGACTACCTCGCCGAGGTCACCATGTCGATCCTCCAGAAACAAAAGCAGGAGGATCCGAACCTCGGCTATGCCCGCGATTTTCCGCCACTCGTCGGACGCCTCGCCACACGCCTCAAGAGCCGCAACATCAAAGTCGTCGCGAACGCCGGCGGCGTCAACCCGGCTGCCTGCGCGAAAGCCGTGCTCAAAGCCGCGCCGGGCCTGAAAGTCGCCGTCGTCCACGGGGACGACGTCTTTTCCCGCCTCGACGAACTTGCGTCGAAAGGCTACGAAATGCGCGACATGGATACCGGCGAGCCGATCTCCTCCATTCGCCCCGGTATTCTAGCCGCTAACGCGTACATCGGGGCTTTTCCGCTCGCCGAAGCGCTTGATACCGGAGCCGATGTCGTCATTGCGGGGCGCTCTACCGATACGGCGCTCACGCTCGCGCCCATGGTGCACCGCTTTGGCTGGAAGCCCGACGGATGGGACAAACTCGCCGCCGGAACGATCGCTGGTCATATCATCGAATGCGGCGCGCAGTGCACTGGTGGTAACTGCCAGGTGGATTGGCAATCGATTCCGAACATGGAAGACATCGGCTACCCGATCATTGAAGCCAAACCCGACGCGACTTTTACAGTCACGAAACACGAAAGCGCGGGCGGACGCGTTCACTCCGATACAGTCAAAGAACAACTGCTCTACGAACTCGGCGATCCCGCGCGCTACATAACGCCCGACTGCGTCGCCGACTTCACATCCATCCAACTCGCGGACACCGGCCCCAACCGCGTGCGGGTCTCCGGAATCCGTGGCGGTCCGCGCCCGCCCACGCTGAAGCTTTCCATCAGCTATGCCAACGGCTGGAAATCCATCGGCACGCTCGTTTATAGCTGGCCCCAGGCCCTGGCTAAAGCCCAGGCGGCCGACCGCATCGTTCGCGCGCGTCTCAAATCGCTCGGGCTTTCGTTCGAAGAAATCCACACCGAATACTTCGGCGCAAACGCATGCGCCGGGCCTGCGGCCCCGCCCAACCCGGACCCTCCCGAAATCCAACTGCGCATCGGCGTCCGCGGCCAGGACCGCAAAGCCATTGACCGCTTCACGCGGGAACTGATTCCCCTCGTACTCAACGGACCGCCCGGCGCCACCGGCTTCGGTGAAGGCCGTCCCGCTGTGCGCGAAATCGTCGCTTATTGGTCCGCGCTGATTCCGCGCGAAGAAATTCAGACCAGAGTGGAGGTGATCTCGTGAAGAAACCGCTGGGCGAAATCGCCCACACCCGCTCGGGCGATAAAGGCGACACCTCGAACATTGGAGTCATCGCTCTGAAGCCCGAATACTATCCCGTCATCCTCCGCGAAGTTACGCCCGAACGCGTCAAATCATTCTTCGGTGATCTCGTGAAGGGCAAGGTCGAGCGCTTCGAACTCCCCAACCTGCACGCCCTCAATCTTCTGTTGCACGAAGCCCTGGGCGGAGGGGGCACGGTCTCGCTTCGCGTGGATGCCCAGGGAAAGACCTACGGAGCCGCGCTCCTCCGCATGGAGATCGATGTCGATTGAAGTTGCCCAAATCGGCCGTGTCCTTCACATCGCCCTAAACCGGCCCGAAAAGCGCAACGCGCTGAACGGCGCGCTCTGCGAAGCCTTAGTGACAGCCATCGACGACGCGCAGCAGAATTCCGAAATCGGATCCGTCCTGCTCTCCGGCAACGGTCCATCCTTCTGCGCCGGAATGGACCTTTCCGAAACCGCCGATTTTTCCGCCATCCACGAACGCCTCTTCACCTCCATTGACCGCGCGGCCAAGCCCATGATCGCCGCAATCCAGGGCGCCGCTCTTGCCGGAGGCATGGGCCTCGCCGCCAATGCCCACGTAGTCGTTGCCAGCCCCGACGCCAAATTCGGCCTCACCGAAATCCGGATCGCGCTGTGGCCCGTGCTCGTGTTCCGAGCCGTCAGCCTGGCCATAGGCGAACGCCGCGCCACCGAAATGAGCATTAGCGGACGCGTCCTCACCGCTCCGCAAGCAACGGAGTACGCGCTAGTCACCGAGATGGCCGACAATCCCCTCGCCCGAGCAACCGAAATCGCAGCAATCGTCGCCGCCTACAGCCCCTCCGCCATGTCTGCTGGCCTTACCTACTCCCGAGCCATCCGCAATCTGGCGTGGCCCGACGCTGGCCGCCTCGGGCAAATCACCCGAGCTACCCTCATGTCCCACCCCGACTTCAAATCCGCCGTCGCCGCCTTCCTTACAAAAAACCAATAGGATTCATTGGCGTCCTGGTCATGATCGTCACGAATTGTCGTTGATCATCTTCCGTAATCGCCCGTCGACGCCGTCGACCGTCGGGACAATCCCCAGCGCGCCGATATCGGTCGCGTGCTGAATATGCCATTCCTTCGCATGCCACCGGACCTCGTGAGGGACGGCTTCATCGCCGCAAAGTGAATAACAACGCCACGAACTCCCCCGGCGTCCTCTATACTCGCTAAAATACGGACCTCTCGATGAAACCGCTACTCTCGATTCTCCTCTTCTCGGCTTGCGCGTTCCCTCAGTCCGCCACCCGCGAAGACGCCATGAAGGCCGACCTGGCCGGCCGCATTGACGGCATGAAGAAGCAGGCGCAGGTCATGGTCGACAGCGTCTTCAGTTTCGGCGAACTCGGCTTCCAGGAGTTCGAAACCTCAAAGTACCTCAGCGGGCTCCTCGAAAAGGAGGGCTTCAAAATCCAGCGCGGCGTCGCTGGCATCCCCACGGCCTTCATCGCCGAATGGGGTTCCGGCAAGCCCGTCATCTCTCTCGGGTCCGACATCGACGACATCCCGCAGGCTTCCCAGAAGCCCGGCGTGGGCTATCACGACCCCATGATTGAGGGAGCTCCGGGGCACGGCGAAGGCCATAACTCCGGAATGCCTCTGAACATAATCGCGGCGATCGCGGTCAAGCAGGTCATGGAGCGCGAACACCTCAAGGGCACAATTCGCCTCTGGCCCGGCGTCGCCGAAGAAGACCTGGGAGCCAAAGCCTACTACGTCCGCGCCGGCATTTTCAAGGACGTCGATGTCGTCCTGTTCACTCACGTCGGCGCGAACTTCAACGTCACCAGCGGCCCCACCACGCAAAGCGGTCTCGTCTCAATCGAATACATGTTCAAAGGGGAAAGCGCGCACGCCGCGGCCGCCCCATGGCGTGGCCGCAGCGCCCTCGATGCGGTCGAATTGATGGACGTCGGCTGGAACTTCCGGCGCGAACACCTCCGTCCCGCAACCCGCATCCACTACGTGATCACTAATGGCGGCGACCAGCCCAACGTCGTTCCTCCCAACGCCGCGGTCTGGTATTACTACCGCGAGGTCGATTACGACCACATCGTCAATCTCCGCGATATCGGCGAAAAAATGGCCCAGGCCGCCACCCTCATGACAGACACGACCTACACGACCCGGGTGCTGGGCACGGCCTGGCCCGGCCACTTCAGTGTTCCCATCGCCGAAGACATGTACCAGAACATCGTGAAGATCGGCCTGCCGCAATGGTCCGAAGCCGACCAAACCCTGGCCAAAGGCCTTCAAAAGGAGCTGAAGCAGCCAGTGAACGGTCTCGCCGCGAAGATTCCCGAACTCCGCCGCCAGGCCCCGCCGCAGCAGGAAGGGGCCGCGGACGATTTCAATCAGCGGCAGCCGCTCGGCGGCGGTTCGGATGATATCGGCGACATCTCCTGGGTTGTCCCGACCGTCACTCTCAGCTACCCCTCGAATATCCCCGGCGGACCTGGCCACAACTGGGCGAACGGCGTCGCGATGGCCACTCCTATCGCGCACAAAGGCGTGATCGCCGGAGCCAAAGTCCAGGCCATGACCATGCTCGACATCCTCACGCATCCGGAACTGGTCCAGAAAGCGTGGGATTACTTCAACAATGTCCAGACGAAGACCGTGAAGTACAAGAGTCTCCTCCGCGACGGCGATGCGCCAGCGACATGGCTCAATCGCAAGACAATGGAGGAATACCGGCCGCGCATGAAGGACCTTTACTACGATCCTTCCCGGTACGACACGTATCTCGAACAGCTCGGAATTAAATACCCCACGGTTCGTTAATGCGGGTAATTGCGGGGGAGTTCCGCTCCCGACGCCTGGCTTCCCTGGAAGGGCTGGACACGCGCCCCACGCCGGACCGTCTCCGCGAATCTCTGTTCAATATTCTCGGCGCGTCGGTCGAGGGCTGCGTTTTCCTCGACGCTTATGCCGGAACCGGCGCCGTCGGGATCGAGGCGCTGAGCCGTGGCGCGGGCCGCGCCGTATTTCTGGAGAAAAGCCGAAAAGCCGTCGAGACTATCCGGAAAAATCTGGAATCATTGAAGATCGCCGCGCGCGGGCACGTGGTTCAGGGTTCCGCGCATCTGCACATCGGCGAGTGGAGCGCCAATGTAGTCTTTATTGATCCGCCCTACGAAAAACACCGCGAGTACCAGGCTTGCCTCGAAGTTCTTAAATCGAAGCCGCCAGCCCTCGCGGTATTTCAGCATTCGGTGAGGTTCGCTTTGCCGCATGCGGCGGGCATGCTGCGCATGGTGCGCCGGGTGACGCACGGCGACAACGCGCTTAGCTTCTATAAACCTGCCGCTTCGGAAACTACCCCGGAAATCCGTTCCGAATCCGAATCTTAATTAATTTCGACTTCGCCGACGCCAGCCTTCTTACTCTTGACGCCGCGCTTATTTTTGCTGCCCGGCGGCCGGCCCGGCCCCCGAACTTGTTGAGCCGCCACGATCCATGCTGGCGGACGTCCCCGGCGCTTCCCTCCTACAGCAAGCCGCTCCAGGCTCAAAATCGCTTCCTCCAGTTGCTGGCGTTCTCGGCGTAATTCTTCCAGAATCTTACTTATATCCATACGCTCTCCTCACCAAATTTATTGCTAGTTCGGCTGTTTCATATTCGGAACACGCAAGCGCCGAGGCTTGGCCCGCGAACTATGGCAGGTTTGGCTTCGGAGGACCTCCGATTCGTTGCTGTTCCGTAAACAGAACACCGAAACGAGAGTGTATCACCACGTCACAGTGAAATGCGCAAGGGAATTCCAGAAAAAAAGCGCAAATGTGGAAAATCTTAGTTTTTGGTAATGGAACTGGCCGCTGTAGGCGCCGCATTCCCGCTTTGAGTCGGCGTCGCATTGCCGTTTTGGGCCGGCGTTGTCTGCTGAACTACCGCGCTTCCGCCCCGCGAGGGATCTTTCGAGAGGTCATAAACAAACTCCCATTCGTCGTATGCCTCGCGGCTGTTATATCTTTTAATTCCGTCCTGTTCGAGTTTACTCGCCACGCC
>Ga0206900_1054_pt2 | contig 29631 bp, 20 predicted proteins | sample Alteio_BWOrgHeat_46_FD_153235 | JGI IMG/M metagenome (GOLD analysis project Ga0206900, IMG submission 153235) | Enriched cells from forest soil in Barre Woods Harvard Forest LTER site, Petersham, Massachusetts, United States -... | ecosystem: Environmental > Terrestrial > Soil > Temperate forest >... | reverse complement strand
TGGGGACACAGATGTATTTTTGAACGGCTGGGTGAAAACTCGCCCGGCAAACGCCATGTTGTTGTTAAAGTTCGTGTTGATGGTCGATGTATTCAAATCGGGTAAGCCGTTGAAAATGCCAACCTGATAACCCAAAGCGCCTTTGTAAATATCGCCATGCAGTTCAGCCCCGATGGCCCGATAGGGCGCGAGGTCGGATGCCAGCGAGCGTTCGTTGAAATACAAAACCGTATCCGATTGCAGGTTTTCCAACCCAACCGGGGGTTTAAATTTGCCGGCCTGTAATTGTAATTCCGGACGGTTGCGATAATTCAAAAAGGCGTCCAGAATCTGTGGCGAGTTTCCCGCAAACTCCGGCTGGAAAAAATAATCGAAGTTATGATAGACGGTTCCCTGGAAAATGATACGTGCACGGCGCAAGAGAAAACCGTCAATGCCCGGGGTCGCGCCATTCTCGAAGAATGTCCGGCTGTCCACCTGTACGACGCCATGCAAACTGGCGGTGAAATTTGAATTGGCGGAAGCGAAGTTGATGCCGTCAGCGCCGACCGACAGGTGCGACTGTGATTTGAAAGCCTGGGTCGTGGTTTTTTGGTCCTCGTTCTGTTGATGTTTCAGTTCGCGCACTTCCTGGTCCAGGGACTGGATCTGTTTTTCCAGGGTCTCAATATCAATGTTCGTGCCCGTTGCCGTTTCATCGGCAGCGGTCGAGGAGGTGACGAAGAGCGTGCCTGCGAAGGCGATGGCCAACAATCGTTTCAGTTCTATTTTTGATGTTCTCATGGTTTCTTCCGGTTGTCCGGTCGGTTTATTCGTTTAGTTTTAACTACTGTTTCAGTCGTATTTAAATAGCGACTAATTGTGTCGTTATTATCCTCGTTAAAGGAAGACTGTCAACCGATTTTTGAGATTTTTCTTTAGATTCTTGCTTGTTGCTGACTATAAGAGATTTATGCATGCAAATGAGATGGTATTTGATTTAATTACGGCTAAATAGCGATTGGACTTGTTGTATTTAACGAAATACATGTTTTGTCCGGGTCTGACCCTGGGTGGTGAAATGCTTGCCTGCGCTTGCCTGCGCTTGCCTGACCTTGCAAACGCTTGCACTCATGTGGCGGGTTCAGTGGCTGGAATGATGGGAGATTCAGGCGATCCCGGCTGGGGAATGGGGCGGGGTTCCCAGAGGTCGCCGAAGATTTGGAGGCCAAGGAGTTCGATTTTAAGGGCGTTATCAATGGGGGCGGCTTCAATTCGTTTAGCGCGTTCATCGTGCATCAGGCGCATACTGATGGCGACGACGTCGCGCTGGTGTTTGTTACGCATGAGGATGAGAGAGCGTTCTCTTTGACAGAATCGCTCATACTCATATTTGAGGCGGGTGACATTGTGTTCGCCGGTGAGGACGGGTTTAACAGTGGCGGTGATTTTTTGGTAATCGTCGAGGGTATATTTTTCCGAGGCAGAGGATTGGAGTTGCTGAAGTTCTGCGGATAAACGCATTGGCCATGTGCTATCCAATGCCGGTTCACGCTCTGGTTTATACTAGCTGAAAGCCTGGCCGTCGCGCTGGTCAACCAGTACATTTCAACCCCATTGATCCACCGAATCCGTGGGTGGCTAAAAATCCTAATCACATTGTGCGCCTTATGGAAGCAGCAATCCCAACAAAACCGCAATTATGAATGAAATGATTAAGAACCAGATTATTCGTTTCTTGTATTTCACGAAGTAATCTTTTATTGTCATAAAACCTTTCGTCACCAAACGGGATTTTTAATATCATACTTCGAAAAATTATATTTCGCAACCGCGATAAAATCATTGTTATCGTTGTTGCTCGCAAAGTTTGCCCGGTCTTCCAGGCGCCATGCCCGCACCGCATCTGACTGTGCTTGAAAAGCTTCTTTTTCACCGCCCAATAGTGACCACTGGGTTGTGTGCACGGATTCGTGAATTAAGAGTGATGCTAATAAACGCTTATCAAGCTTGAAAGCTTCTGGATCCACGCGAATGGTGTTACCGCTTAAATTGCCGTAAGGATCAGTCTGACCCCAAATATCCTGATCGCCTGTGCGTAACGCAACAACTCGAATAGTGGCTGTCATCGCAATATTACTAAACTTTACCAGTTTTTGTGGCAAATTTGCCTGATTGGATTTTATAAAAGCTCTAGCATCCCCTAGAGCCTTAGATTCTTCCGCTGTTGGAGCTCTGCCGGCAAACCTGGTTTGTGCTAGCTCATGAACCAGGTCTGCTACCACAGCGAGGACTACAAGCCATATAACAACAATTGCGATCGTAATTAGTATCTGTGGCATTTCGCCGGTTGGATCAATTGCATTAATCGGGTCACTGTTTGCATAGAGATATTTATGAAGCGTCATTGGGTCATCATTATTCCCTATAAAAATATCTCGCTGGCTAAAGCGCCCATTTAATGAATCATAGAAGCGGGCACGCAAATTATACATTTTTAGATAAGAGTCATACTGCTCCGCACAATAGAGTTTCGTCGTTGAAGCGGTATCGGCACTTGTGGTTGATACGGGGATTGAAACTGTTCCCATTTGAACATTACCATACGAGTCATACGTGTAATGACTAAAGATCGTGCCGTTCATCTCCCACAATTGGCGATTGTTTCCATGCCCATCCTGGAGGTAGTAGTATAGAGATGTTGAGGTCGATCCGCATTGAGCTAATACATCGTCTCCAATCGCATAGCTCGTCGTCGGTGTTCCGCCCACTGTCGGCAGTTCCTCCAATACCTGGGAATAGCCGGTCAGATTGTTGTCATCAATCAGGAAGTATGTTGTGCTTCCGGTGGGGGGCGTGGTGGTTCGTACCCGGATGCCTTGGTCATTGTAATAATAGCCGGCTTGTTGCGTGCCGTTGACCGAAACCGCGTTCAATTTGTTTGCAACGTCATACGCATAGCTGTTGGTCGTCGCACCAGTGGCCTGATTCGTTAACGAACCGTTCAGGTCGTACAGATAATTTATGGCCGCGCTACCATCCATTTCGTTAGTTAGCTCATCATTGGCGTTATAAGTGTATGTGTCTGTCTCGGCGCTCGCGCCACTTCGCGATTTTTGCAAACGGTTGCCGACCAAATCATAAGCATAAGCGTTTGTATAAGCGTATGTTCCAGCGGGCGATGTAGTGATATTGACTTCATTGGTTAGGCGATACAACCCGTCAAACTGCCAAGCCAACGTGTTGGTTTGATACGTCCTGTCTTCCTGGCGCAATACTTCAAGCGCATTAGATCGCCGTCCAGCCGCGTTCAACACATAACTGTATGTCGCTAAATTAGTCGTCCCGAACTCGTGAACCATGTTCGTCAATCGATTCAGGCTGTCATACTTATAGGTAGTCACGACGCCGTTGGGCAAGTCCACTTCGGAACGATTCCCTACCTGGTCGTAATGATACAATGTCGTCTCATTGGTTACGGCGACGTTATTCCGCTTGGCCACCGTCACTGTGTACAACCGGCCTAGGGCATCGTATGCGTAATCCTGCTCCGAATTTGTCGTACACAATAACGTCATTCGGTCTGTGGCCAAATCGTAGGCGTAATTGATAACTCCTTCCGGTGAGTTGACCTGGGTCACGTGCCCGTCGAAATCATAACTGTAACTAGTGATTCGAGTCGTGGTGTTGCTAAAGTTCGGCGGATAAACACATTGGCCATGCGCAGTCCAAAGCCGGTCGGCACCCGGTTGATTGGCCAGTACTGCGAGCATTGTAACGACGCTGGCAAAACGCCAGAAGAGTGAGGGCGGTCGCAGGCTACGTGTTTTTGGTTTGGTATGCGACGGCGTATGATCCCACAACAACTGAACACTCGTCTGCCATTCTCCCCAAAGGGCCAAAGCAAACCGCCGCCGTTTCTCACGCGAGACCATTGCCATGCCAAAGGCCAGCATGAGGGTGACTGTCAAGCCACTGGACAAATTCGGACTTCGATTTAGCGATGCCATCCATTTTGCCGAAGGCGATACCGGCACAATGTCGTCCCCATTTCGCGCCAACGGTTGATAACTGGAGTTGGCCATACTGCCATACAGTTGTGTGACATTGGTCAATTGATTCAGCTTGTCATAAGCATAGGAAACCGAGTACGTCGGCATGGTAGCCCCTGCCGTGAAATAGTATTTGTTGGTTTGCCGTCCAAAGTTATCGTAGCGATGCTCAACCGTCTGCCCATTAAAATCATACTCCTTCCATAATTGACCTCTGACATTGTAGACGGCCTGTGTATTTATCTGTCCCATCGGAAGCGACTGTCCAAGCTGACGGTTTAGTGCGTCATAATAATTCGTTGTAGTGTGACTTTTGGGATCTGTTGTGGTAACCAACTGGCCATTTGTATTGTATTGATACGACCAAGACGGCGTGCCCAAAGGCACCTGAGGTTTGATTACGTTCGTCAAACTGCCGGCAACGTTGTATGCAAATTGTGTTACTAAACCGGATTGGTCAACGGTTCCTATTCGTTGACCGACGCTGTTGAATTCGTTGCTGGCAGTAGTCATATCGTTAAAAATCGTTTCGATTTGCCTACCTGCGGCATCATATTTGAATCGGGTCGTATGGCTCAGGGCATCCTGCATTTGGCTCTGATGTCCAGCTGAGTCATATGCGTAGTATGTCGTGTTTGTGAGTGGGTCGGTTACGCTTTCCGTTTGTCCGTTTGCATAATAGGCATAGGTGGTCGTTCCATCTGGGCTGGTGCGGGACTTGACCCAGCCATTGGCAAAATAAGTCGTAGAGTTAGTGGAAAAAGCAATCCCCAAAGAATCGGTGATGCTAGTCATTTGTCCAGGCGCATTAGGGTCGGGCACGATGCTGACTTGAACGTTCTTCAATCGAATCACGCTAGTGATACGTTGAACGGCATCGTATTGAGTCAGTGTGCCGGTAATCCCATTCGGATCTGTGGTCACAATTGGCCGGGAATCAAGATCGTACACCGTGTAGGTGACAGTCCCCAAGGCGCTTATGGATTCAATCTGATTTCCGCGAGCGTCATATAGGAAACTGTTCGTGTTTCCGAACTTATCAACAGTGTACGAAACTTTTCCGTTGAGATCATAGAATGTCTGGTTCGTGTTCCCATTTGCGTCAATCGTCATGACAACACGATTCTGCCCATCATAAACGGTATACGTATTGACGCTAGTCGATGGGCCACCGGGGGGAGTATAAACGTAAAATGAATTGGTCTGGTTTCCATTGGCATCATAACCAAAAGTGCGCATTAAACCATTTGCATCCGTGGAGCTCGTCAAATAGCCGGATGATGGATCGTAGGCAAACGTCCCTGTAACCTGATTATTGCCGTTGAGTGTTTGAGTTATTTGGCCATTTTGATAAGTAGAATAATTTGTTTGAATGACGTTTCCATTCGTATCAAGTTGTTCGGTTTCGATTAAATCACCGGAGGAATCGTAAAAATTCGTAGTCGTATTGCCCAATGGGTCGCTCTGACCGGTCAAGTCCCCGGTGCCGTCGTAATTAAAAAAGTTTGTATGACCCAATGTATCGACCATCCGTATGCGATTATTATTTGAATCGTAGGCGTATGACGTGGTGTTGGTGAGAGGGTCGGTGGTCGACAGAAGGTTGTTATTGCTGTCGTAAGAACTTGTCGTCGTTTCGTTGAGCGGATCCGTTTCCACGATGACGTTGCCTCTCGTATCATAGACATACACATTTGTGTTGCCGAGGCGGTCGACGACCGTCTCTGAATTATTCGTCAAATTGTTATTGAAATATGTCGTGTTTCCGCTGGCGTCAATTGTTTCAATCAATTTTCCCGTGTCATCGTAATAGTTTCTAGCCACCTGTGTTCCATCCCCGTTGAACATGCTTGTGATAAAATGCGGAAAATTGGCGTTGGTATAAGCAAATGAATTCGTCGCATAGGTAGCCAGGGCGCTGTTTATAAGCCGTTCCACATAAATCAAATTCCCATTGTTATCGTATTCATATTTCACGGCCGGAGGGCCACCTGAAACAATGCTGTTGGGGTCACCGATAGAAGAAATGAAGCCTAGGCCATTGCGCTGGATGAGAATATGATTGGTGGCGCCAGAAGGAGAATTAAATGTAATTGCGTTGGTAGCAAAGTTGATGGTGTTTGAATTGCGTTCAATAATTTTAGCCAAATACGGTGTGCCCCATGCCTGATCTGTGTAGCCATTACCCGTGTCACCCGTGCCGGCTCCTCCCGACATGGGATGCGCGCCCAAATTCTGACGTCCGAGAAGGTATTTGGTGCCATCGGAAGTTGTCAGGATGAAACTCGGAAAATCGTAGGCTGAATCAGGCACATCGGAGTGGTTCGCCAAGTCTTCCCAATAGGGTTGCTGGCCATTGATTTCTGGATAGAGATCTTCAACTTGGGCACTATTGGGACCCGGCACCAAGGTAGTATTGGGAGGTGCGCCAGGGCCGACTTGCCATTGAGGATAATACTGAATTGTGCCGGGAGAATATCTTGGATTGTAATAGAAAGTTGTCCTTTGACCGTTTGGAAGGGTTAAGGTCACATCGCGGTTTCCGCCAATGCGGATACTATAAGTATTACTGCGTTTATCGGTTTTCTGCTGGCGAACCTCGTCTATGACCACATTCATGTCGCTCAGGGTATACGTCCAGCCATAACCAAAGTCTCCCTCATGAGGATCTTGAGAATTGTAGCTGCGCGTGACGGTGAGAGGAATGCCATTAACGGGAATGATTAGGTCTTGTTGGCTGAAACTGAATTGGCCAATCTTCAGATTGGATTCCAAAATGAATTGCACGTCGGTGCTTGTTTGTAAATACCCGCCCGCAACCGTTAGACGCAGATCATAAACACCATTGTCAAGCGTGGTCAGATCACAGTTTGTTAAAATTATTCCATCAATATTGGTTGTACCAACCGGTCCGGTGACTGCGGGAGTTAGGTTCCGAAGAAGCGTTGAACCATCTGAGGTATAAACGCCAAGCTGCCAAACGACATTGCTGCCCATCGAATGAAATGCCTGGCCGTAAAGCTGAAATACGCCGTCACGTATGGTGACGGGCCCATACGCACTGGTCAGCGGATGCGTTCCTGACGAACTGACGATATTGGTCAAAACGGCGATCAAGGCCCCATTTGCCGGAGGGATTACATTAATATGAATTTCAGGTTGTGACGTGGCGATTTGGCCAAAGATATCCGTGGCCTGTGCGGTAAATCCACAGTCACAGGAATTGCTCACCGCAATCCAGTTGGTTGTATAATAGCCATTGACTCCGTTGGTGACCACGGCTATTGCCGTTTGCCCTTGATAGAATGTCACATTCGAAATGTATTGTGTAGGTGTTACATACGCGACCAACGGCACCAAAGACCCAGCGTTGGTTGTATACCCGTCCGAGGGATTCGCAAAGGTGATATTTGGCGCAGCCCCGGCAAATACATTGACTTGGACGCCAGCCCAAGCCGTTCCTCCGAGGCCATCTGAAATCTCGTAGCTGAACCCGTCCGCAGGATAGCCCTGAATCCCGGGGTAGGGTGCATAGCTGATTGCCGAGCCACCATTGATGATAGTTGCCGTACCATGTGTTGTAGTGTTTGGAGGCTGGATGGCAACGATGGAAAGAGGATTTCCAACTAAATCATAATCGTTCGAAAGAACATCGAGTTGGTTATTCTGGCTATTAACTATAACTGTGAATTGGTCATCGACCGCAACTGGCAACTGATTTGTTGAAAATCCCACTTGAACGGTTACGGGCGTTGCAGCCGAGCTTCGCCCGGCCGAGTCTACAGCGACAGCCGTCAACGTGTAATTTCCCGCAGGTACGTTCGCAACATTCAAAGTATAAGAATTGGTGTCAAAAACGCTCATTGTACCCCGTCCCAGGTCAACAATTCCGTCCGAAGTCAATTCCCTGAAGTCGACGTAGTTAATGTTTGTGGAAGTGCTTGTGGTCTGGGCTACAAATGAAATTCGTGCGGGAGCAGAATATAAAGCTTTATTTGCAGGGGCCGTCAGAGTGATGTTCGGTGGTACACCGGTCGGAAAGGCGTTTCCAACAAGGTATGCCACATAATTATACTGTTGGGAAATGACATTGTGTTGGAAGAACAAATCTCCCACGCTGGTCTCATTCGAAGAGGCATTAAAAATAAGATGCAAATTGGTGGACGAACCAGCCGGAATGTCGAAGAATGGCTGATCACTGATATTTGTAGTGAAGTCACCAACCAGCAAGAAATTGGAAATAACAAGGTCCGCAGTGCCTGGATTCGTGACAATCAATGAAAGATTTGTTGGAAAGCCGGGTGTCGTTGTCGGAAAAGTTATCGTACTTCCGCTCGGTAAATTAGCACCGCCGAACAGAACCTGAATTTGTGGCGATGTGATATAGGCAGAGGTGTTTGTTCCGCAGGACAGTGACAGGTCGTAAGGCTCTTCCGAATAGTCATTTGCAATATCATTTTCTATGCTCATGGGGTCTGCAACTTCAATTAAGTAATCGCCAGATAGAAGTGGCATGCAGCTCAATGAGCCGTTGACGCTGGCACCCACAATATTATTTGATGGATCTCTCAATATTAAAGCCGCATCGTACGAATACGGGTCATCGTAGTTCAGTACGAAAGATGAACCGGCGGTTGCATCAAAGAGATAATAATCTGCATAATGCGCATCATTGGTAGGCCAATCAATCGCCCAGCTAAGGTGTAAGGATGCTCCCGAAACGTATGCGCCACATTCAAGGTCATCACCCCAATACTTGATGACAGGCGTTGAAAAAACGCCCAGCAATGCATTCGATGCTTGAATGAAATCCTGTCCAACATTCGGGCTGGTGTAGATCATAGATGCATTTCCGCTCGAATCTGTACTGCTATTTGTTGTCCAAGTACTTATTCCAGTATTTCTTAGCGATGTTATTCCAAATATAATGTTCGAACCAGGTCCCATGGGTTGGCCGTTTTGGTCAACCAAAGTGGCCGTGAAAGTCGATTGGGTGTTTGTCCGGGTTGGCCAACCGAAAGAGGGCGACAATGTCAAACCGGGGGATTTGACCGTTATTGTTATATTTGTGCTGCTTGTTGCTTGGCCATCGAAGGCAGCCAAGCTGAGAACGTAAGAACCAGGAATTGGAAAGCCAATGGAATTTGTGGCATTAAAATTGGTGGAGGTTGTATTAGTGGTCTGCCATGCAAAATTTGGATTGGCCGGCCCGCTTATCTTTGCCCAAGTGATGGTCAATTGATTTGATGGCCAACCATCATCTGTGATATGTGTATTCACAATGGTGTTTGTCGTCGCAATAATTTGATTAGTTCCCGCATTCACTACTGGCGCCTGATTGCGAATAACTTGAACTTCAATATTGCTATAGGATGTAAATTGACCGTCAAAAGCTGCCAAATCTAGATAATTCGTTCCCGGCTCAGTAAACCGCGCGATGGTGTTTGTAAGCGTTGGACAGTCGAATGTCACTGGGCCAGCGCCACTGACCTGGAACCACAAGTTGCTAGTTGGGCTGAACAAATTCCCGTCATCAGCGACAGCCCCGCGCAATTGGACATAGTTGGCTAGTGGAACATTTAATAGACCTGCAGGAGCAAAGTTTAATTGTTCCGCAGAAATGTTCGTGCCTATTTGACCGATCGGATATATATCAAAGCCGCTCCCATTCCACCGGGTCCTGAATAAATTGCCAGAGTTTTCTTCACTAATTAAAATGTCGCCTGCCATTCCTTGAAATTGTGATGCGGGTGCACCCCAAAGAAATTCAGTATAGTTCGGACCGTATCCGACACCGTACAGATTTTCATTTTCTGGAATGATCCGAATATCTTCAACAGAGCTGCCGAAGTGTATTTGACCAGGATTGAGATTGAAAGTGCCGAAATCGTATGTTGTCCAAGACCCATTTGTGTCCACCGCGAAAATCGTCGTATTAGCTCCATCGATCAGAACCCGCCCTGCCCAGGGTCCGTACTTTTCCATGTTATCCGGCACTGTGGCTATTGCACCACCCTGAAGGCCGTCAAAATTGCCCCCAGTCAAATGAGTTACAAACGACGATTGTCCTTTTGAATTGACCCGCCACACATTTGCCTCATCACACGGATTATATGGGTCATTGTCACAAGCAGTAGATTCCAAAACAATCAAATCGCCACCCCAAACGCCAGTATCATCTACCCAAACGCTCATGACAACGTTGGAATCAGGTAAGATAACCCATGCGTAATTGGTATAGCTGCCGCTTACGGAACTCTCAGAATAAAAGTTTGTCCCCAAAGTAGTTCCATCCGGTTCAATCCGCAGAATAGCCCCTGGCATGCCTTCACCTGCGCAAAATATTTCTCCATTAGTAAAGCCACCTACAGTATTTCTGACGGTTGCCATATCGATTTCCTGACCGCCAAGACTACCAATTGATGAGAAGTAAGAAAAACTGCCATTTTGGTGAATCAAGGCAAAATTAGTCGCGGCGTTTTCGCAGACAACGAGACAATTCGATGGGCTGAAATAGGCCAATCCCCAGCCACCGCTGTTGAAACCACCAAATGGTAGAGTTTCTATCACCCCAAGTTGTAAAGTCGGAATAAGATTGGCCTCTGTCACGGCGGGCAAAATCAACGTCTGGCCTGGCCCAGCAAAAACCACTGGGGGCTTATTAGTAATCAGCACAGTTACCGAAACCTGGCTCGTGCTCATCAAAGACCCATCGCTGGCTGTCAATCGAAACACATAATTTCCGTTTGTGCTAAACGTAGCAGTAGTCAATAATGCATTGGAATTTCCAAAATTCGCCGTTGCCCCGGGTGGGTTGCTGATTGAGGACCATGTCGTGATCAAATAATTCGATGGCAATCCGTCGTCAGAAGCAAATCCTGCAAGCTGAATGGAAGGCATATTTGTTACCTCATTCGGACCAGCGTAGACGAAAGGTGGTTGGTTTGATGGCTCGACCGTAACTGTAACATTAGCGGATAGCCCCACACCCCCACGAATGTCTGTCGCTGTTACCAACAAGGTATAAATGCCATTTGTCACGCCCGGCCATGTAATTGTGTATGGACCTGAAAGATTTGTGCCAATCAAAAACCCGTCTTTATAATATGAAACATTGGTGACCGAAGCTCCAAAAGCCGTTGTAACGCTTGCCGTGATTGGAATGTTGACCAGCATTGAACCCAAATTCGCATTTGCTGACGGTGAGGTAATTGCTACGATCGGCAGGCCGATCACAAAGTTGGTGGCATATTGTGACCATCCCGTCAGCCCTTTGGTCTCAATCGCCTCGGCTATCAAGAAATTCGTGCCACCGTCGAAGGGCATCCAGAATATCTGGTAATTGTTATTTGTACTGACGGCGTAACCCAAACTGTTGCCATTGGCAAAAATTTGCACCGCATCGATCGGAGCTGCGAAAGTGGAATTTGTAGCAAAAACGGTAATTGTGACGTTCGAGTAGGCGTAGAATGTTTGGTTTAGTGGGCTTGTGATTTGAACATATGGGTATGGATTATAAATGTTTACGATTACCGGGCCAGAGGTGTTTTGGAGACCATACCCGTCAATTGCCACTGCGGTGAGGGCACACGTATAATTTGTGGCGGTGTTCAATAAGTCGCGGAATGAATTAGTTATGCTCGCTGTTGCGGGATTTACAAAAGCCACGGAATTCGTGTAAAAAGTGACGTTGGTGACCGTACTATCTACGGATGTTGCTGTCGCTATCAAAACGGTTGGCGTTCCGATGGTAATTGCCGCATTGTTTGTGGGGAAAGTGACACTGACTTGGGGCCGGCGCCTAATATGAACGGGAAAAGTCAATGAGCCAATTCGGTAACCGTTGCTCGCCGTGAAGGTCACATTATAATCGCCATTAGTGGAAAATATTGCCAAAGGATTTGTCGACGTTGTGGGTGAAAAAAATACATTCCCGGGACCGTTGGCACTCCAAGAATAGCCGGTCAGAGTATTTGGCTGGCCATTACTCGTTATTACACCAGACACGGCGTCGGTAATACTCATCATTCCCTCTTCCCAGATCAGATTCGTACTTTGCCCTGCCCAAACAGTCGGAGATTGCGTCATGAGGACGTAAACGAGGGTTGAAGTAGTGCTTATGCCGCTGCAATTGTAGGCACACGCCTCCAAAACATTTGTTCCGGGTACGGCATTGCTCCAGGCAAGGGCGAAGATCCCGTTAGGGCCGGGCACGGCTGTTCCAGCAAAGGTGAAGTTTGTACCGGGAACGAGATTCGTAGCGAAATAAAACACTACATTGGTGACATAACTGTATTGATTTGTGGCCAAGGCACTAATGTGTATTGGAATACCATAGGGCCAAGGATAAGGACTCATCGGGGAAGCATTGGTTGGCCAAATCATTGACACAACTGGCGGGGGACTGGGTTGAGTGCCGGTTCCCCAGCCGTTGGTAACGATGCTCCCGTTTGTAATCGAAAGCCAGGCCCAAGCGCTCATGCTCGTACCGGCAATATTGCTAACTATCACAGAATAACCTCCGGCGTTGGTCATTTGCACGTTCGTCAGTGTCAAAGAAGCATTTGTGGCCCAGGATATGGCGCTTGTGCCGTTTTCAAACCATTGATAATAGAGGTTGGTTGTCCCGGAGGCTAAACTCGTAAATTTCACCGTCGCACCTGCATTTGTGGCAACAGTTGCCGGTTGTTGCGTTATCCAAGCTGGGACGAGTACTGTCAAGTAGGTGCTACCGTTTGTGCTTCCGGCCAGATTTGTCGCGGTAACTGAATAAAGCCCGGTATTGTTGGTCTGAACTACCAATTGGCTGTATATCGAATCGGCCCCAATTTGGATATTGGTGTTAATTGAATTCGAAAAAAACCATTGAAAGGACAAAGGCGGTGGATTTGTGACATCGAAAGTTAAAGTCAAATCCTCAGATTGGGTAATGTTTTCACTCGAAGGAAGATTGGTCGCAAAATTCGGACGTGCCAGCACCGTAAGCTCAGCTGTTCGGCTGGTGATGGCGTTGAATAAATTTGCGACCACCGCGTAATATCCTCCTGTGTCGGAAGTATCGACGTTCGAAATCGTCAAAGTGTTGTTTGTTGCGCCGGAAATTCCTGAACCGTTGTTAATCGGCGTGCCGTTGGCATAATACCACTGATACGCCAGATAATTACCTGAAGCGGCGACACTAAAGCTTACGTTGACGCCCGGAGCAACAGTTTGATTTGTCGGTTGATCATCGTTGGTATTCGCCACAGGAATTTCCACTCCGAGAATGGCATTGGTGCTTGTTATGTGGCTAGTTGCGTTGCTGACGATGACCGAATAGGCATAATGATCGTACGAATATTGGACAACTTGAACGGTATAATTTGAAGAGGTCGCACCAGGGATATTGGTGCCATTTAAGTACCATTGAAATGTGAATGGGCCTATCCCACCCACGGTTGTGGAAAATGTCACATCCAAGCCCTGAGCGATATTTGTACTCCGAGGTTCCGACTGAAAGCCAATATCCCATGGTGTTTCGGTCGGATCGTCAATACCATTGCCGTTGGTATCGGCCAGATAATCGGGGTAGCCATTTCCGGGAGTGCTGAAAGGATTGCCGCTGGCATCCGTCGCGACATAGTGGTAGCCGATGTCCACTCTATTGGTACCGTTTGGAATTTGATTGGTCTGTGTCGTGAAATGATATAATCCTAAAAGGTTCGCGCTTGCGTTGCCATTCGTGATCAATTGGGAATTCCAAGGGAGGTAAAAATTTCCGAAGAAATTGGTTTGCCAGTTGTAGTTGGTCACCATTATATCTGACGATGCGACGGTTTCCAGCTTGTTGCTCAATGGCGTGCCAAACCCATAATAGTTTTGCCAATCAGTATTGTTCGTGTTGTAAGCATTGTGATCAAAAAGTGTATTGGTGCTTGCGCCATGATAGACATCGCTCCAGTAGATCGCCGTGTCATCAAACGACGAATTCTCGATTTGCCAAAACCCAGCCCCGCCGGTACGGTACATCCACAGACCGCAGTTATAAAATGTGTCGTTTTCGAACACGAAGCTCAGGTCATTGGCCCAAAAATAAATAGGCTCGCGGAAAAACAAGCAATTCGTGAAGGCCAATAACTGTTTAGAATGGCTTTCGAATGCACTGTCATAAAACTCACAGTTTTTGAAAGTCCCCGAGCCAAGATGCCCCCATATGCTGTTTACGCCATAAGTTGCAGCCAAAATCACGAAATTGGCGGATATACCGGGTAGATGACTCGTGCTATTACCGTTGTACACGAGGCCAAGATTCCAATCAATGTCCGGCCAATTGCCATTTCCTCCTTCCTGAACCATTTTAAACGGCACAAGATAACAAGGCTGCGTTGCAGTACCATTGAAGGATATGTTGCCCACAATGCCAATTCCATTATTTAGCGACATCCCGTACGTATTTCCAATAGATCCGTACTGCGCACCATGATCTTCAAACCACCCCACGGCAGTTCCTGCAGCCACCGTCAAATTACTGTATAAATCGCAGCCACCAAAAACAAAATCCAAGGCGTCATAATGATAGCCCACATCAGGAAAGACGTTCGTATCCCGAAGGGCAGCATTGGTCAATGTACCCAACAGGGTGATGTTTGTAACATCATAGACGATAGGAGGCCAGGTCGTTCTTTTAGAGAGGCTTGCAAGCAGAGCCGGATCGATATTTGTTGTGCCATGTCCACGGTAAGGGCTACCTCTGGCCAGGTAATAATTACCGCCTCCAACGACTTGATAAATGGAATTGGTGACTGATGGTAAATAGTAGACGGCATTGGTTTGAAAATCGGCACCATCGTCGTACAAGTTTTCACCTGTAATTAGACAATTGGTCAACGCAACTCCTCCTCCTGGAGTAATAAAATTGTACCCGGAATCTGCTGTCACGTTTTCTGCGACCAGGTTGTGGTCAACGAACAATTGACAATTTTCGATGCTGGCCATTTCAGGAACTTCATTTGTAGAATAGCCAATCAAGACGTTGTAAAGATAAATGTCATAGCCATTGACAAACTGCCCGACGTTTAGGGCCTGGCAATTTTCAAGAGTGTAAGTACACGGTTCAGATCCATCAATAATCGCCTGTTCAGCATAGCTGAAGCGCATGTCATGGATGTTCAGAGTTCCTTCGTCAACCAACCAAAAAAAATCAACATCCTGAAAATCGGGCCAACTAGAACTGTCCGGCATTATTTCACCCAAGGTATCATCATTTCGTGAAGTAAATACAGCCGGACGATAAGGACCAGTCAAACAATTGATGTCGCCGGCGGTTTCAAGTGACCCTGCTTGTTCAAATTTGATAACAGCCCCACCTTCAAAAACAGTTGTGCCTTCCAAATAGCATCCTTCGCTGATGTCGTAGGTCATATCAGCTTGGAACGTGAAATTCGTCTCGCCAGAATCCATAGTTATGTAATCCAAAACCACTCCAGATTTATTGACCGAAGCAGCCTTGGCTAGCTTCACAGTGTTCGTGCTGACCTCTGCCACTCGTGCGGGCGGCAACAATCTCCTGGAAGAGATTTTAAATAGAACCGACGCCGTAGAACTGAGTGAAACGGGCGAGGAGGGAGGCAATGTTGAAAAATTGGGGCTAATCCTTTGATACGGCAACTGTTCAACTAGAAGATTTCGGCCAGAAATATTTATCCAGCTTTTATATACGGAGGCCTGACGAGCATGATTTTGAGAATTGGTATTACCGGATACGAAGGCGTGTCCTCGGACCATTTTCATGGAACCGAAACTGAGGGTCGTATCTTGCAAACTATCTTGGGGGCTGGCGACACCGGTAGTTTCTTTGGGAGTTGGCGGATTGAAAAATTCCGTTATAAGCTGTAAACGAGTAGCGGTCGAGGCGAATCCAAATTGCTCCGGGGCCGGCGGCTGTTGGCGGAAAACTACATCCTGCTCAAAACCACTTTTTTTATACGTATAAATCAAATCGGCATCCACGCCGACAAATGCATTTGGGTAGATGATCTGATTTGAGTTTATCAATTCCCCAACGGAGTTCGTCAAAACCGCAAAAAATACCGTGTTCGTGCCATCGTCATAACTTAAGCCAAGAGGTTCGCTTTGAAGGTGAAGTCCATCAGGGGTCACGAGAGTGACAGGCCCTTTATATATATCACTCGGGAAATAAGCCTGATGTTGGCCTTGGGTAGCTTCTGCAGAGCCGTCAGATTGAATGTTTATTTGCTCTTGAGAATCCATCCATTGGCCATTCTGCTGGTAACAAAGGCCGCTCGCTAATTCAGTGTATTGATGAACGACAGGAACAGCCTGGCCGGTGGGGCCTTGTTGGTATTCTGTCCACGCCCAGACACGTGCGTCTGAATCCCGGGAAGCAATTGTCGGTTCCGTTGGTGGAGGAAGAATTGTTGTTTGAGGGTTTGCAATCGTTTGTGCCCTGCATAAGACAGAGGCGGCTACCAAAAATGGGACGGTATGGCAGAGAAGGTTTTTCATAGGATTTAAAGGAAAATACCATTGATTGTGATGTAGTTGCATTCGCAGTACAATTTCATGCCGGCAATTTTAAAGGAGGGGGTTGGACAAATGCAGTCCAACCAAAATGTGTTTTGGAAAAAAACTCGTGTGGGATAAAAAGGAATCAGAATGCCAATAGATACATCCTATCGGTTTTGCCAGTTTTCTTGCTGCTTTTGCCTCATTCGACAACATAAGCCGCCGTTACCGACAATGTGGAAATTCACCGAAGCCGGGCCTCTTGGAATTTCCCTCTGCGCTAAGCTCTAATTCTCATGCCTCGATAAGGAAGTCGAGAAAAACTTATTCACAAGTCATTTGATTTCAGTAAGTTGTGACAATTTATACTTTTTGATTTCAAACGAAATCCATTTGATTTTTAAAGGGAATCCAGTCGTTCTTTGGCTTTTACGATCCCTTTAATTGATTTTCCACTTGTTCATACAGCCAAGTTTCAAGCTTGTTTTCAAGCGTCGTGTTTTGACTAGTCACATCACGCCATTGACTCGTACTGTGGGTACTGCTCATTGAATCTTCAATTGTGCACATGACATTTAGCCGAATACTGCCGTTGGCTTCGTCACGCAAGGAGATGTTGTATTTGTACCGGGTGATCTGCGATATCGCTAGAGCGATATTCACTTGGCCTGGCCCCGCAATATAGTCGGTCTGGATTCTGCCATTCGTCTTGTCGGAATTCACCACAGGGATTCGGCTGTTGTCCAAGGCATCAAGCGTCGCTTGCCACAATTTGTCATGGGAAACGGCATATGTACGCTTCGGGACAAAGTCCGCTGCTGGTGTCGGGAATTTGCCATTGTCGGTGATACAACCCGCCGCGGACAACAGTACGACGGCACAAATGAGGGGAATAAAAAAGGATTTCATAATTTTAAGATTTGGAGGATTGATTTTGCAGTTTTTCAGCCATTTTGGTCGCGACCATGTCGGCATGTTCTGCCATGAGTTCCTTCCGATATGTGAATCCGGCATGGCCGACAGATAGGGCCCAGAAAATTGGTGCAACCAAGATCCCGATCATGCTTAGGATGCAGAGGCAAGCCAGTCCATAGAGGATGGAATTGAGGACGAAGCCGCGCCATTCCTGCCGTGTAATGAAATACACGGGCGAAACGAAGATTATGCAGAGATATATCATAGTTTCCTTTCTAACTTTTTGATTTCAGTGATTTTTAGGTTTCCGACCCCGTTTATGTTGAGCAGCGGCATGTAGCCGAAGCTCGTGGTTAAAGATTCCAAGCCGATACATAACAACTGTGAAGTATCCTGTCAATCCATTTTCGCTTATTCCTTTTTTGTGGCAGCAGGCTCAAAACAACGCGCCATTTGTGCGCAAGTCATCAAACTTCTTCGCGAGGAGCGGCTCAGGCGGGGCATTTCCAAATATGCATTGTCTGCGCAATGCGGCCTTGCACAACAAACCATCAGCTACATGGAGCGTGGGCTCCGCCAACCTTCTTTTGAGACTGTCATGCGCATTGCCGACGGCATTGGGATCAACTTGGAAGAGGTGCTGAAGCGGGCAAGGGCTTCAAAGTGATCGGAAAAGTAGGGAGTTCGATCTTTTGACCGTGGTCCGCCTATTCGCCCGGTCGGCCACGGAGAAAAATACCGACCCTAATCAAATGGAAATTCTCAGGGACGAACTATCTGATTTCATTAAGAAGATCGGTTTCTCGAAAGGTTTCGCATTCGTTACTTAATACGCTGATGTCGTTTGAAAACTTCAATAACGCTTGCCAAATATTACGGCGCAGTTAAAGTGGCAACATGGCTTGGCAACAGTCCGAAAATCTTAACCGCAACGCATATCATAATTCCTGAATCAGAGAACGGGCAGATATTTTACGATCTCCATCCTTAATGAAAAGCTTGCGATTGCCTTTTATCAAGTGTTTCACCGCTATTGCGCTTTCCGGCTATCTTTTGCTGCTCATCATGGGCGGCACTCCATCACCAAACGACATTTCGGCCAATAAATCGAACCTGTGCGGTTTGGTCGCATTTACGATGAACAGCCATCATCAGATTTTCCAGCCTGAAGTAATCCAGCAATATAACGATAGTTTTAAAATGTGGCAGGGACGCTGGGCGGCTGTTTATCTGGCTTCCTTTTATTGGGATGCACTCTATCCTGTAATGTATGCGCACAGGATGATTAGCTTCGATGGCTATCCTGCTCATACGTACGGTGCCGTGATCGCCGGATGGTATATCTTATGGTTTCTGGCTTATTGTGCGATTGTTTCCAGATTGGAGAGCTGGCCGCTATTAATGTTTGGCGGCTTCGCAGGAATCGTCTCAAACCTCGCAGCCACCACCACCAGTATTTTTCTGCCGTGGGATGTCTGCTCCATGTTCTTTTGGGCCTGGGGACTCATCGCTTTTGAGCGTGGCAAATTTAAACAAATTTTTTTAATTGCCGCCCTCGGAAGTTGCTTCAAAGAAACCACGCTTCTGCTCCTGGTCCCGCCCTTGATGTCTAAAGTAAATCAAAAATGGTTTTACGCTGGCGCGGTGGTTGTCTTCTTCATTATCTGCCGCGCCCTGTCAACACATCTGCTCATTGGAAACCTGCAGGAATCCGGCAATCCGCTCTGGCAAAAAAATATCCATTACCTTTTTACTTCCACCGCCAACCATCCGCTTTTCCTCGATGCCGGCCTGGTCGTAACGATTTGGTTTACCCCGGTTGACCGCCGGTGGAAATATACCTGCGCCGCTTTCCTGGCGGGAATGTTCTTTATGGGAGGTTTCAACGAATACCGGCAATATCTGGACATCCTGCCTATTGGCCTTTACGGTCTAGATCAAGCGGCACGGAATAGCTCAAAAACGCCGATCAAAGCCGTTAAGCCTTCCCAATAGTCCTCTTTTCCATTGTTACCTTTGCAAAAATCAGCCAGGCCCTCGAAACCAGCCCCAATCGGCTTCTGGACGGGTTGTCGAATCCAGATGGCGAGAGAATGGATAAAATAAAGAAGATGATGGCGCGGAAGCGAAAACCGGAGGCCGGGTAATTATTCTGCCAATGAAGCAGCTTCAAAGCCGCTCTCAGGCCACGTCGCACAAGGGACATTGTGTGCTTTAAGGAGAGCATGAATAGCCGCAGTTTGTCGCGAGTATTTGTCAAAAGTCTTACAAGGCCGCTAGCTAATTCAGTGTATCCAGGAATATTTTGTCATCGTTGATCACCGATGTCATCAAGGGATTCGGGAGGCCTGTAATCCGAAATCAGCGAACTTCTGGTTTTTTTTTAGTTGAAATTCACCATTTTGGTTTATCGAAAAAGAATAGTGAAAAGCATGATTCCAATCGGTGTCCAGGGGAAATCGGAGAATTTCAAATCCAGTGATTGTTTTATAGATATCGCTTCCTTCTACGAAAGCGGAACTGTCATACCAAATTTCGACAGTTTTGGTATTGTTAATACAATAAACTGTCCAAAAATGCGGATCAAGGCTCTCGTCGCGTTTTTCCCATTTTCCATCAACCTTTATATTGAACCAAATCGTATACGCATCCGAATCATTCTGAATAGTAAATAAATAATTTGTGGTTGAAGGCGTGGAGCCGGTCAAGGTCACTGACAACCCGTCATTTGTACCTTGCTTTTCAACATTAACTGGAGTGCTGCTGCTTTCCTCGGTCCTGATAGTACTCGCATCAAGCACATTTGTATTGCTAGATGATTTAGCGGAATCAGACAGAATTTGCTCATGCAAACGATGGTTTTCGTAATACTCACTGATTATTACAATGGACGCCCAGGCCCCCAAAATTGTCCCAAAAATTCCACCGAGCACCATGATCGGATGATTTCTGATTTTGCTCGCGAACTTCTCTCGCCGTTTAATCGCTTTGGAATCAATGTCCATAAAGCAAAAGTATTAACTTATACTCACAATAAAAGAAATCGATGCAAGCGCAAAATCATTCAAAAAACTCATTTGCTTGACAACTAATTATTATATGATATAGTAGTTTAGAGGGTTCTTCGACAGGCCTGCCTAATTGCGGGAGGGGTAAAATTCAACCAAGGATTAAGTCATGGCTATTGCAATATTGCTCTTATTCGCTATTGGTTTTTGGTCATTTGTCCTTGAAAATGGAGGAAAAACAGCTGCGCTGAGAGTGGTGGTGACAGTAGCACTCTCGACCTTGCTCGCCGTCTACGTATGGTGCTGGGCATTAAGTAGCGTTCGTTGATCAAAAAACAATGCATTAAACGTCGCATTGGTCAGAAATGACCAGTGCGATTTCTTTTGAAAATCTAAATATTCCGCTAAAAATCCACCTGTCAGCGATCCGACCGGCCCATGCCGTCTCCCATGCCCGAACCATTGCAGTGGCAATTCCCATTTTCCGCGCAAGCTATCAAAGTGTTAGCATTTTTCATAACGCTTGGCCTGGATTAAATCAGCGAGCGACTGTATGCTCATAGGCAATGGTTTGCGACGCTGCCGATTGACTGGAATATGGGCGTGAGACACCCGAATTTGGCGTTGTGCAATACCCAACACCAGTACTCTCCCGCTGGGAGAGGGAACAGCCATCGGATGCCGTTCGTAAATTTGCAAATCAAACCAGATTTACCGGTTTACGGCAGGCGCGCAGTTCAGAAAAGAACAGGAAGCCACAAAGGCTATTTTGCCAGAATCAGATCGCAAAATCCCGATAATCAGGCTTCGCGGGCTCGGCAGGGGGGAAGAGCATTCCGGCAGCGACGGTCGCATTGGTTCCCTGTTCAATCAGGACAAGCGCGCCCGTCAGGCGATTCATGCTGTAGCCATCATAGATGATGGGTTTGGAAGTCTTGAGATGAATGATGCCGATGTCGTTCATGGCCAGCTCAGTTGGCGACGGCTCGGCCTCGAACGAGGTCATCGGAATGCGGCTTTCCAAACTCGTAACCACGGCCTGAACGACCTGGGTGGTGTGTTTGAGGAAATATTTTTTGCCGGCATGGAGCGGACGCGCATGCATCCAGCAAACCCGCGCGCGCAAATCTGAGCTGCAGCCGGGGAGGTCTTCGGTCCCCACAAACATATCGCCGCGGCTAACGTCAATATCATGCGCCAGGCAGAGCGTCACCGATTGCGGGCAGAACGCCTCAGTCAACTGGCCGTCAAAGGTCCAAATTTCTTTGACGGCGGTTTTGATCCCAAGAGGCAGTACCACGATTTCCTGGTCCTTCTTCACAATGCCGCCAACGATCTGGCCGCTCAGGCCACGAAAATCATGGAGTTTCGCATCGCGCGGATTGTTCGGGCGGTTCACCCATTGCACCGGGAAACGAAATGCGTTCAGGTTCCAATCGCTCGCGATATGGACTGTTTCCAGGTGCGCGAGCAGCGCGGGCCCTTCGAACCAGGGCGTATGCTTGGACGGAAAAACAACATTATCACCATTGAGCGCGCTAATCGGGATGAATTTGACGTCCCGGAACACGTCGAGTTGCGGCAGGAAATCCTCAATCTCATCGCGAATTTCCAAAAAGCGTTCCTTGTCCCAATTCACCAAATCCATTTTGTTGACCGCGATAATCAGGTGAGGAATTCCCAGGAGCGCGCCAATGTAGATATGCCGCCGGGTCTGTTCGATAACGCCCTGACGCGCATCCACGAGCACAATGGAAAGATTCGCCGTACTCGCGCCGGTCACCATGTTGCGCGTGTATTGCACATGACCCGGCGTATCGGCCACGATAAATTTCCGTCGCGGCGTCGCAAAATAACGATAGGCCACATCAATCGTGATGCCTTGCTCGCGTTCGGCGCGCAGGCCGTCCGTAAGATTGGCCAGGTTGATTTGCCCGCCGCCGGTGATATCCGCGCTGCGTTCCAGCGCCTCAATCTGGTCCTCCATCAGCGACTTGGAATCGTAAAGCAAACGACCGATGAGCGTGGACTTGCCGTCATCAACACTGCCGCACGTGTTGAAACGTAAAATTTCGACGGGATGATTCTGGTGCGACATTTTAGAAATACCCCGCTTTCTTGCGGTCTTCCATCGCCGCTTCGCTGGCCTTGTCATCAGCCCGTGAACCTCGTTCGGTCACACGGGCCGCGGCGATTTCCGCGATGATGTCATCCACCGAATCCGCCGGCGATTCCACCATGCCGGTACTGATGATGTCGCCGATGGTGCGGACGCGCACGACGAGTTCCTGGACTTTTTCCTTCGGCGTTGGCGGCAGCAAATCGGTGACCGGCAGCCATTGGCCGCGCCGCCGAACGCATTTGCGCTTGTGGCTGAAATAAATCGACGGCACTTCCAGTTTTTCCTTTTTGATGTACTCCCAAACATCCATCTCCGTCCAGTTGCTCAACGGAAAAACGCGCATGTTTTCGTTGGGATTCAGGCGCGCATTATAAAGATTCCAGATTTCCGGGCGCTGGTTTTTTTCATCCCATTGGCCAAAAGCGTTGCGCGGGCTAAAGAACCGTTCTTTCGCGCGGGCTTTTTCCTCATCACGGCGGGCTCCGCCGATATTGCAATCGAATTGAAACTCCTCAATGGCCGCGAGCAGGGTGGGGATTTGGAGCTGGTTCCGGCTGATTTCACCCGGAGCGGGAACGGCGATGCCATTCTTGATCGCATCTTCCACCGTGCGGATAATCAATTTCGCCCCGACTTCTTTGGCGCGCCGGTCACGAAACTCATTCAACTCCGGAAAATGATGCCCCGTATCGATATTCAGGAAAGGCATCGGGATGTTGGAAGGGCGATACGCCTTTTCCGCCAGGCGCACCAGGCAAATCGAATCTTTGCCTCCCGTGAACATCAGGCAGGGACGCTCAAACGCCGCTGCGACTTCGCGCATGACATGAATCGCCTCAGTCTCGAGGACTTGCAGATGATCCAAATGGTAACTCTTCATTTAAAAATTATCGGTGGCGCGACTACTGGTTAATTATTTGAATAGCCTCTGAGTTTCTCTCTGTGGATGTATTCCAAAACATCCATTTCTGTCCAATTGCTCAATGGAAAAACTCTCATGCTATCGCCGTGATTTACTCTCGTGTTATAAAGATTCCAGATTTCTGCACGCTGATGTTTGGGGTGCCAATAGCCGTAGCTGTCGCGGAGACTGAAAAATCTTTCTTTCGCACGTGCTTTTTCCGCGCTCTGCCGCGCTCCACCGATTAAACAATCAAATCTAAATTCTTCAACAGCCGCCAGCAGCGTAGGAACTTGTAGCATGTGCCAGTTGTTTTCTCCCAGGGTAGGGAAAGCGATTCCCTTCTTAACAGCATCTTCCACCGTTCGGACAATCAATTTTGCGCCAGCTTCCTTCACGCGCTCATCGCGAGATTTATAGGCTTCGAAAGATTGGCGGCCAGTATCAATATGGAGTAAAGGCATTGGGAGGCCGGAAGGACGGAATGCTTTTTCCGCCAGCCGCAAGAGGCAAGTGGAATCCTTGCCGCCGGGAAAGAGTATCACTGGACGTTCAAATGCCGCCGCGGCTTCACGCATGGCGTGAATTGCTTCGGTTTCGAGCATCTGCAAATAGTCCAAACTCTTCATTTAAAAATTATCGGAGGCCGGCGCGGGTTGATTAAGCGGTTTTTGCCACGGCTTTTCCGCCCCAGGTCGCGTGCAGGCCGCACTCGCGCTTGTCATCCGCCTTGGCCGGGTCAAAATAATCCCATTCATTCGGCAGATGATGCTGCTCTAAATACTTCGTCATGTCCGCGTCGTTCCAATAAAAAACCGGGCTGACCTTCAGGGTCTTGAAATTTGCGTCCTCGCTGACGATGTCGAGCGCCGCGCGATTGGGATTTTGGTCCTTGCGCAACGCGGTAATCCAAACGGTCGGCGCCAGTTCCTTCATGCCGCGTTGGAACGGCTCCAATTTCATTACCGCGCTAAATTCCTTCAATGCCGCTTCATTTTCCGGCGTCGGGATTTCGCCGTGGATCGCATCGCGATGCGCCGGGGTCATCTTCGGCAGGTATGCCTTAATGTTCAACTTGAGCAGCTTCTTCAATTCTTCGGCGTGCTTGTATGTGGCCGGGCGATTGTAGCCATGGTCCACCCACAGCACCGGCATGTCCGGCTGCACTTGCGCGCACAGGTGCAAAATCACTGCTTCGAAGGGGCGGAAATTCGTCGAGACAATCGCACGGCCTTTGGCCTGCGCGACCGCCCAGCGAACGATTTCCAATGGGGATTTGGAACGCAATTCCTCATTGGCTTTTAAAATTTCATCGGCTGTCATTTTTAAAAAACGAGCTAAACATCATAAAAAACTGTGTCTTTTTGGTCAAGGTGAATCGCTCTCCTCGGTCTGCTGGCCATAACAACATATGGATTTTCAAGGATTTTCCCTCTTGAGATAATGCGGAAACGTAATAGCTTAAAGATGATGAAAACGTGGAAATATTCGGCAGTAGCAGCCTTGTTGTTCGCCGCCATCATTTCCTTTTTTCTGCCATGCAAGTCTTACTATTTTCCGCCCGGCCATTTAGTGATTGATCGGCCTATAGAGATGTTTCCTGCCGATGATGGTTGGGGAGCTTTAATATTTCTGGTCTTTTTTTGCCCTGGTGTTTTTACCCCGGCAATGGTTTTTGTAGCCGTGCAAACTCGCCTTGAAAGAAATTTGCCGGCGCTCGCGGTTGTTTCTCTCATTTCTTCCGTACTTCTGTTCTTTGCCATCGTCGGGTTTCGGGTTGCTATTTTTGCGACGCAGGTGAGACTTTTCTTCGGTTTTTATTTAATCGTAGGTTTGGGTGCCATCGGTTGCCTGGGCTTCTGGATTTTGACTTTGCGAGAAATTTGGCACAGGAGCCACCACTGGTCTCAAAAACGCGATTCTCACTCATTTTAAACATTCTTCTTTGCTCCGTGTTTGCACTAACGATCAATTTCTGTTAATCCTATTGTGTGAATTTTTTCGTCCAACGAAGCGATTTGCGGGACATCTACGACAAAGTCGTCGCCGGTGAACGCATTTCTGACGGCGACGCGCTGCGGTTGTTTGAAAGCAAAGACCTCAATGCCGTGGGCGCCATCGCCGATTTCGTGCGCCAACGCAAGGTGGGCAACCGCGCCAGCTACATCATCAACCGCTACGTTAACTACTCCAATTACTGCATCCTCTCGTGCCAGTTCTGCTCCTTCTCGCGCAAGAAACGTGACGCCGACGGCTTTCAATTTACCACTGAAGAAATCGTTGAGAAGGCCCGCGAAGCATTGAAGATCGGCATCACGGAGTTGCACATCGTCGGTGGACTGCATCCGTCGCTGCCGTTCAGTTATTACACCGACATGCTGCGCGCGTTAAAAAAATTGGATCCGCGCCTGCAACTTAAATGTTTCACCGCCATTGAAATTCTCCATCTCGCGTGGCTTGCGAAAAAGTCCGTCGAGCAAACCCTCATTGAATTGAAGGATGCCGGCCTGGAATCGCTGACCGGCGGCGGCGCGGAAATTTTTCGCAAAGAAATTCGCGCCTCCATCGCCCGCGGCAAAGAATCCGCCGAGGAATATCTGGACGTGCACCGCATCTGGCACCGGCTCGGTGGCCGCAGCACCTGCACGATGCTCTATGGCCATGTCGAGAACCTGGCTGACCGCGTGGACCATTTGCGGCAATTGCGCGCGCTCCAGGACGAGACGCGCGGCTTCGTCGGTTTCGTGCCGCTCGCGTACCAGCCCCGGGACAACGACATCCCGGTCGAGCACGCGCCTACGGGATTTGATTCGCTCCGCACGATTGCCGTCAGCCGTATTTACCTCGATAACTTCGACCATATCACCGCCTATTGGGTTGGCCTGGGCCTCAAGCTTGCACAAGTGGCGTTGAGTTACGGCGCGGACGATTTACACGGGACCATCGTCGAGGAACATATTTTTCACATGGCTGGCGCGGAATCGCCGCAACTGCAAACCGAAGCCGACATGCTCAAGGCCATCCGTGAAGCGGGCAGAACGCCCGTCCAGCGCAACACCTTCTACGAGCCGATACGCATTCTGGAAAATTCCATCGCAGACGAAGCTAAAGAAAATTCGGCGCACTCAAAAGTGCTCGAGGAAAATTTGGCCACGGCATAGGGCAGGGGGAAGGGCGTGCCGCCTTTTTTCCGTTTCCAACGCAAACACTTATCGCTACTGTTATAGGATATGCGGCTGTCGGGTTCGCATTTAATCAGAATCATCGTTTCCCGGACTCTATGGGTCTGTGTTTCGGGCATTTTCCCAATGGTCCTTCACGCCAATGTGACAGACACGAACGTAACGTACGCGTCGCCGGCCGATTGGGTGAAGCCTCATTTTTTCGACCAGAAATCCTCTTCCAGCCTCGTTGATTCCAGCGATGATGCGCATGTCCTGCTGTTTGAACAGCAAGTCAACGCCCTCCAAAATGAAACGTTTTATCATACCGACCGGCAGATTTTGACCCTGGATGGCGTGCAAAACGGTTCAACGATAAAAATCGGCTTCAATCCGAAATACCAATCCGTGACCTTCCATTGGGCGCGCATCTGGCGCGATGGCCAGCATCTGGACCGCCTCGATACCAACAAAATCCAGGTCGTGCAACAGGAACAGGACCTCGACGAAGCGATGTTGAACGGCGAGAAATCAATTGTTCTGGTGCTGGACGACGTTCGCGCCGGTGATGTCATTGATTACGCCTATTCCGTTAAAGGGGAGAACCCCGTTTTTGACGGACACTTTGCTTCCATCGTTCCTGTGGAGATGGGAGAATCCGCCGAACAAATACTGACTCGCGTTCTCTGGCCACGCGATAAACGGCTCTTTGCCAAACCCCATGGCTGCTCCGTTCAAGCGGCACTCGTCCCGGCCGGGAATGCCCTGGAATACGATTGGGACTTTCGGCAAGTGCCCGGGATCACTTCCGAAGATTCCCTGCCGAACTGGTACGACCCCGAGCAATGGGTGCAGCTCAGCGATTTTAGAAGTTGGGCGGAAGTGAATCAATGGGCCTTGAAACTTTTCCAGGTCACCTCGCCATTCTCACCGGAACTCTCGCAGCAAATCGCCCAATGGAAACGAATCTCCGGGCAGGAGCAAAAAATCCTGGCGGTCCTGCGCTTTGTGCAAGACAACGTGCGTTACTTCGGAATCGAGATTGGCAACAGCAGCGAAGAGCCCACCGATCCTTCCGTAGTGTTCTCGCGCCGTTTTGGCGATTGCAAAGACAAGTCATTGCTCTTTGTCACGATTCTCCGGGCATTGGGGATCGAAGCCTATCCGGTTTTAGTCAATACCACCGTGAGGCGTGGACTCGATGATTGGGCGCCCACGGCCATGGCCTTCGATCACTGCATCGCTGAAGTCCGTTGCGATGGCGAATTCTATTTTGTCGATCCCACCATGAATTACCAGCGCGGATCGCTGGAGGCGCATTACCTGCCGAACTATGAGCGCGGCCTCGTTATTTCTCCGCGCACCACCGGCTTGACCGTGATCTCCCAAACGACGGGTGTGCCCCAAACGACCACCACTGAATATTTTCAGATCCGCGGCAGCCAGGCATCGTCCGACCTGACCGTGGTCACCGTGGCGCAGGGCCGCGATGCTGAAAGTCTGCGGGCGATGTTTGCGACCACCAAGCGCAGCGATATCGAACAGATCTACACGCACTTTTATTCCACATTTTACCCGGGCATAAAAATGTCGTCGCCCATTGTCATAGACGACGACCAGGACCAAAATATCTTTCAGGCCACCGAATATTATTCGATCGATAACGCATGGACCAAATCAGATTCCGGCCAAAGCTATAGCGTCGATTTTTATCCGTCCTCCATGAATGCCCTGTTAAAAAAGCCGGTCATCACTGACCGGGCACAGCCGCTGGGAATAAAGTTCCCGGTGCACCAAATCCTGCGCACGGAAGTGACCCTGCCGATCCAATGGATCTACGGCGCCAGCGACAAAACGATTTCCGGTCCCTCCTTCACTTTCCGCAAGAGTGCAAAATGCGTGGGTAACAAATTCATCATGCAATACGAATACCAGTCCCTGGACGATTCCGTTTCGCTCGATGATGTCAGCGATTATATTGACCGGCTTGGCCAATGCTCAAAAATATTGGGCGACTCGGTAGTCTGGAAGTAACCTCATCCTCTGTCGGCGCAGGGAACCCGCTAGCTCACGAGCGTCCCGACCTTATCGCCCATCACCACGCGCCTCAAGTTATGCGGCTTCGAGAAATCGAAAACAATGATCGGCATCTTGTTGTCCATGCAGAGCGAGAACGCTGTGGAATCCATCACCTTGAGCTGGCGTTGCAGCGCGTCGAGGTAGGAAATTTCGTTGAACCGTTTCGCGTTCGGGTTCTTTTTGGGATCGCTGTCGTACACGCCGTCCACTTTCGTGGCCTTCAAAATCACTTCCGCGCCGATTTCGTTGGCGCGCAGCGCGGCCGCCGTGTCGGTCGAGAAAAAAGGATTGCCCGTGCCACCGCCGAAAATGACCACGCGGCCTTTTTCCATGTGGCGCACCGCGCGGCGGCGAATGAACGGCTCCGCTACCTGGGCCATGGCAATGGCGCTCATCACGCGCGTGGGACAGCCGAGCTTTTCCAGCGCGTCCTGGAGCGCGAGCGCGTTGATCACCGTGGCGAGCATGCCCATGTAATCCCCCGTGGCGCGCTCGATGCCACCTTCGCTGCCTTGCAACCCGCGAAAGATATTGCCGCCACCCACCACCACCACCACCTGCACGTGCAAATTCCGCACCTCGCAAACCTGCTTGGCCATGTGCCGCACTGCCTCGGGCGAAATGCCCGTGCCCTTGGCGTCACCGAGCGATTCACCGCTCAGTTTGAGCAGGATGCGGGAAAATTTCGCCTTTTGGGAATGTTTCATAAGGGATGCGGGGCGCGAACCATGTGCGCACGTTTTAACAGTCAAATGCCGTAAGGTCAAACCTGCAATGCGGGTCAGGGGGCGCCTGCCAAACGTTATGGCTTTGGAGCAGCACCTCTTTTTGGCTTCTCGACGATGTGATAACGGCCAAAAATGTACGGCCAATTGAGAGTAAGCACTGGCCTCTCCCAGGTCTCCTCTTT
>Ga0206900_1061_pt1 | contig 29801 bp, 15 predicted proteins | sample Alteio_BWOrgHeat_46_FD_153235 | JGI IMG/M metagenome (GOLD analysis project Ga0206900, IMG submission 153235) | Enriched cells from forest soil in Barre Woods Harvard Forest LTER site, Petersham, Massachusetts, United States -... | ecosystem: Environmental > Terrestrial > Soil > Temperate forest >... | reverse complement strand
ATTGGGGGACGGTAAGGATCAGATTGTTATCCCCGTTCGTGAAGTAAACATTATGACCATCAAGTAGCGTGGCTGACAGAATTCCGTGCGGAATGGTCGGTAGTTCGATTCTGTCCCTTTTTTGATTCAGAATGTGAACGTAAATAACATTTCCTTTGCGAGTGCTGGCCAGGCCTTTGCCGGGTTTCCACGGGCCGCCGCGCGTTCCGTAAATGCTCTCGCCATTTTGATCCAGCCATTCACCAACTTGTTTTAAAATATCGACCTGGCGCGGTTCAATGCGGCCATCAGGCATTGGCCCGACATCGAGCAATAGATTTCCGTCCCCGCCGACGCACGTGGCCAGGATGCGAATCACGTCAACGGCAGATTTAAGATTATCATCGGGCTTCCAGGACCATTGCGTCCCGAGAGTCATACACGTTTCCCAGGGGGCTTGATCGTCGTAGCTGCCGATATGCTGTTCGGGCGTGTTGAAATCGCCCCAGCCACCGCAGCGTTTGGTGATCAAGGCTTGCGGCTGTAATTTACGGATCATCGGGAAAAGGCTTTCGTTGTCCCAGGTTTGCGGGGTGTTAATGCCGCCATCCGTATCAAACCATAATTCATCCACACGGCCATAGTTGCTCAACAACTCGCGAACCTGAGCGTGAAAATAAGCGTTGTAACGCGCCTGGTTGGTCGTAAAAAAATCTGGATGATGCCAGTCGGGCGGCGAGTAATAAAATCCAAGCGCAACATCTTCCTGGTGACACGCCTCGGCCAATTCGGCGCAAAGGTCGCGCTTAAAGGGAGTACTTGTGATTTTATAGTCTGTGAGCTTGCTATCGAACATGGCAAAACCATCATGATGCTTCGCGGTAAGCACGATGTATTTCATTTCCGCGTCTTTGGCGATCTTCACCCAGGCATCTGCGTCAAAATTACTCGGGTTGAATTGATGGTAGAGTTCGTCATATTCATTGGCCGGTGTGCCATCAGTGGGATTCTCATTCCGGTCAGCGCGCCGGCCGGCTCGGCTCCAGCTCAATTCTCTCCCCGTGAGGGCGCACGGGGCGAAATGAACAAACATTCCGAACCGGTTGGATTGCCATTGTTGTATCGCCTCCGGGTCAGCCGTCCCGCCGTCACCGGCCAGTGTGCTTGTTTCTGTGGAGCATAAGATGGCCATGCCCAGGCAAATGAGAAATGTCTGCGGGGGAGTTATTTTTTTCATATCATTCGATAATTATTCCTGGAAACAATCAACGCCTGACGCTCCAGCACTAATGGTGAACCTTTTGCCACGGGTTGATAAATTCAACAATTTGCCGGTGAACGGCCGTGGCGTATGCGGATCGGACAGAAGGCTTTTCCCATCCAGTGAGGGAGCGAACCCAAAAAAAGTGCTGATGACGACGTTGGCAAAGGCGGCGCCGCTGATGCATTCCTTCATGCAGCCATCGCGCTCGGCAATTCGTACCGGTGCATCATACTGGTTGCGGCGTGGCCCATAAAATTCGCGTGCCTGCGCGAATGGGCCTTCCCTGGTGACCTCTGCGGTGCGGCAATAAAAATCAAAGGCCTCGTCTGGGAATCCCAGTCTCCACATCGTGCTGACCGTTAAGGCCGGCCAACCGTCATATGCACCCATTGGCCCGTGGTCCGGCCGGTCAGAAATAGCAGCCGCAGTATCTTTAAGGCTCATCGCGCGCATCCAATCGCGCATGAGAAGCTCACGTTTGACAAAATCCGTCATTTCACGTCGTACATCAGGCGTAAGATCGCTGGTGAGCGCATTGCCGACATAGATGTAATCAACACAATGTCGCAGTTCTACACGTTGGCCATCGTTGTGTAATCCATACCAAACGCCGTCACCGGGTTTGTAGAGTGACAGCACTGAGGGCAATAATTCTTCTGCCTCGTCGCGCAATTCCCGGGCATGGGCAGCATTGTCCTTCAGTTCCTGGAGGGCGGCATCCTCACGCATCATTAGGATATTTTGCGCGTTGCAGGAAGCCACGCGGCCAACATAGGCTGGCGCACACTCAAGCAGGTTCTGGTTTTCCCCGTAGTCCGCCAGCGAGCTGTCGTGATGGACGAGCGTTTTCCAGTCCGTTGCCATTTCATCCATGCGCTGAAGGACGGTTTGACCGTCCTCCAATTTTTCATCCAGAAAAGCTAAATCCCCCGTGACACGCAAATAATCGAAGGTCGTTTGAAAAATGTTGCAGGCGTTGAAGGCGTAACCGTTGATGTGATTGTATACCGTCGAGTCGAAGCCGTTTGTCTGTAATAAATTAATCGTGGTGCCGCTGCGTATATTTTGGACCAGCCAGCGGCGCAGTGTGGCTTTCATCCCAACGGGTTCAAGCAGCGCCCATACGCTGGACTGCATGGACGCGTCCCAATAATACTGTGTGCCCGGCGGCCGTTCGCCGTTGGTGATGAAAGAGCGTGGAGATACCGGAAACTGCGTGCGCTCCAATTCCAACATGGTGATGACACCCATGTAATAATTCCGTTTCAACGCGGTGTTGTCCGTCACGAGCACCGGTAGGCTGCCGGAGAAATGATCGTTGCCCGGCGTGAATGCATCGGTCCAGCGTTGCTCCCAACATTGTTTGGAACCGTCGAATTCTTTGGAAAAATTCGCGCTCCAATGCATCACCTCTGCCCGGACCTTTGGCGCATTCTCTGTGTGCCCGTCGCCCGCGACAAATTCGACTTCGTTGCTGCCTCCTGCCGAGAGCGATAAGTTCCAACGCCAGTGAATAATACCGTTATCATTGGTTACTGCGTCAGGTTTAGTCGCGGGGGAGATGACCGTCACAAAGCCCGGCCGTTGGGAGGTATTGAGCACGGTTATTCCATCGGCTTGCAAGCTTCCTGAAACGGATAGTATAAGTTCAACATTGGTTTTGGTTGCGGCCGGGTTGGCGATTTGGATGCGGACGAGGACGGCGCGCTGCTCGTTGATCATTCGTGTGTCTGTTTGGACGGCGAAACCCGCGCAATTGGTGTTGCGGCGCAAGGCGCGATAGGGATACCAGCGACATTCGGCAGCTGGATATTCCTTCCCTGCAATTGTCAACGTGACCGGCGGATAGCCAAAGTGGAACTTTCCATCTCCCCATGCCCATAACCAATCTTCAGGATTGCAGAAGAACGAAGTCAGGTCCCTATTGACCAACAGCATGTCATGAAAATTATTCACGTCTGGCGGATTGGCCACGTCCTTCATGGGCAACCAGTCGCCAGCCATCTCGTCGAGCGATGGCACACCGGCCGGTGTTTGCGCCCATGCGGAAAATGTTAGAAAACCCAGGGCCATTATCAGCCCGAAGATGGATGGTTGATTTAATTTCACCCAAACTCCTGTTCCAACTAAATGGTTTGCGCTCCAGGTCCAGGGCGGGAAGTAAAAATGGCGGCTTCGATTCCTGTTCTTCTTTTATATTCCGTGCTGATTTTATCTGAAACGAGATCCATCTTGTCGGCCTTTATGAGCGCCACTGTGCACCCACCAAAACCTCCGCCCGTCATGCGACAGCCAAATACCCCGCCATTTTCTCCAACCTCTTTTGCGATACTTACGACGGCATCGAGTTCGGCGCAACTGACTTCATAATCATTACGCAGCGAATCATGGCTTTCATACATCAATTGGCCGGCCAGCCGCCAATCAGAATCTTCAAAAGCTTTAGCCGCGTCCACCGTGCGTTGAATTTCACTGATGACATGACGCGCGCGACGGAAGATGACGGCGTCTTTTTCCATCTGAAATTTAGCCAGGTCATTTACCCCGGCATTACGCAAAGACGGGACACCCAGAATGCGTGCGGCCATCTCACACTGCTGCCGGCGTACACTGTATTCACCGCTGCTTAATTCATGTTTTACGTTGGTATTAACAATCAAAAATGCCACCGCCGGATCATTGACCGGCACCAGTTGCGTTTCCCGCGAACGGCAATCCAGCAACAAAAGATTGTTTTCCCGGCCCATAACGGAAATAAACTGATCCATGATGCCACAGGGAACACCCGCGAAGTCATGTTCGGCTTTTTGACAGAGGAGGGCCTTTTCAATGGGATCGATTTTCTGGCCCGTCGCCGCTTCGATTAAAGTAGCCGTAGAAACTTCCAGGGCTGCGCTGCTGCTTAGTCCCGCGCCCATGGGCACCGTGGAAAAAAGAGCAATGTCCAGCGCAGGAATTTCTACTTGCCGATCTTGAAATCCAGCAATGACACCCCGGATGTAATTGGACCAGTCCGGGTCGCCCCTGGTGACTTTTCTCGAAATATCAATTTGGGCAGTGGTTCCGGCCTGAGGATTAAAAATTGAAATTAAATTGGACGGTCCTTTGGCAAAATCCGCGGCCATCACCGTGTAGCGGCCAATGGCCATGGGCAGGACAAAGCCATCATTGTAATCCGTATGTTCGCCAATGACATTAACCCGGCCCGGTGCGGCTGCAATCCATCGCGGTGGCCGGTGATATTGACCTTGAAAGCGATGGGCAACGTGCGCCGCAAGTTCGAGTAAATTCATGAAAGAAATAAATTCAGATTTTATTCAAATTCTTATCTAATTTGATACGTTCCCCTTTTTTAAATTTTAGATTCACTGTCTTGTTTCCGTAATGAACCTGGCAGGATTCGCCGGATACTGAATGAATCATAGCCGAGAGGAGTTCGCCGTCTTTCCAGTTGATATCCACTTCAAACCCTTCGCGAGCGCACAGGCCGGAAACGTGCCCGTCTTTCCAGACCGTCGGCAGGGCCGGTAATAATTGGATAAAACCGTCCTGGCTTTGAAGCAACATTTCCGCGATCGCTGCAGGCACGCCGAAATTCGCGTCAATTTGGAACGGCGGGCAGGCATCGAACATGTTGGGATAAACACCACCGCCATTGCTGTAGCTAATTTCCTGTGACGTCGCAGGATTGAGCGCGCCACGGATCAGTTGCCAGGCGTGGTTGCCATCGCCGAGCCGTGCCCATAACGCCGCTTTGAAGGCATATGACCATCCAATGCTGTCGTCACCCCGCGCAATCAGTGTCTTGCGGGCCGCATCAGCGAGGTCGGGAGTTGTCGCCGGCGAGATTTCGTCTCCCGGGTACAGCCCCCAGAGATGCGATACGTGGCGATGGTGAGGATCCGACTCGGGGTAGGGTTCAGGCCATTCCATGATGCGTCCATCCGGACCGATGCGAATGGGCTCCAGGCGGGCCCGTTTAGCAATGAGTTCGTTGCGAAAATCCTGGTCCACGCCAAGAATCTCTGATGATTCGATGCAAGCCGTAAACAGGTAATGAGTAATCTCCGACTGGTAGGTACATCCCAGTGAAATGGTGGCATCCCGTCCGTCGGGCATCTTGAAGTGGTTCTCCGGAGAGTTGGCTGGAACTACGACCAGCCAATGATGGGTTGGCTCTTCGATCAAGAGGTCTTCGTAAAATTGCGCGGCGCTTTTCATAATTGGATAGGCCCATTGGAGAAATTTTTTGTCATGAGTAAACTGCCAGTGGTCCCACAGATGCTGGCAGAGCCAGCCGGAACCGCTGGTCGAGGCTCCCCATGAAGCTGATTCGCCCGGGGACGTAAATCCCCATGGATTGGTAATGACATGGGCGACCCACCCGCGAGCATCATAATAATCATGCGCGGTTTTAGCGCCGGGCTCCTGTAAGGAAGCAATCAAATCAAATAGTGGCGGCGTTAAATCAGAAAGATTGCAAACCTCGGCCGGCCAATAATTCATTTCCACATTGATGTCCAAATGCCAGTCTGCATTCCAGGGCGTGCGCGTTTCTTCCGCCCAAATGCCCTGTAGATTGGCGGGCAAGCCGCCTGGACGAGACGAGGAAATCAGCAGATAGCGCCCAAAGTTAAAGTAGAGCGCCGCGAGGCTTGGGTCGCCGGGGCCAGCCTTGGCAAGCTTGATTCGTTCGGGGGTTGGTTTTAATGCATCATCGGCATTCAATGGCTGAAGCCCGAACGAGACGCGCTCAAAGTATTTTTGATAGTCAGTGATGTGAGCTTGGCGTAGCGAGGAATAGGATTCGCCGGCGGCATGATTCATATCTGCTAACGAGGCCGCGACTGGATACGCCGTTTGCCGCCCGGCAAAACCACGGTAATCAGTCGCCGCGGTAATCAACAGTTCAACTTCATCAGCATTCGACACGACCAAAGCATTGTCCTGGGCCGATACTTTCCCGCCATGATTCAAGACACGGACGCGCGTGGCATATTTCATTCCTTTGCCATCGGTGCCATTGTCCAACTGGCCGGTCATGAGCAATTCGTTTTCAGTCGAGGCGACAGTTTGAAAGCGCTCAGGACGATCGAGCGAAACCGTGAAGCAAATTTTCCCCGGTTTGCTTGCTGACAGCTTTAGAACCATGGCCTGTGCTGGAGCGCTAACAAACATTTCACGCTGGTAAGTCACGCCGGTCTGGTCGAACTGTAAATCCGTTACTGCATCATTGAGGTCCAGTGCTCGACGGTAGTTTTCGAACGGTGCATTGGTATCCCCTGTGAAACGCAAGTGCAAGTTCCCCAAAACCTGGTAGCAACCGTATTGCGGGCCGCCGGAACCTGGTCCCTGGCAGGTGAAATTAGCATTTACCAATGCTTCAGCTTCGGGATTTTTGCCTTCCAGCAGGAGACGGCGGATTTCCGGAAGGACTTTGTAAGCATCAGGCCGGTCCGCATCCTGAGGAGAACCCGACCAGACGGAACTTTCATTGAGGACGATGCGCTCGTCATTGACACCACCAAACATCATCGCTCCCAGCCTCCCATTTCCCATGGGGGAAGATTCCGTGAAGTCATGGGCCGGCGCATCAAACCAAATGGCCGTCTCACAAGAAAGGGATTTGCTTTCGACGGCCAGGAGAGGTGCCGTCGTCCACGCCAAAGCTAAAACGGCAAATAATTTGAAGGAGATTTTTTTTATCATAGCAGTGAGTTATTTATCCAGGCGGAGAATAAATCCGCCGCGAGGCGGAATGAGATGCTGCCACTGGTTTGAATTTCCCAATGGTGCTACAGCGACCTGCATTTTGGCATCAGCCGCTTCGGAAACGGTAATCCGATGGCGGTATTTTTTGTAAGGTGACAGGTCCAGGGTCACCGGCAGCGAATTGGTTGTGCCGCTGATGCCGGCGATAAACCATGATTTACCGGAACGTCTCGCAAAAACGGCCACCATGCCCGGTTCACCTACCAAACATTTGGTTTCATCCCAACGCGCCGGGGCGTCGCGGAAAATTTTAAGGGCTTCCGGCGGCAATGACTCAAAAAATTCAGGACTGTCCGCATAATGGATGATACCGGAAGTAAAAATCAGCGCGGTGGCCAGTTCGTGGGCCGCCGTGGTCGTGCGATCAAATTTTTTGGGCGAACATGCGATGGGTGTCACGTCCATGGGACCGCAGACGTTGCGGGTAAAGGGAAGGACCGTTTCCAGTTCAGCCGCTTTTTCGGTGTAACGCGGTTCATAAAAGTAACTCTCGTCTCCCAATACCGCTTCGGTCGAAAGGAGATTGGGCCAGGTCCGCTGCCAGCCGCGCGGGATTGTGCAGCCATGAAGATTCAAAACCATCTTGCGCGCAGCGGTATCACGCATCAGCGCTTGTTGAGCGGCGATGGCTTCCTGCCGATCCGAGCACCAGAAATCCACTTTGATGCCAGCGATTCCGGCGGCGGCCATTTCATCGAGCTTGGCTTTTCGTTTTTCGGGATCATAAAAATCACCCGCATAATTCCAGGCGAGTGGTTTGATGCCTTTGCTCAAGGCATAGCTGGCAATCGGTTTTAACCCCGGTTTCCACCAGCCGGCGTCAAACAATGTGTATTCCCAACCCATCTTCACGGCAAAATCGGTGAACTCATCGAATAGTTTTTCTGTGAAAGGGCCATCAGGATAAGCCCACCAGCCCCACGAAGCGCGGCCCGGTTTGATCCAGGAAGTATCAGCGATACGAGAAGGAGCGGAAAGATCGGTCACGAGTGTTGAAGTGGCAATGTCCGCGGCAGATTGACTCATGATCATCACGCGCCAAGGCATAGTCCATGGCAGTGTGAACTGCGGTTCAGGCCCAAATTGATTGGTATAGCCACCCGTAGTTTCGTCTGCTTTGGGAAAAGCGATATGATAAACGCCGTTTGAAGAATCGGGAGCCAAATGGCAGGCGCAATAGGATTCGTCCGTTCCTGCTTCGGTAATTAAAACCCAGGCTGCGGAGTCGGGGATATGAAAGAGCACCGGAAAAGCCCAGCCGACGGCTTTTTGGCGTGAATCCGGCGGCAGGTCTCCCGGAGAAGCAGGGAAGAAAAAATCTTCGTATGCCGGTGTGTAAGGGCCGGCGGAGTGATAAGGTTGCAACCAGCCCCGGGCATTCATGGGAACCGCAAAGCCGGATGATTCAGATTCCACCACCCGAACAGCATCGTTCGTTTCGGTAAAGCGATAGCGAAAGGCCACTCCTTCATCGCTGGCGGCCAGTTCCAGTTCCATCGGAAGACCGTTCGCATTGCGAAAGACCAGCTCACGGAAATTTACGCGATGATTAACTTGGGGCTGGTCACCGGCAAACAGTTCATATTTTTCGCGGTCTTTCTCAACTTTCCCGGCACGCTCAAAAGCCAGGTCGTTCTCAAAATCCTGATCGTCCCGTTTTAGCCCAAGCGGTGATTTTTGGATAACCGCTTTGCCGTCGAGCGATGTGTGATAGCTGAGCCGGCCGGAATCAAGCGAAACGATGATTTCGCATTTTTTATCCGGCGATTCCAGAAGCCATTCAGTTGTACTAGCGAAGGCCGTCCCAGCAAAGGAACCAACTACAATCGCTATAAATATTATTGGGGTAAAATATCTCATCATAAAAACAAGTCATGAAGGGGAATAAGTATCAAATAAGCTTCGGACTTGAAGCTGCCGAACAAAGTCGCCCTTGCTGAGTGGTGTCCAGGGTCGAACCAGGATTTTTTGCGCGGCGCCCGGCATTAGATGAAAGAAATTATCGCTATATCTGGCGTCAGCGTTGTCCAGGTTGAGCCAAATCCACAGCGCGGGATTTTGAGACGTGACCGTTACCAGGAACCCATCCGGTATATCGTCTACGTTTATATTCAATTGAGGGTCCGGCAATTTGTATTCTTTAGGTAACGCAAATAATACCAGATTATCGGAAACGATTTGCTCATGAACTTCAAATTCCAGCCATGTCAAAAAACTTCCGGTTCCCAGCTGATTAATTTGTTTATGCAAATCCAGCCTTTTAACATTGGCACTTTTGCGAGAAGGAAGATCCACATGGATGGAATCGTGCGCCAGCACTTTTCCGGTTAAATCCGTTACCTTCCACGTCAATTTTCCACGGACAGGCTCCATGAGGTCGTTGGTAACAAAAAGATCGATGGTTCCACCCTTTGCATTTTCCAGGCCTGAAACAAGGACGGGCGAATAAAATTTCCGCGCCAGATAGTGCAGCGCTTTCCACCTTCCAAAATAATCCACGGAGGACCAGCTCATGCCCGGCCAAATGTCGTTGTATTGCCAAAAAACGCAGCCCATGGATTTGGGCATGGTTTGCCGCCAGTATTCTGCGCCGATTTTGATGCCGTATCCTTGCAAAATTTGGCTCAACCATAATGTAGTCTCAAAATCCTTCGGCGCGTTGAAATAGTGATGGATCATGTTGAGCATTTCCTGGTTGCCCTCAATATTGCCCAGGCCGGAACGCTGGTGCCATTTCATCACCGGTGTCACAACGGAGGCGCGATCTTCTTCATTTGTAAAAGAACGGATGGTTTTTAATTCGGGAAATGATTGATAGCCAAACTCGCTCATGAATCCGGTGAGCGAGCGATAGGCATCGAACGTCTTATCGCCGTGCCAGACATCCCAATAATGCGTATCCCCACAGTCGGGGCTGCCGGAAACGTAATTGGCTTGCGGAGCCAATTCCTGAATCTCACCGCCAATCAAATCTTTGAACAACTTGTCGTAATCGACGGTGCTCATGGTGTTGTCCCGCCATTCCTGAGCCTCGTTCAGCAGGCTGATTTCATTGTTACCGCACCAGACGGCGATACACGGATGATGACGCAGCCGGCGGACATTATCGCGAATTTCCTGCCGCACATTGTCCATGAAAGCGCTGTCAAACGCGGGATAGGCCGCGCAGGCAAATTTGCAATCCAGCCAGACGCAAATGCCCATTTCATCGCAGGCGTCGAATAAGGCATCGTCCTCATAATAACCGCCGCCCCAAAAGCGGAGCGTATTGATATTTACGGCAGCCGCGTCCGCGACATAGCGCCGCAAAATTTCGGGCGTGATACGGCTGGTAAATGAATCGCACGGGATCCAATTGGCGCCTTTGGAAAAGAAGGGGATCCCGTTGACCTCAAAATGCAACGGGTTGCCGTTTTGCGGCAAAATCATCTTCAGTTCGCGCAAGCCGATGCGTTTGGAGACACTGTCAATGACTTTGCCCTGCTCGTCCATTAATTCCACATGAACTTCATAAAGCGGCTGTTTTCCCATCCCGGCAGGCCACCAGAGTTTTGGATGTTTGATTTCCAATTGGCCGCGGCTATGGCCATTCGAAACAGGCGTGGTTGTTTTGGCAACGGCTTTGCCTTCATGCAAAACGGTGATGGAAGCCTGAAATATTCCTGGAACCGTCCCGACTGTTTCCGCATTCATTTCAATATCCAGTGTCGCCAGTCGCTCATTATCCAGCTGCTGCTTTACCAGAACATCCGCGATACGGCCCTGGTTGAACGTTTCCAGGCTAATGGTTTTCCAGATGCCGCAACTGGCCAAATCCGGACCCCAATCCCAATTAAAACTGCAAGGCTCCTTGCGCATCCAGGCGCGCCCTTTCACCCATTGGTTGGGCGCGCTATCTTCGCGTTGTTTGATGTAGGTCAGTGGTGATTGAAACGAAACCTCAATGACATTTTCACCGGGATGCAAAACCCTTTTTATATCGTATTCCCACAGGCGAAACATATTGTTCGCGCGGCCTATCTCAGTCCCGTTGATCTTGACGGATGCCGCCGTATCAAGGCCTTCACAACGCAAAAGCACGCAGTCGTTTTTTAAAACTTCGTCCGGCACGTCAAACGTGCGCTGATAAATCCAATCGGCTTCGGTCACCCATTGGACAATTTTCTCGTTGTCCCGGTAAAACGGGTCAGGAATTTCCCCGGCGGCGAGCAGGTCGGTGTGGATGCAGCCGGGCACCATGGCCGGTATCCATTTATTTTTTCCGGCCTGGGAAACCCGCCATGGGCCGCCCAGATTCAAGCGACGGGACGTATTCACAGTCTGGCCCAAAGAAACCAGCGGTTCCCAAACCATTGCCGCAGCGGTTGCGGTGAGAGTCGTCAGCAAAAACTGCCGCTTGGTCATTTGGTTCGGCATGATTAAATGAGGTTATTGCGTCGTGACGGGATCCGGTTCAAAGGATGGTGGAGCGTCTGCCGGACTTACGCCCCAATTCTTATTGGGAGTACTTTCCATGACGTATTTTAGTTTGACCCCACGCTTTAATTCATCCACTGAAAGCCATAATTTTGAGTTCGCCTTCCCGTTGATTTCCATACTTTGGATGTACTTGTTTTCGCGCGAGGCATTTTGGGCGCGAATGACAATTTTATGGCCGTCCGGCAAATCGATAACCGCTCTGGGAAATAACGGACTGAGAACCGCCAGGCCGCCGACACCGGGAATTTCCGGGTACAGGCCCAACGCATTGAAAATATACCACGCCGACATGGCGCCGCTGTCGTCATCGCCGGGAATGCCTTGCGGTTGATCCTTGAAACAATTCAACATAATGAACCGGGTTTTGTCTTCGGCCTTCCAGGGTTTTTGCAACCAATTATAAACCGGCATAACCCCAAAACAGGGTTCATTTCCTGCGTCGTAATATTTGCTCTGGTAATCGTAGCCGGTCGCCAAGTGAGAGGTGAGTTCGTCCAGTTCAGCCTCTGCTTTTTCCCTGCCTCCTAATCGGGCAATCAGTTTGTTCAGGCTGTGAGGAATGGTCCAGGTGTACTGAACAGAATTCCCTTCCATAAAACCATCGCCGGAAAAACGATCGAAGGGTGTTACCCATTGGCCATCCTTATTCCTGCGTTGCAAATAGCCTTCCTTGGAATTAAGCAGGTTGAAAACATTCTGTGAACGATTTAAGAAATAATGATAGTTTTCTTCGTCACCAGTTTGCTTGCAGATTTGGGCGATGGAAAAATCAGCGACAGAAAACTCGACATTTTTGGAGCAGGAATAATCCGTAATGTCCGCCGGATAGTAACCGTATTTTTCATATTCCGGCAGATGGTCCCAGGTGACATTCAAATTGCGTCCGCACCAACGCTGGTTTTTTCCTGAATCCACCATGACTTTTTTGACCGCCGCCAAATCAAAATTCGTGGCGCCGAAAGCGTAAGCATTGGCAACATAAGGGTCTGCCGGATAGCCGGCCATGACGAGTGTCTCGTCATTGTACAAACTCCAAAGAGGAAAACCGCCGCCGCCCTCGTGTTGCGTCTGCCGGGCCATGGCCAGGAATGACGAGCAAAAATCACTGGCGGCATCCGGATAAATTAATCCCCACAATTGGGCCTGGGTGCGGTAGGTGTCCCATCCGGAAAATGTGGCAAAAAAATGGTGGCCCGGGGCAACGGTATGAATCTCATTATCCATCCCAATATATTGACCGTTTACATCTTCGAAAATGGACGGGAGCATCAACGAATGATAAAGGGCGGAATAAAAAATAGCCGTATCCTCACGGTTGCCACCGGAAATTTGAATCCGGTCCAGGCACTGGTTCCAGCCTCTTCTCGCGTTTTTTTTCACGGCGGAAAAATTCCAGGTTGGAATTTCGGTTTGCAGGTTCAATTTCGCATTGGCAATAGAAACAAAGGAAATCCCCACTTTCATGGCAGCCCGTTGATGGTCCGTGCAATCAAAGGTAACGTAACTGGCGAGGCGCGGCCCGCTCACGGAAGTCGAACTGTCATTCTTTTGGTCGTTCTTCCAGGTGCCGAAAGCGGTGAATGGCCGGTCAAATTGGGCGGCGAAATAGACCACGTATTCGCTTCCCTGGATGCCACAGAAACTGCCGCTCTTTGCCCAACCGGAAATCATGTGGTTAGTCGGATCAATAAAAATGCTGCCGTCCTTTAAGCCGACGCCATCGGCATTGGGATCTAAAACCACGTTCGCTTTTGCTGTCTTCGGAAAATCGATGTGCGCGATCCCCGCCCGCTCAGTCACGGTATTTTCAAATTGAATGTTCCAGGTGGAAAGATTGACTGAATAATATCCCGGCACGGCTGTTTCATTCGTGTGGGAAAAAGCCGAAGCGTATGCATGACGATGGGCCGCCGGGGAGATATTCAAGTCGCCCGTGCACGGGATAAAAGGTAATTCACAGGTGACGCTGCAACCGGCGCCGCTCAAATGAATCAGCCCAAAACCATCTATTTTATTGTTGTTATAATTATACCCGCCGGGACTCCACCCAAAATCCGCCGATTGCGGGCTCCAGGAAATCATGCCGAACGGCACTTGCGGTCCGGGATAAGTATTTCCCGAACCCACAGCAGTGCCGATGAAGGGATTGACATATTGGACTTCATCGGCGCCAAAACCGCCGTCGCAACCCGCAACGACGAAGAAAAGGATCCATGCAGATTTTTTAATCATGGCGATATCCGGACAACTCCCGTAATCATGAGCTGAGTTCTATCACGCAACCTTCCAACCCCCTCGAACATGAAGGCAGGATGCCGTCATGCATTAATTGTGCGCCGGTGAAGGTCTTGCCTTCCTGCTCCATCACCGCGCGGCCCGGCATTGGGTTCAATTCGTGGATGGTGTATTGCCGATCCGGGTCCAGCCCCTGCGGACGAACGACGACATTGGGGCCATCCTGCAATTGGAAGACGAAGATCACCGCCCGCTCACGATTTTTTGAGACAAAATCCAACGCCCCACGATAACTATTATGAGGATCTTCCAGCCGATATAAATCTCCCAGGGCTGTGATGTCGCGGATTTGCTTGTAGGCGGCTATTGCCCCGGCACAAGTCGCTTTGTCCTGGGCAGGCAATTTCGTCAGGTCGAGATCCATTCCAAAACGCGCGCTCATCGCCACACAACAAGCAAAGTGCATCGGACGATTGCCCCAGTGGGTCACGTGACTGGCGATAGCCATGGGCGGAAAGAAATAAGAGTAATCCCATTGCATTGGCACACGCGCCACCGGGTCGGTATCATCGCTGGGCCAAAATTCCTGGAAATATTTCAGCGCACCATAATCGGCGCGTCCACCACCGCCGGAACAAAGCATCAGTTCGGTATCCGGGAATGTCGTGGCGGTTTTGTCCATCAGGGCATAAAGCGCCTTAACATAATCAATATCCAAATCCGATTGCCGATCCGCGGGCAAATATGACGAACCCGGCTGTGTCAGGTAACGGTTGCAATCCCATTTCGCGTAAGTAATGTTTGGAACACTGAGAATGCTCTTGATGGAATCCCACTCAAACTCCTGCACCTTTGGCCGGGTCAGGTCGAGGACCATTTGATTCCGTTGCAGTTCAAGATCCCGTTTCGGCTGTGAGATCACCCAATCCGGATGCTTATGGAACAGTTCGCTGTTGGGGTTGACCATTTCCGGTTCGATCCAGATACCAAAGCGTAGCCCGTCGTGAACCGCCGCGGCGGCCAAAGGCGCCAGGCCATTTGGAAGCCGCGAACGGTTTGGCTGCCAATCGCCTAATCCGGCATGGTCATTAACGCGCGGATATTTATTTCCAAACCAGCCGTCATCCAACAGGAACAGTTCCACACCTAAATCTTTAGCCGGTCCAAACAGGCTCGCAATGCGGTCGAAATTAAAATCAAACCCGGTCGCCTCCCAATTGTTCAGCAATACATCCCGGGTTTTGTGGCCGTCGCGCATGCCGAAATCGCGGGCCCAATCATGAAATTTACGGCTCATCTCGCCAAGGCCATGGCCGCTCCAGACCCAAATCATCGTTGGTGTGGTAAAGGCTTCGTTGGGTTTCAGATGATAAGCCGTGGCAAATGGATTAATGCCGCACAACGCGCGGACCTGTTCCACATTGTCGTCAAAAGCGCATTGGAAGCTGCCTGACCAGGCGAGCGAGCCGGCCAGGACTTCACCGTTCGTTTCAGTTGCCCGTCCGTTCAGCGACAGGATAAAGGAAGGATTTTGATATTGGTCCGCACGAACACCCAATTTGGAATCCAGTACTTTGACCCCCGGGGTTATTTGCTCTGTGATCGGATACATCATTTCTTTGGCCCAATCTCCAAAGAAATGGGTGAGATAAACGTTGGTTGTAAGCAGCAGCGAACCGGAAGCCATTCGCTGCAATGTGACGACACCGGCTTCGTGATGACGAATTTCTGTCCATTGCTCCACGACATCCTCGTCGTAATGAGTACGGAAACACAGAGTGACTTCAAACGGATAAGCCGGGTCATGCAAATGAATACAGGTCAATTCCATGCCGGGCGATTCGTTGGTTTGAGTCACGCCGTCATAGAGAAGCGTGGTGGACGTGTTGCCGTCGGCATGAACAGCCTCCAGCGCTGGTTCCCACACATAGCCGTCACCGGCCTGGGGATAAGACTCCTGGTCGCGCAACAGTTTCAGGGCCGGGTCTGAACCGACAGGATATTGATAAACCCGGCCGTCATCGCCTACTTGAAAATTCACGGCCAACGTTTTTGTTTTTAAACCAAAGGTGTCGTAAGGCGGCAACGCTGCCGGCGAAATCGCGTCATCATTCATGACTATTTTTGCATCCGCCCAATCCGCGTGATCGTTGCTTTCGCCGTCTCCTCCATCGGTCACCTGCAGCGTCAGGACGTTAATACCTTTGAGGTTCACGTTCACCGGCACGGCCGGATCGCCACCTTTGAGAACACCGCTGCGCCACAAAATTTTACCATCTCCAATGACAATAAATTCAACGCTGCCCTGGTTGCCGGCGCTGTCATCCACACCCGCTTCCGCCGTAAAACTCTTCGCCTGGCCGTCCAACTTCACGCGGAACTTGCTGGTAGCGTGGGTCCCAACTCCATGATCGAACTTCTGGCCATGAATGCTGAGGGGGCCATCAGAAATTTCCCGATTGATCTTGGCCGCACTCCAACCCGTGGTCATCTGGCTGATATCGAGTGATGACAGCCAAATGCTTTCAGCAAAGGCGGAAGGAACAAAACAGAGTAAAGTTAATGCCAGATAAGGTGTGAATCGTATGATCATGTGTTGCCGTTAATCATTAAAATTGTCCGCCGGTGCCCACGCGCAAAAGAAGTTGCCAATTGACTGAGCCATGGCCGGGTATTTTACCGCAACGTTTGCGTCCGGCGGCGGTAGCCAGGCAGTCGTGGTCCGCATTCGTGGGCTCGATGGCGAAATGGTGGTAGCCATGCCAGCCGCCACGGGTAAGCCACAAGCCAAGCGAATTGTTTTGCAGCGAATCCCAAACGAACTCCAGGCGGTCCCCGGTGGCCTGATTTTTGATGGCCGCCCACGCCTCCGTGACCGGGTGCGCAAACGCTTTGGCGCAATTACTCGAAGGAATGACGGCAGCAACGTCATCCACCCATGCTTCGCCATTCAATAATTTTCGGGTTGAGCGGGGCAGCTCCAGTTCGTCTTCTGCCGTTAATCGCAAAAGAGGATGAATGGCCCATACAAAACTCTCTTCGGCATTTTCAAGGTTGGACAACTTGTAATCAATCCGGACCTCGTGCCTTTGCAACTGGATGGTCCTTTCGAAAATCAAAGGCAGCGATTTTAATTTAATCGATGTTTTCAGGATTCCCATCTGCCATGCGTCCCGGTCCACTTCCCAGGAACGATTCCACACTTCGCCATGGTCCGGTACTTCGCGCCCCCGCCACGTACAGGGCAAAATCGTCGGCAGACATTCATCCATCCCCACGAGCGGGCTGTCTGAAAACGCATCACGGGGCTGATTGCTGAACAATTCCAGGTTGTCGCGGGGATGCCACAGCCACTCACGCTGCGTGCGCAGGTCTTTCAAGGAAATAATTTTTGCCCCCAATTCCGGCACGACGGCCAGTGACACCCCTTCGCTCTGAAGCGTGTGAACGGCAAAACCCTGGAATTGCGCGACCCTAAATGAATTGAAAAACGCTCTCATATTCCCGCCAATCATCCATTACTCTCCTTCAAAAGATCTGCTGCCGGAGCGTGGTTGGGATCCCGCTCCAAAACACGGCGAAGTAAAATTTGGGCTTTCCCTGTTTTGCCTAGCCCCAAATTGGCCTGGGCTTCCAAAAATAAAGCAGTCGTCTCCTGGCGGAATTGCAAATCGTCTTCAAATAAAAGCAACGCCGGCAATGAGGTGGCAAAATAATCAATTTTGACCCGGGTCCCGTGGAGAGTTTTTGCAAAACCAAGCAGATCGTTAAATAATTTCCTGGCTTTGGCGCGTTCACCCAGTTTCTCCAGCGATAAAGCTGAATAATAAGTCATCTCACTGAACATGCGTACGCGCATCTCCTGAAAATCTCCTTTGAAAGCGGCGGCCACCCGCCAATGTTCGCGGGCAGATTTATCATCTCCCAGCCCGGCAAAGGCACAGCCGAGCCAAAAATGAATGGCACTCTGGTTGGCCAGTAAATGTTTGGCTTCCCCCAAATTGTTCGGAGAGATAAAGGCAGATTCAAAATGCTCTTTGGCAACTGCAAAATTTCCCGCAGCCATCGCTGCACTGCCCAGGCCAGTTTGTGCGCGCACATGCTGTTCCAAAGGTTTTCCTTCTCCACCCTCCCAGGGCTGGAAATTACGCTCGGCAAGCAGTTGCGCCGCTTTTTTGTGTTGCCCCGTCTGATTATAAAGGGCACAGATTTCGACGCTCAAGTCGTCGCGCTGCGAGACAAGCTTCAAATGCTTCTCCAGTTCACGCAAACGTTTCTGCGGCTGGTCGCCCAAACGCTTCCAAAGCTGGTCGCGCTCATAGAGCAACCGGGCATCACCGGGATTGGCTTTAAACGCCTTCTCGTAAGCGGCCCGCGCTTTGGCGGAATTTTTTAGAACATTGAAATAACCAATTCCGAGATTGCGCCAGGCAATCGAAAAGCCCGGATTCAGCCTCACTGATTTTTCCCAGAGACGAATCGCCTCCTCATGGCGGCGGCGATCATAAAACAAGTTGCCCAAGTAATATGGCGCCCGGGCGTCACCGGGATTGACGGCCATGGCCGCTTCTAAAATGGCAATCTCCTCAAGGCGTGACGGAAAACAGTAATCCGGCGGCGAAGCCGCTGCTTGTTTGAAATGGGCCAGGGCGGCTTTTTTATTCCCAATTTTTTCATACAACCATCCCAGCGTGTAATCTACCAAAGGCCGGGCACCCCAGCTTTGGTCAGGCAACACGTCCGTTATGGCAACAGCGCCTTTTAAAATGGCAATCGCTTCGTCAAAAAATCCCGCGCGGGCAAAATCATGCGCCAGATCCAATTGCGTCTGCAAATCAGCGGTTACTTTTTCTCCCTGCAAATGTTTTGCCCACCAATCAAGGGGATCCAGCTTCACCGTTTCACGCAAAAGCTCATCCGCTTCGTCTGGGCGGTTTAATTGCCGCAAAACAATGGTCTTTAAATTTCGCGCGCGGAGATTGCCCGTATTAAACTGTAAAGAATGATTTAGATGGTCGAGTGCCAGCCCCCAATCTTTTCGCGAGCAATCAATTTCCGCCAAAGCATGAAAACCTGCCGCCGCCCAGGCCTGGTTCCAAACCGCTTTATAGAACGCATCATAGGCCTCTTGGTCGCGCCCCAGATAACGCAGGCATAGCCCCAGATTGTAAAAGGCCTCCCCATCAGAGGGATTGGCATTTCGGCGGGTGAGCCGGTTAATGGCATTTCGAAAATATTTTTCTGCAACCACAAATTCACCTCGCCGGAGATGCCATAAGCCCATCGCACTGTTGCATCGCGAATCCAGCGGGTCCCGGCGCAAGGCTTCGAGCCAGTAGATCGCCGGCGAACGTGTCGCATGACGGTATTGCTCCAGATGTAAGCCGGTAATGAACAATTCGTCATTGTTATTGATTTCCTTCGGTGAAGGCGGCTCGGTGGCCGGCGGCGGCACTTTGCCCTTCGTAAACTCCTCCGGTTGATATGAAATCAACGAACTTCCATCGGACGCTTGAACCGTCAGCATCAAATCTGTTTGAGCAATATTTTTTGCCAGGGTGATTTCCTCGATGAACGGGGACGTTGGAGATAAATCCCTGACCCAATACGCCAGCGTTTTTCCTTTAACGGAAAGGGCCACGCATGCCTGGGGATAACTGCCGGTTACCGCGACTCCAATTAGCAGTTTTCGTTTCGAAAGCTCCAGGCGAACCGCGGCCTTAAGGTTGGCCTCATGCGCCGGGCCAATCTTTTGAATCGGATACCAATATTGACTCCATGTTTTCGTTTCGCCCGGCTGAAGGAAGCTGAAGTCGGGTTGGTTGTCCGTGTAGACGCCGGCCATGATTTCGATATAGGGGGGAAATTCCCCATCAGCCCGGGCATCCGTCAGGTTCCGGTCCCATGCACAGCCAAAATCATGATTGCCCCATGTCCACTGTTTCTTGCCGGGTGAAATGTGATGGTTGGCAATGTGAACAATCCCGGCTCTTTCTTTATAATCATAAGCGCCAAAGAAATCTTTTTTGCTTCCCAGGCACATATAAGACGTCGGCACGGGAATGTTTGCATAAAACGATAAATCGTTCGGTGCATAATCCGGAATACCTTTGCCCTGCGCCTTGGTTTTGGCGGAATGGCAATGAGGTGGAACAAATTGGGATGGAATTTCATGTTCTGGAATCCCCTTCCTGCCGCGTTCACCGTAGTTCACCCCATAATAGAAACCTTCCGCATGCGGGAATTCACTCATCGAACGTCTCGCATGGTCCGCCACATAGTAAACGTCCGGAGGGAAAAAGCTCTGATAAGCCTCATGGACTCGCGTTGCCACATTGGCCCACCACAAAAACGTTTGGACTAAAGGCGTCCGGTTATAAGCCCGGACCTTAAGTTCCAGAACGCTTTTGCCTGGGTGCAAACAAACGCCGTGCATTCCTTTCATGCGGCACATGGGATCATGGTCACTGCACCAGATCGTTTTTGAACCATCGGGATGTTCCTCGATTTCAAAATTGACGGGCAGGAACGTCGCCGGGCGATGATGCTGCGGCCAGTTGAACTCGATGCCGCCGGAGATCCACGGCCCGGCAAGGCCAACCAAGGCAGGCTTAATGACCGGCTGGTTATAAATCAGGTCGTAACCGTTGGTTTTATCCTGAAAGATATGAATGCGCCCGCCGATTTCCGGCAAAACCATCGCGCGGACAAATTCATTTTCAATCCAAACGGCCTGCCATTTTCGGTCCACGGGCTTTTCGGCGATACGATCTGTAAATGGCAGCGGATAAACTTTGCCACTGCTTCCCTGATAGACCCGCTTTTCGAGAAACATGGGGTTCTTATCAGGCGGCGCTGGCAAATACGTGGGAATGACCAGTTCTTCCACCCGTACCTGCACGGTATCCTTTTTAGATTGGCCGTTAGGGGAATAGGTACGAACGGCCGGTTTGCGTCCGGCAGGCCATTTTAAATTCTTGGCTCGATTCATATCCTAATCAACCAATTCACGCTCAAGCTGTTCCAGAGTTTTGCCTTTCGTTTCCGGCAATTTAAATTTCACAAAAATAAAACCGGCAACGCTGATTGCGGCATAGAGCCAGAACGTTCCCGCGGACCCGAGCGCCCCGTTCAGAATCGGAAACGTATAAGTCAGCAAAAAACAGGCAATCCAGAGTGATGAAACCGCCACCGCCATGGCCGCGCCACGAATTCGATTGGGAAAAATTTCGGATATGACTACCCAGGTCACCGGAGCGAGAGAGACGGCATAACAACCAATGGCGGCTAACACCAGTAGCAGCAATGGAAGTCCTTTGACGCCCATGAAATAAAACGCCCCCATGGCCGTATAAATAATGGCCAGTGCCGCCGAGCCAAAAAGCATCAGCCCGCGCCGCCCGCCCCGGTCCACGATCCCCAGCGCAAGAATGGTGAAGATAAGATTCACCGAACCCGTCCAGGCAATGTTCTTAAGCACGGACGAAATGTCATAACCGGCTGCATGAAAAATTTCCTCGGCGTAATTGAAAATGACATTGATACCGCACCACTGCTGGAACACCGCCAGCACAATGCCCAGGACCAATACCTTGCGCATCCTGGGCTCCAATAGGTCCGAAAAGCGAACATGCTGGATTTCTTCCTTGGCCAGTGTGGTCCGAATTTCGGCGACGGCGGCCTCGGCGTATTCCGTGCCGCCGATTTTTTTCAGGATGCCTTGGGCAGCTTCACCTTTGCCATTCTTCGCCAGCCAGCGGGGACTTTCCGGGACCAGCAACATTCCCAGAAAGAACAGCACTGACGGCACCGCTGTGAGCCCAAACATCCATCGCCAGCCTTGCTGTCCGAACCATGAATTGCGGATGAATTCATCCGTCGCGCCGGCGGGAAGATTGCGCACCAGGAACCAATTGAGGTACTGCGCAAATAAGATGCCAATCACCACCGTGAGCTGGTTGATGGCGACCAGTTTGCCGCGCATTTGTGCCGGCGCCGCTTCGGAGATGTACATTGGAGAAAGACTCGACGCGAGACCAATGGCCACTCCGCCCAGGATCCGCCAGGCGATAAAACTCGTGAAGTTGGGCGCAAAAGCATTGCCCAGCGAAGTCCCGGCGAAAAGCAAAGCAGCAAAAATCAGAAGTTTTTTGCGTCCAAACTTATCGCTTAACGCCCCGGCGGCAATCGCCCCGATCAAACAACCAACCAATGCGCAACTGTTCGCCCATCCAATTTGCGCTTCACTGGTTAAATTGAAATATCGCTGGAAGAAAGGCTTCGCGCCGCCAATCACGACCCAATCCCAGCCAAATAACAGCCCTCCCATGGCGGCCACAACCGAAATGAGCCAGATATAACTCAGGTTATAGCTGGCCTTTAGAGCCGATGTTTCTGTGTGTGCTGCTGTTATCATTTTAACCAATTTGGGCCTGATAATGGCGTTTTAAGTTCATTTGGCCATGACCTGGAACATCTTAAGTTGTCACAGCCGCCTCCGGACTGGAATGGACATTGCAATGATGTGCATGGACAATTGACTTGAGTTATCCTTTCAGGGTGGTTTCGGGATTCAGTCGCCATAACGCCGGCGATGCTCTGATGGCGAATGGTCGTACATTTTTGTAAACGCCCGGGAAAAATAAAACTGGTCGGAAAAACCGAGATGTTCGCTGATTTGTTTGATGGGCCAATTAGTGGAATTGAGCAACTCCACAGCCCGCTGCATCCGCAAATGATTCAAATAGTTTAAAGGGGCGTACCCGGTCAGACGCCGAAACAGGGTGGTATAATGCGAACGTGAAAGATTCACCAGCGATGTGAAAGTGGCAATATTCAAGGGTTCGCGCAGATGGCTTTTCATAAATTGAATGCTCTTCTCAATGCGTTCCCGCGCACTGGCTTCCCCGTTCCAGAATTCTTCTTTGTGACGCAAAATCAGGCCCATTAAATGGGCAAGGGAATGAGCTGCATAAATCATATGTATCGAGGTAAATCCGTGCTGGAGGCCTTCCAGAACGTCCTCAAATAACGAGAGCAGTTGGACGTCTCCCCCCAGCGAGACGACGGGTTTCGCGGTGGAAACGCCCAGCTGTTCGAGATAAATGGGCACATTCGAGCCAACCACATGGAACCAGTAAATGGTCCATGGCGATTTAGTGAAAGTGCCGTAGGCATGCGGAGTATTGGCATTGATGACCAGCAATTGGTCTTTGCAAATTTGGTGGCGGCGTCCAGCGATTTCACACCATCCCGTCCCTTCAGTGCAGTAGATAAAGATAACCTCCGGACAACCTCTGGGCCGCACGCAGGTATGCCCCGCGGCCTTGGGATAACAGCCTGCATCCGTCGGCAACAAGTACCTTAACAGGGGATGCTGAAGGGCCGTGGCGATGATTGGGCGAGGCACCACCACCAGGCGCTGTCCGGCAAACCCTTCTAATTTTTCACGTCTTTTCATTTAGCAGCCACCACCGGCCAAAGATCATCACTATTCTTAGCCGGCAACCATCTTTCCCATTTTGCATCATTGCAATGTCTCCAAATTGTGGGATTCTTAACGGACTCCAAGATGAAGAAAATTGTTAAGTTTGTCAAACGCCAACGTGTGGCATTGTTGGTGGAGTCCTCCCGGGCATACGGCCGCGGGGTGCTTTCCGGGATCGCCAGGTTCGTCCGGGAACATGAATGCTGGTCCGTTTTCTTCCAGGATCTGAACCTATGCGACAGCACTCCGGAATGGTTAAAAACCTGGAAGGGCGAAGGGATTATTTCGCGGCTCGAAAACGACGACATTGTCGAGGTCATCAAGCGTTTGAAAGTACCGGTGGTTTATTTGCGCCGCGTCGGGGGCTCCACCAATGCCCCGCAGATCCTCACCAATAACCCCGAAGTGTCGCGCCTGTGCTTTGAGCACTTAAAAGAGCGTGGTTTTCGCCATTTCGCTTATTGCGGATTCAATGGCGCGGACTATTCGGACGAGCGCAGGGAAACCTTTGTCAGTCTGGTGGAAGAAGCCGGATTACGCTGTCATGTTTATGCCGAAAGGCCGCATCCCGCATACGCGGATACCGCGCAGTATGAGGGTCTGGGCCTGCAGGATGGCAGCGCGCTGGTAGATTGGCTTAAACAATTGCCTAAGCCCATTGGACTGATGGCGTGCAATGATATGCGCGGGCAACAAGTGCTGGATGCCTGCCGTAGTATTGGCGTGGCTTTGCCTGACGATATTGCGGTAATTGGCGTTGATAACGACGAGGTTCTCTGCAATTTGTCCACTCCACCTCTTTCCAGCGTTGCACCAAATGCTGAAAAGATTGGCTATGAAGCAGCGGTTCTCTTGTCTCGAATGATGGCCGGCTCCAAGGTTTCCACCAAGGATATTTTCGTGAAGCCAAGCGGGGTGGTGCCGCGGCGCTCTACGGAGGTTCTGGCCATGGAAGACCAGCAAGTGGCTGCGGCTACGCGATTTATTCGTGAGCACGCCTGCGAAGGCATTGACGTCAGCGATGTTCTGCATGCCGTACCTATGTCCCGCAGCACGATGGACCGGCGTTTTATCAGGATTTTGGGCTATTCTCCCAAGGATGAAATCCTTCGCGTCCGCCTCAATCGCGCCAAACAACTGCTTGCCGAAACCGACTTGCCACTGGCTCTAATAGCGGAAAAAGTTGGGCTGGAACATGTTGAACATTTCAGCCGCATTTTCAAAAACCGGGTGGGAATGACCCCCTCCGACTTCCGCACCCAATCCTTGATCCGTGATCGCGCTGATCGGTTGCCGGAAGGTCTGTTGTTCCCCAAAATCGCCTGATTTGGGAGTGACGAAAAAAGTTAAATGTTTTACCAAAAAGCTCATTGTTGAATCTGGTTTGAGGTGGTAGACAGGGAGGATGCCATCTACCGTCACCGCCGCGAGCGTCTGCGCGCCGCTGCGTTTTGCTTCAGCAAATCTCTGCCTGGACTTTACCATCCATCCTTTGCCAGGCGCCGGGTCAACGGTCAATTGTCCATGCACTTCAGTGATTTGTCTATTCCGCTAAAGGATGTTTTGTGAAATTCTTATACCATGACCATTATTTCAAAAGCCCAAGCAGGATTTGTCCGTTGATTTGTCTCTAAAATAACTATCAAGAAAAACTCCCGAATATGAAAATCCCAAGTCTGAGCAGTCATTTACCCAGCATGCTGTTGGCCACGGCATGTTTAGCCCTGTCCGTTTCAGCGGCCTGCGCGAGTTCTTATCAGAGCATCGTTTCCTCTGATGCGCCGGTGGCTTTTTACGCCTTGAACCCAGCCCAGGATGGTACCAGCACTGCGCCCGACTTGACTGGCAATGGAAACGACGGGTTGATTGCCGGCGATATCTCTTATGGTTTCGGTCCTTCGGCTTACATTACCAATGCCGCATACTTCGATGGCGGTGAGGCCATTGACCTGAGCCAGGGCGCCAATCCCGGCCTGTTAAACTTTACCGGCCCAATCACGATTGAAGCCTGGGTTCAGCCTTCCAGCGTAAACTTGTTCGCCGACGCGGTTGCCAAAGGATACTTCTCGTCGAGCCCATATTATGAAATCGTTTTGCGCGTTAACGGGCCTTACGGGCAGAATTATTATGGCAGTTCAGGCAGCGTCGGGCTTAACGGCGGTACGCAGGCCACCAATTGGACCTACATGGTTATGTCGAGTGACGGGACCAGCAATATCCTTTATGAAAACGGCATTGTCGTTGCGCAAGGCCCTGACGCTTCGGGTGCTGTTAATTTTACTGATGATTGGGTCATTGGCGACGGTAGTGATGCCGGAGCCACCCGTACGTGGAACGGCGGTATCAGCGAGGTCGCCATTTACAATCACGGCCTGACGGCGGCGCAAGTCATCAATCACTATTCTTATGGGCTGTTGAATTCCTCAGCGAGCACCTCAGTGCCGATTATCAATGTCCAGCCGCAGGGCCAGCAAAGTTATGTCGGTGGCTCTGTGACGTTCAGCGTTGTCACGGTTAGCACTTTGCCCACCACCAATCAGTGGTACGAAGGCAGCACGCTTTTGCCCGGCCAGACTGGCACGTCCCTTACCTTAAATAACCTGCAGGTTGCCAATGCAGGCAATTATCGAGTGGTAATTGGCAATGCCAATGGAACCACCAATAGCGTTTCCGTGGCTCTTGCTGTTGCTGTGCCGAGTCATCTTCAGTGGACTTCCTCTGGCAACAACGGGACATGGGATGTGGATAATTCAGCCAACTGGCTGAATGTTTCGAACGCGAGCCAGACGGTGTTTAACCAGGGTGACAACGTGTTATTTGACGATACCCCGGGAGTGCCCACCACGGTCAATGTCAGCGGGACCGTAGCCCCGAGCCTGCTCACCGTTAATTCAAGCGCCAATGCTTTCACCATCCAATCCGGCGCCTTTGGCGGCACCGGCAGCCTCGTCAAGCAGGGCACCAGCCCCCTGGTCATCTCCTGCTCCGCCGGCCTGGGCGGTTCAGTCAGCATCCAGGGCGGTTCGGTCTATGCCGGCAACAACTGTTTTAACAATGTCTCCTCCATCACGGTCACCAATAATTCCACCCTGGACTTCGGCGGCGGCCAGTTTAGCAGCCTCAAGCCGATTACCATCTCAGGCACCGGCCTCAACGGCGAAGGCGCCCTCTATGACAGTTATACCGGCAATACTCCCGGTGAATTGGTCAATGTTACCCTGGCCGGTGATGCCAGTTTTGGCGGTTCCACCCGCTGGGATTTGGCTTCCGGCGCCCAAATCAGCGGTCCGCACAGCTTGACCGTTGACTGGTCCCACGCTGGCGGCTACGGCCAATGGAACGGGGTGACCATTGGGGCCAATGTGCCGCAAATCACGGTGACCAATGCCAGTTCCCTGGGGATGACCAGCATGGATACCAGCTGCCAGAATCCCGCCACCCTCTTTAACATCAGCACCAACGGTGCGTTGACTTTATATTCCGGCGGCTTTAACGGCAGCCTCAATCTTTATAACGGCGTCCAGATGATTGATTATAACGGGAATACCACCCTGGGCGGCAGCACCATTCACCTCTACAGCGGTGTGACGATGTATCTCTATGGTGCGGGAATTGCCATGACAGGCAACAATCTCATTTTTGAGGACGGAGCGACGATCCAAACCTACTATAACAGCGGGAATAATCCGATCAACAACCAGGTGACCTTCAATGGTGTGGCGCATTTGGTTTTGGGGGACCATAGCGAAAGCTTCAATAGCGTTATGAGCGGCGCAGGTGGTTTTGTGCTGGATTATTATAACAACAACATGGTGCTTTCGGCTTCCAACACCTATAGCGGGCCGACCATTATCGGCAGTGGCGGCAACAGTCCGCAAGTCGCCTTGAGCGGCAATGGTTCCATCACCCATAGCTCGCTGATTTTCTTCGGCGGCAGCGACCCCACGGTGGGACACCTTGATGCCAGCGGGCGCTCCGACCAGACGCTGACCCTGGCTAATGGCCAGACTTTGGAGGGTGTGGGCGGGATTACTGGTAACTTTGTAGTGAATGCGGGAGCGGTTCTTTCGCCCGGCGGGACCAACACGACGATCGGAATTACAACGGGATCTAATCCGACCGGCGAGATTGCGGCCTCGGGGAATGTGACGTTGGGCGGGACCACGGCGATCAAGCTGGATGGGGTGACCAACGACGTGGTGGCAGCGGGCGGGACGATCACGTACGGCGGCACATTAAATCTGGCCAACATCAGTGGAACGCCGCTGGCAGGGGGGAACAGCTTCAAGATCTTCAATGCGGCGGTATACCATGGTTCCTTTGGCGGGATAACACCTTCGACACCGGGAGCGGGGTTGACGTGGAACACCAGCCAGTTGAGCAGCGGGGTGATTGGTGTCTCCGGCAGTTCCGGGGCGATCATCTCCAGCACGAGCCTGTCGGGAACCAACCTGGTCTTCAGCGGCAGCGGCGGCACAGCCAGCGCCCCCTATTACGTGCTGAGCACCACCAACCTGGTGAAGGGTCCCTGGATCACCAACACCACCGGCAACTTCCTCTCCAACGGCAACTTCTCGGTCACTAATCCCATATTGCCTGGATTGCCGCAACGGTTTTACCTGATTAAATATTGATTGAAGATCTGAAAATGGTGTTAAAATGTAAAAGAAAGTCCGTCGGCCCAAGGGGGCCGGCGGCGGTACAAAAATAAGAACGTGAGTATCAAGTACATTCGCAAAGTAAACAGTGATTCGCAGGGAGTGAGGGGCTTTACACTGATCGAATTGTTGGTCGTTATCGCCATCATCGCCATCCTTGCGGCGATTCTACTGCCAGTCCTGGCGGCGGCCAAGTTGCGGGCACTACAAATCAACTGCGTTAACAATCTAAAAGAGGTAACGGTGGCCAGCAAAATGTATTACGACGATAACAAAAGCTTTATCGGCCCTACCACAAATAATCCCGCCTTTAGCAACGGCGATTGGATGGGAACCATGATTGATTATTACGGGCATGTAACCAATATGCTGGTTTGTCCCGCTGCGCCGGATATGGGAATTAATCCCCCGGGCACCATCAATCCTCCCGGCCTGGCGGACAGGGCCTGGCACTGGAATTTGCAGGCGGGTTCTGATTTTACTGCCAGTATTGGCTATAACAAATGGGTGGAGAGCAATGTTTATGGACAGGACGTTCGTAACTTTGGCGTTGATACCAACATCAAGGACGCGAGCGATACCCCGGTATTTTGTGATTCCGCCTGGATCAATTTTTATCCAGGTGCCAATGGCCAGCCCGATACCCCGGCGACCAGTCTCTATGATCCTGTCAACAATCCCGGAAACACCCCGTCCGGCATGACGCGTATTTGCATTGCCCGGCACGGTGGCAGGCCCGCCGGCGCGGCGCCGAAACATCTGACGTTCGGCACCAAAGTTTTGCCCGGGGCTATCGTGGTCGGCTTTTGGGACGGTCGCGCTCAACCGGTAAAGCTCCAAAACCTTTGGAGTCTTTATTGGAGCGCCACCTGGGCTCCGAGTGGACCTCCGGCGGTTTTATAATATGAAGGTTGGAAAAGCCGCGGTCGCCGGACTTTTTTTGCCGTTTCTGCTGTCAGGCTTCGCCCAATCAGCTCCCACTTTCCAACAAATCGGCAATACTTTAGTGATGTCTAACGCCGATGTGGTGTTGGATTATAATCTCTCTGCCGGAACGACGGATTTCTATTGGAAAAATTCTAAAAAAATCTCCAGTTTTTACAGCGGCATTGGCTTTAATACCGGCTACATCAAAGGCATCTCCTACACCAGTTGGAGCTATGCCCTCTCCGGCACTAATGAAGCCATTGTTACCGCAACAGCAGCCGGACTGCCGGCCATGAAACAATATTTCACCCTCGATAAACCGGATAGTTTTCTGGTCCGGGTCGAAGCCGTCGGTTCAAATTTATCGGCCAACTGGATGGGGCCTGTGGTGGTGGACAGTACGAGCGGAGGCAGGGTGGACATCGGAGTCACTAATGACAACCGGGCGCTTTTTGTCCCCTTCGACAACGACGCTTTCGTCCGCTATAACGCCATGCCCTTGAATAGCTCGAGCACGAGCTACGAGGTCGGCGCGTTTTACGATAACACTTCACGTAATGGTTTGGTCGTAGGCTCGGTTACCCATGATCTCTGGAAGTCGGGCGTCTATTTTAACGGCCAGAATAATAAACTGAACCAGATGAATGTATTTGGCGGCGCAACTTCGCCGTGGGATGACATGCCCCATGGTTACGTTTCAGGAAATCCTATTTCTTCACCCACCATATTCGTCGGTTTTGGCAATGACTGGCGGACCGTCATGGCAAACTTTGCCGCCGAGAACACAAATTTTGCGCCCAGGCTGGCTTGGACCAACGGCGTTCCCTTTGGCTGGAATAGCTGGGGCGTTATCCAGCAAAACATCAATTTTAATGATGCCATTTCGGTTTCAGATTTCTTTCACACCAACCTTGAGCCTCAGGGTTTTACCAACGCCCAGGGAACCGTTTATATCAATCTGGATTCCTATTGGCGCAACCTTAACAATTTTGAATTATCG
>Ga0206900_1060_pt1 | contig 29884 bp, 27 predicted proteins | sample Alteio_BWOrgHeat_46_FD_153235 | JGI IMG/M metagenome (GOLD analysis project Ga0206900, IMG submission 153235) | Enriched cells from forest soil in Barre Woods Harvard Forest LTER site, Petersham, Massachusetts, United States -... | ecosystem: Environmental > Terrestrial > Soil > Temperate forest >... | reverse complement strand
CATCAATTGTGTGCCTTTGATCTTCCAACGTTTGCCCATAAACTGCATCAGCCCGCCCAAAAGGAAAAATAGGAGGCTAAGGGCCCTGAACAAAGCGATGCTGTTCAATTCAGCCCCTTTTGGGACAATGCCCCCAATAGCCAGCACGAATAGGCCCATGCCCATATATGCCAAACCTTGGCCCCTGCGAATATCACGGATAACCGGCGGGGCGACCCTGCCCTCAATTTTGTCTTTGACCAAGCCTTTGGGGCCAGGTACCAAGAAAATATTGGCGCCCTGGAAAATGAACACAATACCGTCCCCCAACAGTATTTTGTTTAATTCTGATCCGAATGTCATTTTTTTGTGTGTTGTTACGGGGGTAAAACTAATCAAAATACCTCATGTATAGGCAAATATTTTTCAGTTTATGCCCTTTCGACGAAAACCGCGGTGCCATACGCAAGCACTTCGGTGATGCCCTGGGATATTTCATTGGCATCATATCGCATCCCGATGATGGCATTGGCTCCTGCAGCGTCGCCATGGGCCATCATTTCCTTATAGGCATCCACACGCGCTTTTTCACACATTTGAGTATATAGGGTGATGTTGCCGCCGACCAATGCCTGAAAACCTGCACCGATATTGCCGATAATGCTACGGGAGCGTACCACAATGCCGCGTACCACGCCGCAGTTCTTGGTCACTTTGTACCCATCAAAACCGAAAGCTGTTGTAACAAATTGATTTTCCATGTCTTGTTGTTTAAGTATTGTTTGTTTTGTTTCTTTCCCTTATCGTTTTTGCAACCAGCCTTCAGGGTCCAGTTTCTGGTCCGGGGCCTTCCATATTTCCAGTTCTATTTCTGTTTCGCCAGTGATGCGGTTCACACCCACGATCCCTATTTCCTGATGGGTAGTTATTTTATCCCCTTTGTGCACATACACATTGTCCAGATTAGAGTACACCGTAAAATAATTGCCATGGTTCACGATGATGGCATTGTTGGCCCCTGGTATGGAAATAACTGCGGAGACCGTACCGCCAAACACACATTTGGCTTTTGCCCCGCTTGGAGCTTTGATCACTACCCCGTTGCAATTTACGTTCACATGGCTAAGCGTGGCATGCTCATGGGTGCCGAAGTGCTCGGTAATGGCGCCCCGCTCCACGGGCCAAGGCAGCCGGGAACGGTTGCCCGCAAATTTGGCCGATAGCTCGGTCATTTCCGGGGTGGTTTCCAGTTCTTCGTTCTGCTTTTCTTTTTGGGTCTGGTGAAAAACCGTTTTTTCTTTTACATGGGATTTGCCTTTGCGCTGGGCACGTGCCTTTTTGGTGGCTTCGGCAATCTCTTTTTTGATGATGTTTCGGATGGCATTGTCCAGTTTTTTGGCCACCCGCTGCTGTTCTGCAAGTTGCTTTTTCAGGCCTTTTTCATCTTGTTTCAATTGAAGCATGAGCGCAGATTGCTCTTTTTTGTCTGCCTCAAGTGATGCCTTCTCCTCGTCCAGGCTGGCCAGCACTTCTTTTTTGGCTGCTTCTTGTTGTTTCAGGTCGGTGATGCGGCTCCCCAAAGATTCCTCGGTTTTGAGGATCAGGTCTACCTGTTTTTCGCGGTAGGTGGTATAATACTGGATGAATTTTACCCGTTTTACAGCTTCATTGAAGGAATTGGTGGCAAAAACAAAGGAAGCCATGCTGGTGGATTTCCTGTTTTTGTACATGTAGTAGAGCAGTTTGGCGTACTCCGTTTTCAGGTCATCTACATCCTTTTCGAGTGCTGTGACGATATCCGCCTCTTCGCCAATATGGGTGGTGATTTCGGTAAGCTGGCTTTGCAGGGTATTGATGAGGCTTTCCCGCTCTGAGATCAACTCTTTCAAGTCATTGAGATAGGCAAGGGTCTTTTTCTCTTTCCGGTTGTTTTCCCCCAGCCGTTTGCGGGTCAGGGCTATTTCCTGCTCTTTCTTTTTGCGTTGTTTTTCCAGTTCTTTCCGGCTTTGTACCTGCGCATGGCCACCATCGGAATAAAACAACAAGAACGCTGAAAACAGCGCAACGCTAGTTGATTTTAGTATAAGACTGCGGTATGCTGAAAGGAACTTCATCGGTAGCCTGGATGCTGTAATCAGTGACATCCAAAATTATATGAATTTTGTCTTGACTGTGCACATCTGCTTCTATTTTATTGGGCAGCCATTGGTTTGCCGTGAGCTTATAGTTGGAATAATGGAACTCCACATATTCGCTGGCATTGCGTTCATAACGGTATTCCGTCATTTTTAGTGTCTTGGCTGACAATACATAGGTTTCTTTATAAGTGGCTTGCTGGTTGCTGATGAGATATTTGCCGTCTTTTGATTCGAAGGTGCTTTTGTCATTGATCCCAAACGGAGGGATGCCCTGCAATGTGTTTTGTACGGATTTTATATCCAGATTGTCAATGCCCAAGATCTTGCTGAGGTCAGAAACGGGAAATACCGAATAGTTTTTTTGCAACCTATTGAGGAGGGTGGCACTGTCTTTATTGATCAAAATCCTGACTGCTTCAATAAGTAAGTTAGCCGAAGCCCAGATCACACTGTCTTTCCGGTTTCTAAGGCTAAGGTTGGCCGTTGCATTGTTGGAGCCGTCGTCATAGCTCAATGAGGCTTGCATGCCCAGCCATGGGTAGTTATGGTCTTGGCGTCCCAGACTTTCTTTCAGGCTTGTGATATCCGTTGCCGGGATTTCGGGTTTGCTCTTGCTGAGTCCCATTTTTGGCGTGCAATCAGTGAAACCGCACAAAAGCAAAAACAAAATGGGCAGGGGAACTTTACTCGACAATCTTTTGATTTGCAATTTTTTTATCAAGATTAGGTGAATCGGAGCCGAATTGCTTGGCAAGTTTCCAGTATTGGATGGCAATATCTACATTACCAAGCCTGTATTCCACATCGCCATAGTGTTCATTCACCTCGGCGCTCGATTTTTCTTTGTCAAGGGATTGTTTGATGAAAGTGGCCGCATCCTGGTACTTGCCCCTTTGGTAGAGGATCCAACCATAGGTATCCAGATAAGATGCATTGCCTGGGTCCTTGTCCAGCGATTTCTTGCTCATAGCCTCGGCCTTGTCCAGGTTGGCATTCCTTACAGAAAGGTAATAGGCATAGTTATTGAGTGCCTGCGTATTGTCTGGGTCTTTTTCCAGCGTCTTGTCGAAATAACTGTCAGACTTTGCAAAGTTGTTCAGGCGGTAATAGGCTTCGGCGAGGTTGTTGTAGAAATCAATTTCCAATGCCTTGTTGTCCATGTTTTGGTTCAGGCCAGCTTCCAATATATCGGCGGCTTTCTTGTAATTTTTGAGCTGAAGGTTCGATACCCCGTTCAAAAAATACACCAAGGGCTGGTTCGGGAAATAGTCCAATGCCTTTTCGCTTTCGTCTGCCAGTGCTTTGTAATCCTTTAGCTCGGCATCAGCCAGGAGCAGTTGCTGCCATACGGCGAAGATGCTCGTCTTGGTTTCGAGGGATTTGCGGTATTCTATGCGTGACTCATCGAACTTCTTTTCCTGGTACAGGAAATCCCCGTAAATGGCATGGCCTTTGGGATCAGTAGGGTGTGCCTGCACCATAAGCTGGGTAAGGACAAATGCTTCCTGTTTTTCTGATTCGTCCAGTTTTGGCTGCATCAGATAATCGTTATACAGGATGCCTATTTTATTGTCAATGGATACTGCTGGGTTGGCAAATGCTTTTTTCAACATGTCCAAGGCCTTTTCGTGTTCGCCTTTTTTGTTGTAGAACTCAGCCATGGCCAGTTGGGTCTCCCCATCATTGGGGTTGTTCTTCAGCAGTTGATCATATACTTCCATGGCTTTTGCCTCGTTGCCGGCCTTGATATAGGCATCTGCCAGCAACTGGTAGTATTTCATGTTTTCAGGATGGGCCAGGATCAGTTTGTTGATTTCGGCCACTGCCTTGTCGTACTTACTGGTTTCCAGGAATATCCTTATTTTTTCCAGTTGCACTTCTTCATTGGCACCAAAATTGGATTCTATTTTGTCAAAAACTTTCAGGGCATCCGTTGGCTTATTGTCGGCCTCGTACACCGCAGCCAGTTTGAAATAGTTTTCAGCTTCCTCAGGGTCTAGTTTGATGAGCTTATCATAAAGGATGGCGGCCTCTTTCCATTTCTTTTCGAAGCGATATATATCAGTGAGCTGCAGGAGATACCATTTGTTCTCGCCATTGTCCAGGCTTACTGCCATTTCTGCCGCTTTCTCGGCTTGGGCTATTTTGCTCATTTGTACCGAGGCATTGGCTATTTCATACCAGGCAGCAGCGCTTTTTGGGTCAGCTTTGGCGGCTTCTTCAAAATCGCGGAGGGCATTTTGATAGTTTCCGGTCATTTTTTCCTGAATCCCCTCAAAATAGCTTTTGTCAAACTGTACCTGATTGAAAGAAGAAAGCCTGTTGGTAAGGGAATTGGGGTCGCCGTGTGCGCCTTTTTGTGCGTTTTGCCCCGTTTTGCAAGAGGCAAGCAGCAGCACGATGGCTAGGGTATATATGCTTATTTTCATGAGTATCGTTCGATATCGGACTTTGTATCAATAGCAATCTCTTTGCCAAAATTCAGAATACCTAACATTGATGCCCCTAAAAGGGTTTGGTTTTTTATTTTACTTCAGAATAATCTCCCAGGTTCACCGAATCCTTGCGTCCTTCAAATACACTGAAGTTGCCGTTCATCGCCCCTTCCAAGTTGGCATTCAATATTTTTGCATTGTTCATGATAATGCTGTTTTCAATGACGGATGATTCAATGGTGCTGTTTTCGCCGATGGAAACATATGGGCCCACCACGGAATTTTTCAGTTTTACGCCTTTGCCTACATAGCTGGGCTGCAAAATGATAGATGCTTCCATACAAACATCGGAAGATACCATATTATGCGCTTTGTTCATTTCCAGGACTACCTTGTTGGTGGCTACGGTGGCATCCTTGTTCCCGCAATCGAGCCAATGGGTGACAGAGGCAGTCTTGAACTGCGATCCCTTGTCTTTCATGTTAGTAAGGGCATCCGTAAGCTGGTATTCGCCTTTTACTTTTATATCGTTGTCAATAAGGTATTTCAGCTCGTCTTTCAGATAAGCACCATCCCTGAAATAATAAATGCCGATGATGGCCTCATCCGATACAAATTGCTTGGGTTTTTCCCAAAACTGCTTCACGATACCCTGGGCATCTGTTTCAACCACACCAAAGGCAGAAGGGTCATCAATCTTGTTTGTCCAAATGATGCCATCCTGCAAAGTATCTATCTTGAAATCGGCATAGAAAAGGGTATCGGCAAAAGCAACGATCAAATGTCCGTCCAAGGCTGGTTCTGCACATAAAATGGCATGTGCGGTACCCAATGGTTCGGTTTGATAGTATATGGATCCTTTGGCCCCGACTTTTTCTGCAATGGCAATCAAGTTTTGCTCCACTTCGGCACCAAAATCGCCAATGATAAAGGCGATTTCATCTATTTTTTCATCACACATGGCCGCGAGGTCTTCCACCAGGCGGTACACTATGGGTTTTCCGGCAACCGGAATCATGGGTTTTGGCACTGTAAGGGTATGTGGACGCATTCTTTTGCCCATACCCGCCATCGGGATTATTATTTTCATCTGTTGTTCAACGCGTTTAGCTCAAAAAGTCTGTAAAATTAGGCATTTTGGATGAAACCATTGGAGGGTGCTCCTGTTTCACCTAATGCCGTACCTTTGAACTGCTTTTACGGGTATTTACTCATCCACCATGCTAGAATCGTATCCGGAACATAACCCGATAGTGCTTTATGATGGGGTGTGCAATTTCTGCAGCACCACGGTACAGTTCGTTTTGAAGCACGATCCCAAAGAACATTTTCTGTTTGCGGCCCTACAAAGCAAGACTGGGCAGGACATTTTAAAGGCATATAATATGCCGCAGACTGATTTTGATACTTTCGTATTGCTGGAAAAGGGGAAGATCTATACCAAGTCAACCGCTGCACTGAAACTCATGAAAAGGCTGAATGGATTATGGCCCATGCTCTATGGGTTTATTATCATCCCTGCTTTTATCAGGGATGCGGTATATTCCCTGATCGCAAGAAACCGCTACAAATGGTTTGGGAAAAAGGATAGTTGCATGATACCCGATCCCAAGGTACGCAGCCGCTTTTTGGATATCGAGTAGTCCTTGTTCGTGCCTCAGCTTTATTTCCGTTCTTTCCAATGGCCCAACAAACGCCTCAAAATGATGATTTGCCCGGCATGGTGGCTGTTGTGGTTCGCCACCAACATGGCTTCGCGGAGCAGGCATTGGCCTTTGCCCCAAGCAAAAGGAGTATATAGGTCCACATCAGGTGCCTCAAGTAAGGCAATAAAAGCTTTTTCGTCTTCAAATATCTGGTTGATGGCATGGTCCCAGGCAGCATCGTCTTTTGGGGCAGTTTCTTTGGGCCAATAATCTGCAGGCCAACTTATCTCCTTGTAGTCCGGGTTCCTCGAAAAATCCAGCATATCCCATTGGGCAATCCGGATGTGTTCTACTTGTTGCCAAATGCTATAAGGTAATCCTGAAGGTTGTACGCCCCTTATTTCAGCCGGGATATTGGCCAGCACCACGCTCATGGGCGCAAATGCCTGGCCTCCTTTTATGAATTTGATGAGATGATTGATGGTTTCTTGGTCGTGCGAGTTTGCCATGATAAATGTCTTTTGATTTGCAAGTACAATAATAGGGAAAATTGGCCGGGTAGGGTTATGATTTTGGAGGTATCATTTTTTACCAGTGCTGCCAAAACCTCCGGTTCCTCGATCAGATTCGTTGAGGGTTTCTACTTCAGTCCATTCCACTTTTTCATGGCTTGCCACGATCATTTGTGCGATGCGCATCCCATCTTCTATGATTACCTCGCTATCGGAAAGATTTACCAAAAGCACTTTCACCTCCCCGCGATAGTCCGCATCAATGGTCCCGGGCGTATTGAGGCAGGTGATTCCAAGTTTAAAGGCCAACCCACTTCTTGGTCGGATCTGCGCTTCATAGCCTACGGGTATTTCCAGAAAAAGGCCTGTAGGAATCAGTTGCCGGGCAAGTGGTTTTAGCACAATGGGTTCCTTGATGTTGGCCCGCAGGTCCATTCCGGCAGCGTGCAGGGTTTCATAGGCAGGCAGCGGGTGCTTTGAAGTATTGATGATGTTCACTAGCATACCTGCAAAGATGGGAAACTCTGGTCATTTCCTGCGCCGCACGCTCAAGACCTTATTCACCATAGAATATTTTAGCAAAAAGGCAGGCTGTTCTATGTATAAGAACGCCAATAGGTAAACGCCCCCGAGCAAGGTATTGAAGAAATAGGCACCCACGCCCCATTCCCCAAAAAACGATTCGAGTGCCAAGCGCGAAACAACATACAGCACAATGGAAAACCAGATATAAAACCCGATACGGACGATGGGATAATCAACGGGGAAGAACTTCTGCCCCAAGAAATAAGACACGATGGCCATGCTGCTGTATGCAGCCAAGGTTGCCCAAGCGGCGGCCATATACCCATAGGTAGGGATAAAAGCAAAATTGATAATAAGCGTTATTACTGCGCCACCAATGGACACATAGGCGCCGTACAGTACTTTTTCGGTTTGTTTGTACCATTGGCTGAGATACAAGAAAAGACCTAAGAACAGGTTGGCCAACAACAGGATAGGCACCACTTCCTCGGCACTCCTGAAATCCTTGCCCAATATCTTTAAAACGATGGGCAAATAGAGCAAAACCCCCAAGAAGATGAACCCGGTAACAAAGCTGAAATACTTGAGCACAACGGCAAACAGGTCTTTGGAATTGCTTTCTTTCATCTGCCTGAAAAAGAAAGGCTCAGCAGCATAGCGAAACGATTGTATGGCCAATGTCATAAAAATGGAAATCTTGTAACAGGCACTGTAAATGCCTATTTGGCTTAGTTTGAATTTGTTGTTCAATGCCACCGCTTTTTTCAATGCCTCTCCTGCAAGCCCTGCAGTAGAGTAAAGGTTTGGCAGCCTCAGCTTAAGCAGTGTTCGGTCGAATGTTTCATTGATGACCCCGGCAAAACCCAATATCAGCAATGGCCAGGAATAAGTGAGCATTTTCGTCCATATCTCTCGGTTCCAAACCAGTTTGATCTTTCGTATTTCTGGTATCAAGCAGAGCAACAAAATAAAGCTGGAGATCACATTGGAAAGTATCACATATTTTACGCCTTCTCCCTTGTGGTAAATGCTTGCAAAAATATCATGGAAGATGCCAGATCCACTATGGTTCAATAGATAAGGGCAGAAAACCAAAAAGAAAAAATTGAAGAATATATTGATGATGATATTCAGCGTTTTCAATATAGCGAATCGCATGGGCCGCTCATGCTTCCGCAGATAGGCAAAAGGTAGGACTGCAATATTGTCGAAGGCAAGGATGAGCGCTATATAAATGACATAATCTGTCCTGGCACGGGTATCAATGAGGCCTGCCAACCACGGCGAGCAAAGCATAATGAGCACCGACAAAAGAATGGATGAATACAGCAGGGAAAGAAAACCGGTGGAAGCTACCTTCCCATCATCTTTTTCTTTGTTGGCAAAATAGAAATAACCCGTTTCCATCCCATAGGTGTACACCACCGTGAGGAAGGGGATAAGGGCATACATGATGGAAATGGTACCGTATTCCGACTGAGAAAATATCCGGGTATAGAACGGGGTGAGCAAAAAGCTCAGCAGGCGCCCGGCAAAATAAGTAAAGCCGTAAAGTACCGTCTGGGAAGCTAATTTGCGAAGGGTGCTCAAAAGAGATTGTTATGTTGCACCGCAAAGATAACGTTGTGGCTGAGATATATCTGTTTTGCCTATGCTCATGTTCATCAATCTATGTTTATCTCGTCTACCAAGGTATCCAAAGCTCCAGGCAGTAAGTCCTCAGATTCTGATTTGTCATAAATAGCTATTAGATAAACAATCTTGTCTATGATTTGCACATAAGTAATAACCCTTGCGCCACCTGATTTTCCTTTGTTTTTTGATTCAATAGCGAGCCTGATTTTAAAACAATGATTCCCCAAGGGCACACCCATTTCTGGACTTACAGATAATTCAGAATACAGCAATTGCAATTCTTCCTTTATTGAGGAATACCTTTTAATAAGGGATTTGGCCTGTCTTTTAAACCGGGAAGTCACCTGGATTTCATAGCTCATCAAGAAACTCGCTAAGGGTTTGAAGTTTGACCTTACCTTCTTTTGCCTGCTTGATTTCTAAAAAAGACGCTTTCAAATCATCCTTCAATTGTACTTTTGTCCGCTTCGCAGGATGAGCCTTTACAAAGGAGTATTGTTGTAAAAGGTTTAGGATAAAATCAACTTTATTATCCTTTATTTCAAGAATAACCTTCATGGTGGTAGCAATTTATGATACAAAGGTAAAGATAAAAAGTCCTAATAAGTTCCAAAATAGTCTGGTGCTGCCTCCAGATTTACCGCCCCTCCATAATATGCACCATCACCCTTTTTGTCACGGCGTCGCAGCGGTGGTTGCCAAATTCGAAGATATCGCTTGGGGTAAAATACCGTTCCAGATAGTTCTTCAGCACTGCTTTCGCACGGAACAACCTGATTTTCACATTGGATTCTGAAATAGCGAGGCATTGGGCCGTCTCTTTTACGTTCATCCCTTCCACTTCCCGCAATAGATACACGGTTCGGTAATCTTCTGGTAGGTATTCTATGGCTTCTTCCAGTATCTTTTTCAGTTCAGCCTGCAACATATCGTTTTCGGGGTTGGTATTGGTTTTGTTCAGTGCCTGTTCCATGATTTCAGGGTTTTCCATGATATCGGTATCTATCACCACGTTTTTCTTTCGATGGTGCATCTTGCAGTGGTTGATGAGGATGCGTGTGAGCCAAGTAGAGAACTTAGCCTCTCCCCTGAAACTGGCTATCTTCTCGTAGGCATTGATAAAGGTCTGCTGTATCAGGTCATCGCAGTCGGCATCGTTGATATTCATGCCGCGTGCCACCCTATACAATCTTTGGTTGTACCGTTTAGTGAGGAGCTCAAAAGGATATACATTGCCTTCCATCACCATGCTTACGATTTCCTCGTCTGTAGCATGGCTATAGTCCATTGTCTTTTTGGTTTCCATAATTGCAGATTAGATGCAGGGGAGAACGTTTGGTTACAGATACGCATATTTGTTCGCTTTGCACGCCTAATCCCTAAAACTTCAACTCCAGGTGGAAATTGATCCTGCGCGTAGTCAGATAGCTCGGCACGGCCCATTGGTTTCCGTCTATGTCCTGCATCCAGAGATAAGCCACCGTATTGTTGATCTGCAACAGGTTGAACACTTCTATGCTGAACCAGATGGACTTGAAGGCATTGATGAACTTGCTCTTTGACTTTTGCTTGGATTTGTCCCAGAACTGTTTCGAAAAACCTATGTCCACACGCTCATAGGGAGGTAGTCTCAGCGTATCGGCATATCGGCTTGCATTGGGCGGGCCAAAAGGGAGCCCCGATCCAAATACCAGGTTCAGGTGCACCTTGTAGCTCGGGTGGTTGGGCAGGTAATCCTGGAAAAACAGGGAAGCTCGCACCCGTTGGTCTGTAGGGCGGGGGATGTAGGTATGGTTCACCACTTCTTGTTTGCCAGTGGTTGGGTTTTGTACGGTAAGCTGTTCGGCAGTGTTCAATATTGAGAGGCTGAACCACGAAGGCGCGTCTTTTACCAAGTCACCATTCAGTTGGAAATCAATGCCTGTCGCATAGCCCACCGCATCATTGTTGCCAAGATAGGTGATATGTACATTGTCTATTTCGTAAGGGATCAGGTCCCACATGTATTTGTAGTACAGCTCGGTAGTGAACTTAAAGGGCCGGTCCCACATTTTGAAGTTAAAATCGCTACCCAACACCACATGTGAGGACTTTTGCGCCTTAATCCCCGGAACAAAAGTACCATCAGGGGCAAAAAGCTCCTTAAAGAATGGGGGTTGCTGGTATATCCCGGCGGCGGCATGCAGGCGGATACTCTTTTTCAACAAACTGTCTGAATAGTCGCCGAGGATGATCCTGCGGTTATAGCCGGCATTGGGCTCAAAAGTGAACTGCGCCCGGGGACTTACAAGAAGTTCCTTGTTGAAATCCCAATAATTGCTCCGAACCCCGACCGTAAGATAGGAATTGAACTCCTTCATCAACAAAAAGGTGCTTTGCACGTAGGCACTATACCGGTTCCAATCAAGGCTTTCGCGGGCATATACATACTTCTGTACGGGCAAGCCATTGCTGGTCTGAGGGACAGAATAGTCAACGGAGTCAATATAGGTATATTCGTTCAGGCTGGCTTCCACGTGTTCGTGCTGGAATTTGGCACCCCATTGCAGGTCAACGGTTTTGAATATGGTATGTTGTCCTTTTATTTCATCGTTGTATATCTCGCTGTAATAGCTGTTTCGTGCATGGTTCAGGAACTCTCCTAGCCCAAAGGTGTAATTTGCCTTCGCGAAGGAGGAACTACCCAGATTGGTATTGAGTTCCTGCAACTGATAGGCACCCAGGATATCATAGTCTTCGCTTTCATTTATCGTATAAAAAGAAGTGATGAACTTGATATCATTCTTCTTATTGGGGTGATAATCAAGGGTCAAACCGTTCAAAAAATTGGCGTACTGCAATATCTGCTGCCCCTCAAATGCCACCACAAACTGTACCGCACTGGTGGCAGTACCAAATCGCGTGGTTTGGCTTTGCGGTACGGATAGATAGTAATTGTTGCCATAGTAGCTAAGATAGCTCAGTCTCAGTTTATCACTGAATTCGTAGCTGAGGTATGCCTGTCCATCAAAAAAGGAAGGCTCATAATCCCCTTGCACATCCAGCGAAGCAAGCAGGTATTGGCTGCTGCGGTAGCGTACCCCTATCAGGTATTTCAGGCGGTCATCTTTTGTATGGCCTTCCGCTTCTATATTGGCACCCAACAAGCTCAGGTTGGTTTTGAGGGCAAAACTGTCCGGCTCCTTGTAGTGGATATCCAATACCGATGATAGCTTGTCCCCATACCTTGCCTCGAAGCCACCTGCCGAGAACTGTAGCGACTGCACCATATCCGTATTGATGATGCTGAGGCCTTCCTCTTGGCCTGACCGGATGAGCTGGGGGCGATAGATCTCTATATCGTTGATATACACGAGGTTTTCATCATAGTTGCCGCCTCGCACCGAATATTGGGAGCTCAGCTCATTGTTGGACGATACCCCGGCAAATGTTTTGAGGATGCCCTCGATGCCGCCTTCTATATTCGGGATCGCGTCGAAATTATGGGGGTTGAGCACCTCCATGTACCGGTTGTTTTTGCGGCTGCTATCATTGATCACTACGTCCTTGATATTGAAATTGCCACGGAGGGGGATGTTTTTCATATCAAACACCTCATTCGGGGCGAGTGCCTCTAGGTGCACCCTTTTTTGTAGCATCCCGATATACGTAAACTCGATATCCATTGCTTTGCCGCTTGGCACCCTAATGCTGAACCTGCCATCCAGGCCTGTTACCACACTTTCGCGCTCTCCACTGGGCCTAACCTTTATCTCGCTCAGGGGTACGCTGGTACTATCGGTCACCGTACCTATTATGGTAGCATTTTTCTGGCCGTTGACGGCAGTTGCAAAAAAAATGAGCATGCCCAAAAGGCAAAGGCGAAAGGATTTCAACGTATTCTGATCTGTTTTACCGGGCCTGGCCCATTCCCGCCAAAGTTAACCCAAACACGGCGGTTTTATTGTAAAGGGCAGGAAAATGTTGAAATCAGCTTCTTGGCTTTTGAAGGGCGACGGTTGGGGTGGGATGACTCACCAATAGCCAAGTTTTTCATTTTTCATGCGTTTTAACTCATTGGTTTAAAAATCAAATCCAGCCCCCCTTTCAAAAAAAAATCCCCAACTACCTGTATCTTTTTGCATTTTTGGAGTTAGGTGGGTATAAGGACATAAAAATACCATGATATCCACTCCACATCTAAGGTTGAACCAGCACATGCAAGCGGTACAGGATATTCCCCTCCCCAATATAGAAAGCCTCATGCAAGAGGCCACGGAGGTGGAAGCGGCCCGGCAAGACCCTGCAAAATTTGCCATCCTGTACAACAACAACTACGAGGCCGTGTTCCGCTTTGTGAACCGACGGATGAACAGCAGGGATATGGCTGCCGATGTCACGGCCCAGGTGTTCCTCAAGGCCATGACCCATTTGCAAAGCTATAGGCACCGGGGACTGCCCTTTGTGTGCTGGCTGTACCGCATAGCGGGCAACGAACTCAAGCAGCTTTTCAAGACGAGCAACAAGCAGCGCACCATACATGTGGTGAGTGCAGGCATGGACTTGCTGGTGGAAGAAATGGAAGAAACAACGGCGGATAAATGGGAAGAACGGATGATGACCCTGCTCCCGAATTTACCAGAAGATGAACTCCTCATCATTGAAATGCGCTATTTTGAAAAAAGGCCCTTTAAGGAAATCGGGGAAATTCTGGATATTACCGAAAACAATGCGAAAGTAAAACTGTACCGCATCCTCGCCAAGCTGAAAAAGCAGATCACTTCCTCCACCCCAACTTCCACCTCCAAAAAAGATAGTCATGAAAGACAATAAACATATCATCATCGTTGACGAACCTGAACCTACGCGTCAGGAGATAGAGGGCTATAAGAATTTCGACCATCTTTTGTCCCAATTTAAAGCCGTTCCCAAGCCGTTTTATACCCATAAGTATTTTATTGGCGGCACCAGTGTGTTCACGGCTTGTATCGTGGGCCTGGTTGTGTTCTATGCCTTTTTCAATCACAAGGGGCCCAAGAATATTGCCCAAAAACCGGCAGAAAACACCCTATCGGCACCCATAGTAAAACCGGGCGACGAGTCATTTATCCACCCACCCATACCGGGCATCAATGTAGCTTATTCGTACTATGATGTGGATGCGGTGACGGGGCGAAACATCCACCATTTTACGGGAACACGTATCACTGTTCCGCCGCTGGCATTTGCCAATGGTAGCGGGGAGCTTCTGCATGGCAAGGTCACTGTCCGCTACCGGGAGTTCCATGACATGCTGGATGCCTACTTGAGCGGAATCCCCATGACCTACGATTCGGCAGGTAAAAAATATGATTTCCAAACGGCGGGGATGTTTGATATACAGGCGTTCCAAGACAATAAACCCGTATTTATGTCCCCAGGTAAAACCATACAAGTGGATATGCCAAGTACCGAAAAAGGCAACCGGTTCAGCTTTTATAAACTAGACAATGCGAACAAAAATTGGACCTATCTCGGGCCAGATACCAGCCGCACCTTGCCTGTATTTTTGGCTGACAACCGGGAGAAGAACAAGGATACCCTTTTCGATAATGCCAACAGGGTGCAAGAGAACTTGAATGCAAATGCTCCGGTGGACGAATTGGCTAATGTAAAGGCCGAAGATACCCTGCCTATTCAATACCTGAAACCCAATGACCCAAGCTCCGGCATTACCATCCCGGCCAAGCCATACTATCCTGTACAGGCCAAGAGTTTTTGGTCAGCCACCCGTTGCAGGTTCTCGCCATCTCAGTGCCCGGAACTGGCCTATTACAAAAACGTGTGTTTTGAAAAATCGAATGTGGAAACGGACTGCAGCAGGAAACAAGCCCGGGAATTGATGTTTTTCCCCAAAATACACAAGGATAAAAACAGCAATACCTACTATCTGGAAGCACCCAAGAAATGGCGGAAAACCAAGAAAAGGGTATATGTGGAAGAAGCCTGCAGGGTAATTATGTACCCCGTTTTCAGGAAACGCGATTTGGCCAAAAGCATGGAAAAATACATGAGCTCAGAAGCAACCTATGAGACAGCCGTGAAAAGCCAGAAAGAATGGGATGACCATGCTGAAGAACGCAATAAGGCCGAGCATGCCCGGATAGACAGCCTGAACCGGATGCGCAAGCTGCGGATCACCGGATATATGGCAGACCGGCAAAAGGAATACCAGGAAAGGCTAAAGGCAATGAGCCAAAAAGACCGCGAATGGGCTGAAAAAGTGCATAAAGCAGATTCCATACGGGTAAGGAAGGAACTTAGCGAAGTGAACTATTGGAACATCCGGAGATCATTCGAAGTGAGCAGCTTTGGGGTTTACAACAGCGATTGCAAACATTTGATAACCAACCCTGTTTCATTCAACATTTCCTTTGAGGACGCGGATGGGAAGCAGTACCGCTTTGACCAAACCTTTTTGGTGGACAAAACCCGGAAATTCCTACATGCCTATTATAACATAGGCAAGGGAGAAAAGCTCACCATGTGCCGTGGGGACAGGAATGTTGTGTTCGGTGTTTTGCCGGGAAACAAAATAGCCATGGTGCACGAAAAAGACCTGGAACAGGCCAGCCACAAAAGCAAAGCAGTGCTAGTATTAACCTTTCCTAACAAGACCTTTGAAAACACGGAAGACGTAAAGGCCTTTTTGCTGAAAAATGAGGAAGGGGATTGATGAGGGAAAGAGGAAGATTGAACTAGCCTTGGGATAGCAATTCTAACAGAACAGGTTTAATATCAGGCAATTTGGTTTGGATGATTTCCCAGACGATTTCAAGGTCTGTTTCAAAATAGTTATGTATAAGCCTATCCCTAGTTCCAGCAATTTTTTTCCAGCTTATTTCAGGGTATTTGTCTTTAATTTCTGCAGGAATGTTTTTAACGGCTTCGCCGATGATCTCAATACTTCTCACAAATGCTCTCTGCAATACTTCATCCTTTAAAAATGCTTCAAGTTGTAAACCGGTTTTGTTTTGTTGTACAAAGGCTATTTCCTTGAGTATATGCCTATACAACTCGGCGGGTGATTTAGGCATACTCTATTTCCTTTAAAATATAAGGCCCGATAAAACTGCTTACGAAAGGCCATGTAAGGATCTGCACTTTTCTACCAGTAAGATCTTCAAGCAAAAAAACAAGGTCCATAAAGTTATCAAATGTCTTCATACCAGGCTCAAAATCAACAATAAGATCAACATCGCTTTTCTCACGGACTTCATTGCGAACAAAAGAACCAAATACACCGATCCTATGAACGCCCAAGCGGTTTGCTTGATCTTTGCATGCCCTTAGTATTTCAAAGAGCTCTGATTTTGTGTTAATTGGCAACATCCTCCACAAATTTAAAAAAATCCGCACTACCCTGTATCTTTTTCTGCGTGCGGTATTGATAAGGAAACGCAAGCTTCAAAAAGATCGAAACCATGGAGGACAACAAAAATAAAAACCAAGCTAACCAGCCGGGAAACGAGAAACCGCAACCTGCAGACACCACTACCCCAAGCGGTCACGAAAACCTCAGCAATAACAGCCCGAGACCTTTTTATTCGCAAAGGTTATTTGTGGCAGGTGCAAGCATTTTCACGTTATGCCTGACCAGCGTGGTGCTGTATTATGTTTTTTTTAACAAGAAGGATAACAGAAACCCGCAAAAGCCTACAACGAGTTCGATATCTGCCCCTATCGTGCGGCCTGGGGATGAGGCGTTTATCCATCCGCCCATGCCAAAACTCGAAATGCCCTATTCCCAATATGCGGTAAATGTTGCTACAGGTCGTGATATCCTGCATGTTACCGGGTCGCATATTGTGGTCCCGCCTTTTGCTTTTTCTGATATTAATGGTGTAAAACTTACAGGGATAGTGAACATCAAATACCGTGAGTTTCATAGTATCATGGATTGTTTCATGAGTGGGATCCCCATGAGTTATGATTCTGCGGGTAAAAAATATGATTTCCAAACGGCGGGCATGTTTGATATACAGGCCTACCAGGACAACAAACCCGTGCTATTGGCTCCCGGCAAAAACATAAAAGTGGATATGCCTTCCTCTGAAAAAGGAAATTATTTCAATATGTACAAACTAGATAGCATCCACCGGAACTGGACCTATCTGGGACCGGATACTTCTAGGTTGCGCGTTGCCAAACAGCAAGAACAAGTGGCGGTAAACGTAGTCCCAAATCCAGCCTGGGATATTGATTTGAGATATTGGGATAACCCTTGTGAAGTGCCAATGTTGGACACTTTAAAAGACGACTATACGCACCATATGAAGGTAAATGTACCCGCAAAGCCCGCTCAGCCGACGGGGGAAGCTTCCTCAATCTTTTCCATCGTTAATGTTAGATATAGCCGAACCAAGTTCCCCGAACTGGCCTATTATTATGATGCTTATTTCGAACCTTCCGGCGCGCGGAAAAGTGATTGTGGGCTGGGACCCAACGAAATGATGGAAAAAAAGGCAGTGTTAAAAAAGGATCCGCAAACGGGAAGTTATTTCTTGCACGCCCGGATCAAGCATACCGGCTCTGTCTCTACTGGATGCGATTTGCCTGTAAAGCTGGTGTTTAAAAAGAAAGATTATGACAGGGCATTCGATACATATATCAGGGCCTTAAACACCTATGACAGTGTCATTAACAATAACAATTTGGCAGAAAACGAGCAAGCCCAACATGAGAAAATGATCCGGGCACGAAACCAGGAATACAAAAAAAGATGGGATGCTGCTATGGCAGACTGCAAGAGGATCAATAAAGAAGCCAGGGAGCGGTATGATAAATATGTGAGCAGCCTGACCCCTGAACAACTGGCAATATTTAAAAACCAAAAGAAAATGGATTCCTTACGACGTGAAAAAGCAAAAGTGGCTGTAAATTATATGAACATGCGGAGGGAGTTTGCCATCAGTTCGTTCGGGATTTACAACAGCGATTGCCCCCATCATTTCACCAACCCAGTATCCATTGATATTTCATTGCGAGATAAAGACGGTAAGGTGTATAATTTTGACCAGACATACCTGATAGACAAAACAAGCAAATTCGTGCACACATTTTACAATATCCGTTCAGGAGAAAAATTGATGTTGACCCCCGGGCACCGGAACCTTCTGTTTGGGATTTTGCCCGACGGCAAGATTGCCATGGTGGCAGAAAAGGACATGGAAAAAATAGCAAGCCAGAACAAAGCTGAACTGACGCTTAACTTCCCCACCAAAACCTTTAAAACCGCCGAAGAGGTGAAAAACTTTGTGCTGGGCAAGGAGGAAGGGGACTGATATGCCATTCCTCAAAAAACCCTTATCTTTACCGCAAACTTGTTAGAGAAAAGTTGGCGGCAATGCGTTATAAAGCTGTTTTGGCAAAAAAGTGGTTGTTCTTGTTCTTGGTATTGGGCATCGCGTCGGGCTTTGGTTTCCAAAAGGCGGTTGACCCAAAAACCATTGATGTGGAACACTATAACGGTCCTAAAATTATTTTGGGCACCGAGGGCGGCATCATAGCCATGCGCAATGAGACCGTGATCCTTCGCAGCGGGGAAGTATATTACCACAACAATGTGGTAAAAAACGATTACCGCTACCTGAAAACCCTGAACCGCAAGGATGTGAAAAGGGTGTTTCATTTGGCGCGCAACCCGGGGCTGCCGATGGGCAAGTACAACCACCCCGGTAATATGAGCACCTTTCTACAACTCTATAGAAGACAAAAGCTTATCAAAAATTTTGTTTGGGGCGAGCCGGGCCTGGAAATCCCGGCATCACTGGACAAAAGCTATTCAGGAATCATAAATATCATCAAATAAATGAAGATTATGCACAATATCAACAAAGCAACGAGCATTGGGCTATGCCTGCTATGGAGCAGCAGTGTATGGGCACAAACACCAGAGCCACCGCAAAAACTCAACTATAGCCTCAAGGACATAAAATATGTGGATGGCAGTAAGTCAGGCAAAAAGGGCCAAAATGCGATCATGAAGCAGCCCACTGCACCAGTTGCGTTGGTAGGTGCCTCTAAAACGCTGTTTATCCATGCTCCCATGCCCGCCTCAAAAAACATAGACCTGAATGATGCGGCAAGTGTGCGTTCGGCCGCTTTTGATTTGTTGAACAGCATCCATGACCAGTTGGGCATAGGGGATGCCAATCAGAGCTTTAGCCCGGTCTTTCAGCAGCAGGATGCGATAGGCATGAGCCATGTGAAAATGCAGCAATTGTACCAAGGCGTGCCCGTGTTTGGCGCGGAAACCTTTGTACACCTGAAGGCAGGACAAGATGGCACGGTGAATGGCAAATGCATCCCCGAAACCCAGCTTTCCAATATCAATACCAACCCAAGTTTTGATGCCATAAACGCACAAGCAGTCGCTATTTCATTCCTAAAAAAAGAGACTACTTGGACCGACCTGAGCGCCGATGCACAAAAAATATTGCACTATACCGCACCAGAAAAAGAGCTCATAATATTTCAGGATTTCCACGATCAGAACAAGATAAGCCTAGCTTGGCATTTTACCATTAGGCCCAATGCATTGGAACGCTGGGAATATTTTGTGGATGCCCATACAGGCAGGGTATTGTACCACTATGACAATACCTGTACCGATGGCCCCGTGACCGGGCAAGCCACTGATGTACTGAACCTTACCCGTGGGCTAAACCTTTATCAGGTTGGAAGCACCTATTACATGATAGATGCCTCAAAATCCATGTTCAAGCTCAGCTCATCCTCGTTCCCTGACAATCCTGCTGGTGCCATACGCACCGTAGATGCAAGGAATACCGATATCGCGGCTATTTATGATATCAGTTCCACCACCAATACTTTTTGGCCCGATGCCAGTTCGGTATCAGCCCATTACCAAGCCGGGGAGTGTTATGATTATTATGAAAAAACATTTGGCAGGCATGGTCTAGATGGCAATGGTGGCACCATGCTCAGCGTGGTAAATGTCACTTCAGGGGGTGCAAATATGGACAATGCCTATTGGAACGGGCAGCTTATGGCATATGGAAATGGCAATGTGCTGTTCACCAAGCCACTGGCTGCGGCACTTGACGTAACAGGACATGAAATGACCCATGGGGTGATACAAAGCACGGCCAACCTCACCTACCAAGATGTGAGCGGTGCCATAAATGAATCATTTGCTGATATATTCGGATGCATGATAGACCGGGCCAACTGGACCATCGGCGAAAAAGTGGTCAATTACGCATATTTTCCCAGTGGGGCATTGCGCAATATGGCTGACCCACATAACGGAGGCACTGGCCCATCTTCAAACGGATGGCAGCCCGCCAAAGTGAGTGAATATGTGACTACCACCGCTGACCATGGGGGCGTGCACACCAATAGTGGTATTACCAATTTTGCCTACTACAAAATAGCCACCGCTACCAGCAAAGACACCGCAGAGCAGGTGTTTTACCGTACACTCACCCTATATCTTACCCGTTCATCCCAGTTTATTGACCTAAGGCTTGCAGTGATACAGGCAGCAACGGACCTATATGGAGCCAATTCACATTTTGTGAAGGTGGCAAAAAGCTCGTTTGATGCGGTGCAGATATTTGATGGCACGGGTAACGATTTCCAAGAGGACCTGAAGCCAGTATTTGGTACCGACTATGTGATGGTGCACACCGCTCCATACAATGATTCTTCGATATATATCGTGAAACCAAAGAACCCAACTTCTCATGATTTCCATGCCATCAGCCTGAACCAGGCCCGCAACCGGCCAAGCATCACCGATGATGGACAGAGGGGTTATTTTATTGACTATAGCAACAACATCAATAAAATAGCCATTGATACACTCAAATACAAAAATTTCATTGTCGGTTTCACGGGCTATTCCTGGAACAATGTGGCCATATCCAAAGACAGTACCAAACTGGCCCTGACCCGCGAGCCGAACGATACTTCTATCTACGTGGTGGACATACACGATCCAAGTCACCTTACTGCCACCCGGTACCATTTGTTCAACCCAACCTATGCTACCGGCATTCAAACAGGCGGTCCTGTATATGCCAATACTTTGGAATGGGACCCCACCGGGGAATTTGTGATGTACGATAGCTATAACCAGATAGGTAGTGGCGGTACCCAGATCAATTATTGGGATGTGGGCTTCCTTACCGGTTGGGACAATACCAAGAAGACTTATGGGGATGGTTCGATTACCAAGCTGTTTGCCAGCCTTCCGAAAGGGGTTGATCTTACCAATCCAGCCTATTCCAAAAATTCACCGTATATCATCACTTATGATTATTTTGATGAAAATACGAAGACCTACAGCATATATACCAGCAATATAGAGCATGGTTTTGATTCGTCCATATATACCAATAACACACTTGGCTATCCTACTTTTTCCAAAAATGATGATATCCTCGCCTTCACTTCCATAGCATCGAACAAAGACACGATCATCGCACAAATACCCCTGCATGCCAACAAGATGTCCCCATCAGGCAGCGTATCCACCATGCTGAAGGGCTATAAATGGTCTGTTTGGTACACGAGGGGACTTAGGAGTGGGGTGAAAGCCCAGTTCAATACTATAGACAACAAAATATGTGAATTGAACAACAATGTATTTTACAGTTCATCCCTTGGCAATGTGAAAACCTATAGCTGGAATTTTGGCACCAATGCCACGCCACAAACTTCTACCAGTGCCGGACCGATACCGGTGGTTTTCAACAAGACAGGCACCCAGGTTATATCCCTTATCGTAAAAGACAGTCTTGGGAAAGCGGATACCTTCAAGACCACGATATTGGTGTATGCAGCTTCCTCACTCACCATCACCGAGGGGGCAAACCATGTATTAACGCTAAACAAGACACTGAATGTAAGCAATATACAATGGTATCTCAACGGCAAAGCCATTCCTGGGGCCAATGCCTATTTCTATACCGCCAGCAGTTCGGGAATGTACACGGCTTCAGGCACTGCCACCTCGGGTTGTGTGTCCACGGCACCGGCCTATCATTTTGTGAATGCGGGCATTGATGCAGCTCACCCGCTCATACAAGCAAGTGTATATCCCAACCCAAGCCATGGCCAGTTCACCCTAGAATTTGAGATGGGCCGCAACGAGAACGTGACCCTGAATGTAACCAATTTGCTGGGCCAGGAGTTATACCATGAGCAACTTGGCAATATGAACGGATTGAACAGCAAGACCCTTGATTTGCAGAACCTTCCTTCAGGTGTTTACTTGCTGAAGATGGAAGCAGGAAGCAGCGTGTTCACCCAAAGGATAGTGATAGAGAAATAGTGCTAAGGATAAGGAATTTTTATACCAGGATATTGGGTTATAGTGTTATTCACGAATGATAGAGAAAAAAAACAGAAATACCAACAGAGGGGTAAGGGACCAACAAGGCTTGTTGTCCTTTTTTGGCCATGCTTTGAAAAACCCATTAAATAACGTGAAATAACCACATGCGCACTACCCTCTGGGATGATTTCAAAATGTACGTGCTGAACAGCGGCAACACCTTGAACAAGCTGTTGGCCGTGAATATTGCTGTGCTCATTTTGTTTGGGTTGATATGGATGGTGGATCATTTGTTCGCCACCAACCTTGATCTGGATACGGTTCTGAAAACATACGTGGTCGGTTTCCCTTCTTCCCCAATTATGGCATTGAAGCGGCCATGGACCATCGTCACCTATCAGTTCGTTCACGATGGGTTTTTCCATTTGTTGTTCAATATGATGATGTTGCTGGTGGCCGGGAGGATATTCCGGGAATTTTTGGGGGATAAAAAATTGCTCAACGTGTATCTGCTCGGCGGGGCAGCGGGTGCCTTGATGTTTATGCTTGCCGTAAATATATTCCCGATATTTGGTCATGGTGAGGTGGTGCTCATTGGGGGTAACCTCATACAGCTCAACTATTTTACGGTTATTGGTGCTTCGGCTAGCGTTATTGCCATATTGGCTGCGGCCGCCACGTTGGTACCCAACTATACCTTGTTTTTGGTGCTCATAGGCCCAGTACGGTTGATTTATATCATGTTGTTCTTCTTTTTGGTGGATATCATCAGCTTGGGGAGCAGTAATTCCGGAGGTCATTTTGCGCACTTGGGCGGGGCATTGTTTGGCTTTGTCTATATCAAAACTTTGCAGAACGGAACGGACATTGGCGCCTGGTTGACTCGTTTTTTTGACTGGTTGCGTAACCTGTTCAAACCCAAAGCCAATATACGGGTGAGCTACCGCAGCAACGAACCCGCAAAGCCTTCCGGGCCCCGGCATGTATCTCAGGATGAAGTGGATGCCATATTGGACAAAATTGCCAAATCGGGCTACGATAGCCTGAGCCAGCGGGAAAAAGACATTCTTTTCAGGGCAAGTAAAGATAACTGATGCTGTTTGCGAGGCTGTTCAAATTCATTGTTTTCCTGGCATTTGGCATTAACCTTCTCCTGCTTTTATTGGCATTGTCAGCCAGGTACATAGATCCCAAATATTTCTGGCCACCTTCCTTGTTCGGACTTTTTTTTAGGGTGTTTTTGGTGGCACATTTGTTTTTTATCCTCATTTTTTTGATCGGTAGGAAACGCCGCCTGATATGGATATCCAGTATTGCGCTGGTGATGTGCCTGCCTGCCATATTGCACACCTTTGCGCTCAGGCCTTTTTCTATGAGAAAAGAGGGAGAACATACCTTGAAACTGATGACCTATAATGTGAACGATTTCAATATGTTCCAAGATACTGCGACATCGGGATTGATTGGCCGTACCATGAAAAAGGAAAACCCGGATATCGTTTGTTTCCAAGAGTATAGCAACCAAGGGAAAAAGGCCCAAATCATTCCGGTAATGCTATCCTTGGGGTACAAGTATTATTATGAATATGTGACTGAAGAATATGGGCAGGATTACAAAGTCGGCCAAGCCATTTTTTCTAAAATACCGTTCATCAATGTGCAGCCGATACCGTTCCATACCACGGCTAATGGGGCATTTTCTGCTGATTTTCCCATTGGCAAGGATACGGTTAGGCTATTCAACATACATTTCCAATCCATTACCCTGCGCGAGCATGAAATGAAAATTCCGACCTCATTAAATGATTTTAAGCCACCGCAGAAATACTATTACCGAATGCTTTTCGTGAAAATGATGTGGGCCTTCAGGAAGCGGAGTTTCCAAGCCTTAAAGGTCAGGGAATATATGGACAGATGCAAGTATAAAATGATCGTATGCGGCGACTTCAATGATACGCCATTGTCCTTCACTTACAGGCAAATGACCGAAAAGTTGGGGGACTCCTTTTTACGTTCCAATTTTGGGATGGGCAGTACTTTCGGTGGGCGGGTGCCCTTGCAGCGAATAGATTATATCCTCACTGATCCCGCAATAGAAACGGGCCTGACCCGCGTGGTACATTGCCAAGGGTCTGACCATTTTCCCGTGGTCACCAGTTTTTGGTTGAACTGATGCAAAATGAAAAGCCTCACAATTTTATAATTGTAAGGCTTTTCCCACACCGTTCACTCATCCGCACAGTCTTCTATACTTTTTCGGCTTGGTTTTCAGGGGTTTCTTGTACCGGGCCGCGGCTTCCGTATCGGCTTTCCCAGCTACGGCAGCGTTCTTTCCATTGCGCTTTCATTTGCTCGCGTTCTTCCTCGCTCATGTTGCGCCACCTGTTTTTCCAGCCGTGCCATCCTTGTTTCCACTCGGTTTTCATTTCCGCACGTTCTTCTTTGCTCATGTCGTGCCAGTGTTGCCAAGGACCTTGGTGCCATTCCTTGCGGTAGTCCATCATGGGGTTCCGTCCCCATCTTTTATGCTCCCAGTGCCTGCCCCCGCCGCCAAAGCCACGGAACAACAGACGAGCCAGGATCAACAGCCCAACGGCTTGCCAAAAGGTTATGGTGATACCCGTATGGAATATATTTGGTATCAAACCATTCCATAAAAGCTGCACAAACCAGCCCAACACCATGGATGCCAATACCACTACCAGCATCACTCCTATCACTTTACCTACGATTCTAATCGGTCTCATCTTATTAAATTTTAATGTTTATTTACTTGTTCAATAGTTCGTCATACACATCGCGCAAACGTTCCCTCAGAAATAGGACGGCATATCTTTTCCTGGAAATCAGAGTGTTAATTGGGTCGCCGGTTATCTCGGCAATCTCTTTAAAACTCTTGTCTTCCATTTCGTGCCATACAAAGACGTCTCTTTGCGGCTTGGGTAGCTCTGCCAGTGCCATCTCCAGTTCGTCCCATACCACACTCTTGGCAAACTCATCATTGGCATCGCCTTCCATGTCCAGCAGCACATCTTCCAGGCCCAGGTACAGGTCGTTCCCGTCCTCGTCTTCTGGCATACGTACCCGTTGGTCATCCAGCGATACTGGCTTCTTCTTGCGGTACCAGTCAATGATCTTGTTGCCGGCCACGGTAAACAGCCATGATGCCGTGCGCTCTATGCTGTCAACCATGGTAAGGTTGGAGACATATTGGTACAGCACATCCTGCAGGATGTCCTCGGCATCAGCTTCATTGGCGACGCGCCGCTTAATGAAGTCAAATAGCCTGCCCCGTTCTTTCTTTACGGTTTCCTTTATCGTTTCCTCTCTCGAAGCACTCATTGGGATTGCTATGGTAATTCCGTCTTTCATCTATGCACTTAGACGGAACACCCATGCAAATATTTTATTATTTGCCGGAATCGTAGCCAAAGTGTTGCAGATTGTGTCAAAACAAGCGATTTGGGGCACCTACCTCAGATAATGTAGAGACAGGGCATTCCCTGTCTCAAGCCGAGGCGATAATCATGGCATTTGACGAAGATAGAGACGTTATTCCGTGGTGGGGTATTAATCAAACCACCCCCAAACGCCCTGAAAGGGCAAAATATCTCAGCATAGGGTGTAGGGTGCAGCCATATGTATAGTCAAACCATGGATTTGAGATTTGGCCTATCCCTCCAAAAAAGCAAAAGCCCCGCTCACACAGTGAACGGGGCTTTGCCAACACAAAATTTAACAGATTAATTTTTGATCAGTTTCATGATGGCCATCCTGCCAGTTTCGTTTTCACGTATATTCAGGATATAAATGCCTGACTTCAAATTGGAAAGGCTTACATTGATGGTCGGATCGTTTTGCAACGATGTATATACTGCCTGGCCCTGAAGGTTGTAAACGGTGATCGTTTTTTGCTTTTCAGTGCCGGTAATGATATTGATATGGTCATTTGTCGGGTTGGGATATACCACAGCATCCAGGGTATTCACGGCTTCTTCTATGCCAGCGCCTTTTATGTGTTGTGGCGGGGCGGTATCGGTATCGCCTTCCACGGTGATATTGTCAAACCTATTGTTGCCATTGGTTGCCGTGTTCTGGGTTTTGAATTTCAGCCTGAACATGAAATTCGGGTTGTTACTGATGGTGGTATCAGAACTCATGTCCACGGTGATCAGGTTGAATGTAGTATTCGTTACTGAATCTGATTTGATCGACAAACCTGTTGTTTTCCAGCTAAAACCGCTATCTACGCTATAATCAAATACTTGCTTGCCCTGGCCTGAAGTAAGGGATGATTTTTCAAGCGCGAATTTGAGGTTGATGTTTTTGTAATGCGTTGTCGGCATGATGAACATCAGTTGCATACTGTCGCTTGGGTTGCGTACCCTCAGGCAATTGCCTGCTGCTGCACCTCTTCTGGCATTGGTGGTATCGCCAGTGGTGGCATCCCACCAGGTCTGATAGCTACTTGACAGGGTGCTGTAGGCTGGTACATAAGCGATCATGGCTTGGGTAGAATCCAAGGTTGACCAATTGGCATGTACGGGTTTGATCAGTGATGGGCTGCCTGCTGCAGATAAGCCTGTAAAGTTGTTGAAGTGCCAGTAGTGGACGAGTTTTTTGGCTGGCGGAGGCGGGGTAACTCCACCGATGGAATCCCCTTCCACGCTGATATTGTCCACCCGGTTGTTTCCGTTGGAGGCAGAATTAGGAGGCCTGAACTTGATGCGGAATACAAAGCCTGAAGCATTGTCGTTTACGGCTGCATCAGCAGACAGGCTTACTGTAACGAGGTTGAATATTGGTAGTGCCGAATCTGAAGTTACTGACAATCCCGATGTTTTCCAGGTAGATCCTCCATCTGTGCTATAGTCAAATAGCTCTCTGCCTTGGCCAGACCCTGTCCTCTCCAAGCCATATTTGATGGTGATGTTTTTATAGTGCGAGGTAGGCAGTGCAAGAAGGGCTTCCATGCTGTCGCTTGGGTTGCGGAACCTCAGTTCATTGTTGCCCGCGGCCAAGCCAGATTTGCCACCTTTCTTTACATTGAATGTATCTGATGCCTCACCCGCAACCACATCCCAATAGGTTTGGTATTTGCTGGAAACTGCGTAGGCAGGTACATAAGAAAGGGTGGCCTTGGTAGAATCGAGCGAAGACCAGTTGGCGTGCAACGGCTTGATCAAGGAAGGGCTACCCGGACCAGCAAGACCAGTGAAATTGTCAAAATGCCAATAATGGATAAGTTTTTGCTGCGCTTGGGCTACTGAAAACATTCCTGAAACAAGCAGGAACGCCAACAGGACCGAAAGTAGTTTGTGTGAGTGTCTTTTCATACAAGATAATATTGTGTTTAATTTGCCGCAAAGGTATATGGGGCAAAAAAACGCTTGTATTATCTTTGTTTTACGATAATGTTAAGCAGATATTGCTTGTTACAATGGTTTGAACTGTTGGAAATTCTCTTTACAGTCAAAGCAAAAGTGCACTGACCTACAGAGGGTTGGTCCAAAGGGTGACTGTAATGTGGTATTTTGGCTGCCGCAGCGTGGGCAGGCAATGTTTTTCAGCGTTTCTGGGTCAAACTCACCAGAATACCGAGGTGGCGGGGCTAGTTCAAAGTTCTTCAATGCCTCCCTCCCTTTGTCACTGATCAGGTTACTGTTCCATTGGCGTTCGAAATCAACCTTTACCTCCACAGCATAATTTGGGAAGCTTTCAAGCACCCGGTCCCGGATCATTTTTTGCATGATATGTATGGCCGGGCAACCAGAAAAAGTGGGTGTAAGGTAAACAGTGATGAAAGCACCATCCTTGACATCAATCTGCGGGATGATGCCCAGGTCAATGACCGATAAAGCACGGATCTCCGGATCCATAACGCTTTCCAGCGCAGTACGAACATCCGAGGCTACGTCTTCTTCTTTGATTTGATCTGTGATGGTCACTATTTTCCCTTTTTTTGAGTTCCCAAAGCCACGAAATTGGCTAATTTTGTCCATTATGTTAGCAATGAAACAAAACATATTTTCGATAAGTTTGCAAATGATTTCTTAACAATCCATTTCGGCCCTGTCATGGCCCGAGGCTTGGTGCCCGGGTGGTGACATAGTAAGATTCCAAAATGACCAAACCCGTACATTTCCATAAATTGAATGTCAGCTATACTGCTGAAGACTTGGATGATGTACATGCCGAAATTCAAGAAATACAGGACTTTATAGCCTATTACGAAGTTCAGGCTTCCATGCTCAAACGCCAGGCAAAGCAGGTGCACCTTGAAGAACTTGAACTGCTGAGTGTGTACTATAATCCCGAAAAGACAAAGATACCGTTCGAAGAACTCATATTCGGGGACAAAGAGCCCGAATATGACCTGGAACAACTGACCCTTAACCTATCAGGCATTTTGAAAAGCATGCCCGGTGGGAAAGAAGATTTCACGCTGGCCTATTTGCATAAAATACAGGTGGCCCTGCATCATCTGCTTTTGCAACAGGCTGCCGGGGTCGGGTTGCGGATGGATACGGATAGTCTGTTTGCTGCATCCATTGATCCCCATCAAGATATCTTGGAAAAAGACACCAAGGTATGGCTGGACGAGTTGCTGAAAATGTCAAACAGCAAGGAAATGCCTGCCCCTGTAAAGGCGTGGTACTTTTATTATTACTTCAACGTGCTCAAACCTTTTGAAAGCAACAACGAGTTATTGGCCTATATTGTATGCAAAAACCTGCTGATCGCTGGTGGGTATGATTTTTTCTTGACCCTAAACCCTGAGCGGTTTGTTTTCAGGGACAAGGCTGTCGTGGTTCTTTATGACCAGCTTTCTGGTGCCGATGATATGGAGAAGCGGCTCCAGGCTGATCTTCAAGATTTTTGCAAGACTTGCCATATTGGGCTGCTGAACAATATCATGCAGACGAAAGACGCCGTGACCCAAGTGGTGCGGGATCAGCTCGATTATCAAACACTCACCCCCAGGCAAAAAAACAGCCTCAATTTTTGGCTGGAAAAGGCGTTTTTCCTGCACAAGGACAAGCTGGGGCAACTAAGTCCCAGACAACACGAAATGATGCTGCTGATAGCAAAATACGGCAGCCTGAGCAACAAAGACCTGGTACCTGTATTTATGGTGGACCGCAAGACCATACAACGCGATTTCAATGCGCTGCTGGACATGAAACTCCTGGACCAGCGTGGGGGAGGCCGGGCATTGAAATACTATATCAACCTGCGTGTGCCATTGGAAGATTAGCCGTATCCCACAATCATTCTTTTACTTTTCCCTACCTTTGCCTCACTATGATGACAATTGAACAGTTTCGCGAACTCACGTCCCGCTCTGGGGCGTTAAAAGACTATCTTTGACGTCGCTGGCAAACAGCGAAAAATACAAGAACTTGAGACCATCAGCCAGGAACCCGGTTTTTGGGACGATCCCAAAGAGGCTGAAAAAGTCCTGAAGCAGGCAAAAAACCTAAAAATCTGGCCGATAGCCTATCTTGGATTGGAACAATCCGTGGAAGACCTTGGCGTATTATACGATTTTTATAAGGATGGCGAGGCCACCGAGGCTGATGTGGACCAACAGTATAAAAAAACCTATGCCCTACTGGAGGAGCTGGAATTCAAGAACATGCTCAGCGGGGAAGAAGACCAGATGAGTGCTGTCGTTACCGTAAACTCG
>Ga0206900_1059_pt1 | contig 29950 bp, 27 predicted proteins | sample Alteio_BWOrgHeat_46_FD_153235 | JGI IMG/M metagenome (GOLD analysis project Ga0206900, IMG submission 153235) | Enriched cells from forest soil in Barre Woods Harvard Forest LTER site, Petersham, Massachusetts, United States -... | ecosystem: Environmental > Terrestrial > Soil > Temperate forest >... | reverse complement strand
TGTTCTTCACGAAATCCACCAGGTATTTGAATTTTTTCCGGTCAGAATCATAGGCTGCTATGGTCTTGATCACTTTTTTGTGCTCTGCCCGGCCCACTTGGTTCACGGCATAGATCATGGGCAAGGTCAGCTTTTTCTCTTTAAGGTCTATCCCCGTGGGTTTGCCAATCACGTCTTCCCCGTAGTCGAACAGGTCGTCTTTTATCTGGAAAGCAATACCCACATATTCGCCAAATTGCCGCATCGCTTCCACGGTATCGGCATCATCGGTCACCGATTTTGTACCCATTGCACAACAGGACGCAATGAGGGAGGCAGTTTTCATTCGGATGATATCAAAATATTCGGGTTCTTGCAGGTTCAGGGTCCGGCTCTTCTCCAACTGTAGCAATTCCCCCTCGCTCATTGCCTTTACTGCAGTAGAGGAAATGCCCAAAAGATCAAAATCCCCATTATCCACGGATAGCAACAGGCCCCGTGCCAGCAAATAATCCCCGACCAATACGGCGATCTTGTTTTTCCAAAGGGCGTTCAACGAAAAAAGCCACGCCGCTGGAAAGAATCGTCCACCACATCATCATGGATCAGGGTAGCCGTGTGCAATAGCTCTACCAGGGAAGCACCCCGGAACGTTTTTTCTGAAAGGGTACCATGGATGCCCGCAGATAAAAAAACAAGTATGGGCCTGATCTGCTTGCCTTTGCGCTTCACGATATAGGTCATGATCCGGTTGAGCAAAGCCACGCGGGTATAAACGGAGTGCTGAAACTTCCGTTCAAAATCCACCATTTCTTTCTTTATGGGTTCCTTAATTTGCTCAAGGCTTATGGATGCCAATAGGGCGCTTTTTTAATATTTTTCAAAACTAAGGATAATTCCAAAACCAAACCTTCTAACTTGCGCTAGGATTTTTACGTATAAGAATATACCATAGATTCGATTGCGCAGTTAATATGGGCGCGAAACAGGCTAAACCAATTAATGGAGATAATAAGGAATATAGAAATAGCGGGCAGTGCCGGCAAGCCCATTCTTACCGATGTTTTTTATAAAGATGGCAGAGATGCCAAACCCGTCATCATTTTCGTTCATGGTTTCAAAGGGTTCAAGGATTGGGGCGCTTACAACCTATTGGCACGCTACTTTGCCGAAAAACGCTTTGTTTTTGTAAAATTCAACTTTTCGCACAATGGCACAACCCCGGCTAACCCCTTGGAATTTGGGGATTTGGAGGGCTTTGGCCATAACAACTTTGAAATAGAGATGGACGACCTGGGCCGGGTCATAGATTGGATCCATGAAACGCCCCTGGTTCCTGAACATCAAAAAGACCTGAACAAGATTTACCTCATTGGCCATAGTAGGGGTGGGGGCATTTCTATTTTGAAAGCAGCCGAAGACCCAAGGATTGCGAAACTGGTGACCTGGGCATCCGTGAACGATATGGCGCGTGGATGGACCGAGGACAGGATTGCAGAATGGGAGAAAAAGGGTGTGATCTTCGTGGAAAACAGCCGCACCAACCAAGAAATGCCGCTATACTATCAACTGTATGAAAACTATATGGCCCATAAAGAAAGGTTTGACCTGATGGCGGCCACCCAAAAAATAACCGTTCCCTTCATGGCAGTACATGGCACTGAGGACTATACCGTGCCCTTTGAAGAAGGCATGGAACTGAAACGCTGGAACCAGAAAATAAAACTGGACCTGATCCCCCATGGCGGGCATACCTTTGGAATAACCCACCCGTACCAAGAAATGAACCTGCCCTTTGATGCCCAGATCGTTTGGGAACATACCCGGGATTTTTTGAAACTACCCTAAAATACAGAAAGAGAAACGGAAAGAAAAAGAGAAGGGGACATAGAAAGAGAAACAGAAACAGAAAGAAAGACCTGCGGGAAATAAAATGGCAAGGGATTTGCAAGGAGGTTAGGCAACTAAGAAAAACAAGCAGGTGGAAAGGATTTTACACTTGTTTTCATTAGATTTGACCGGATAAAAATGTTCAACAATTTAACAAGCAAGTATCAACTATCTAACAATTTTATTATGAAGAAGTTATTATTCACTGTTGCTCTGGGCCTTATGACATGTGGTGCGGCTATGGCGCAAACAGGCACGGCAACCCCGCCGAAAGCCCCTGTAGTACCGGCAAGCGCAGTAAAATTCGAACAAGTAGTATATAATTTTGGGGAAGTCCCTTATGGTTCTGATGTCAGCCATACCTTTAAGTTCACCAACGTGAGTCCCAATGCTATCGCCGTAAAGGATGTGGGCACCTCATGCGGTTGTACCACGCCAGGCTACTCGAAAGAGCCCGTGGCACCTGGTAAGACCGGATCAGTGACTGCAAAATATGACAGCAGCCGTATAGGTGGTTTCAACAAAACACTTACTGTATTCATCAATGATGAGCAGATCAAGCTCACTATTGTAGGCACGGTGAAAGAACCAAAATCAGAAAAAGCACCTACCACTCCGCCAGCGGGGAAATAATTCCCTTCGCAGCCGGAATAGACGGTATGAAAATCTCGCAACACCCCCTGCTGACAGAAATTGTTGCCAGGGGCTTTTGTTTTAAATGAATGAAGCCCAACGCAGACCAATAGATATACGTACTATATATTAAAAATAGGTTACTATGAAAAAGATACTCCTCTCCTGTATGTTCATGTTCACCCTTGCTGGGGCTGCGTTTGCCCAAGGAAGTGGCAACCCGCAAAGCACGCCTGATAAGCCTCAGGATGCCATTAAGTTCAAAGAAATGGTGTACAATTTTAAAGAAGTGGAATACAGTTCTGATGTCAGCCATTCCTTTATGTTCACCAATAACAGCAATTCTCCCATCACTATCAAGGAGGTGACCCCAAGCTGCGGCTGTACCACCACCGATTATACCAAAGGGCCTATCATGCCGGGCAAAACAGGATCGGTTTCCATAAAATACGATAGCTCTCGGGTGGGATATTTTGCCAAGACCGTTTCGGTAAAAATCAACGATGATTCCTTCACCCTGACCTTCCTCGGCACGGTGAAACCTGCAAAAACAGACGACAATACCAAATCACAAGGTCAATAGGCCAGTTGACGTAAAAAATAAACCATGAAAAAATTCATCATCATCCTATCCCTGCTATTGATGTCAGCAGGCGGGGCATGGGCACAAGCAGAAAGCACGATCCCGGAAGGCAGCACCAATGCCAATTCCAAAAGCGTGGTATCCTTCAAGGAAGTGAATTATAACTTTGGGAAAGTGGCTTTTGGATCTGACGTCAGCCATACCTTCAACTTTAAAAACGTGAGCAAGGAGCGCATCAATATCCGCGAAGTGGTAGCTGCATGTGGCTGCACGACCCCGAAATATTCCACCGATCCCATCAAGCCCAATCGTAAGGGTTCTATCCTGGTAAAATACGATAGCAAGCGGGTAGGTCATTTCACGAAAACGCTTTCGGTGCTCATGAGCGATCAGGAGCGGATCACTATTACCATAGAAGGGGAAATACTGCCGGAAACGAAATAGCCCTTCGTCACCCTTCGACAAACTCAGGGATCGCTCAGGGACCATCGCGGTGGTTGAGCTTGCCGAAACCAGCTCAGGGACCGGCTCTGGGTGGTTGAGCTTGCCGAAACCAGCCTGCCGAAACCTATTTTTCTTCGTGGTAATCCTGCTCGGTATTCACGTCCCAAATATTGTCCTTGGTTGTGATACCGGCCATGATGTTCTCCACGGCGGTCATGGCAGTGAGCATGGAATGGTCTTGGTTGTTGTAACGGTGCATTCCGTTTCTTCCAATAAGGAATAGGTTTTCGATCTTATCTGTAAAGGCCCGTACTTGGTCGAAATTATCATAGGCACCATGATAGGCAGGGTAGGTTTTTTTCATTTTTATCACCACGCTGTCAAGCAAGTCTTCGGGTTCTATCAGGTTCATCTTGATCATTTCCGAGCGCGCAATGTCTTTCATTTCCGCATCGGTCTTGTTCCATAGCTCATCTCCCTCGTTGCAGAAATATTCCAGCCCAATCCATATGTTCTCTGGGTCGGCCACCATGTACGGGCTCCAGTTGTTGAATATCTGCAAACGGCCTACCAATACGTCTTTTTCCTGGATATAGATCCAATTGTCAGGTACCAGGTTATTGGCATGGTGGGCATGGTCTTCCTTGTGCACAAAGCCTTTATTGTATTTGAATTTGGACAACAGCAAGCCTACTGTAATGAAATCCCGATAGGCAAGTTTTCCGGCTATGTCCTTTATATCATCAGGTACCCCATGTTCAAAAGAAAGGATCAGGTCTTTCACGGGCATGGTGGAGAAGAAATAATCCCCTTCAAATGGGATGATCTCTCCGGTAAGGGTGTTTTTCACGGTCACCCCTTTTATTTCATTGGCACTTGCCGGGATAATGGAATGCAGCTCATGGTTCATGTATAATTGTCCGCCCTTGCTTTGCACCGTTTTTGCCACTTCTTCCCATAGCTGTCCAGGGCCGAATTTGGGGTAGATGAACCGCTCTATCAGGCTTGTTTCAGTGTTTTTCTGAGCAATATCCTGTTTTTTGAAGGGCTTGGAAATAGCATGGAGCACCGCCTTGGTGATATCGAGACTTTTGATGCGTTGCGCCCCCCATTCCGGACTGATCTCGTTGCATTTAAACCCCCATACTTTCTCAGTATAATCCTTGAAAAAAGTGAGGTACAGTTCGCGCCCGAACCGGTTCACGAAAAAATCTTCCAGGGATTTCTCTTCTTTTATCGGGAATAGCTTGGCCTTGGTATAGCTTATACCGATGGTCGCGATCCGTACGATCCCCAGTTTTTTTATCGTATCGGCATTGAAGGTAAGCGGATAGCTGAAAAACCTACGTAAATAGTAGATGCGCGACAGGCGATTGCGCACCAGGAAAACATTGTCGGTTTTGTTTGGGTCTGGCGCGTTTTCGGGGTGCACATTCAGCGCGCGGTTTTTCCCTTGATAATGGATCTGCATGGGTTCCTTGCTCCCAATGGGTTGTTGCTCCACGGGGAATACATCGAACCACCATTGCATCACCCTGTCAGATTTGGAAAAGAAGCGGTGCCCACCTATGTCTATGCGGTTGCCCTTGTAGTTCACTGTCTTGGCAATCCCCCCGATATCCCCGCTCATCTCGAAAATGATGGGTATGATGTCCGTCTTGTTCAATAGCTCCAATGCGGCGGTAAGGCCTGCGGGCCCGGCCCCGATAATGATCGCTTTTTTTTGTGGCATGGAGATGTTGAAGACGTGCTATAAAGCGCAAAAATATTAATATAAGGCGACAAATTAGGTAAAAATGACTGGGTTGATTAATTTGGTGCGATAATACATAAAGGCACCTATAAAAACCTTCCAAATACCTTCTCCAAATGGAGAAGGAGTAAGGTTGAGGTTGAAAAAAGGTTTTTTATAGGTGTCCATAATACAACCAACCATGAAATCTCTTGTCGAAATATCATTTGGGTGTTTTCTTCTGGTCTGTATTTCTTGCTCTTCGAGCACCCAAAAGCAAACGGAAGAACATGCCAAAGCCGATAGCTTGAACACCGCAACCGTGGCTAAACTGCCGCATCATTTCAAAGGGTTCAAAACGGGTATGCCTATCAATTATATCCCTTGCAACCAGGACAGCACCGAAACCTATTGCCTGTACCTACCCAAAGATTATGACACTTCCAAGGCCTGGCCCGTTATCTATTTCTTTGACGCACATGCTCGTGGAAAGCTTCCCGTAAAGAAGTACCATGAACTTGCCGAGAAGTACCAAGCCATATTCGTGGGGTCCAACAACTCCCAAAACGGACTAAAAGGTGAGCTATATGATAAGATTGTTAACGATTTGATGGGTACCACCCGGGAAATATTGAACATAGATGACAAGAAGATCATGGCTTGTGGTTTCTCCGGTGGGGCCAAGGTTGCAGCATCTGCCGCCATGAAAAGCAATGACATCAGTGCCGTGATAGGATGTGCTGCCCCTATGGACATCAGCCAAATAGGGAGCAGCTATTTTAATTTTGTGGGCATTGTGGGCAAGGGCGATTTCAATTATTGGGACATGGTGGAACTCAATCTTTCCCTGAACAAAACCGGGCTGAAACACCATCTGCTGACCTTTGACGGAATCCATGAATGGCCGGACCTGAATACTATAGATCAAGCAATGGCTATAGCAACCGAAGCCAAGGAAGCCAGTGCCATTAAAGATGCGGAAATCGCTACCAACTTGCGAGAAAAAGAATTTAACGCCAAAAACAGCTATATCAAAGCCTTCCAAAGCCAGGGCCCGGCCTATTGGATGTCTGCAATCAGTGCCCTACAAACGGGCTATAAAAATGGGGCTGGTGATGAGAAGTGGATGAACCGCCGGTTGCTATCCTTTATCAATATGATGGCTTACCTGAAAACCGCAGAGTTATTGAACGGCAACCATTTGGAAGAATCCGAAGGATTCCTGAAAGCATTCAAGGCCAGTGATCCCAAGAACCCCGATGGCCCATTCCTGACCGCTGATTATTACGCTCTGAAAGGCGATAAGCCAAAAGCGATTGCTTCCCTAAACGAGGCCCTGAAAATGGGATATGATGATTACGCGCATTTCTCTACCGATCCCATGTTGGCATCCTTGAAGGGAGAATCAGGTTATGCGGCTGTCAAGGCCAAGTTGTTGGGTGATTAGGGTGGGAGGTCTGTGTTCAGCGGGTCAGTATTGATTTTAGATCAATAAGCTGCCGCGCCCCAAGCGATATTCGCCGAATCCTTGCATACCGTCGGGCCTTCAGCAGGTGCCATATAACCAGCTTTCGGTACAGGGCGTCCCATGCTATAGCAAAGCACTTTACCGCTTTTATACACTTTTACCAAGGTATAGCCGTAGAATTTTTGGGCATCTGTACAGTTTGCGTTCAATGGGCTGCCACCATTGCCGGCAATGAGCATGGTCGTTTTGCCAGCATGCGGTAGTAATCTGCAATACACATGGTCATGCGCGGAGAACATGGCATCTACATGGTTGTCTTCCAATACCTTCCAAAACGCTTCATTGTCATCGAGTTCCTCTACACCTGCGTTCATTTTTGGGGCACCATAGGCAGGTACATGAGAGAACACGAATACGTGTTGGGGGTTGTTTTTTTGTGCAGCCTTCAGGTCATCATCCACCCAGTATTTCGGTGCCTTGCCTTCCCGCCCCATAGGATCTGTATTCAGCATCATAAAATGAGAACCCTTAAAATCAAAAGAATAGCACAAACGACTTTCATCGGCATCCAGGCTGTCTTTGCCCCCTGCTTTTGGGCCGTTGTTTCCTGCGATATATGGAGCCATTATCCGTTCCCAGATACGTTCTTCGGCCAATCCAGTATTGGTTTTCTTGGTCATCAGCAGTTCGTGGTTGCCGGGCAGTACCACCAACTTTACCGCAGTCTTAGCCAATGGTGATTTTTCATATAGTTTCCGCCAACCATTCAATTCCTTTGCCAGCTTGGCGGTATCAAATTTCACATATCCCATCACCAGGTCACCGGTAAAGAAAAAATAATTGGGCAATGGCTTCAATGCGGCCACTTCTTCAAAGGTTCTTTTCAGTTGTTCAACATTGGCGGTACTTGGGTTGTCCTCGGCAATATCTTCTTTGTCTATGCGGTTGCAGCCAACCGTTGCAAAACTATACAAGAGGCTATCCTTGGAATCCACAAGGATTGTTTTTGCGGGACTGGTCACAAATTGGTACACCAATACGCTGTCCTTGGGTGGGGCGGCTTTTTCCGTGGTTGCTGCAGGCTTATTGTTGCAAGCGGACAGGATCGAAACCATGGCAGGTATTGCGAGATATAAAAATCTGGAGGGGAAATTCATGAGAAAGCTTGATTTGCGGCAAAGTTGCTGCCTTTGTCTGGGAAGGGAGGGAGAGGTAAGGTTACCTTATTGTTAAGAAAGCCATCATCAGCTTTCTCATATAAACATCAATCCGTTTTTAATAGCTTGAATGTCTTTGCCTTGCCGTTTATGAAAACTTGTAGATAATATATAGCCGGCGGTAGGTTTTCTTCCGTATCGATAAGGGTGACCCGGTACAAGCCAGCTATTTCGGTTTTGTCTAGCAGGGTTCCGATAAGCCTTCCTGCATCATCATATAGCAATGCCTGAATATGCCCGTTCTGAGAAAGAATATATCCGATGCTCAAATGATCCGTAAAAGGGTTCGGGAAAAGATAAATACTATCACGAGGAAATAAGAAGCTTATGGGAAGCAGGGTATCCTTTTCTCCCAAACAGCCTCTGCTGGTCACAATTTTCAAGCTGAGGACAAAATTGCCTGCCGAAGCATAGTGATGAGCGCCCGCCGCTGTAGTTGATTGGCTACTATCGCCAAACCTCCAAATCTCTGAAATGAATGAAGTGTCATTTGCAGCGTATTCAATGGTTTGCCCGGTATCGCGTTGTATGTTCCAGTTTATTTTTGGGGCAATGACTGAAATCCTAAAGGTATCCTGCCGTGCACAGGTCCCTTTCTTATTATATTGAAACAAAATATATTTGGTAGTGGTGGTGGGAAAAACCGTAATCTCAGAATCGGAAGACGAAAAGCCAGGCGGATTGCTAGACCAAGACCATGTTTCCCCATTTCTTGGGCTAAACTGCCGATGAAAACTGTTTCCCGGGCAAATGGTATCTGTTTTTTTAAAATGCGGGTCTGCAGGAACAGAATCAACATGTATGGTCAAACTATCCGATGCGGAACAGCCGAATGGTGTAGTTTCAGTAAGGATATATTTGGTATCCACTAAAGGTCGCACGGTCGGGTTTGACACGGAGGAGCTAAAGCCTGGAGGAACACTGATCCAGCTGTAGGTATCTTTAGGCGGCCCGATGTATCCAATAATGTTCGGAGAACCTGCACAAAATATTTGCGCACTTCCAGCGATAGGATGAGGGAGGGGGTGCACGATCACGGTCTCGGTATCTTTATAGGTGCAGCCCGTGGTATCATTGGTTTCCAAGATAAAATAGGAAGTGGATATGGGCGGAGAAACCACTGGATCGGGAACGGAATCGGAGAAGTTTTTTGTGCTGTTGGTCCATTGATAAGCATATCCTGTTTTGCCAACACCTCCAATTTGAACGGATTGCCCTGGACAAATTCCTGTGGTCTTTACCATTGAGATGTTATTGAACAAATGGGTGACGGATACCATGACCGTATCGTAAAAAGCGCATCCACCTGGATAGTTGACACGCACTGAATAGATTGTATTTCTTATAGGTTGAACCCGTGGATCTGCGATGGTGGACGCAAACCCTTTGGGCAGGCTGGCCCATTGATAGGTAGCTCCGGATATTGCCGGTCTCCCCAGAGAAATCGTATCCCCTTGGCAATTCACCTGCAATGCGCTTCCCGAAATGACGATGGGGTTTCCGGGTAAAAACTTGGCCAAAAACGCATCGGAGTTGCCCCCTATATGGGTTTGATACCCCGAGGATGTGGCAATGCCCGAACTGCTGTTAGTCTGGCCACCCAAATACACATCATTATATCCATCCACGGCCACGGCATAGCCAACATCCCTGTTGTTCCCTTCAAAATAAGAACCGTAAGCCAATTGCCCACTGGGAGAAAATTTGGCCAGATAGGCATGTGTTCCATGGGGAATATTGTTGAACTGATAGCCATCTGCCGTGGCAATCCCGGAATCGCTCTGGGTAAATCCGGTCATGTATATAAAATTGCAGCTATCCGTGGCAAGGCCAGCTGCCTGGTCTGATTTGGTGCCTCCATAATAAGTACCCCAAATATAACTTCCCGTGGAGGAGAACTTGGCCAGAAACGCATCGTTCGGCCCGCCCATATAGGTTTGCTGGTGGGTGCCACTGCTGGCTATGCCTTGTGGGCTGTTGGTGACCCCGGCCATTAATACATTGTCGTTTCTGTCCGTGGCCAATGCCAATGCATATTCATAGACCGTGTCGCCATAATAGGTGCACCAGTTTCGGTGACCAAGCGAATCGAACTGTACCAAAAATGCATCGGCAAATCCACCCGCATAGCTGGATTGGTGCGCTCCGGTAGTGGCCAGGCCAGAGCTGTTGGTCAGCCCGCCGAGCAAGGCATTCCCTTTGCTATCTGCGGCCAGGCAAAGCCCTTCGTTTTGGGCATTGCCTCCAAAATAAGTCGCCCATTTTAGATTGCCTGCCGCATTGAATTTAGCCAGAAATGCCTGTCCGTTTCCGGTATATTTTGATTGAAAAGACCCATTGGTGGCCAACCCCTTATTACTGAATGTCCATCCGGCCAGGAACACATTGCCTCGGGGATCGGTTTTAAGACCCAAGCCATAATCCAGGCTGTCTCCCCCGAAATAGGTAGACCAGATAAGTTTCCCATCTGGGCTGAATTTGGCCACAAAAGCATCCATACTACCGGATAGACTGGTTTGATAGGCGCCCTTGGTCGCAATGCCGCTCACATCATTGGTTTCACCAGCGAGGTAGATGTTGCCAGATGGATCTATCGCCACCCGGGATCCATCTTCTTTTCCGGCACCGAAATAACTTGCCCAAAGAAGCGAACCGTTTTTATCGAATTTGGCCACGAAATCATTGTATTGGCCTTGGAGTGTAGATTGATAGGAGCCAGAAGTAGCAATGCCCGAACTACTTGCAGTGTTATAGGCCAATACCACATTATTGTTGGGGTCGGTAGCCACATCGCACATGGAATTCACGTTCCAACCCTCTTGGTTGGTGCCGCCATACCAGGTAGCCCAGCTAAGTTCCGGATCTATAAGCATCGTTTTGCTGGTATCATATGCATCCGCCGAAAAACGGATCGTATTATTATCGCTTGTTTCATAATGGATGCTTGTTGACGTTCCGTCCCACAAACAGCCTTTGAGGCCAGATTCCTGAATGGTTTCAAGGCTGTTCACAAAGCGAAAACCATTGTTTTCCAGCGATTGAAAGGTGTCCACACCCAGCCATTGAATGGCGATATCTGCTATGCGGGCACCCGGTTTCAGTTCGAATTCGTATCGCAAGCCAGCAGTATCCGCAAAAAGAATGAGATTGATTTGGGGATAGATGTTTTGATAGACCAGTTTCTCAAAGGTTTTGATGCCGGTTATGCCCTCGGGGAAATGGGTACTATAGTCATTGATGGTTCCCTTTTCTGGCAGTTCGGGGTTGATGACCAAACGTGGGTCTGCCCCGCTGAATTGCATGTCCATCCGGGCCGTTTTTATAACGGATGGTTTGTGTTGAAACGGCTTAATAAGATAAGGATACTGATCTGGGATGTCGCCCCGGTAGTGGTTGATCGCCTCTTGAAACACGAACCGGACGGAATTTTTGGTGACATACACGGTTGCATTCCTGAATGAACCATAGTACAGGATATCATTGTCGGGAAGTTGGTTTTCCTGGGTTAATTGCCCTTTGTTTTCTATAAAACCCCAAGTGCGGGAAGGTTGAGGATAAGAGGCAATCGATTGGGCAATAATGGTTTGTGGTTGAAACAAAACGAAAAGCAAACAGAATACCAAAATGATCCGCATAACCGCTTTGCTGCCAAGATAGGGCATTGCTGCTTTTTAGGGCAAATTACGCAATTTCGCACGAAGCCTGTCTTGTTAAGCCTTTTGTAAATATTTTTTGGGGATTTTGACGCAAAATTTGCAAAATACCCCCACCTTTGCACCTCGTATTTTGAAAAAAACACGAGGTAGCAGTGTCAGATGAACTACTACTTGATAAATAGACGACTCCGTAGCTCAGTCGGTAGAGCATCCCGATACTAATCGGGAGGGTCGAGAGTTCGAAACTCTCCGGAATGGTCATTGAAATAGTTTATGACTCCGTAGCTCAGTCGGTAGAGCAGCTGACTCTTAATCAGCGGGTCGTGAGTTCGAGCCTCACCGGGGTCACCAAAACCGTTTGCTTTTTTTTGCAAACGGTTTTTTTTGTTTTTTAGGTATCCACAAAATGCTAAATTGCAGGAAAACTTTAACCCATGAAACCACGCATCAACATCATTACCCTTGGAGCTGAAAACATGGAAAGGGCCACCCAGTTTTATGAACAAGGCCTTGGCTGGCAAAAATCAAAAGCCAGTTCTGGGGATATTGTCTTCTTTAAACTGAACGGGATTGTCCTGGCCTTATACCCTGCTCATTTGCTTGCCGAAGACGCGACTGTCCCAGACGAACCGCGCGGGTTTTCACGTATCACTATTGCGTATAATGCGAGCAGCGAAGCAGAAGTGGATGCACTTATTGCCAAGGTTGAAAAATTGGGAGCCACGATCATAAAACCCCCGCAAAAAGTATTTTGGGGTGGATACAGCAGCTATTTCAAGGATACGGAAGGACATCTTTGGGAGGTGGCATACAGTCCATTTACTACCATTGATGAAGCAGGGAATCTGGTGATGTAGTCTTTGGTCATGAGTCAAAAGTCGTGAGTCTCGGGTTGCTGATTCAAATGCTATACTTAGCCTCCATGCTAAGTATGCCTAAACCCAGAGCCTCTGGCTCACAATCTACATGCCTTTTTTTTCAAGTTTCTTTTCCCTAAATTTGCACCCTAATTTAAAAAAAGGGCAAACGCTCACATACAGATGAATATTGAGAAAATACATGAACTTCTTGGCTCTGATGCCGACAATCTTTTAAATTACACTTCAAAAACCATCTCCAAAAAGCACCTGCATTTGCCGGGGCCTGATTTTATCGATCGTTGTTTCAAGGACAGCAACCGCAACCAACAAGTGCTGCGCAACCTCGCTTCCATTTACGGTCATGGTAGGTTGGCCAATACAGGCTATGTTTCCATACTTCCTGTAGATCAGGGTATTGAACACTCAGCCGGGGCGTCTTTTGCACCCAACCCTATTTATTTCGATCCTGAAAACATCATCAAACTGGCAATAGAAGGCGGTTGCAATGCCGTAGCCACTACCTATGGCGTATTAGCTTCTGTATCCCGGAAATATTCCCACAAAATACCGTTCATCGTAAAGATCAACCATAACGAATTCCTTACCTATCCCAATAAGTTCGACCAGATCATGTTCGGCTCGGTAGAAGATGCCTGGAACCTGGGCGCAGCGGCCGTGGGTGCCACCATTTATTTTGGCAGCGAAGAAAGCGGCCGTCAGATCGTGGAAGTGGCTGAGGCATTTGAACGCGCACACGAACTGGGTATGGCTACTGTATTGTGGTGCTACCTTAGGAACAGCGGGTTCAAGAAAGACGGCGTGGACTATCATACTGCCGCAGACCTTACCGGACAAGCGAACCATTTAGGTGTGACCATACAAGCCGATATAATCAAACAAAAACTGCCCACCACCAATGGCGGGTACAAGGCTTTGAATTTTGGCAAAACCCACGATAAAGTATATTCTGAGCTTTCTTCTGAAAACCCGATCGACCTTTGCCGCTACCAAGTGGCCAACTGCTACATGGGCCGCAACGGGCTGATCAATTCAGGAGGGGAGAGCAAGGGCGCAACCGATTTGGCAGAAGCAGTGACCACCGCAGTGATCAATAAAAGGGCTGGTGGCAGTGGGCTGATCTCAGGTCGGAAATCATTCCAAAAACCAATGCACGAAGGGATCGCTCTGTTGAATGCCATCCAAGACGTGTACCTGAGCAAGGATGTGACGGTAGCCTAATAATTTGATTGGGAACAAACTAATTGGATGTTGATTGCGGCACTGTTTGTGCTCTAAATCCGGTATCAAGGATAGGGAGTGCATTTCCGCGCAACGAATCTGGCTTTGCTTTGTTGTTTAAGAAAAAGACGTACCTTAGTATTAAATTAGGGAAAAGATGAGTTGGTTCAAGAGAGTAAAAGAAGGTATACAAACTACCACCGAAGAGAAAAAAGAAGTGCCTGAAGGGGTATGGGAAAAATGCCCAGCCTGCAAAAAGGCCATCACCCGCCGCGAACTGGAAGAGAACAACTACGTATGCAACTGCGAGTTCAACTACCATTTCCGCATTGGCAGTGAAGCATATTTCAAGATTTTGTTTGATGAAGGCTACACGGAGTTGGACAGGGACCTGACCGCGGCTGACCCGTTGCACTTCAAGGACAAGAAAGCCTATACCGACCGCTTGGAAGAGGCCTGGAAAAGCACCGGGCTGCACGATGCCATCCGCACTGGCACGGGAAAAATGGACGGAATGGACATCGTGGTTTCGTGCATGGATTTTTCATTTATCGGGGGCTCCATGGGCTCGGTAGTGGGTGAAAAAATATCCAGGGCCATTGATTATGCCCGTCAGCACCGTTTTCCATTGGTCATCATTTCTAAATCAGGCGGGGCACGCATGATGGAAGCAGCTTTTTCACTGATGCAAATGGCCAAGACCTCTGCCAAACTGGCATTGCTCGATATCGCTAAGGTACCCTATATCAGCCTGCTCACCGATCCAACCACGGGTGGTGTAACGGCTTCCTTCGCCATGCTGGGCGATTTCAATATTGCTGAACCGGGTTCTCTTATTGGGTTTGCCGGGCCTCGCGTCATCAAAGAAACCATAGGAAAAGACCTGCCCAAGGGGTTCCAAAGTGCAGAATTTTTGGTGGAACACGGTTTTGTTGATTTCATTGTAGATCGTAGGCAACTCAAGGAACAAATGGGCAAACTGCTACACATGCTCAGTGAAGATCCTGCTAAACATGGGTTGAACGGCGCGGCTAAAAAGAAAAAGAAAGTAGGGGAGCCTACGGTAGCCTAAAAAGAATCCAAGGCTTTTTTTATAGTCTCACAAGCCCACGCTATTTCCTCCTCACTTATCGTGAGCGGGGGAGCCAACCGGATGCAGTGGGTATTGAACAGAAACCAATCCGTTACCAAGCCCAATCCCAGACAGTATTTAATGGTTTGCTGTACTTCTTCAAAATCAGCCACCTCAATAGCGAGCAAAAGTCCTTGCCCGTGAATGGCCATGATTTTTTTATGGATAAGCTGTCTGTGAAACGAAGCCTCTTTTTCAGCGACTTTCTCAATCAAATCCGATTCCAATAATACTTCCAGTGCAGCATTTCCAGCGGCGCAGCTTACCGGATGGCCTCCAAAAGTGGTGATATGCCCCAAAACAGGGTCATGGGCCAAAGAATTCATCAAATCTTGGTTGGCGATAAAAGCACCCAATGGCATGCCTCCTCCCAATGCCTTGCCCAGCATGAGGATATCAGGCACTACTCCCGAATGTTGAAAGCAAAACAATTTCCCGGTTCGGCCAAAACCCGTTTGTATTTCATCAAATACCAGCAAGGTGCCCGTTTCATTGCATTTCTTGCGAAGGGCTGCCAAATATCCGTTACCCGGTACCAAAGCTCCTGCCTCTCCTTGGATGGGTTCAATAAAAACTGCCGCCGTATGTTGGGTAATATATTCCAGGTCAGCTATATGGTTGTATCTGATCTGTCGGGTACCGGGGATTAATGGTCGGAAGGCGTTTTTCAGCCATTCGTCCCCTGCAATGCTCAGGGCTCCCTGACTGCTGCCGTGGTAGGCATTGAAACATCCGATGATCTCATGCCTGCCTGTTACCCGTTTTGCGAGTTTCATGGCTCCCTCTGTAGCTTCTGTGCCTGAATTGGTGAAATAGACACAATCCAATGAGTTAGGTAGTTGTGCGATCAGGTTCTTAGCAAAAACCACTTGAGGAGCCTGTACATACTCTCCCCAAACCATCAGGTGCAGGTGTTGATCCACTTGGTGCTTTATGGCTTCGGTTATTTTAGGATAGCCATGACCGAGGTTGCTCACACTGATACCGGAAATAAGGTCTAAATATTTTTTTCCCACCTTGTCATATAAATAGCATCCTTCCGCGCGTACAATGTCCAACCCGATGGGGATAAGGCTGGTAGGGGCAAGATGGGAGCGTAGAGACACGAGTTGCGTATTGCGTATTGAGTAGTGCGAATTGCGAGGCAAATGTAGGGAATTTGCCATTCGCAGTCATTGCGATGGGAATTCTGAACCATAGTTCGTAATGGAAAGAAGCAATCTGCTGGATATGGAATTAGTTATTGCTCCCTACTCATCGTCAGCGTCTTTCAGCTTCTTGTAGATTTTGAGCAGCTCCTTTCTGAATTCCCGGTCTGCCTTGGGGATCAAGGCCACTTTTTTTATGGGGATGAGCTTTTTGAATTTGGCGTAATACTCTTTTTTGATATCGAGCCGCTGCTGCTCCAGGGCAATCAGGTTGTCCAATGCGCGCTCCATCTGTTTGTCAGTGAGCTTGCTGTAGTTGTCGGCTATGTTCAGGCGTTCTATCTTCGCCTGTTTGTTTATCTCGTTCAGCTTGGCCTGCATTTCGTCAAATACGGGCCAAAACTTCGCAGCTTCCTCATCAGTCAAGGAAAGCACACGGGTATAGGCGTTTTTTCTAATGGTTTGTATTTGCTGCTGGGCGTCTTGGGCCATAGCCCCAATATTCACGCAAAGCAGCAGGATCAACAAGGCCAACCGGCTTTTTTTCATAACACATCAATTATCGCAGCATCGTCATCATTGTCGAGGATATATTCTTCGAGGGCCTTTTTGTCTGCGTGTTTTTTCAAATTTTGTTTTTGGGTATCAGGGGCAACCGCTGCGGGTTCTGGCATGGCATCGGCCAAGTCTTCGGCATCAATATTGTCCAAAATGCTTTCCGTGGTAACGGGTTCGTTCAGCAATTGTTGTATTTGTGCCTTGGAAAGCTGTTGTGCCTGCGGATGGCGGTTGAGCAAAAAGAAACTGGCAAACACAATCCCCATAAAGCAGGCTGCCAAAGACACTGCCCAACGCGGTTGCAAGGCCCAGCTCAGGTCAAACATCCTGCGGGTTTTGGTGGCATGTATCCTGTCCATCACCTGGGTGGGAAGTTCATCAAAATACCCTTCGTCCACCGTGAAACGGGTGGTTCGGGGCAACTTGTTCAGCATCGGTGCGATACTTTCAAGTTCATTTTTAATATCATCAAACGCTTCCATTCTCTAGATTCCTTTTTTGCCTATCTTCCCTAATATTCGGGTATATAGACAAGGTTGCTATGTAAAAGTTTAATCTCTTGTGGTCAAAAATACTTCAATTTTCTTTGCCGCGTGATGGTATGACGCTTTTAATGCCCCCACCGAAGTGTTGAGCACGTGCGACATCTCTTCGTACGGCATTTCATCATAATAACGCATCTGGAACACCAACCGTTGCTTCTCGGGCAGGGAAATGATGGCCTTTTGCAGTTTTATTTCTATCTGGTCTCCGGTCATGGCCGGGTCATGTTCCACCTTCTCCGAAAGTTCTGCATCCACATCTTCCAGGTTCAGGAAGAAACGTTTCTTTTTCTTGTTGAGAAAGGTGAGGGCTTCGTTGGCGCATATGCGGTACAGCCAAGTGTATAACTGCGATTCGGCTTTGAAGGAATCCAGGTTCTGCCATACCTTTACCCATACGTTCTGGATCAGGTCGTTGGCATCGTCATGGTCCACCACCAGGCGCCGGATCACCCAATACAATTTCTGTTGGTATTTGCGCACCAACAAATTGAATGCATAGTTCTGTCCGTCCTTTTCCTTGAACCGGGCTAATATTTCTTCATCGCTGAGCGACAAGGTCCTGTTGCGTTTTTTCGGTCGTTATTTCCTCGCAAGCACACGAGAAACAGCGTTCACCACATCAGTGGCTCCCAGACCGTATTTTTGCATCAGCTCCTCTGGTTTTCCGCTTTCACCAAAGCTATCGTTCACGGCTACCATCTCCATGGGTGCGGGCATTTTGCGTGCCAGCAACTGTGCGATGCTATCTCCCAGCCCCCCGTTTGCCTGGTGTTCCTCAGCGGATACTGCGCATTTCGTTTTGCTTACTGATAATAAGACTGCTTCGCTATCCAGAGGTTTAATGGTATGTATATTTATTACTTCGGCATGGATGCCTTCTTCCGCCAATATCTTAGCCGCTTCCAGTGCTTTCCATACCAGGTGACCCGTGCAGAAAATGCTCACATCCTTGCCTTCGCGCATCATGATGGCCTTTCCTATTTCAAAGGGTTGGTCCGCTGGGGTGAAGTTGGGTACGGATGGCCGCCCGAAGCGCAGGTACACCGGCCCTTTGTGGTCGGCAATTGCCTTTGTCGCTGCCTTGGTCTGGTTATAGTCGCATGGGTTGATCACCACCATACCCGGCAGCATCTTCATCATGCCCATATCTTCCAATATCTGATGGGTAGCACCGTCCTCGCCCAAGGTGAGCCCGGCATGGGACGCACATATTTTCACATTTTTCCCGGAATAGGCAATGGATTGGCGGATCTGGTCATATACCCTACCTGTGCTGAAATTGGCAAATGTGCCCGTGAATGGGATTTTGCCCCCGATGGTAAGCCCCGCCGCCATGCCCATCATATTGGCTTCGGCTATGCCTGCTTGTATAAAACGCTCAGGATATGCCTTTCGGAAAGCGGTCATTTTCAGTGATTCGCTCAGGTCTGCACTCAGGCCCACCACATTGGGGTGGGTTGCGCCAAGTTCGAGTAGTCCGTCGCCAAACCCATCGCGGGTGGCTTTGTTGCTTTGTATCGTATAGTAATCGTGCTTCATATTATTCGGTAGTGAGATTGGTAAATGCGCCTGACTGTATTTTGAAGTCGTCTTGTTTGGTTTCTATCGTATTGTGTGAATCCTTGGGCCGGTACACTATTTTGTAATTGCCCGGTTGCAGGGTGAACAGTTCCTTGCGCACAGACCCTGCACCGTTGATGTCTATTACCCATTCCTGCCGGTTGTTTCGCATGATATAGATGCTTCCTATGATGTCCCGGCTATAGGATATTTCCAGTTTACCAGCTTGTGGCACTTCTATTTTAGAAGATTTGCCTTGCTCAATAATTACTTTGTTGATCTGAATCCGGGGCAAGGTGAGGATATCCAAATCATAGGTGCCTACAATATACTTGTGGGTGGTGTTGAAATCCTGTACATGGATGATTTCTTGCGCACCGCCTTTTTTTACCACGCATTTCAGGTTATAATAGTCGTTTCCCGTCACTCCAAGTTCCAGCTCACCCTGCGGTGCGTCAATATTCACGATATTGTGTTGGGCGGATTTGATGTCAACCCCATATTTGTATACAGGCGGGGTGGTATGCACTTCTATATTATATCGGATCAACGGGTCAACACGAATGGTGTCTGGCTTGCCCACTTCGTTCAGGGTATGGTAGTAATTGTATATGATGTTCTTGCTCTTGGCATCGTAGAAGGTCATGTTCACATTGGTTTCTGTCGGCTTGCCATTAATGTCGTTTAGGTTCACCTGCACGGTAGTATTGTTGAGTGCCTGCGTAATAACGGTGGATAGGATATTTTGCAGGTCATTTTCATTGGCGGCATTGAAATATTTGCCCACACAAGAAAAATACTTGGAATAATCCGTATTCATGCCCAGCCCAATGATAAAAGGTTTCAAGATCACGCCACGGCTCTGTAGGGCCTGTGATACCGCACACGGGTCGCCTTTGCATTCTTCTATGCCATCCGTAAGCAAGATGATGATGTTTTTGCCAGGGGAGCCTGGAAAATCTTCCGCCGCCTGGGTAAGGGAATAGGCAATGGGCGTGGTGCCACTGGGCTGCAGGCGGGCCACTTTATCTTTGATATCGTCTGCATTGTTGTCGTAGAAGCCCACTTCCAGATGCGAGTCCTTGCAATCCTGTTTGTTTCGGTTGGCAGTGCCATATACCCGCAGTGCCAATTCCACGTTGGGAAAGTCTTTCAGGCTATCCAACAGGCGGGTGAGGATGCTCTTGGCCACGATGATCTTTTGTCGGCCTCCTTTGTTTATTTCGCCCCACATACTGCCAGAACAATCGAGCATAAACAAAAACCGTGTTTTTTTGCTGGTGGCAGATGCCTGGGCATGCGCCTGGGTAGGCACTATGAGCAATAGCAGTAGCACCATAGATGCCACGGCAACAGCGGTTTTGAAAAAGCTTAGACCTTTTGCAGGTGTATACATAGGTAGGTATTAATAATCACCCAGTGTTTCATCCAGTTGCCCCAGTGCCGCTTCCAATTGGGCATCGTTAGGAGCTGAACCGTGCCAGCGGTGGTCGTCCTCCATATAATCAACCCCCTTGCCCATAATGGTTTTCATCAATATGGCCTGGCTGCGGTGCTTATGCGCATTGTTTTTGGCTTCGCGAAGGGTAGATAGCACATCTTCCATATTGTTGCCATCCATATGCAACACATCCCAACCAAAGGCTTCCAGCTTGGCTTTTAAGTCGCCAAGGGAAAGCACGTCATGCGTACGCCCGTCAATCTGTTGTCCGTTATAGTCTATGGTAATGATAAGGTTGTCCACTTTATTGGCCGGGGCAAACATCAGTGCTTCCCAGTTCTGGCCTTCCTGAAGCTCGCCATCGCCATGGAGGGAAAACACCAAGTTATTGTCTTGGTTCATTTTTTTGGCAAGGGCCGCGCCAATGGCCACGCTCATGCCTTGGCCGAGAGAACCCGTGGCGATACGTACCCCAGGCAACCCTTCATGTGTGGTTGGGTGGCCCTGTAAGCGAGTATTGAGCTTACGGAAGGTGGCCAGCTCAGCGACCGGAAAATAACCGGAGCGCGCCAAAACGCTATAAAACACGGGTGATATGTGGCCGTTTGACAAAATGAATATATCCTCTCCGATACCGTCCATGCTAAACGGGGCGGGGGTATGTTTTAGTATGTTGAAATAGAGGGCGGTCATAAAATCAGCACATCCGAGAGAACCTCCCGGGTGGCCCGATTGCACGGCATGTACCATCCTTACAATGTCCCTACGTACCTGGGATGCGGTTTTTTTGAGTTCTTCTGTTTCTGCCACCTGTATAGTTCTTGCTTAGTGGTTCAAAATTATATCATTTTATCCGTGGATAAAAAGGGAAGTTATTCACAAATGGTTGAATGATGTAGGGACAGGGGCACACCCTGTCTTGGTCGGAAGGCGAATCATCCGGAATCGTTTGACGATTGTCGGTGCCGGGGGTTTGACAATGATTTTACACAGGGCATGCCCTATCTCTACCAAAGAACCCGAAACCCGAATACAGGTACTCGCGTTCCACGACCCAAAAATCTTACCCGCCCAAGCCCTTTGTCTTCCTCATTGTTGTCGCTGATATAACAGGCGTAAAATTTTTTTTGAAATAAAATGGCCATGATATTCAGGTCATTACACGTAACTCATTGACAAATAACAGAGGATAACAGTAAAAAAACAGGCCAGAACGCTGGAAACGCGGCTTTCTACTTTTGATTGGAGGCAGCCCGGACAAAAAAACCTGACGCGTCTAACAGGTTTTTTTAGGATATCGAACCACCCTGTAGCTATACCATACATTTCCCTAAAGAGCGCTTTGCCTGGCCTATGCCAGGCCTATCTGGAATCAAAGGGGGAAAGATACGTATAATTTGTCATAATTACAAATATTTGGGCATATTTATTTTTGGGCCCTATAATGTCTGTATTGTTTCTTCGGTCCTTCGCATCAGCGGATTGGTTCTATACGTTCCGAACTATGTTCGAAACTATAATCGCAGTGACCGTGAGTAAGTTACGTTATTGCGAACGAAGTCCGATTGAAAATCGAGACGCAGTGAAGCAACATCCCCATACCAAATCCCCACACAAACCCGTTATTTTTGTCTTTAAACCTTCAAACAAACGGGCATGAAATTTTTGTTTACCATTGTTTTTTTTGTGGAAATCGGCTTTGTTTCTGCGCAGGTCCCCAATAATCTATCGGCATCTGATAAGGTATTTGGGCTGTCTAAAATATGGGAAGAAGCCAATTATAACTTCGTGTACATGAACCGGGTGGACAGGAACATGTGGGACAGCACCTATCGCAAATACATATCCATGGTACAAACCACAAAAGACGACTATACCTATTACAGGATATTGCAGCGGTTTATTGCCCAGCTCCATGATGGGCATAGCAATATTTTTTTACCTACTTCATTGGATAGCCTGGTGTTGGTCAGCATGTTCGGCCCGTACCGGTTTTATGTGGAGAATATTGATGGAAAGGCTGTTGTGGTGCAGACCAACCTCAGCAAAAAGGACGAGATACCCGTAGGCAGCGAAATCGTACAAGTGAATAACATGCCTACCAAAGAATACAGGGAAAAATGGGTAGTTCCTTATGTTTCTGCCTCCACTGATTTTGCGCTGGAGGACATAAGCACCGAAAAGCTGTTGGAGGGCTTGCTGGGGGAAAGCTATACGGTAACTTTTAAAAAACCTGACGGCAAAACCACAACCTTGCAACTGACCCATGCCAAGACCGCTGAAAAAGAAATGTACCCTGCATTAGAAGAACATCGCGACCTATTGGAATTCAAATGGTACCCAGGCAAAATAGCGTATGTCTCGCTCAATTCATTTGCCGATCGCAAAATAGATTCCGAGTTTGTGAACCTGCTGCCCGAACTATATAAAGCCAAAGGCCTGATCATAGACCTGCGCAAGAATGGGGGAGGCAACACCAATATTGGCGCAGAGATCCTTACTTACCTTACGCATGATACCGTGTTCTATGGGGCACGCAGCTATAGCCGCATGCACATACCTGCCTACAAAGCATGGGGCGGCGGGGTAAGGCCGCAAGACACCGTAGGGAGTGCCTGGCAAAAAAAGGTTTACCTATATTATCATGACCTATATGAGTACAGTTTCGATTATTCGCCAGATACCGTGCATATGCGTACCCCTAGGGTGGTTGTGCCTACTGCATTGCTCATCGGCCACAATACCTTCTCTGCCGCCGAAGATTTTTTGATCTATGCCGACAAGCAAAAACACTTTGTGAAAATTGGGCAAAACAGTTCTGGGAGTACCGGGCAGCCCTATTTTTTTAGGTTGCCTGGCGGTGGCGGGGCACGGGTATGTGCCAAAAAAGATACCTATCCTGACGGTCGGGAATTTGTGGGTTATGGGGTAAAACCAGATATCGAGGTAAAACCCACTTTGGATGATTTTATCCATAACAAAGATGTGGTGCTGGAGCGGGCACTGGAATGGGAGAATGGAAAGTAAGAGCTGGAGAGTTGGTGAGTTGGTGAATTGGTGAGTTGGTGAGTTGGTGAATTGGTGAGTTTGTGAGTTTGTGAGTTTGTGAGTTGGTGAGTTGGTGAGTTGGTGAGTTTGTGAGTTTGTGAGTTGGTGAGTTGGTGAGTTGGTTGGGCTATGACTGCTCTAAGAGGATCTTTTTTATCAATACGATTTGGCCCAAGTGATAGTGTAGGTGTTCGATGATCCCTTGGATGTTCCTGAAATAACTCCCATATTTCTCATCGGTAAAATCTTCCCAAAGTCTTTTTTCTGGCAATTGCTCGATAAGCCTAGCAAAATTTTGGGCATCTATCCATGTCTTGTCCAGTAATTTTTCCCAGTCTTCCTGCGACTGGATGGGTGGGTGCTCAAAACTGTAGGCATCCTTTGCCTCAAGCGGTTCTCCCTCCAATACTTTGCAAACGGCACTTATATAGTAATTCATGTGATAGACGAGCATGGCAATGCTGTTGAAAGAATGCACTTGGGTGGTGGCTTGTTCCCAACTGATGTCTTGCAGGTTGTCTTTAAGGTTGGACGAGGTCCAGTTTCCCCCAAAGTGAATGTCCCGCAGGTGCTTTGCCATATTTTCGGTCAGGTCCATGGTTCTTATTATTATGTTGTTATCCTCAATGCTTCTGGCAGCACATTAGTTTACTGCAATCTAAAAAAAATACGGGTAAAGAGATATTATAGGAATTGCATTTTCCATACTGCATAAAAAAACCGGCCCAAAGCCGGTCTTTTTTTTATTATATTATTGTATTGACTGCATCAAACCGTCAATATCTCTTTTTCCTTGTGTTTCAATACTTCATCCATTTTTGCAATATAGGTATCGGTTATTTCTTGCACTTTGGTTTCGCCACGTTTGGCATCATCTTCAGGCAAGCCGTTCTTTTCCAGTTTTTTGATGGATTCATTGGTCTCTTTACGAATGGTGCGGATGGTGATCTTGCCATGCTCAGATACATCTTTGGCCTGTTTTACCAGTTGCTTGCGGCGGTCTTCGGTAAGTGGCGGCACATTGATACGGATCACGGTACCATCGTTTTGTGGGTTGAAGCCCAGGTTGGCATAGGTAATGCCTTTTTCAATGGCGGTGAGCATGCTTTTTTCCCAAGGTTGTATTACCAGGGTACGTGCATCTGGTGTGTTCACGGTGCCCACTTGGTTCAATGGCGTATTCGTGCCGTAATAATCCACAAAAACACTGTCCAGCATCGAAGGCGTGGCCTTGCCCGCACGTACTTTGGTCAGCTCATCTTCCAGATGGGTGATGGCTTTTTCCATGTGCTCTTTTGCTGCATCCAGCAATTTGTTCATTTCATCTATGTTCATAGGTCTTTATCAATGGTTGGGGCAAAATTAAGACAATCTTACCAAAAGAAGGCGGTAGCCTAAAAGTCCGCTGAATTTTAGGCAAGGAGGTGCCCAGTTTTTCAGAATCCTTATCTTTGGCGGATGGCAAAGTCAAAAAAGAAAAAGCAGGGCAATACCAGAAAGCCCAGCCTGAACATAGCTTTTCTCTTGGCGTTGTTTTCACTTTTGTTCTGCTGGTTCTACGGTCTGCCTGCCCTCGTAGCCGGGATATTCGCATTGCGTGGGATGGCTCCCAAGCGAAAAACAAACAAATCTTCTAAAGGCGTGGTAGCCTTTAAGCAAAAATGGGGATATGCACTTGCTTGGGCCGGAATTGCTTTCTCAGCCATTTTTACCATATATTATTCCATGGCCTTTATATCAGGTGGTTTTATAAGGTTGTGATACCTTCCAGGGCTGGGCACATAATAAAAGGCCAAGTAATGAGTTAGGGTATATCAGCCCATGAACGGACACCATTGAATATGCGGCTTTTTTCAAGCAACCCTTGGTGATATGCCGTATTTGTTATATTTGCGGACCAGACATCCCCTCAATACGATAAAACAAACAAAAAAGATTATGAAAAAAATTTTAGCATTGATCTTCGGATTATTTTTAGGGACCACCGCGCTTACCAACGCGCAGGTGGAGTTCATGCACTCCCTGGGCATATCACTGTATGCGGGTGGCAATGGGGCAGGGGGAGCCGGTACCTATTCGCCACGGTTGAACTTGGTACATCTTGGTGACAATGGTGCCCTTTCGTTAGGCACGCATTTCAGCCTGGGTGGCAGTTTCAGTTCTCAGGAGGGGGCTTCCGGTGTGGTTTTGGATTTCCCGCTCATGGCTGAGGTAAACTTTGGAAATGGGTCTACCAAGGACAACGACAAGAGTTTCGGCTTTTTTGGTGGCTTGGGGTTTGATATCATCAATGTGGTGCAAGGAGCATCTGATAATGTGGACCATTCCTCCGGTATCATGGTAGATGCAGGGATCAAGTTCGTTTTGAAGGAGAAAATACCGCTAAGCCTGCGGGCATCCTATCTCATATCCAGCAATCCGAGCTACCCCAACATTTTGGGCCTGGGATTGTCCTGGAACTTTGGCGTCATTAAATAATTAACAACTATAACTTTCTGGAATAGGGGTGTTTGGGTCTCTTATTCACCACGAGAAAGAATAACATACTAAAGGGAGGCCGCAAATCATTGCGGCTTCTCTCGTTTTATACGGGCCAAACCCGGCAATAAATTTGCTTGTATATTTGTACGGATGAGATGCCCTCGATACCTCTATTATACTGCGGTGTTGTTGTTTTTTTGTGGTGTAGCCAACTTGGCAATAGCGCAGGATAGCACCAAGCGGCCCTATTGTGGATTTGGAGCCATACGACTGAAACAAGGGTTGAACAACCACCCGCAATTCAAAACCAATAACCCTGCAAATGACATCGGCCAGTATTTCATTATACCCGTAGTGGTGCATATTATCCATAATGGTGGCCCTGAGAATCTTCCTGATAATCTCGTGCAAACGCAAATAGATGTAATGAACGAGGATTTTGGGCATTATGGGCGTGGATATAATACCTTCCCAATGGGTGCCGTAGCCAATATCCGGTTTTGTTTAGCTACCATTGACCCCAATGGAAACCCAACCACCGGGATAGAGCACATCAAATCTGAATATACAGACCTGAACAGTGACAATGAAATGGTTACCAAGAGCTTGGGCGATTGGGACCATGTGCGATACCTGAATATATGGGTGGTAAAATCTATTGATGGCAAATCCACCGAGGCAGGATATGCCTATCTGGCAAGTGATATATCATCACTACCCGATCCCGGTGCCGATGGTATCATAGTCACCTATCAATTTTTTGGGCGGAACAATCCCTATAGCCCAGCTGCCTATAAATTTGGCAGGGCGGTGACCCATGAAGCAGGGCATTATTTCAACCTGCTACATACCTGGGGCGGGGATGGGCCAGGCGAAGGGGGCTGCAATGATGATGATGGTGTGGATGATACCCCTGACTGCGATGGACCCTATTATAGTACTTTTCATGCGGGAATTAAAGACACTTGCGATGACCCTGTACAATGTGGATACCTACGGTTGGTGGCCGACTATATGGATTATTCGGAAGACCGATGCATGGATATTTTCACCCAAGGGCAGATAAACAGGATGCGGGATGCCATATTGCAATACCGGTTCAGCTTGGTTACTTATCAGAATGCTATTGCCACGGGCATCCAAAGTACCTATCTCAAATACAACGTTGCTACAGACGATGCTTTTGACATTTCGCCCAACCCAGGTGCGGGAACCTTGAACCTATACCCCAATTTTGCCCAAAACGAAACCGGCGACCTATATGTGTACGATGCCATGGGCAGGCTGGTAAAACATTTGACCCTGAACAACATGAAAACCGAGAAAATATCCATTGATATGGTCTGGGCAGCAAATGGGCTGTACAACCTGGTATTGGTGACCCCATCCCAAACCTATAAACAGAAATGGATTTTGACACATGCAGGTGGATAGGCAAAATCTCGAATGGCCCTGGTTGTTGAATCGGAATTTATTTTCATATATTTGCCAGAATAAAAAACTTCAAACTTATGGACATAAACAGCAAGCAGATTAACTCGACCCTTGTTCCAATAGATTTTTCAGAAACCTCCATCATGGCTTTAGATCAAGCGGCAGCGATGGTAAGTGTTTTGGGCGACACCAATAAAATCACGCTGATACATGTCATAGAGGGCGCGAGTTTCCACACCATAACCGATGCGAGCCAAGTGGCCGGCATGGACCACCAACATGCATTGGCGGTGGAAGGTGCTTTCAACAGGATGCAATCCATAGCCAAGGCACAAAACACCCACGACCGGGATATTGAATATAGTTATGTAGTTGCTTCTGGCAAAGCGTATAAAAAAATAGCCGAAACCGCCGAGGAAATGCGGGCAGATATCATTGTAATGGGTACCCATGGTTCATCGGGTATTCAGGCATTTGCAGGCAGCAACGCTTCCAGGCTCATCCAGATTTCCCCATGCCCAGTTGTAGTCATCAAGCAAAAACCTGCCAAGAAAGGCTGCGACAATATCGTATTGCCCCTTGACCTGACCATGGAAACCAAACAAAAAGTAAATTTTGCTGTAAAATTTGCCCAGAACTATCATTCAACGGTGCATCTGGTATCTATGAGTGAAAGCGATGAATTCCTTTCCCGCCGTTTGGAAAACAACCTTACTCAGGTGGAAGAATACCTGAACGAGCGCGGCATAGCAACAACTTCTACCACTTTGAATGCATCAGGTGGCCACTTTGTAAAACAAACCCTGGCTTGGGCTGAGGGCAAAGGTGCTGATCTGATCATCATTATGTCTCAACAAGACCGCGAAATAAGTGAATATATCTACGGTTCTTACTCCCAACAGATCGTGAACCGCTCTAGCATACCCGTACTTGCCGTGAACCCGAACCCAACTTTGGAAGGGCTTATTGAAAACACAACAGGCACGGGGATATACAGTCACTAATAGTGCGAATTGCGTAATGCGAATTGCGTAGTGAGTAAAGAGTAAGACAGAAGCTCGAATTTTCTTTTAGACCAAAATATTAGCCATTGGCGCGGGTATAATAGCCCGTGCCATCATAGGCACGTTCGGCAATGTCGAGGCAGGCGGTAGAGCAGGCGCCATTCCATTCCCAACCACAAGATTCGCACATCACTATTTGCTCATTGCATAGCTCGTTCACGCAGTTGATCATACGTGCAGATGGCGTACCGCAATGGATGCAGTGGGATACCAAAGTGGGGTTTACCGTATTCACATCCACTACCACCCGGCCATCGAAGACATAGCATTTGCCGTCAAAATCTGCGCCACCACCTTCTTTGGCGTATTTCAGGATACCACCATCCAACTGGTAAACATCTTTGAACCCATTTTCCAAAAGGAATGCTGAAGCTTTTTCGCATTTGATGCCGCCCGTGCAATAGGTAATCACGGTCTTGTCTTTGAGGTCTTCTAGCTCACCGAGTTTGGAAGGGAAGTCCCTGAAATTCTCAATATCCAAGGTCCGTGCACCTTTAAAATGCCCGATATGGTGTTCATAATTGGAACGGACGTCAAGGATCACCACGTTGTCCTTTTCTTTTAATTCTTGGAATTCAGCGGCTTTTAGGTGTTTACCGGTCCGCTTGGCTGGGTCAATACCTTGAATCCCAGAGTGAACTATTTCTGGCTTGTAGCGTACATGGATCTTGGAAAAAGCACAACGCTCCGTGGCATCAACCTTAAAATCGGTTTCGGCAAACCTGGGGTCAGCTATTAGGTCTTCCATATACTGGCGGCATTGAGCTACCGTGCCGCTCAACTGGCCATTGATGCCTTCGTCCGCCACCAATATCCGCCCGAATATGCCCAGGCGCTGACAGTATTTTAAGTGTTTTACCACAAAAACTTCCGCCTCGTCTATAGGTACATATTTATAAAAGGCAACTGCCAGGTATGGATATTCTTCGACCAACATTTGATTAATAAAGCTGCAAATTTACGACATCCTGCTAAAAATCGTCCTCGTCTTCTTTACTGCCCATGGTGAACATGCTGCTGAGGAGGTCTTTGAACTGTATGCCCCGCTCCATCCTGTTTTTGCTCAGCATGGAGTATTCTGCCAGCCCGTGCAGGGCAAACTCCATCAGGAACAGTTTTTCGTCGGTACTGGCATCTTTATGGTATTTGATTACCAAGGCAGCTAGGCCAGGTATCTCGTTCAGGCGTTTGCGGTATTCGCTGTCTGTTATATCGTTCATCAGGTCAAGCTTGTTGCCTTGCCCAAACCATTGTATGATCTCTTGGAATGGGCTAGGGCTCTTCGCCTTTTTGCCTTGGTCAGGGTTTGGGAAATAAGAGGTGAACAGCGTACGCAATGCCTTGCCCACCAGTATCTGGGCCACGTTGGCAGGGCCTTCCTGCTCGCCTTCGTACACCAGTTCTATTTTGCCGGTGATGCTGGGTACCACGCCCCAAAAATCGCCGACCCTGACATTGGTCTTTTTCTCGCCATTGATCAGGGCCCTGCGTTCTGCAGCGCTTACCAGGTTTTCGAAAGCGGATATGGTGAGACGTGCGGAAACACCGCTTTTGGAGTCAACGTATTCGCTGCCGCGGGCTTCAAAAGCGATCTGTTCAATAAGATCCTCGGCTAGTGGGAAAATTTTTACGGTTTGTAATTGTTCCTCCAGCAACTTGGCTTCTTGCTTGGTGATTTCCTTGGAGTGAAGGATGGATTTGGGGTAATGGGTAAGTATCTGGCTTTGTATCCGGTCTTTCAACGGGGTCACTATGCTGCCCCGGTTGGTATAATCTTCTGGGTTGGCGGTGAACACAAACTGAATATCGAGCGGCAACCTGAGCTTGAATCCGCGTAT